>OGPR01000319.1_pt1 | contig 55587 bp, 45 predicted proteins | sample 1552981 | NCBI WGS metagenome assembly OGPR01 (sample SAMEA2580260, study PRJEB22360) | human gut metagenome | biome: human gut; feature: human-associated habitat; material: faeces | place: Denmark | collected 2008/2010 | reverse complement strand
GAGACTCAAACTTGAATCCCGTATTTTCCATTTACACAAAATATTTTATAGTGCCTATCTGACAAACACATAGATCATATAAACGTAACAATCCCCTTGCTCCACATCTACGAACGGAGCAAGGGGATTTCCTTTTTATCTTCAAAAAATAATTCCCAATAAGAAGTACCTTTATCCAACAGTATCAAATCCATGATTTTTATCTTCAAGTCTTCATTATAAACCCATTTCATATAAGTAAACAGTGCTCCACTTGAAGCATCCTGTTCATACACAATCTTAGCCTTGTAAACCCAGTCACCCAAATTTCCATCGTTGTTATCTACCAGGTAAATCGTACTCACCTCTCCCTTCTCATCGAACTCAGCTCCCCAAAGATTTATGGCATGCCCGCCTCCTTGAATAAAAATATCCAGTCCGACAGCCATCCCCTGCTTTCTTGCCAATTTGATGGCGTTATTAAACTCCTCCTTCGTCATATACCCGTTGCCATACTGCTTCACCAGTGAATTCCGACCGAACACGTCAAAAAAGAAGCCCGCATTTTCCTGTTCCGGTACATCCTGAGGATACATCACCCGACTACAGATTCCCGACAAGAACCAGTTTACACCCGATACGATATACCCCGACTTATTGCCAAAACGGTTCTTGAATCCCTGATAAATCTCACTATGCTTTGAATCTGGATAAGCCGAAGGAATCGAGAAATCCAGGTTCAGATAACGTTTGTTTTCCAGATAACGTTCCACATAACCACGGTTCGCATTCAGCCACCAGTGCATCAAATTTGAAGAGGAAGCCTCCCAGCACGTTCTTCCATCTCCCGTGGGACTGGTATCTCTGGCATCCAGTTTGTTGCAGTCAAACCACCCGCAATTCTGCCTCCAGGGCATACGATACACCGGAGCTTCATACTCCCACTGGTCGGACGGCTGTACACCATCTACCCACCAGACAGGTTCTTCGGGTACCACTTCCTCCGATTTCAATTGCAAGTTCACAGTCACCTGCTTCCCGCTTTCCAGTGTATTTCCGATACTTTCCGGTGCGTTATACACCAGTTCCCTATTTCCTGCTACGATTTTTATCCAGCCCTCTGTCCGAAAACGTTCCAACTCTCCCGGAACAACCAAGGCAGCAAAACTACCATCTTCATTCATTGGGTACGCTTGTATCCAATCCATCTCTTCTGCAGCCTGTACTGCGTTTCCCGACAAAGCAAATCTACCCGATAAATACCCATGAACATACACTTGCACCTGCTGTCGTTCCTCGTCCGACAGAACCTTCTCCATGTTTCTCACATTTACCGTGACCCGACTCATGGCATGGCGAAAATCCAAATTCACCGGCGAATATCGCTCCCCTGCCGCATCAGCCACCAATAAATCAGAAAACAAAAAATCCTCCTCTGCCGACTGGTTCCGACTCACCCGATGCACATACCAGCAGGTACCCTCCCACAATTCTACCTGAGTAGCTGAAGGCCAGACCGCATAAAAATAAGGAGTCCCCTCCCAATCTTTCCAATATAAAGAAGAAGTCCACTGCTTTCCTTCGCAATGTAGCAGGGTTTTATCCTGAAGCTTATCCAGTTGAGACTCATACACTCGCAAAGCCACCTCATCTCCCGCCTGAAAGTCTCCACTTCCATTTTTCTGCATCGCCACACGTGACTGTCCCACCACAGAGACTCTAAAATCTATATTTTCCAAGGAAGACTGGTCGAAATTCTCATCTGAAGAACAAGCTATAGTACATAATAAAACAAAGAATAGAAGTAGATTGCGTATAATAAAATTCATGGTAAACAAGTTTATCTTTATCTATTCCTAACAAATAGAGTGGTACACTTGTTCTTCTTATTAGGAAAAATCTATTATACACAAAAAGGCCTCTTTATTCTACTTTTGATACACGTAAAATAAAGAGGACCGCCACAAGATTAATATCTCATCATTTTATAGCCAGAGACTGAGTTTCCCAATTATATGATATAGTATACAATGTGTTCATGTTTAAAGTTTCATCCTCATTTTTTCCCCATTCACCACTTTGTTCTTTTTCTTCAAAATCAGTATTCCTAATTTTCAGTTGATAACTAAAAAAAGCTCCTTCCGAATAAGGGAAATATGCTATTTCTTTATCACGCAAAGATACCCTTCGCGTATCTGAAGTCACTACAAAGCTATAGTCATTTAGCCAATCTCCCTTTATTTCTGATAAATCCAAAGAAACAGCAAAAGTAATCATAGGAACCTGCATCTTTAAAGAAGTAGTTTTTCCATCTTCTACCACAAAAGTTTCTTCTTTGTAATAAACAGGCTCTCCTTTGGTTTCATTATCCCAATCTGATTCGCTTCCGTAATTCTCACTATACACTTTCAAATAATAATCATCTGCTACCTCCAGTTTGATTTTATCTTGCATTTCTTGAGCAGACAACACTCGGATTTTCGTATCTCCTTTCCACAACTCTACAATCAATGTTTCATCTACCGCACGCGAAACTACCTCAGTTACCATTTGCGACTGCAATTCAATCCCTTCTACAGACAAATAACCTTTTCCTAAAGGAATCTCATTTTCCTGCTGACAGCTTGCCAGCAGGAAAATTCCCAATAAAATATATAATATATTTTTTTTCATCGTTCTTCTTTATTTGTCGTAAACAAGAGAAATATCGTCAATTGTTAACACACTGCCTACATAAGCAGGACTAAACGTCAAAGTGCTATTACCATTATCTACATAAAATGTCTGGGTTATTTCCTGATAAGGCATATCAGCTCCCGAATTTATTGTAGAACTAAATATTACATAGATATATTTACATTTTGAATACAATGTTTCTCCCACATAATCCAAGTCCACTACTACTTCAGTCCAATCTCCTTTCACTTCCGAAGAGGTATAATCTTTCTGAATAATCACAGTTTTACCCTCGTCTAATAACTCAATATGCGCTTTCCATGTGTCAGAAGTATATGGAGCATACTTATACCAAAATTTTAATGCGGTAGGACGATTATTGAAAGAAGCATTTTTTTCACGCTCATAGGAATCATTTCCGTCAATATCGTTTCCAGTCATATTTAATGTACAATCTCCCAAAAATAACTCTCCTGCAACCTTATTATAATCCGGTTCACTATGTGAAGTCACAATAAAATCAATACGTTTATTTCCTCGTCCATTGGCTGTACTTCTTAATTCCGCAGCCAATCCGTTATCATCACGACCTTTAGCATATGAAACCGCATGGAAACCATTATAATTTACAATAACAGCATCAGAGCTATTATGCCTATGCCTAGTAGTATATAAATTATTAGTATCCCAATGACATTCTCCTTTATCTCTCCACGGATAAAAACAATATAAACTTTTCTTATAATTTTCATCTGTCCATTCTTCCATTCCTGAATTCGGCAATTGTACCGGTGTTTCCAGCGTGGCTTCAGCCTCTGCAGAAGCAATTACTCCACGATACAAAGCACGCACTTTATACACTTTATTCGAAATCTCTTCTGCACGCTGTGTAAACTGCTGAACACGTCCTTTGACAGCTTCACGAGTAGTACAATCAATCCAATTTGCCCCATCAAAATACTGATAGACCAAATTAGCTTTAATTAACTCTGGGTTTCCAGCTGTTACATTCACTTCGTCTATAGTAAATTCTCTTGACCAACAATTTCTTTCATCCACAGAAACACTAAACTCTGGCTTATTACACTTCAAAGTAAACACCCTATTAGCGGCCTCATCTTCACTTGCCCAGCGATTATTAGCTTTCACATCCACTTCAATTGTAGAAGAAACTGTATTTCCTGCGTCCGTCATCAACTGTGAGGTCAATGAAGAAAAATCAAGACTACCCTCTGTTGCACCAATTTCCGGCAAAGTAATACCCAAAGCTGTTTCTACAGCCACCTTATCATCTGCATTCGACAACTGATATTCCTTTCCGCCTTCCAATCCTGCAAATTTAGCATCTGCCGAATTGAACTTTAGTTTTAAATCTTGCAAAGGAGATGACAAATTCAGATTAATAACTGCCGATTTTGTTTCCGTCTCAGCAAATGAAAGTTCATTATTTACGAAATCAGTAGATTCGACCTTAGGCTTCGGCATAAACTCCATAGGCAAGGTTTCAGTGACAGATACAGTAGACACGTCCAGCTTTTCTATCGAAATACCTACACCTGATGCCACTTCGCCATCAATTCCCAACGTCACTTTTACATGAGTCTTTGCCGGAATATTGGTGAATTTCCCTCCTTCTGGCTCCACTATATCATACGATACTTCCTTACCAGTTCCTGCCAGATACCCGTGAAAAACCAGTTTTACAGAAGAACCAGCCTGAAAATAGGCACTTTTCTTACCAGTAGCATCTATTTCAACAGACTGATCGGCCGCTGTCACCATGACAGAATAATCTTCATAGGCCTTCTTCAAACTTACTTCATCATAGTTTACCGAAAGCAATGCATTTGCCACTGCACACGAAACCGTAGCAGCAGTTTCCTGACCTGTTACCACATGCTGGCCTTCCAATGTTCCTACATAATAAGGAGCATCCAGCGCAATGACTGGGTTCTCTCCATACGTAGCCGTCAAATTATATGTGCCTTCCTTCAACAAAATAAATTCTTCACACCTGCCGGAATAAGCAACTTTCTCTGTTGCCGCATCCACCACGCGCAATTTAAACATTGTCGATAAAGGTTTTTCCAATTCAGAAGGCGCCATACGCGAATAAGCCTGGTCTGCTTCGTCTGTCAATGTGATTAGCAAGCCTGTTTTACCAGAAAAACGAGAATTATCTTCTGACTGGCATCCCCCTAGCCACACACTTAATGCCAATAAAAAAAGTCTACCAATCCACTTCATATTTCTATCAATTTCTTTAATCATAACTTAGCTCAAATTCATCTACCCATAAAGTACTACCATCTCCAACCTGACCAATTACCTTCTTTCCGGCATCATCGAATTCTCCTCCATACTTACTTGAAGTAGCCACAATCGTTATTTTAGCTGGTTTAGAAACTGTATCTGAATAATTTATATCAAATTCGAATTTAGTGTATTCTGTAACAGTTTTGCTACCAGTAAACTCACCAAAAGCTATTTCTTGCCCAGCCTCATTCCATAAACGTAAATAAATCTGACATTCATCATTCGTTAAATTACCTGGAACTGTCCCATTATAAGTAATAGGCATGGATTTATATTTATAATAACCACTTAATTTTGTAGGACGTGCTCCCGAGTACGAACGTCCAAAAGAAGGGCTTGATTCAGGGGTTCCCATATTGGTCTTATAGGTACCTATAAAAAGGTTACCGGCAGCAGCTCCTACCAAGAGAATATTACCATACGTATATAATTTAGCAGAAGTTCCACGATACGCATCACTGCCTGTCACGGGAACAGTACTTGATTCCTTATAAATTGTCACTCCTTCATTTCCTGTGGCCCAATATGCTTGTGCATCATCCAAATTATTGGCCACAGGATTTGGATACCAAGTATTTTCATTTTGTGTCCACGTTTCAAAATTCATATTCGGAATTGTCACAATAGTTTCTGTCTGAAATGAATAAACTTCACCGCTATTTCCATTTGCCAAAGCACGAACCTCATAGTTTGTAGCATTATTCAATCCAACTAACGTAGCTGAATAGGTAGTATTACCCGTAATAGCCACGTTCGCAGGATCAACCGTAGTCCACGCTTCTTCTCCTTGTACCCGATATTCTACAGATAATTCGGTTCCTGTGCGAAAACTTCCATTTATATAAGCTTTAGTAGCCCATGCATTCACTTTCTCCACAGAAGCAGGAACAGACGATTTCTGTATATCTACCGTCCAATCACAAATATAACGTCCGTTACGATATGCCTTAAAAACACGAGGACGCGTAAAATCAGTTACAGTTTCCGCTGCAGGTTCCAATACTGTTTTAGAACCTTCCAAATTCAGCTTATTTATTTTAATGTTTCTATAATCAGCATCCTCATTCACATAAATAATAGCTATGTGATTGTATAAATCTAATGAAGGAGCCGTTCCAGACTGGTTTTCCACTTCAATTGTTCGTTCAATTTCCTGCTTTACTGTTATTTTCCACCAATAATCCTGATAAGTTTTCAGCAACACATCTACTGGATTTGTAAAATCAATTGCAGTATTAGCGTTAGCCGGAAGTTCTTCCAAAGAAGAAAAGCTAAAATCTGGGAAACCAGAAGGTTTGATGCAAACCGTAGTATCAGGATAAATCAAAGACTCCGTATTCGCTACCAATTTTGTAATCGGCAGACTGTCTATAAAAGCATCTTCACCAATTGTCAATTCAATGGTACGTGCCTGATTATTGAACACAGCTTCTCCCTGCATCCCTTCCACCTGAATCTCCTGAATCACTCCTTCAATATAAGGATAAGGGATATCATTCTCAATACAAGAAGACATGTTCAATAACAAGAGTGATATAAAGCTATATTTTAACGCTTTTACAAGCATAATCTGTTAAATTAAAAATAAGTACAAATACCAATATTAATCGAGAATATATTAATCTTAAAATCCGCAGAGCTCTGACGATAGGAACCGCGCTCCACTTGATTAGTAGTCTGTTCAGCCCATTTAAACTTCAAACCAACTACGTTGATGGAGACTTCTACAGCCATGTTGTTGGTTACAAAAGCAGTCAAACCCGGTGCTGCTCCAATTTGCAAACTATGAGAAGTCTGATAGGTTCCCGTTGCTTTCTGGTCTACACCAGATATCGCCTTCCCTTGACCATATCCATAAGTTAATCTCAACTCATTAAAAAAGCCAAAAACCTTACTATTTCCAAGTCCCATATACGTACGGAGAAATCCGGAAGCTGTATATTCATGCTCCAAATATTTATAATCACTAATATCAAATGTCAGGTCATCACCCAAATCAATATTGATATTTCCTATATCGGCATAGGTTCGATTATAATTTAAACGGACACCTGCCGCCATATTGTCCTTAAAGAAATAACCGGCATACGGGCTTACTTTAAAGGTATATCCTTCTCCGTTTATATCGTCCAAGATGAGGAATTTATAATTATCTCCCGTCAATTCCATATAAGAGAAAGTGACCCCTCCCATCCAGGAGCCTTTCGGAACAAAAAGCGACGGTTTTATATTACGGTCATAACTTTTTCGTGCGTACACCGAAGTGACGCACAAAAAAGTTAAAAATAGAATCAAATATTTCTTCATGTAGAATATTAATAGTATGACAATTCAAAATCATCTACCCAAAGGGTACTACCTTCAGCCAACTGTCCAACAACTTTATTATCCTGGAATTCACCTCCATAGCGACTTGAAGTAGCCACAATTGTTATTTTATCCGGACGTTTGGTTGAATCCAGATAATTAATTGGACACTCAAATTTTGTATATTCTGATACGCTTTTGTTATCTACAAAACTACCTTCACCAATCAGCGTTTCTCCAGTCCAAAGCTTCACATATATTTCACACTCATCTGAAGTCAATGTACGATCTGTTGGGATTGTACCACCATCTCTCATTGAAGCACCTGGAGCATATTTATACCAACCTGAAAGTTTTACCGGACGAGCACCGGAATAAGCTCTACCAAACTTCACACTACTAGCAGCATCACTCATATTTGTATTATATTCACCAATAAACAGGTTACCAGCTGCATATCCAACCATTGTAATAGAAATAGTAGAAAGCTTAACTGAATAACCATCACGACCATCATCCACAGGAATTGAATTTGAACTTTTCAACGTTACAACTCCATCATTACCCGTAGCCCAATAACTATTAGCCTTATCACTATTCGGGAACCAGCAATCTTTATTATCGAACATTCCTCCTTTTCCCAACGACCAAGTATCAAAATTCAAATTAGGAATCTCCACATACGACTCCGTGGTAAATGAACGATTCTCACCAGCCTGATTTCCACAGATAATTGCGTACTCGTATGTTGTACCAAAATCCAGTGGGGCAACTTTCGCAGAATAATTATTAGTATCTCCTTCACGCTCCGCAGCTACCGTAATCCATTCTGAAGCATCTTGCTTTTTATAACGGAACTGTACTGGAGAGGTAGTTTCTGCCAAATTACAAACTCCGGACAAATACGCAAACTGTCCCCACACCTTAGACGGGTCATTCTCAATATAGCTAGTAACCAAATCTTTACTTACGGTAGGAATCTCCAATATGACATGATATTGATGAATAGTCTGATCTACTGTAATGTCAAATGAAGCGTTGCCTTCTGTAATGTCCAGGTTCACCTTATAATAATAAGCCGCTTCTGCCTTCTCGGTAATCTGTTGAGAAAAAAACTTTCCATTTCCCAAATCCACTTTTACCGTCAAAGGCTGCCCAGCCTTTACATAAGCTGTACGTGATTCGTCTTTTACGAAAGGCACACTCAAACCAGTACCCTCGATAGAACAAGCATAATCACTAAAAGCTGATTTAAAGCTTTCCGAACAACTTACTGAAACCATAGCCTGCGCCAACTTGCACGTAATTTTCACAGCCTTATTTTTATTCGCTTCAATCACTACTTCTTCCTGCCCTTCGTAATAAGGAGCAGCCTCAAAGCCTTGTGCTTCTTTATCTTTTTCAGCAGAATAAGCCCTAATTGTATAAGTGGCTACCGGTAGCAGTACACTCTTCAGGTCAGTCCAATTATCCGCATGTTTCACCACCGATCCAGATTCATCCACAATATCCAAAGCCACAGATTCAGACTCCGTAATATCCGCACGAGAAGTCACGTTTTTGTTAATATCCACTGAGGAAAGCTGAAGGTAACCATAGCCTTGGGATTCCTCCATTTCTGACTGACAGGAAGAAATCAGTCCTGTCCCCAAAAACAAGCCAATCAGTATATTTGTTAATTTCATAGTCTTCACTCTCCTTCTTTGGGGTTCACAATCACTGTAATATCTCCATCTTTTGTATTCACTCCATCTGAAACTGCCAAATTAAATGTACTATTCCCAGATTCTACCACCTGAGGAACCAAAACCAATAACTCTCCCAATTTAAAGGTAAAATCCTTACAAGTTCCAGCATGCAACTGAACATATTCATCATCAGTCACAAGACCTAACCCTACAATTTTTTCCTTAAGTTCTTCATCCATATTACAGATATCAAATGTTTCAGGTAACCCTACCATACCTAAAAGACCAAAAATCTCTCCCGAAATAGTTACATTCAGATTCTTAATTCCATTAGGAGCCCAAATTCTCACATCCTGCAAGCCCGGAATAGCAGTATCTTCATATGTGCAAGTATACGTAGCAGGCAGTCCCTCAAAAGTTATAGAAGTTTCCGGCTCTTCTGTATCCGTCCCTCCTTCACCAGGTTCTTCCGGCCCTGTATAAGTAATATTCTCTACTGGTATTTCTATAGTCTTTCCCTCTTCTGTAAAGGTCAAATCCACAGTCAGTCCGATAGACAAATGTGATTCAGTTGCCCCATTCTCAGTCAAGCTTACCACAAAAGAATCCCCACCAACCAAATTAGCATATTGCCCTTCTGCATCGCCCGGTTTTTGTACAATTGCCAATAATTCTATAAAATTACCCTCTTTAGAATTTGCTTTTATCGATACATTTAAAGAATTCTTCTGTACTGGAGTTTTAAAATAATATTTTTTTCCAATAGAATTTTTATCAAATATCTGACTCGCATTTTCTCCATTATCAATCGTCACGGTATAGTCATCCTTAAACGCTTCTTCAAAAGAAGAGGTCAATGCCAACTCTATTTCAATACAAGCTAATTTACAAGTCAAATCCACATTTGTAGAAATTCCTTTTCCTACAGAAAAAGTCTGTTCCCCTTTGAAAAAAGGTCTTTCCGACACGCTCACATTTTCACCATCATAGTTATAAGCCTGCACAGAATAATTACCCTCATTCAATGGTATTATAATTTTCCCCTCCTGATTTTTCAGGTCAGCCACCACACCTTTTGCCACTTCTTCTTGAGTATCAGAATTAGTTACAACCAGCGTATATTTGTTAATATCTATATCTTCTTCTTTGAAATTTCCAGAAATTGTTCCATTATCCACGGTTGCATCTGCGCGGCTCATTGTTATTCCATTGTATATAGATGACAAGTCAAGTTCCAACGCACCAGCATCTTTTCCGATTTCATTTCTACCCATGATTTCATCACGCATTTCACAAGATGAAAATCCTATCATAAAGGCCAATAGCCCGATTAAAATGCTATATTTTTTCATATTCTTTATCTTTTATTCTGTAGCTGGAATATATTCACCCGGAACTGTAACCGTCACATTCTCCTCTGTCACCCCATCATCAACTGATACTGTCAAACCATACTTTCCACCGGGTACATCTGTACTCTTTGGTTTAATGGTCAACGTATAAAAATAACAAGGCTTCAAATCAATATCCTTAGTATTCACAAAACCATCGACAGTCACAGGGTTTCCTTCCTTATCTATTAATGAGAAAGTCAAAGAACAAGTCGTTCCTTCGTCACCCGTCTTTAAATAAAGTTCTTTTCCAACGTCTGCCTTACTCATAGTCCAAGCATCCGTCATATACGAAGTTTGGATTGACACTTTGCAATCTTGAAAATAGTCTTCAAATGTATCAACATCGCTATTTCCTTCATATACTACCGCCATTTTTGCATTAGCCGGTTTACAAGTGATGCTAACTGTTTTTCTGTCACCTTGTGCTACAGAAAAAGTCTGACTTCCCTTCACATAAAGTTTATCATAGCCAGCTGCTACATCCTCACCATAATAGGCTGTTACTGTATAAGGAACACCAAAATCCACTTGCTGTTCTACTTCCACCTCACTATAAAGTTTATCTGTATACACAGCTTCTTCTCCTTTATACAAAGAAACCTTATAGTTATTCACATCCTTATAGACACTTTCGTCTATAGAACGACTTTTATAAGACAAACTGGATGACAAATCAATCATCACACTGCCTTTATCAGAAAAACTCTCCTGCTCTTTCTCATTGCTGCAACTCCCCAAGCAAGTAAACAACATTGACAAAAAAGAAATCTTTAAATAATTTTCTACCTTCATTTGAATATATATTTTTCCGTGTGCAAAGTAACACCAATTCCCAAATCCCCACAAGGTCTATTTATTTTATTTTTGGCTGATTTTTAAATAGGCATAAGAATAGCACATAGCATTTTGCTTGATAATTAGCCCAAACCTGCCTTTTAAGCAATATGCAAACAGTCTATTTTTAAGATTAAGCATGATAAAACTCTTTTATCCTATTAAGCATATTTCACTAATCCCCATTTTTAAAGCGATATTATTCCATCAAAAATAACACAATCAACAAGAATTCATAAAGAAACGAATGAGAACTATCAAGCTATAATTTTTTTTCATATCTTCGCAAGGCACAATAATATTTAACTGATAATAAGCAACAATGAAATTAAAGTACATTTTTGCCGGAATTTTATTAAGTTTATCTATAAATTCCTGCATTCAAGATGAAGCTCTTAACGTAGAAGCTGCTATAGACAGTTGCACCGGAACAAACATCCAATCTACTACCATTGACCATTTAAGAAAAGAAATTGAAATCTATGTATTGGATGGAACCGATATTTCCAAACAGGAATTAATCTTCACTCTTCCCGAAGGAGCATCTGTCCAGGCTGAAAAAGCTGAAGTAAACGACCAGCCTCCATTATACGATTTCAGCCAAAATACATTAAGAAGTTTTATTGTAACTTCCGAAGACGGAGCAACAAAAACCAAATATCTTATCCGGGTAAACAAACTCGCCCTGCCTACAAGCTATTCTTTTGAAGAGCTGAAGGAAGTGACTCCGTATAATATTTTTTACTTGACAAATGCAGCCGGTATTATGCAATGGGCAAGTGGAAATCCCGGATATAATTTAAGCGGAATGGCATTAGACGAAACTCAATACCCGACCGTGCAACACCCAACCGGTTATTCAGGGAAATGTGTCAAACTCACCACCCTTAGTACAGGAAGCTTTGGGAAGCCTATCGGAATGCCGATTGCTGCCGGCAACTTATTTATAGGCTCATTCGATACGCAAAATGCCGTACTTGCTCCTCTGAAAGCAACACACTTTGGATTTCCGTTTACAAAACGCCCCTCTAAAATCAGCGGCTGGGTCAAATATAAAGCAGGAGAAGTCTTTACAGACAAATCCGGAAATACCGTTACCGGGAAAAAGGATAAAGGAGACATTTATGCAGTGCTTTATGAAGCCCCCAACAGCGACTTTTCATTAGACGGCAATCTGTTCCCCAATAATGGCACAGGAATAGATGAGCATATCGTTCTTTTAGCGCGTATTCCCGAACAAGAAATGATAGAAACAAATGAATGGACAAAGTTTGATTTGGCGTTCATACCTCAAAACGGTAAAACAATCAATACGGAAGATTTAAAAAATGGGAAATATAAACTCGCTGTAGTATTCTCTTCCAGCGTTATGGGAGCCTACTTTCAAGGAGCTGTAGGAAGTGAATTATGGATAGACGAAGTAGAAATTACTTGTGAAAATTAAACATCATAGAAACAACGATATATGAAAAAGTATATAAAAACAATAATGGTCCTCTTTTTATGTGGTTTCACTCAAATAAGCCACGCGCAATCGTCAGAACACAAAGGTCTGGCATGGCTTGCTTCACACGGACTTGACTACGAAGTAAAAGCTGGAATAAATATAGGAGGAACATCTCCCTTGCCTCTACCTAAAGAAATCAGAAGCCTAGACAGCTATTCTCCCGGACTTGCAATCACCTTAGAAGGAAATGCAACCAAATGGATTGATGCAAAGCAGAAATGGGGAGTAAGTTTAGGCATTAGGCTTGACAGTAAAGATATGGAAACCAAAGCCAGCGTGAAAAACTATGGCATGGAAATATTCAGTGAAACCGGTGGAAAAATAAAAGGTCTCTGGACCGGAGGAGTAAAAACAAAAGTAAAAATGTCATACCTGACTATTCCGGTCTTAGCCAATTATCGTATCAGCGACCGCTGGAAAGTCATGGCAGGCCCCTATTTCTCATATATGATGAACGGAGAATTTTCCGGGAATGTATACGAAGGCCATTTGCGTACCCCCGACGCCAGTGGAAGCCGGGTTAATTTTGAAGGAGAAAACATGGCTGCGTATGATTTTTCAGATAATCTCCGCCATTTTCAATGGGGGATGCAGATCGGAGGAGAATGGAAAGCCTATAAGCATCTGAACATCCACGCAGATTTAACCTGGGGACTGAATGATATATTTGAAAAAGACTTTACAACGGTTTCATTTGCCATGTATCCCATCTATCTGAATCTCGGATTTGGGTATGAATTCTAAATACAGAATAATAAGAAAGGCTGTCTTATTGACAGCCTTTCTTATTTATTCCATCAAATCAAAAACTTACTCTGCAACCTTTTCAGCCGGTTTTTCAATGCCCTCGCTGGTAGCACGTTCTTCCATGCGCTCGATTCTTAAATCAAGATCCGGATGCGTGGAGAACAACTGATTCAGTTTGCTGGAAGACGAACCACCACTCTGTTCCTGCAGGGATTTCAACTTCTGGAATGAAAGCGCCATGGCCCAGGGATTCTTCCCTGCTTTTTTCAGAAACTCATATCCGTAATCATCTGCCGCACATTCCTGCTTCTGAGAATACCGGGCATTCACCAGCGCCTCTGTCAAGTCGCCCAACTGTGAATCGGTCAACGCAGCTGCTTTTCCACCCTGAGAAGAAATTCCGTCTTTCAATGCCGAAGTAAGCAATGCCGTACGGAAACCTTTTTTAGAATCCCGATGAGCCACATGACCGATTTCATGTCCTATCACGCCCAACAGCTCTTCATCACTCATAATGTCCATCAAAGAAGAGAAGACGCGTACGCTACCGTCGGCACAGGCAAACGCATTGACATCCGTCACATAATACACCTTAAAATTCAAAGGAATACCGTCTGCATCTCCTAATCCTTCGGTCAACTTCTTCAGGCGAATGGTATATTCATTGTCATCTGCGCAAACCTGATTGTTGGCATCCATCCAAGTGATATACTCTTTTACGTATTCACTCATCTGCTCATCCGTCAACGTCACAGCTTGAGTAGCTTTCACAGCCCCGCTAATCGCTTTCTTCAAATTAAACTGCGCCATGGCCGGTACGGACGATACTGCACACATCAGGCACACAATTGCTTTCAAAAACACTCTGTTCTTCATAAAACTTTCATTTAGATTGGTTAGTCATCATTTATGTTGTTTTTAATAGTTTTCGAAAAAAACACCCACCATAAATACACAGTACTCCTATTACGGCAAGACCTCCCCCGAACACTCCTTCCGAGACAGGCAGATGAACCTCTCTTGGACGTTCAGGATGATACCATACTGAAATCTCATCTCCCTTCCTCGTAAAAGGCCAGTGAGTGGTTCTGGTTACAGATAAGTCCCCGTATTTTTCTGTGGAATAAATAACAGTCATCTCAGTATCGTATCTGGGTTTACGATGGCGATAACTCTTCTTGGTTTCGACTCTCTGTACAATTCCCACAGTATGCTGGCAATTCCGGGCGGCCATACATAAGGGATACAATTCGGCAGCTCCCGCAGAAAGTAAAATGAAGCCCACCACAAGCATCACCCAGGGAATTATTCGGATACGTGTATTCATAAGATAAGTTTAGTTTATACAAAGATATAGAATTACACGTATATCCCTATTCCCAAAAGGAAAAAATGAAAACAGAAAATTACCACAAACTCACTTACGGTAATATTGTGCCAATGAAAAAGCACGGCGGAGTGCTATGCGAGTGCAAACGAACGCACATACAGAACCAATAAAAAACAGCATTCCTGTAGAGACCATAATATTTCCCAGTCCTACAAGCGGAGACACCACACCACCAAAGGCAAACCCCAATGCCCCCAGCAAGGCCGATGCCATCCCTGCATTCGCCCGTTCACTATCCATCGCCAAGGTATTGGAGGCGGTAAAGGTAAGTCCTAACATGGAAAGTAACGCCAAAAGCAGCACTTCATAAATCCAGAAACTGCAACCGGCACACAATGCCACACACAGAAGGAAAGAAGCGATTACCATTCCGACACTTCCCCTATATAAAGCTTGTTCCGGATGGGCAAACCTGACAGCCGAGGTTGCAGAAATGACAATAGCTATGGCATTGGCTCCAAAACAAATGCTGAACATCAAAGGCGAAAAACCATAGTGTTGCTGCATAATAAAAGGAGAGGAAGCAATATTGGCGAACAACACTCCCTGGGCAAAACCAAACTGAAGGATATAACATACATACCGACGGTTGTGAATGACGGTAAGAAAACTCTTATACACATCTGCCCAACGTGCATTCTGGCGACGTACAGCCGGCAGGGACTCCGCAAAATGCAGACTTCCGAGCAACAACAGTATACCTAATCCGAACAATACCCAGAAAATACCGTGCCAGCCTACGCTTTCGGCCATTCCTCCTCCAGCTACAGGAGCCGCCACCGGAGCCACTCCATTGATAGCGCCAATAATAGCCAGCATCTTTGCCAGTTCTCTGCCGGAATACTTATCGGCTGCGATGGAACGTGAAATCACAATTCCTCCGGCACCCGCTATTCCTTGCACCACTCGCCAGCCCACAAACTGCATGATGGTCCGTGAATAGAGACATCCCAATGTAGCCAAAAGAAACAGACACATGGCCACAATCAAAGGAAGCCGGCGACCATACTTGTCACTCAGCGGACCAAAGAACAATTGCCCGACAGCCAATCCTATCATGCTGGCCGTCAATCCTAACTGCACCTGTGAGGAAGTGGTATGAAAATAGTCAGTCATGGCAGGCAGGGTAGGCAGATACATATCGGTCACAAACGGGCCAAATGCGGTTAATATACCTAAGAATACGAGAATAAATAATTGAGAATTGCTTCTTGTCATAATATCCTTTTTAAAAACGCTGCAAAATTAGACATTATGAGGAAGTTTTCACCTTCCTTTTACCGCACAAAACTTTTCAAAATCGGAACTATTTCCTCTTTTTCTCGAAGAAAATCCGTATTTTTGTTTCATAAAATCATCTTCACATGGATACTTCCTTATTATCATCTCTCACCGCCATCCATTATGACGAAGGCAATCTGGCTTTTCTGAAAGCCTCCCTGCTCCATTTCGACTGTGGCATTCAACTGCAATGCACCAGCGGAGAAGGTATTCTCTCCACCGGTGCACAGCAATTTCACCTACACAAAATGTCAGAACTTATTTTCTGGGAAGGAAGTATCATGCAACTTATAGAGGCATCCGATGATTTTCACGTCCGCTTTCTGCTTTATCCCAAGAAGCTCTTTCTACAAGCTGCCATTTCACTCGATACCACGTATTTCAACTACATGAGAGAGTTTCCACAATACAACCACGAAGAAGAGAGCTGGAAAAACATCAGCCTATGGATGAACATGGGACAACTGCTTTTTACCCAGCCCCCTTCTGCATTCAGCGAACGGCTGGAACTGAATTTCCTGCAAGGTATGCTGATGTGGATTTTCAGTTCCATCCCCGACACGTACGTATCCGTGGCCGAATCGTACACCCGGAAGCAACTCTTGTTTCACAAGTTCATGCACCTGATTCACGAACATGCTGCACAAATGCATCAGGTATCGTTCTATGCCGGAAAGCTCTGCATCTCTCCGCGTTACCTGCACGAAATTACGGAAACCTACTCCAACGGAAAGACTCCGAAAGCGCTTATCGACGAACAGCTGACTGCCGAACTGAAAGTCCTGCTCAACAATCCGGCTTTATCCATTGCAGAAATAGCCTCTCTCTGTCAGTTTCCGGATTCTTCTTACCTGAGCCGTTTTTTCAAGAAAAATACCGGTATCTCTCCCAAAGAGTACCGCACGCAAAAACAGCCCTGAGTTATATCATCCCGCTGATCATTTCATCACGGACTGCCGCCATCATGCCTTCCACTTGTGCCAGGGCAAACATACGTCCGTAGAAAGAGTAACCGGGATTGTATCCTTCTTTTTCATCGCCCAGCATCGTACGTCCATGGTCTACTCGCATGGGCAGTCCGGGATTTTCTTTCTCAAAAATACGGATTAGTTCCAGCAAATGACCTCTTCCGGCCAGATGTGATGTCTCTCTGAAATCTCCTTCGGGCAATATTTCCGTACTGCGAAGATGGACAAAGTGGGTTCTCCGGGCAAAACGGCGGGCCAGTTCACGGGTATCATTCTGGCTTCCGGAACTCAAGGAACCGGCGCAGAAAGTCAGTCCGTTATGCGGATTGTCCACGGCATTCAACAGCCAGTCGATGTCTTCTTCACTGGTGACAATACGCGGAAGGCCGAGCACCTGGAAAGGAGGATCGTCCGGATGAATGCACAGATTGACTCCATACTCATCGCACACCGGCATCACTGCTTTCAGGAATTCACACAGATTTTCTCTCAGCTTCTGGCGGTCTATTCCTTTATATAATGCAAGCAGTTCGCGGAACTTGCGGACGGGGTATTGTTCTCCCTCCTGAATGTTACCGTCGATAAACCCTTGCGTTTTTACAATAATCGTATCTATCAGTTCAGCCTTTTCCTCAGGAGTAATACGGCGGTCCAGTTCTTCCACCTTCTGCAGTTCTTCAGGAGAATAATCACGCTCCGCTCCTTCACGCTGCAAAATCTTCAAGTCGAAATAGGCAAAACGTATCCGGTTAAAATAAAGCGAAGAACTTCCGTCGGGCAAGGCATAATGCAGGTCTGTACGTATCCAGTCGATGACCGGCATAAAGTTGTAGCACACAGTCTTCACTCCGCACTTCCCTAAATTAGCCAGACTGATTTTGTAATTTTCTATCAAGGCATCACGCTCAGGGCCGCCGTACTTGATAGCCTCACACACCGGAAGGCTTTCTACAACCGACCATCTCATGCCGTACGATTCGATATAGTTTTTCAGGTCATTAATTGCCTCTGTGGTCCACACCTCTCCGTTGGGCACCTCGTGAAGCGCCGTCACAATGCCTTCCACCCCAATCTGCCGAAGCATGGAAAGCGTGATGCGGTCTTTCTTACCAAACCATCTCCAAGTCTTTTCCATCGTTACCGTTCCCTTAAATTATACTCCACTGAATGAACTGAATCCTCCATCGATGGGCAAAGTAACTCCCGTAATGAAGCTGGCCGCCTCACTGCACAGGAACTGTACGGCTCCATTCAGTTCTGAGATGTCACCAAAACGCCTCATCGGAGTCTTGGCTATGACTTTCCGGCTGCGTTCTGTCAGCGAACCGTCAGGATTTATCAGTACGGCACGATTCTGGTTGCCGATAAAGAAACCGGGAGCAATGGCATTCACGCGAATCTTCTCACTGAACTTCAAGGCCATTTCCTGAGCCATCCAGCGAGTGAAATTCTCTACTGCACTCTTGGCCATGGAGTAACCCGGTACACGGGTAATGGCTTCATAAGATGCCATGGAAGACACATTAATAATGCTACCGCTTTTCTGTGCGGCCATAACTTCCCCGAACACCAGGCAAGGATATACCGTACCGTTCAGATTCAGGTCTACCACCTTGTTCAAGTCTTCCACCTTCATATCGAACACGTGCTGCGTTTCGGTCAGCGTACCTCCCGGGATATTTCCTCCCGCTGCATTGACCAGAATATCTACCCTTCCCCACTGGGCCAGCACTTTTTCTTTCACTTCCCGCAAACTGTCCATGTCGAGCACATTACAGGTAAAGCCGCAAACTTCTCCCCCGGTCGTTCTAAGTCTTTCCAACGCTTTTTCCACCCGGTCGGAATGCGCTCCAATCACTGCGACTTTGGCTCCAGCCTTCAACAGACCTTCAGATATGTTACTTCCCAATACCCCGGAACCACCTGTAACTACAGCCACTTTTCCGGATACATCAAACAAACTGTTCATATTATGTCAATTTTTATCTGCCCCAAAGTTAGAGGAGAAATAAACATGAACATTTGCCAATTTTTGCAGGTTATTTGCGTAACTTTGCAGCATCTTACTTTTTCCTTTTCCTGACATGAGAAAGATACTCAATGAACAACTGGATATTACGGATGCCCACCCGCTGAAGGCCCGGTTCTACGATTACAAGAACTTCACTTATCCCTGGCATTTCCATAGTGAGTTTGAAGTGATTTACATCGACAAGGGATATGGCCTGGGAATGGCAGGCGACGGTATGACCGATTTCTCCGACCAGCAACTGTTTCTTTTAGGTTCCAACCTCCCTCATTACCTGGAAAACGCACCGGAATACGACTTGAAGGAAGAATTAAGAGTGAACGGGGTTATCATCCAGTTTGAAAAGGATTTCATGCAATATGCTTTCTCGCACTACAGCCAGTTTCAAGGTATCAACCGCCTGCTGGAAGAGGCACAAAGGGGACTGCTGTTTTCACTATCCAATTGCACGGATGATATTCCGCAGATAATAAAGCGCATCCCGCAAAAAGAAGGGGTGGGACAAATAGTGGAGTTCCTGCAACTGCTGGATGCACTGACGCATCTCACTCCAGAAAAAATCATCTCCTCTCCTGCCTACGATCCGGTTCCAGCGCGGTTTAACGGACGAAAGATTGAAAAGGTCATGGCCTTCCTCAACAAGCATTACACCCAGCCAATCTGCCTGGAGGATGTAGCCTCATACGCTGCCATGAACCCAACTGCCTTCTGCCGTTTTTTCAAGGAAAACACCGGAAAAACATTCAGACAACATATCACGGACATGCGAATTGGCTATGCCTGCAAACTATTATTAAACGGGAAATGGAATATTTCAGAAATCAGTCTGGAATGTGGCTTTGAATCAGTCGCACACTTTAACCGGTGCTTTAAAAAGCATACAGGGATGACACCTACTTCTTACCGAAAGAAAATTCAATAATATACATATTATCAACACATTACAATTTTCGCTTCATAAAGTAATAATTGCTACCTCAAAACGCAAGTACGTTTCCTCTCAAACGCAAGTACGTTTTGATTAAAACGCAAGTGCATTTTAGATTAAACGCAAGTGCGTTTGAAGTGAAACGTACTTGCGTTTCAAACAAGGCATAAAGCCATTCTTGAAAATGTACATTTATATCATCTTATAAACATGAAAAAAAGCGACTATCTTTTTCAAGATAATCGCTTTTTTCTGAGTGATCCGCCTGGGGCTCGAACCCAGGACCCCAACATTAAAAGTGTTGTGCTCTACCTGCTGAGCTAGCGAATCAATCCTTTGTCGCATCGGTCATTTCCCGATTGCGAGTGCAAAGGTAGTAACTTATTTTAAACCTGCAAAACATTTGGGAACTTTTTTTCTCAAATCCCTGTTTTTTCTCTAAAAAAGGGTGATTTCAGGCATTTTTACGCTCCAGTTCCTGCAAGTTTTCCATTTTTTTCGTCTCCAGGAACTCATAAATGCCACACAAATGTTCTTTCACACGCTGGTTTCCGAACTCATATACTTTCGTCACAAGTCCGTCCAGGAAGTCACGGTCGTGAGATACGACAATCAGCGTACCGTCGAAATCTACCAGCGCCTGCTTCAGAATGTCCTTCGTTTTCATGTCCAGGTGATTGGTTGGCTCGTCCAAAATCAACAGGTTGACCGGCTCCAGCAAAAGCTTTATCATTGCCAGACGGGTACGTTCTCCTCCTGACAATACTTTTACCTTTTTCATGGAAGCCTCCGGACTACCAAACATAAATGCTCCCAGCAGGTCTCTGATTTTATTACGGATTTCACCTTTGGCCACATCGTCAATGGTCTGGAACACCGTCAGATTTTCATCCAGCAAGGATGCCTGGTTCTGTGCAAAGTATCCGATTTGTACGTTATGTCCCAACGTCAGCGTACCTTCATGGTCTATTTCATTCATGATGCATTTCACCAAGGTGGACTTTCCCTCTCCGTTCTTCCCGACGAATGCCACCTTATCTCCTCTCTCAATGGTCAGATTGGCATTTTTGAAGACCACATGATCGCCGTATGTTTTACCGACTCCTTCCATGATAACCGGATAGTTTCCACTACGCGGAGAGGGAGGGAACTTCAAACGCAAGGCCGAGGTATCTTCTTCGTCCACCTCTATCAGTTCCAGTTTCTCCAGCATCTTCACACGGCTCTGTACCTGAAGCGTCTTGCTGTATGTACCCTTGAAGCGTTCGATAAAGTCCTTGGTTTCCTGAATCATTTTCTGTTGTTCCTCATACTGCTTCATCTGTTGCTCACGGCGTTCCTTCCGCAATACAAGATACTGAGAATAGTTCACTTTATAATCATAGATGCGCCCCATCGTGACTTCAATAGTACGTGTGGTAATATTATCGACAAACTTACGGTCGTGACTGATGACTACCACGGCCTTGGCACTGTTAATCAGAAAATCTTCCAGCCACTGGATAGATTCGATGTCCAGGTGGTTGGTAGGCTCATCCAGCAAAAGCACATCCGGATTCTGCAGCAACAGCTTGGCCAGCTCGATACGCATACGCCATCCTCCGCTGAAATCACTGGTCGGACGGTTAAAGTCTTCCCGCAAGAATCCCAATCCCAGCAAAGCCTTCTCCACATCTTCTTCAAAATGCGTCATGTCGATGGCATAGAACTTCTCGCTCATGGCTGCCACTTTCTCGATCAAAGCCATATAGGAATCACTCTCATAATCCGTACGAGTGGCCAGTTCGTTGTTCATCCGCTCTATCTCTTCTTCCATTTCTTTCAAATGGGCAAACGCCTGAGAGGCTTCTTCAAACACCGTACGGCCATCCTCCGTCATCAGGTGCTGGGGCAGATAGGCAATCACACAGTCTTTCGGTGCTGTCACCTTTCCACGGGTGGGCTGCCGAACGCCTGCCAAAATTTTAAGAAGCGTCGATTTACCGGCTCCATTTTTACCCATCAGGGCGATACGGTCTTTCTCGTTAATCTGAAAGTTCAAGTCACTGAACAAGGTAGTCCCTCCGAATTCTACGGTCAGTCCATCTATACTAATCATATTTGGTACGTTTTAAGATTTTTGATTTTGGAAAATGCAAAATTACAAAATTCTGCCGATTCTTACTCATTCAATGCGCCACAGTGCGGGCAAATGCCTTTCGATCTCATTTTTGCGCCACAAGAACCACAGGCGTATGGATAACCGTGCGATTTCCGGAGCTGGCGAATACACCACAAGGTATATCCGATAAAGCCCACATAAGCCAAGTACACCCATAAATAAGTAAAGAAGATATAAAGAAATATGCAATAGGAAGCCAGTCCCAGCAGATAGAAGAAGGCTACTTCAAAAGAGGTCTGATGAAACAAGTCATCCAGCAAAGCGACTCCTAACAGCAAAATGAAGAACACACTGAGCACAAACAGTCCCAACACAAAAGGCAGGTCGAACGGATTCAGGGACGGATCATAATAATACCGCTCCCAGGTTTCCGATACAAAATGCTGCATGCTGTTATAAAGTGTGGCAGCCGCCACAAGCAACCATGACAACGTAATGGGAAACACACTGTCAATGTCGTTCAGCCAGATGAGCTTTATCTGCTTTCGCCGTACGGCACGGTACACAAAGCAAAGGAAGAATACTGCCAATACCAGAAAGAACGGTAAGGTATGTGAATTGCTGAACAAGTGGATGCAACGTGATATCGGGTCTACAGGGACAATGTGCGTCAAAAGCTGATGTTCCGGAATCCAGCCTATGGTTTCCTGGTCGCGTGCCACCTTCACCCACACAGAGTCATCCTGCATTTCCGTGCGCAGCGATATTTCTGCTACCACCAGTTCATCTCCTTCCCTTACCGGAATAGAGTCGAGCAACGGAAGCAGACGAAGCCAGAGCGTATCAGCTGTCACACGAAAATTGCTGTTCAGTGCATACGGGCGTTCTTTCTGTACCGACACGGCTACCGAGTCTTCCGGCCCATTCTTTACAGCCGAAGACAAGGTGGTGCGGTAATGACAGGCCGTCATACACAGCAACAGAAAGAGTATGCCCAGAAAATATCGTAAGTGCTTCATGAAGATGCCCGATTATCCAATGAGACTTTCATCTGACAAACCTTACAGTCAAAGTCGAGGCGGAAACGTCGTCCGTCCGTACTTACCAGATAATACGGCTCACGATAAGGCGACTTCACCTTATGATGCACTGGACACCATCCCATGCTATAACGCAGGCAATGCTTGCAGAACATCAACACCGCATCGGCCTGTGCTTCCTTTTCAAAAGCCGGCTCCACGCGCTTCACTCCATGGTCATGGTAGAAAGCCTGTGCTTTGCCGTTCATCACATTACCTAAATAGGTCAGTTCGCCTGCCGGAAAAGCATGAACTGTTTTCGGGAAACGGACTCTTTCCTGCGGATAGTTGATACGACGAGCCTCCAGCAGTTTCTCCACTGCCGTACGACGTAAATCTGCCAGCACTGACGAAGGAATAAACCAGTCGCCCGATAAAGAAATATCCAAGCGTTCCAGTTCAAAAGGCGTATTTCCCAACTTGCCCAACTGATTTCTCAGGTTTTCAGCCTGGGGTGTACGCGCCGGTGCTTTTTCGTACGGCAACGTCACGCTGATGCTATTATCGTCCTCATCGGTCAAAGTCAGTGTAAATCCGAAATTGTTTTCTTCCAATGCCATGGCCACGGCTATCTTCCGCTCTGCTGATTTCTTCTGCATCACCCGTTCAAACTCCTGGTCAAAGTTACGGTAAAGCTTGGTCTTCGGTCGAAGGCGTGGCATTTCCTGCGGATAAAGTTTATTGTTTTCTACGCGATTTACCCGGAATCCATGCAGTTTTCCCGCCTCATCCAGATAACAAAGTCCGTCACCGTTACTGAAAGGTTTGACACCTGCCACGGTAAAATAGTTGCCGCGTACTTCCTTTACCACTCCCATTTCCTCACCTAGCGACTTCGGCGTATGGAAGGAGAAAATATCCGGTGTACGTCCGTGCAGGAAATAATCGGTAAAGCCCCTGCTGAAACTCTTGTCCAATTGCGGACGAAAAGCCAGCCGGACCGTGCCGGAAGAAGCACGTATATATTCCTTGCGGCGTTTAAATATCGCATCCAGTTTCTGGCGATAGTAAGCCGTCACATTCTTTACATAGGCCACATCCTTCAACCGTCCTTCTATTTTCAGTGAAGAAGCACCGGCATCCAGCAAGGCTTCCAGGTTCTCGCTCTGATTCACATCCTTCAAGGACAGCAGATGTTTGCCACGGGCAATCGTTTTCCCGTCGGCATCTACCATATCAAAACTCAGGCGACAGAACTGTGCACACTCTCCCCGGTTGGCACTACGGCCAAAGCAAGCCTGGCTGACATAACATTGTCCGCTATAGCTAACGCACAAGGCTCCGTGTACAAACACTTCCAGCGGTGTTTCCGGACAGGCTGCATGAATCTTTGCAATTTCATCCAGCGTCAGCTCACGGGCCAACACCACCTGACGGAAACCTGCCTCAGCCAGGAATTTTACTTTTTGCGGAGTGCGGTTGTCCATCTGCGTACTGGCATGCAAAGGAATCGGAGGAAGATTCAGACGGGTAATCCCCATATCCTGCACAATCAAGGCATCCACCCCAATCCGGTACAAATCCCAAATCATTTTCTCCGTTTCTGCCAGTTCCTCATCTTTCAAGATTGTATTGACAGTCACGTAAATACGCACCCGATATAAATGTGCGTAACGCACCAGGGCTTCAATGTCTTCCAGAGAATTTCCGGCAGCTGCACGCGCACCAAAACGAGGTGCACCGATATACACCGCATCGGCACCATGATTAATGGCTTCCATTCCACACTCCAAGTTCTTTGCCGGAGCAAGCAGTTCGATAGGACGTTGTCTGAGCATTATTTTATCTGATTGATGTCGTAAGGAGTTTCCTGATATACATAATAGTTCAACCAATTGGAGAACAAGAGGTTGGCCACACTTCGCCAGCGTACCAGCGGTCCTTTCTCCGGATTGTCCTCACGATAATAGTTTCGAGGCATTTCAATAGGAAGTCCCTTATCCAGGTCACGGCGATACTCCGTGTCCAAAGTATAAGGAGAATATTCAGAATGTCCGGTCACGAAAAACTCACGTCCGCCGCGAGCCATCACAATGTGTACACCTGAGTCGGCCGATTCCGAAATCACCTGCAAACCTTCACATTTCTCGATGTCTTCCCGACGAACTTCCGTATGACGGCTGTGCGGTACATAAAACACATCATCAAACCCACGGAAAATAGGTAAATGCTGGAATCCGTCGCAGATATGATGTTCAAAAATTCCGAACATTTTCTTTTCCAGCGGATATTTCGGAATGCCATAATGATAATACAAACCCGCCTGTGCTGCCCAGCAGATATAAAAAGTAGAAGTCACATGCGTACGGGTCCATTCGAAAATCTCCGTGATTTCATCCCAATAGTTTACATCCTCAAAATCGAGATGTTCCACCGGTGCACCTGTAATAATCATTCCGTCGAACTTCTCATTCTTCATCAGTTCAAAATCACGATAGAAAGCTTTCATGTGTTCCACCGGCGTATTTTTTGACGTATGACTTTTCAGCTTCATCAGGCTCACCTCTATCTGAAGAGGAGAGTTCGAAAGCAAACGAATCAAATCGGTTTCTGTAGTAATCTTGATGGGCATCAGGTTCAGCACCACAATTTTCAGCGGACGAATATCCTGTGAGCTGGCACGAGAATTATCGATAACGAAAATATTCTCCTCCTTCAGCAAATCAATTGCGGGCAGTTTATCGGGTAAATTTAATGGCATAGCGCTGTGTTTCTGTTTTAATTTTTATCGACCGACAAAGTTAATAATTCAGAACGGATTAAGAGAAACAGGGACCTGTCTTTTTTACATCTTATCATTATTTAGCTTCTCTCTTCACCCCCTGCCACTTTTCGGAGAAAATCAGCAAAAGCCAATGCCGATTTCTTACGGTAATCTCCCTGTGCCCAGAACAAAAAGCCCTGTGAAGTCAGTTTGTCGGCACATAGTATCGGAATTTGTACCAGGTTCTCTTCTCCCCGTACAGCCGCCTGCGTCAATATCGTTCCCCAATAGCCTTCGCGCAAGGTATGAATGATGGTATGCACGTCATTCATCTCCACGCCTACCGTCAGATCCAACTGATGCTTCCGGCACAGGTCGTCTACTCTTTTTCGGGTAGCAAATCCTTTTCCCGGCAAAATCAAGGGAGTTTCAGAAAGCCGCTTCAAGGTGATGGACGACAATTCGGCCAACGGATGGGAACAATGCACAATAAAGCGGAGCATGGAAGAGAACAAAGGCATGGTTTCCAGATGCTCTGACACGCCTTCCGGTTTAAAGGACAACACAAAATCCAACTGATTTGCCTCTAATCTGTCCAACAACTCTTCGGAAGTGCCAAAACTGACATTGACCTTTATTTTGGGATAAGTCTTGGAAAATAATCCCAACGCTGCAATCAATAACGGACTCATGCTGTAAGTCACTCCTACATGAAGCACTCCCGTTTCAAGACCTTTCAGGTCGCGAATAATCTGTTTCCCGTTTTCTGCATCGCGTATTGCCCTGACGGCATAAGGCAGAAAAGCCAACCCGGCCTCCGTAGGTACAATCCGCTTGCCAATACGGTCGAACAGCAGCACATCCAGCTCGTCTTCCAGCTGTTTGATTTGCTGTGAAAGGGTACTTTGAGAGATGTGCAGCACACGCGCAGCCTCTGAAAAGTTCTGTAGTTCGCAGGCCTCCTTAAAGTATTTCAATTGACGCAGTTCCATTTCCTTATCGTTTTTATCTATGGATATTATCGAAAAAATGAGTTTTGCAAATATAAATAAATATTCTCATCCCGCTTATCTTTGTTAAAAAAGAAACGCTATATGAAAAAAATCATCAGTTTAATGTGTGCCTGGCTGGCAATAACTGTCTCGGCACAAACCGCAAAAATAGTCAGCGAAGATCTCCGTTATTGTGAAAGCACTTATCCCTATCAGGAAGGTATTCTGATTGCGAACTTCGGTACGTCTGAGCTGAATCCGCTGAACTCGGAAGGGAAAGGCTACATTGCTTATTATAAGGATGGAAATACCGAAGTACTGATACCTGCCGACGGCAATCTTTCTGCCCCGAAAGGAATGTTCGTACGAAATGACTATCTTTATGTATGCGATGTAAACAAGATTGTGGTGTATCATCTGACGCAAAAGGAGGAGCAACCACAAGTCATTATGCTGCCTGAGGGTAATCTGTTTGTCAACGACCTGGCAGCCGACGGAAATTATCTGTATGCCTCCGTCACAAATACCGACCGTATTTTCCGTCTGGACATCAGCAACCCGGCCCAACCGGGAGAACCGGAAGAGTGGCTGCAGGTAAGCGGTCCCAACGGACTCCTTATCCGCAACGGAGTGATGTATGTGGCTTCCTATCCGGCCGATGGAATCACAAAGGCTGAGAATGTAATCTACCGTATCGACAATCTATCCCAACCTGTAACCCAAAAACTGACAGAAATCACCGGCCAATACGACGGCATAGCCTTTTCATCCGATGGCAAGTCGCTGATTGTGACCAACTGGACTCCGGCTCAGCTGAGTAAAATAGACCTGAGCAACGGTCGTGTATCTCCGATGGAAATCAAACTGGACCAACCTCTTACAGGCCCTGCTGACATTACCGTAAAAGACGGTTTTATCTACATTCCTGATTTGCCCAACAGCCGGGTAGTCATCACTAAAGAACCATGTTGTTGCCAATAAGATGAAAGCCACTGTCTTATATTACAGCCACAAAGGAAAGACCGCCTTTTTTGCACGAGAGATAGCCATGTATCTCTGGTCAAAAGGGTTGAACGTCAGCCTGAGTGCCATTTCTGATTTTGACACTCAAAAGCTGAACGAGACAGACTTCCTTATTTCCGGATGCTGGACGTGCGGCTGGTTCGTCGTCGGACAGCACCCTCACAAGAAATGGAGTGCATGCAGCCGGAAAATGGCAGGACGCATATCTCCGCATCGTACACTCCTTTTTACCACGTATAAATTCAGGACAGGCAGTATGTACCGGAAAATGAAGAAAACATTGAAGATTTCACGGAACACCCACATACCTTTCCTAAAATCCAAAAACGGATTGCTGACAGAAACAGACAAAAAGATATTAGACCAATTTATCAGTACATCCCTTTTTTATTAATTATAAATGTAATATTGTATGGAAAATAAAAAACTGACCAGCGCTTCAGGAGCACCTGTAGCCGACAACCACAATGTGGCCACCGCAGGACGGAGAGGCCCGATGCTTTTACAAGACGTATGGTTTCTTGAGAAACTGGCACACTTTGACCGCGAAGTAATTCCGGAACGACGCATGCACGCCAAAGGCTCCGGTGCCTTCGGAAAATTTACGGTCACTCATGACATTACAGCCTACACCAAGGCAGCTATTTTCTCACAGATTGGAAAAGAAACAGAACTGTTTGTCCGTTTCTCTACCGTAGCCGGTGAACGAGGAGCGGCAGATGCCGAACGTGACATTCGCGGATTCGCCATCAAATTCTATACAGAAGAAGGTAACTGGGATTTGGTAGGTAACAACACCCCCGTCTTCTTCCTTCGTGACCCATTGAAATTCCCCGACCTGAATCATGCGGTAAAACGTGACCCGCGCACCAACATGCGAAGCGCACGTAACAACTGGGATTTCTGGACGTTACTACCTGAAGCACTGCATCAGGTAACCATCACCATGAGCGACCGAGGTATTCCGGCCTCTTACCGCCACATGCACGGATACGGAAGCCATACTTTCTCACTTATCAACGCAGAAGGAAAACGCACTTGGGTGAAATTCCACCTGCATACGCAGCAGGGCATCAAAAACCTGACCGATGCAGAAGCAGAAGCCATCATTGCCAAAGACCGTGAAAGCCACCAGCGCGATTTGTATGAAAGCATTGAGAAAGGCGACTTCCCCAAATGGACTATGTACATTCAGGTAATGACGGAAGAGCAGGCCAAGAACTGTCCGTTCAATCCGTTCGACCTGACCAAAGTCTGGTCGCAGAAAGAATATCCGTTGATTGAAGTGGGTGTGATGGAACTGAACCGCAATCCGGAAAACTACTTCGCGGATGTAGAGCAGGCGGCGTTCAATCCGGCCAATGTGGTACCGGGTATCAGTTTCTCCCCCGACCGTATGCTGCAAGGACGTCTGTTCTCTTACGGAGATACACAGCGCTACCGACTGGGAGTGAACCATCACCAGATTCCGGTCAACCGCAGTCGTTGTCCTTTCCTGAATATGTACCATCGGGACGGACAGATGCGCGTAGACGGAAACCACGGGTCTACGTTAGGATATGAACCCAACAGCTACGGAGAATGGCAGCACCAGACGGAATACAAGGAGCCGCCGTTGGAACTCGATGGAGCCGCTTACCAATGGGACTACCGGGAAGATGATTCAGATTACTACTCTCAGCCGGGCAATCTGTTCCGACTGATGACTCCCGCCCAGCAGCAGGTGCTCTTCGAAAATACGGCAAGAGCCATGGGAGATATTCCAGAAGAAATCAAGCTTCGCCATATACGGAACTGCATGAAAGCGGATGAAAATTATGGAAAGGGAGTGGCAAAAGCCCTGAATATTCCATTAGAAAAGATTTGAATGACAAACTGACTTGACTAAAAAATCGTCCCCGGTAATTAGCGATAAATTACCGGGGACGATTTTTTTAGGACCTATCAAAGACGGTTTTTATAAATATCCGCCATCAGTTTCTGATACTGGTTTTCAAGGGTAATATAACTTTGCAGGTTGCCGTACACGTTATCGGCCTCTACATAGAAGTCAATAATCGAAAGTTGTCCGGCAGTCACGGCATCATAAAGCAAGCGGAGAGTATGATGCATCAAAGGCACATCGTAAGCCTGCATTGCCTCCTGAAGCTGCTGCATTTCATTGAACTGTCCCTGTATTCTTGCTTCCACCTGCAAGCGGGTATTGTCCAGTTGCAGATTGGCACTCAAGGCCTGTGCCTTGGCAATCTTCAGTTTCTTCCGGTTAGAGAATATCGGGAAACTTCCTCCTACCAGAAAACCGTTGCTTTTCTCACCTACTGACGTATTGCGACGGTAACCCACCTCCAGCTTGGGCAGCCAGTTCTGCTTGTTCACGCTTACCTGTTCCGCAGCCGCACGGGAAGCCGCATCTGCCGCCTGAAGGTCTGCATCCTGCATCATTACTTCGTTGTACAATGTATGATAGTCACGAATGGCTTCCACTGCCGGATAACGGTCTTCTGCAAACTCTAACGGAAGGTTGCCGTTCATCGCCAGCAGTTGCTGAAGTGCCGTACGATGTGCCGCATGATTCTGTGCCACTTCTGTCTGCACCTTCATGCGTTCCATCTTGATTTTATTCACCTCCAAGGCATTGGCATCTCCTTCTTTCAAACGCTTTTCAAACAACTGCAACAGGGCATCGGCATTTTTCTGCCGTTCCATGAGCAAAGCCTGCTCCTGATTCAGGCGAATCAAGTCGAGACACAGATTCTTGGCCTGCAGCAGAATATCACGGCGAAGCGCCTGCTGCTGACGGTCGAGCACATCTTTCTGCAGTTTCCCGGAACGATTGCGTGCCGCATACAAGGTCGGAAAATCAAATCCTTGTGTCACCACCAGTTCCGAACTGGCCATTCCGTCTACTCCTTTGGCAAAGAACGGGCTGTACTCCACACTGGGGTCTTCTAAGTTATTCTGCGTCTGCACTTCCATCTTGGCAGCTTCCGTAGAATGAAAGACCGCCTGCAGTTCCTTGTTATTCTGCTCTACAGACTGCAATACTTCTTCTATTTTCTGTGCCTGCACGCTGCTGGCAAATGCCAGTCCTGCAAGCCACATCCATCCTATTTTTTTCATTCTTCTGTTCTTTTAAGGTTTTTCTTCCGGTTCATTAACTCGTACACAATGGGAATGACAAACGCATTCAGGAAAGTGGAAGTCAGCAGACCTCCCAGAATGACCTTCGCCATCGGACTCTGAATTTCATTTCCCGGCAAATCGCCGCGCAAGGCCAGCGGAATCAAGGCAAAAGCAGAGGAAAGAGCCGTCATCAGAATCGGATTCAGACGGTCGAGCGAACCGCGCACCACACTTTCACGCACTCCCAACTGCTGTTCTTCACGCAACAAATTGTAGTGTGTAACAAGCAGCATTCCGTTACGGGTAGCGATTCCGAACAACGAGATGAAACCGATAATGGCGGGAATGCTGACTTCACCCGTGGTCAGGAAGAGGGCAAAGACTCCTCCAATCAGGGCCAAAGGCAGGTTCAACAGGATAACGCCACTCTCTGCCGCATCGTGGAACTGCATGTACAGCAACAGGAAAATCACTGCAATGCTCATCAGGGAAGTCAGCAACAAGGTACGACTGGCAGCCTGTTCACTTTCAAACTGTCCGCCGTATTCTATATGATACCCTTCCGGCAAGCTGATTTTTTCTTCCACCCGGTGCTGGATGTCATTCACCACACTGCGCAGGTCGCGTCCGCTGGTATTGGCCGAGATTACAATTTTTCGTTTTACGTTCTCACGGTTGATGGTATTGGGACCCATAGAAGAAGTCACATCTGCCACATAGGAAAGAGGAATCTTCCGGCCTTGTGCATCGTCAATCATCAGTTCCTTGACACGTTCCATCGTACCACGGTCAGATTCTGCAGCACGTACCACCAGGTTAAAGGTCTTTCCCTGTTCATAGACCTGCGACACGACCTCACCGGCCATGTTAACCGTGACAAACTCACTGAACTGCGGCAACGAGATACCGTACTTGGCCAGCATTTCACGCTTCGGCACAATTTTCAGTTCCGGACGCTCAATCTGCTGCTCCACATTCAGGTCGGCAATTCCTTCTACATCGCTCACCGCCTCCTTTATCTGGTTACCGATGGCAAACATCCGGTTCAGGTCGTCGCCGAACAGCTTGATGGCAATGCTGGCCTGTGTACCGCTCAACATGGCATCAATACGATGGCTGATGGGCTGCCCGATTTCAATGTTGGCACCCGTAATGACCGACAGTTTATGACGTACTTCGTCCAATAATTCAGCATGCGAACGATCTTTCAGCTCAAAAGGTGCTTCAATTTCGGATACATTCACTCCCAGCGCATGTTCATCCAGTTCCGCACGCCCCGTCTTACGGGCTACGGTCTGAATTTCAGGAATCGAAAGTAGCAGTTCTTCTGCCTGGCGGCCTATCTTGTCGGATTCTTCCAATGAAATGCCCGGCAATGAACTGACATTGATAGTGAAGGAACCTTCATTGAAAGAAGGAAGGAAGCTGTGTCCCAACGTAAAGAAAATTCCCAACGCCACGATAAAGAAAGCTACCGTTCCTCCTAACACCGTCTTCTTATGTTCCAGCGCCCAGAGCAAGGCACGCTCATAATATTTCTTCAGCCATACCGCAAGGAAGGCTTCCTTGGGCAATCCCTCTCCCTTGGACGTATTTTTACCCAACAAGTAGCTGCAAAGTACCGGAGTCAGGGTCAAAGCTACTATCGTAGAAGCAAACAAAGAAACGATAAAAGAAATACCCAGCGGCACCAGCATACGTCCTTCCATTCCGCTCAGGAAGAAAAGAGGAATAAAGCTGACAATGATAATCAACGTAGAGTTCAGAATAGGCATACGTACCTCACGTGAAGCCTGAAAGACAACTTCCCGTACCGGCTTCCGTTCCGCTAACGGCAACTGACGGTTTTCACGCAGATGCTTCCATACATTTTCCACGTCCACAATGGCATCGTCCACCAGCGAACCGATGGCAATGGCCATACCACCCAGACTCATGGTATTGATACTGAGTCCCAGGTAATGCAAGGTCAGGATGGCTACCACAAGCGACAAAGGAAGGGTAATCAGTGAAATAATCGTAGTACGTGTGTTGGCCAGGAACAGGAACAGCACAATCACCACGAAAATGGCCCCTTCGTAAAGTGAATCCTGCACGTTGCTGATAGAGCTCTCAATAAAACGTGACTGACGGAAAATGTCGGTAGAAATGTGTACATCCTTCGGCAAGTTTTTCTGCAAATCGGCCAAAGCGGCTTCCAGTTTTTCAGTCAGCTCAATGGTTCCGGTATTCGGTTGCTTGGTTACCGTAATGAGTACCGCCGGCTTTCCTTTTTCGGAAGCCAGTCCCAACTTGGGTTGCTGCGACCCGATACGTACATCGGCCACGTCTTCCAGAGTAATGGGTGCTCCGTCCGGAGTGGTCTTGATAACAGCACGTCCCAACTTACGCACATCGTCGGTAGAGATGACTCCACGCACGATGTATTCATTTCCGTATTCATAAATGACACCTCCGTTGGTGTTCTGGTTCATGCCTCGTGACACTTCCATCACTTCGCCCAACGTCACGCCGTAGTGGCGCATACGGTCCGGATGAACCAGAATCTGATATTCCTTGATGTCGCCTCCCAGTACAGCTACCTGAGCTACACCTCCGGTAGACAGCAGACGCGGACGGATGGTCCAGTCGGCCATGGTACGCAAATCCTGCATGGAAGTGGAGTCGGAAGTCAGTCCCACAATCAATAACTCTCCTAAGATAGACGACTGAGGGCCCAATGTCGGTTTACCCACATTGTCGGGCAAGTCCTCGCCTGCTGCCGCTAATTTTTCCGACACAATCTGGCGTGCCAGGTAGATGTCGGTATCCCACTCAAATTCCACCCATACGACAGAAAATCCCGTGGTAGAGGAAGAACGTACCCTGCGTACATGAGTAGCCCCGTTTACGGCAGTCTCTATCGGGAAAGTAACCAGTTGCTCTACTTCTTCGGCAGCCATCCCGTTGGCTTCGGTCATCACCACTACGGTAGGCGCATTCAAGTCAGGGAACACGTCCACTTCGGTATGGAAAGCAGTATAGGTTCCTCCTATCAGCAACAACACCGAAGCCACCAGAACCAGCAAGCGGTTCTGTAGCGAAAATCGTATAATTTTATTCAGCATAGCGGGTCATTTTTAATGGTTGTGTGAATGAGCCGGAATGGCATTGGAAGCGGCAGCCAGTTTCACATGAATGGCACCACGGGTCACCACGGTATCTCCGTCTTTCAGACCGGAAAGAATTTCTACCCGCTCTCCGTTGGAAGTTCCTAATTGTACTTCTTGTTTTTTATAACACTCGTCGTCGAGTTTCAGGTATACAAAATAAAGCCCCTGCTCTTCGGTCAGCGCCGATTCCGGCAGACTGATAACTCCCTGACGTTCGCCCGACAGCAGGAATACTTCCACAAATGCACCTGGAACCATGTCGCCACGGTTGTCAAATTCGAATGTCACCGGTACATAATAAGACGTATCGCCTGATGATTTTCCAAACGAAAGCACTTTTCCGCCCAAGTTCTCCAGGCAGTAGACTTTATTATTATAAGGTGTCTTGAAGTTAGCCGACACAATGCGGGGAAGTTGTGCATAATAGCGTTCCGACACATCGGCCTTCAGCACCAAGCGGCGCATCTGACTCACCGTCATCAACGGCTGTCCCACCGTTACGTAATCACCTTCCTTCACCAGGCAGTTTTTCACGAACCCGCCGATAGGTGCCTTCACGGCTACTCCCTTACCCGACTTGCTGGGCAGCAAAGCCTCGTATGCCAGACGGGCATTCTGGTATGCCTCACGCAAAGCCGCAAATTCTTTTTGCGACACAATCTGGCTGCCTACCAGTTTCTCTGCACGTTCGTATTCTTCCTTGGCTTTTTCATAAGCCACCTTTGCCTTTCTCACGGGGTCACCTTCCTGAATGTGCTCGGCAGATACACTCAACAGTTCACTGCCCTTGCCCACTTCAATACCTTCCGCAATTTTGCGGGAAAAAGACACCACTCCCGAAGAAGCAGCTACCACCGTTGCCTCCTGGCCTTGTGCCGACAGAATCTGTCCGCCAGCCTGTATCACTTCCCGAAAGGCTCCCGGGTGAATCACTTCAGCTTCTACCCCAGCCGCTTTTGCTTTCTCCGGTGTCAGTACGATTTCATCTGAATGAGCTGTTTTTTCTTCTGCATGTATTTCCGCTTCATGGTCATGGCCTTCATGCTCATGGTCGTGTGCGTGTTCTCCGCATCCCCCAAAAAGGAACATACACAATGTTCCTGTCAAAATATAGTTTTTCATTGAATACTGTTGTTTTTTGTTTGCAAAAATAAATCCTACACGTTGCAAGCAGGTTGCAAAGTGCAGTAACGTCCCTAAAAATCAAGCTACAACAGCAAAAGGAGGTGCACGAAAATTACGAACAGCAGAAAAATGCCGCGCGTGCAATTTTTCTACGTAATAGGAAATCATATCCCCTCGTTCAAAGGAAACAGATGGAGCTTCCAGACAAAGGGATGACAGATAAATCAACGTATAGAATGTATAGTCCGGTGTAAAATCCGGCAAATGATGAGGAACAGAAAAAGACAGGTGGGTGACACAACTGATGTCACACGCATGCTTGTCGGCATCTCCTGCACAATGGTGTCGGCCTTCGCATCCGTCATGCGATAACGAGGCGCAAGTCTCCATATCCGGACTGACACAAAACGCCTCATTGTGATGATGGTGTGGAAACACACCTACCACCAACACCCACAGGCTGACCAACAGCAAACAATATGTACCTAAAATCTGCTTCATTCTTTTTCTGTCGGGCACAAAAATACGAAGAAATCTCCTAAAAAACAAAAGAGTCGCATCAGAGTCTCAGTACTTCCAAGCCAGTACTACAGTACTTCCCCGAAAATACTTCAGTACTTCCTAAGCAGTACTCCAGTACTTCCAAGGAAGTACTGGCAAGATAACTTTTCCTGATATAACTAGACGTTTTTTCTTTTTATAAACTGGAACAGTAGACACTTTGCATAACAACTTATATCATAAAAAAAGACGGTGAAGAAGTATCTCTAAAACCACTTCCTCACCGTCTTTCCAATCTGTACTTATTATTTATAATCAGTCAACTTTCAAGCTATAGCTTTCCAAGCCATCAGGATGAATCACTTTTTCCAGCTTCAAATCAAATATCAATACAGAATTGGCCGGAATAGATGACTGACCTTGCGTACCATATCCAAGGGCCGCCGGAATATACAATTCCACCCGGTCACCTTCTTTCATATATTGCAATGCAGTAATCCAACCAACAATCAATCCGTCACCGAATACACCACTTGACTGTTTGGCCTGCAATGCAAAATGAGTAGGTACGTGTACCTCCGTATTCAAATCTCCTGTATAATTCTGATCGAACACAGTTCCGTTAATCAGCTTTCCCCGATAGTACACACTTACCGTATCTGTATATAAAGGAGAAATTCGATTACTTCCTTCTCCCACTTCCAGAACTTTCATGTATACAGAATCGTTCACACTGGGAGGAGTCTCAAATGGATTCGAACCCACCGAACTTCCTCCTAACCCTGGATTCAGTGAACTTCCATTCGAAATTTTATAATTACGCTTTATAACCCATTTTCCAACTTCATTAAGTTCGGGAATTTCGTTTGCACGGGCCACATCCGCAATAGAATCCAAATACCGTACATTACGGTCTTCCCAATTCGCATACGGATCTTCCACAGTAGTATCTTCTGCACACGACATAAAGCCGAAAGAAAGAGTAAACAGCAGGGCAATCAGCCAAAATAGGTTCTTGTTCATGTAGTTTAATTTATTACTGCAATGTTTTCAGCAAGCTGGTGATGCTTACCTTGTCTGCAATGATATTATTCAAATCTGCAATAGCCACACGTTCCTGTTCCATAGTGTCACGGTTACGCAGAGTTACGCAGTTGTCTTCCAATGTCTGATGGTCGATGGTGATACAGTACGGAGTACCGATAGCATCCTGACGACGGTAACGCTTTCCGATAGAATCTTTTTCATCGTACTGGCAGTTAAAGTGGAATTTCAGGTCGTTCACGATTTCACGAGCCTTTTCAGGCAGACCGTCTTTCTTTACCAACGGCATGACAGCCAGTTTCACCGGTGCCAAAGCTGCAGGCAATTTCAATACCACACGAGTTTCACCATTTTCCAGTTTTTCTTCATGATAAGCCGCACTCATCACGCTCAGGAACATACGGTCTACACCGATAGAAGTTTCGATGACATACGGAGTGTAGCTTTCGTTGATTTCCGGATCAAAGTACTTAATGCTCTTTCCTGAGAATTTTTCGTGCTGGCTCAAGTCGAAGTTAGTACGTGAGTGGATACCTTCTACTTCCTTGAATCCGAACGGCATCAGGAATTCAATATCCGTAGCTGCATTGGCATAGTGAGCCAGTTTTTCATGGTCATGATAACGATAGTGGTCGTCACCGAAGCCCAGTGCCTTATGCCATTTCAAACGGATTTCTTTCCATTTCTTGAACCAGTCGAGTTCTGTTCCCGGTTTTACGAAGAACTGCATTTCCATCTGTTCGAACTCACGCATACGGAAGATGAACTGACGAGCTACAATTTCATTACGGAAAGCCTTACCAATCTGTGCAATACCGAACGGAATCTTCATACGTCCTGTTTTCTGTACGTTCAGGTAGTTCACGAAAATACCCTGAGCAGTTTCCGGACGCAGGTATACCTTCATGGCACCGTCTGCAGTAGATCCCATTTCAGTGGTAAACATCAGGTTAAACTGACGAACTTCTGTCCAGTTCTTTGTACCAGAAATCGGACATACGATTTCTTCATCCAGAATAATCTGACGAAGTTCGGCCAAGTCGTTGGCATTCATAGCCTTTGAATAACGTTCATGCAATGCATCACGTTTTGCCTGATGTTCCAGCACACGTGCATTGGTGCTACGGAACTCTTCTTCATTGAATGCTTCTCCGTATTTCTTGGCAGCCTTCGCTACTTCCTTATTGATTTTCTCGTCGTATTTAGCAATCTGATCTTCAATCAAGACATCGGCACGATAGCGCTTCTTTGAATCACGGTTGTCAATCAAAGGGTCATTGAAAGCATCTACGTGACCAGAAGCCTTCCAGATAGTAGGGTGCATGAAGATAGCAGAGTCAATACCTACGATGTTGTCGTGCAACAGCACCATGCTCTGCCACCAGTATTGTTTGATATTGTTTTTCAGTTCCACACCGTTCTGACCGTAATCATATACGGCTCCCAGCCCATCATAAATATCACTTGACGGGAATACAAAACCATATTCTTTACAATGCGAAACAAGTTTCTTGAAAACGTCTTCTTGTGCCATTTTTCCTATTATTTTGATTTTTTCTACTTAAATGTCTACTTAATAGGGCACAAAGATACAGATTTATCAATAAAAAAGCATGATAGGTGTATTAATTTATCTTATGAGTTATTTCTTCTCCCCTGCCTCATCCCATTCTATCACAAGTCCATCGTATGTCAGGAACACATTTTCCGGCAACTGTTCCTGCACTTCCGCATGCAAACCTATCTGATGGCTCATGTGAATAAAGTAGGTTTTTCCAGCTGCAATACGGGCTGTCTGCTCCAATGCTGCGGACAAAGACTGGTGCGTCCAATGGTATTCAATACGCAGGGCATTCATCACCAGACAATCCAATCCTTTCAGGTACGCGTATGAACTTTCAGGAAGATGCAGCATATCGGTAATCCAGGCCATACCTCCGATACGGAAGCCCATAATCGGAAGCTTTCCATGCATCACGCGGAAAGGAATTACTTCCACCTGATTTCCGGCTACATTAGAAACGACGAACGGTTCGCCTTCTTTAATATAATTCAAGGGAATATGAGGTACACCAGGATAAAGGTTTTCTGTAAAGCAATAAGGCATGCGGTTCTTCAAACGAGTGGCAGTATAATCTTCCGCATACACCGGAATGTCACGAAACTGACAGAAAGGTCGCAAATCGTCCAGACCACCCACATGGTCATAATGTTCATGGGTAATCAGCACTCCGTCTATCGCACGAAAATCATTCAGCCGAAGCATCTGTTCGCGAAAATCCGGACCACAGTCGATAAGAATACGTACTCCGTTTACTTCTACCAGACCGGAACAGCGCAAACGGTTGTCACGCGGGTCAGAACTTGTACATACCTTACAAGTACATCCCACCTGAGGCACTCCCGTAGACGTTCCGCTTCCTAAAATTGTTATTTTCATTGTTTTACTCCAATAAAGTTCACTTCCGGATAAATGGCCACTCCAAATTTTTCTTTCACAGAACGAACGACTTCTTCTGCCAGCTTGACCACTTCACTTCCGGTAGCTCCTCCCAGATTCACCAACACCAATGCCTGTTTGTCATGTACTCCGGCATTTCCCAGCCGTTTGCCCTTCCATCCGCAACGGTCAATCATCCATCCTGCAGGAATTTTTACACGGTCGTCACCTACTTTATAAAAAGGCATATCGGGATATTCCTTGAGCAAATCTTCGAATTGTGCAAGCGGAACAATGGGATTCATAAAGAAACTGCCGGCATTTCCAAGCTTTTCCGGATCGGGGAGTTTCGCCTCACGGATACGTATAATCACACGACGAAGTTTTTCCAGAGACAATTCTCCTCCCTCCTTCTCCAGCTCGGACCGGATATTTCCATAATCCAGATGAAACTCCGGCTGTTTTTTCAGGCGATAAGTGACATAAGTCACAATGTAAAGCCCTTTCAACTCCCGTTTAAATACACTTTCACGGTACGCATATCCACACTCATCTTGCTTGAAAAGACGAGTGGTTCCATCATTCACCGCTACCGTTTCGACCGACACAATCAAATCTTTGGCTTCTACTCCATAGGCACCGATATTCTGTACTGCCGAAGCTCCTACCTCTCCAGGTATCAAAGACAGATTCTCGGCACCATACCATCCCTGCTTGACTGTGTAGTCCACAAAGTCATCCCACACCTCACCGGCACCGACGCGTATCTCTACCCACTCGTCGGTTTCACTCACCACCTGCATTCCTTTGATGCCTGAATGCAAAACGATTCCTTGATAATCGGACACAAACAACAGATTACTTCCCCTTCCTACATGTAAAAGAGGAGTCTTTTGTGCTTTCCACTCTTTCAAAAAGCAGAGCAGTTCATTCACTGATTCATATTCCACGAAACGAGCTGCCTTTACATCCATTCCGAATGTATTATAAGGAAGCAATGAGTAATTTGTATAGTCTTTCATAATGCATCAATCGCTCAAATCTTCAAACCGGACAAGTTGCCAGATGTTTTCACGCCGTTCAAAATAGAGGGTATTACTAAAGCCGTTTCCAAAGCCTTTGAATTCTACTACTTTATAATCGGAATGTATATTTTCAGGCTGGCCGTAGTGTACATTGGTCATTTTACCCTTAATCATCGGAGGACGAAAAGCAAACCATTGTCCGGGCTCCAGTGTAGTTTCCAATATCTGAAATTCATCTTCAGGGTCAGCCGTTACAAAGTACAGAGGCTCATGCAGGCGTTCCTGCTGGAAAAGTGAGTCGCGAGAAAAACGTTCATAGAAGGCATAAAAATCCTCCTTTCCATCGTGTTCTTCTGCCATTTTTTCTACATTAATGGCCTCGAGGAACCAGGAATCTTTTTTCCGTTCAAAATAATAACGCTTGATTTTTTTCTCTGTCAGAAAAATCCAGTCCACCTGTACACTGTGCATACTGGTGTCTTTTTCCATTTCCATGTCCTCTTCCTTATCGAAAAGCACCGTGTACGCCTGTTCGCGACTAAATAAAGGATCATGCTTCCAGTCCTTTTTTTGAATACGCTTCACCTGTTTGCCTTTGTACAATGAAAAAGGAAATACCACACGCGACCGCTGGAACTTTGCATCCGAAGCGAAATTGTAGAAAAAGTCGGCAAAACTCTCGTCAGCCGAAGCAGGTATCTGTTCTTCCACCACAGTGGTATCCTGAATAGAATCAGGCAGAACTTTCATGGAATCAATTTGTTCTGTCAACGCGGCAAAAGGATCGACTTTCTTCTGTCCTCCCCCGCAAGATGCCATCAGCACCAGCAGACAGCACCCAATGATTAGTCTCTTCATCTGGTCTCCTCAAATATCGCCGCAAAAATACCTTTTTTTTCGTATCATTGTTTCATGAAACAAGAGTTTTCTTTTTTGTTGGATGAAAAACTGAATTTTTCAGTTTAAATCCTTACCTTTGCAAACAAAATAATTAAAGAAGAGATATGTTAGCAAAAATAGAACAGTTGCTTCAGGAAGTAAAAGGACTCACAGCGCAGAATCCAGAAGAACTGGAAGCGTTACGAATCAAATACCTGAGCAAAAAAGGTGCCATCAATGCACTGATGGCTGACTTCCGTAATGTACCTGCTGAACAGAAGAAAGAAGTAGGTATGAAATTAAATGAGTTGAAGAACCTTGCACAGGAACGGATTGCAACCTTAAAAGAAGCATTCGATAACCAGGACAACGGAGCTGCCGAACTTGACCTGACCCGTACGGCTTACCCGGTTAATCTTGGAACACGTCATCCGTTGACAATTGTCCGCAATGAAATCATCGACATTTTCAGCCGTATGGGCTTTACTATTGCCGACGGTCCGGAAGTAGAAGATGACTGGCATGTATTCTCTTCCATGAACTTTGCAGAAGATCATCCCGCACGCGACATGCAGGATACATTCTTCATTGAAAGTCACCCTGACATCATTCTTCGTACACACACCTCTTCTGTACAGAGCCGTGTAATGGAAGTATCACAGCCTCCTATCCGTGTAATCTGTCCGGGACGTGTATATCGTAATGAAGCTATCAGCTACCGTGCACACTGTTTCTTCCATCAGGTAGAAGGTCTGTATATCGACAAGAACGTTTCATTTACAGACTTAAAACAAGTGTTGCTGCAGTTTGCACAAGAAATGTTCGGTCCGGAAACTAAAATCCGTCTTCGTCCGTCTTACTTCCCGTTCACAGAACCCAGTGCTGAAATGGATATCAGCTGCGACATCTGTGGTGGCGAAGGCTGTCCGTTCTGTAAATATACCGGATGGGTAGAAATTTTGGGATGCGGTATGGTAGACCCGGCTGTACTGGAAGCAAACGGTATCGACAGTAAAGTCTACACCGGTTATGCATTCGGTATGGGAGTGGAACGTATCACCAACCTGAAATACAAAGTTAAAGACTTGCGTATGTTCTCTGAAAATGACACACGCTTCCTTGAAGAATTTGAATCAGCTAACTGATTTATCGTAACATCATCATAAGAACACGGATTACACCGGAGGTATCAACTTCCTTAGTGTAATCCGTGTTTATCTATTCAAACCAGCCATCTCCCCTTTTCCTTTCGGCGAAATATGGAAAAAGAAAGACTTGTCACCCCGAGTTTCTGTGCCATCCTGGCTGCCAACTTCCTGCTCTATTTCGGATTTTGGCTCCTTACTCCCATCCTTCCGTTTTACTTGTCGGAAGTATTCCACACTTCACATACCGCTATTGGAGTCATTCTTTCCTGCTATACGATTTCCTCTTTATGTATCCGTCCCTTCTCCGGGTATATTCTGGATACATTTGCCCGGAAACCATTATACCTGCTGGCTTATTTCATTTTCACACTGATTTTTGCCGGCTATATGACTGCAACAGCGCTGACCTTATTTATTATCTTCCGCATTGTGCACGGATTTTCGTTCGGTATGGTTACGGTAGGAGGAAACACGCTGGTTATCGACATCATGCCGTCTTCCCGACGGGGAGAAGGATTGGGTTACTACGGACTGACCAATAACATTGCCATGTCTATCGGCCCCATGTTCGGTCTGTTTCTGCACAGCGGAGGTGCTTCTTATACGACTATTTTCTCGTATGCGCTCGGTTCATGTGTAATCGGATTTATAGCAGCTTGGACCGTTCGCACACCTTATAAGGCTCCAGTGAAACGTGCCCCTATATCGCTCGACCGCTTCATTCTGCTGAAAGGACTTCCTGCCGGATTCACCCTCCTGCTACTCTCCATTCCTTATGGAATGACTACCAACTACGTGGCCATGTATGCGCAAGAAATAGGTATTACGGCAGAAACCGGATTCTTCTTTACGCTGATGGCTGTCGGCATGGCAGTGAGTCGACTGTTCAGTGGCCGGCTTGTCGACAAAGGATTAGTCACCAAAGTAATTGCGGCAGGATTGTATCTGGTGAGTGGGTGTTACTTCGCCCTGACCGCATGCGGATGGTTGGTCAACTGGAATTTAGAACTGACTACGGGAATTTTCTTTCTGATTTCACTGCTATTAGGAATAGGATTTGGTACCATGTTTCCGGCTTACAATACCCTCTTTGTGAACTTAGCCCCCAACAGCCAGCGTGGCACAGCCACCAGCACCTACCTGACCTCATGGGATGTTGGTTTGGGTATAGGTATGCTTACTGGAGGATATTTGGCCGAAATAGCTACCTTCAAAATAGCCTACTTGTTCGGAGCCTCACTGACAGTAGTATCACTACTTTATTTCCACCTTAAGGCAGGGCCTCATTTTGAAAAGAACCGATTAAGATAAATCCGATTACTCTTTATACGTAAACACAAAGATATGCGACAAGCGATTGTTTACTTCCGTAAACTGTATAGAAAGAATAAAAGAGCGGAATAAATCGGCATGACGAATAAGGAATGGAGGAAGATATGAAGCAAACTGCTCTGGAGCAGCGGCCACTTTTTCCATATCAGTCACCATAATATAGGAAGCGTCACGCGATAAATTTGACACACACTCGTCAAACAAGGTATGAGAAGGAGAGGCGATTACCTTGGAGATACAAGAGTCTACCCGTTCACGACCCGATACCACAAGTAAACTGTCCGACTCAGAAACCACAGGAACTGTATGGACAGCCTGCAACATACGGTCCAGACAATCAGCTTGTTCTTCTTTCATCTGCCCGCTCAGATAAAAAACTTCGCTGTTCAAATGAATGTCATATTCACTCCAGCTATGACAGGATTCTTTTCCTAAGAATGGAACAGAAGGTGTACGCCCATAAATTGTAATAAAGCTTGCCGGCTGAGGATGATGAATAGAAGTAAAAACAGAATCTTCACGAAGCGAATTATTGTCCTTCACCGCATCAATCACCTGTTCTATCAGTTTTTTCTGATAGCTGACCACCACCAGTCCGTCTGTAGTGTACACTGACAGATATCTCGTAGAACTGAGCGGATAAATCTCTATTTTCTTACCACGATAAGTTTCTTTTTTGGGTATGAAATCAGCACCATGCTTCCCTTTTACCGCCTCAATAAGCTGGTGTTTCCCTTCTTTTCCTATGCGGAAATAAGCCACCACATCCATGGCAGTATGAGGACGATGAAAACTGATTACCACATGATTCATTTGATAGGAAAGCCCATGGGCTGCTGCAGAAGAATAGCGGCTCAAATCACTCAAGATGTCATTCATTAAGCCTGCACGATGAAGCGTATCCAACTGGGAAGAATATGCAGCCTGCGAAAAGACATGCATAAAATTATCAATGTTATCCGTTTCAAGAATGCCCGCACAGTCTTTAGGAACAAATTCAAAAATATCCACACGGTTTTCCTTGTCGGCCATACTCAAACGGGCAAAACCATAAAAAGCAATCCCGATACAAAAAAGTACCACGGAAAGCACTACTCCCAATTTTATAACCGAACGAATTTGCATCACACTTCACCTATTTCAGGCAAAGATAGCAAAAACTTTTTAAAAAGTACAAACAAAAACGAAAGTTTTTATTGAATACTATTTACATTGTTTCAGTTTTTCAGTCAATTCAACCCGAGAAACTCCCAACTCCAACGCTTTTTCGTACGCCTCTCGTGCTTCTGCCTTTTTTTTCTGCTGCAAACAAATATCTCCCTTCATCACATAGCAAGAAGCATCCCGCGGGTCAAGTTTCAAGACTTCATCCAAATCGAACAAAGCAGCCTCAGCCTGTCCGTGTTCCCACTCCATATTGGCCCGCATCCGAAGTATGGATACATCACGAGGGTAATCTGAAACCAGCAGGTTCATAGCGTCCATCGCCGACTGATGCCGTCCTTCCTTCTCATCCAGCATGATAATCCCGATACGTGCTGTTTTGTTTTTTACATCCTGCTCCAGCACTACATTGTAGTCCACACGCGCTTCTTTATATTCGCGACGCTGCATGTAAATATAGGCACGAAAAAGACGGGCTTCCAGATTCTTGGGCAAAAGGTCTATCACATTACAATAATCCAGATAAGCCTTTTGTATCAAGTCTTTTTCCAGATAGAGAGCAGCCCGGTTCAATAACATGGTGGTAGAATAGGGTATGATATTCAGTGCTAACGTATAGGATTCAATGGCCTCATCCGTCTTTCCCATGCGCTTCTGCACCGTACCTAAATTCGAAAACAACAGGGCATTCCGAGCATTATCCGGTTCCATTTTCAGTGCTTGCCTGAAAAGACGTTCCGCCTGCACAAGACTGTCCTTTTTCACACAGTCCATTGCCTGTTCTACCACATCGTTATATGACTGGGCCTGCAAAGGAAGGCTGAGTACCCATACACAAAGAATCCACACAATGTATTTCATTTCTTCTTTCGTTTGAATTTGCGACGAAGGTAGTATTTCTTCCTCTAACCCAGGAGGGATTACAATATTTTTTTGTAAGTTTGAACAATCATTAAACAGACAATTATCATGAAAATAGAAAAAGCCATTTTTGCCTGCGGATGCTTCTGGGGGGTACAACACCAGATGGAGAGAGCCCAAGGAGTTGTTAGCAGCACAGTAGGATATACGGGAGGAAAAGAACAACGTCCAACTTATCAGGAAGTAAAAGCACATTCTACAGGACATGCTGAAGCTGTATTAGTAGAATACGATGCGGAGCAGACCACTTACAAGGAATTATGCAAACTTTTCTTCGAGATACACGACCCGGCACAGACAGACGGACAAGGTCCTGACATAGGCCCGCAGTACCGAAGTGAGATTTTCTACCTGAACGAAGCGCAGAAAGCAGAAGCAGAAGCAATCATTCAGCTGCTAAAAGAAAAAGGCTACGAGGTAAATACCCGCCTTACTCCGGCATCCGAATTCTGGCCGGCTGAAGATTATCACCAGCACTATTATGACAAGACAGGAGGAGAACCTTACTGCCACATCCGAATCAAGAAGTTCTAAACATAAAAGGGAGGTCTGCCATAAAGCAACCTCCCTTTCTTCTATTTAATAAAATATTTCGTCTTATGCCTTCTTAATATAATCTACAATCCAGGCACCAACTTCTTTGGTTCCATATTTCGCTCCGCCTTCTACCTGAATTTCCGGAGTGCGTACATTGGCATCCAAAGAAGCATCTACTGCACGACGGATAAGTGCACCTTCCTCCTTACAGTCGAAATATTCAAACAACATGGCTACGGAAAGAATCTGTGCCAGCGGATTGGCTATGTTCAGTCCCTTTGCCTGTGGCCATGAACCGTGAATAGGTTCAAACACCGGTGTGCTCTCTCCTGTAGAAGCAGAAGGCAACAAGCCCATTGAGCCGCTGATTACTGAACCTTCGTCTGTCAAAATATCGCCGAACGTATTTTCTGTAACCATTACATCAAAGAACTTGGGTTCCTGAATCATCTTCATGGCTGCATTATCCACAAACATATAGTCGGTAGTCACTTCCGGATACCGAGGAGCCATCTCCTGTGCAATCTGACGCCACAAACGAGAAGAAGCCAATACATTGGCTTTATCTACCACGGTCAGGTGTTTACGACGTTTCATCGCATATTCAAAGCCGACTTTCAAGATTCGTTCAATTTCCGGACGAGTATACATGTTTGTATCGTATGCCTTGTCATTATCCTGGTATTTTTCACCGAAATACATACCGCCTGTCAGTTCACGGATACAGAGAAAATCTGCACCGTCTACCAGTTCGGCTTTCAACGGAGATTTGTGTACCAGACACTTGAAAGTCTGTACCGGACGAATATTGGCAAAAAGTCCCAGTTTCTTACGCATAGCCAGCAATCCCTGTTCCGGACGTACCTTTGCGGTCGGGTCATTATCAAATTTCGGGTCGCCTACTGCAGAGAACAGTACGGCATCAGCATCCTTACAAATCTGATAAGTTTCTTCAGGGAACGGATCACCTACTTCATCGATAGCATGTGCTCCACAAAGTGCATATTTATAATCCACCTTGTGACCAAACTTTTCACAAACGGCTGTCATTACATCTACTCCCTGAACGGAGATTTCCGGTCCGATTCCGTCACCGGCTAATACTGCTATTTTAAAATCCATAATTGTATGCTTTTAATTTAAATCTTCTATCATGTTCAACATTTTAATTGTCGCCTTGATGGCTGCCTCTGTCTGGTCGGCATCAAACCCTCTTGTACGAAACTCCTTATCCTCATAATTCCAGGTGATAACGGTCTGCACAAAGGCATCCGTACGTCCGCCAGGAGGAATGGTCACAGCATAGTTCAGCAACATCGGGAATTTTCTTCCTAATGTACCTTTATATATCTTGCGCAACGCACGTACAAAAGCATCGTACTGTCCGTCGCCGCTGGAACTTTCCTGATAGGTCTTCCCGTTAATCTCAATACTAAGCGTGGCCATCGGCTTCAATCCCTTGGCGAGGGTTACAAAGTAACTAAGCAATTTTACCTTATTCTGTATGCCATCGTGCTTCAACACGTCACTGATGATATACGGCAAATCCTCGGGAGTGACCAGTTCTTTGCGGTCGCCCAGTTCAATGATTCGTTCGGTGACTTTGCGCATGGATTCTTCATCCAGTTCCAGTCCCATACTCTCCAGATTCTTGCGGATGTTGGCTTTCCCGGAATTTTTTCCTAAGGCATATTCACGCACACGACCGAAACGTTCCGGAAGCAGGTCGTTGAAGTAGAGTTTATTCTTATTGTCTCCATCGGCATGTACGCCAGCCACCTGTGTAAACACACTCTCTCCCACAATGGGCTTGTTGGCAGGAATCGTCACACCAGAATAAGATTCCACTACCCGACTGACATCATTCAAGCGACTTTCATCGATGCGCGTAATGGCATGAAAATGGTCCTTCAAGATAGCCTGCACACTGGCCAGAGGAGCATTACCTGCCCGTTCTCCCAGTCCGTTGATGGTGGTATGCAATCCTTTCACCCCACTCAATACAGCTGCCAGCACATTACTTACAGCCAAATCATAGTCATTGTGCGCGTGAAAATCAAAGTGAAGGTCAGGATAACGCTTCTTCATTTTACGCATGAATTCTATGACCTGCAAGGGATTGAGAATTCCCAAAGTATCAGGAAGCATAAAACGACGGATACCGCTGTCGCGCAAACCATCTACCAAACCGAATACATAGTCCGGTGAATCCTTGATACCATTACTCCAGTCTTCCAAATACAAATTGACTTCAAGCCCTCTTTCGTGCGCATAGTCAACCGTATTCCGTATATCGGCCAGATGTTCCTCCAAAGTCTTCTTCAACTGATAGCGGCAATGCTTTTCAGAGCCTTTCGAAAGCAAGTTGATGACCTGTCCTCCCGCATCATGAATCCAATCGACCGACATCTTTCCGTCAACGAATCCCAGGACTTCTACCCGCTGCAGTAAACCTCTGCGTGCAGCCCAGTCACAAATCATTTTTACTGCATTGAATTCACCATCCGACACGCGGGCTGAAGCAACTTCGATTCGGTCTACCTTCAAATCCTCCAGCAACAAACGGGCTATCATCAACTTCTCGTGAGGGACAAACGATACGCCACTGGTCTGTTCCCCGTCGCGTAACGTAGTGTCCATTATCTCTATTCTCGGATGATTATTCATAATCACTCTTTTTACGGTCAGTTGCGTGCCTTTTCAAAAGCCTCTATCTTATCTTTGTTCTCTACCAAGAAGTCAATGTCATCCAGTCCGTTCATCAGACAATGCTTCTTATAAGCATTGATTTCAAATGTTTCAGACTTTCCGGTTGCTTTGTTGGTAATAGTCTGTGCCGGTAAGTTCACCTCTACTTCCGTCTGAGGGTCTGCTTCAATCGAAGCAAACAACTCTTTCAGGAACTCTTCGCTCACCACCACCGGCAAGACAAAGTTGTTCAGTTCATTGTTCTTATGAATATCGGCAAAGAAGCTTGAAACTACCACCCGAAAACCATATCCGGCAATAGCCCATGCAGCATGTTCACGGCTGGAACCGCTACCGAAGTTCTTTCCGGCCACTAAAATCTGTCCGCTGTATTTAGGATTGTTCAGCACAAAATCCTTGTTCAACGAACCATCCGGACGATAACGCCAGTCGCGAAACAAATTGTCTCCGAAGAATTTTTCATCGCGTGTAGTTGCTTTCAGGAAGCGTGCCGGGATAATCTGGTCAGTATCCACATTTTCCAACGGCAAAGGGATACAAGTACTTGTTATGATATTGAATTTCTGTTTCATGACACTCATTTTTTACATTAACGTTCTTGGATCTGTTATCACACCGGTTACGGCAGCGGCAGCCGCAGTCAACGGACTTGCCAGCAAGGTACGTGAACCCGGTCCCTGGCGTCCTTCAAAGTTTCTATTACTTGTAGATACTGAATATTTTCCGGCAGGAATCTTGTCGTCGTTCATGGCCAGACAAGCGGAACATCCCGGCTGACGGATTTCAAATCCAGCTTCCTCCAACACTTTGTCAAGTCCTTCCTGACGAATCTGTTCGTCTACCATCCAAGAACCCGGAACCAGCCATGCAGTGATATTATCAGCTTTCTTTCTTCCCTTCACGATAGAAGCAAACGCACGGAAATCTTCAATACGTCCGTTGGTACAAGCTCCCAAGAACACATAATCTACTTTTTTGCCTAACAGACTTTCACCCGGCTGGAATCCCATGTATTGCATGGATTTTTCGAAAGAGCCTTTTTCTACTTCACTCATACCTTCCGTGGTAGGAATATTCGATGTAACAGCCATACCCATGCCCGGATTGGTTCCATAAGTAATCATCGGCTGAATATCTGCAGCGTCATAACGTACTTCCTTATCAAATACCGCATCGTCGTCGCTCTTCAATGTTTTCCAGTAAGCCAAGGCCTTGTCCCATTCTTCACCTTTGGGAGCATATTCACGTCCTTTAATATATTCAAAGGTCACTTCATCCGGAGCAATCATACCTCCACGGGCACCCATTTCAATCGACAAGTTGCACAATGTAAGACGGCCTTCCATGGTCAGACTGCGAATGGCTTCACCTGCATATTCCACAAAATATCCGGTTGCACCGCTTGTGGTCATTTTCGACATCATATACAATGCTACGTCCTTTGCCGTAACACCCTTACCCAGCTTACCGTCAATCGTGATACGCATGGTCTTGGGACGTGCCTGAAGAATACACTGTGAAGCCATTACCATTTCCACCTCACTGGTACCGATACCAAAAGCTACTGCTCCCATCGCTCCATGAGTAGAAGTATGTGAGTCACCACACACAATCGTCATGCCCGGCAGCGTCAGTCCTCGTTCCGGACCTACCACATGGATAATACCGTTTTTCTTGTTCATCATTCCGAAATGCGTCAATCCGAAATCGGCCGCATTCTTAGCCAGCGCATCTACCTGTGCCTTAGATACAGGGTCTTCGATAGGTTTGTCCTGGTCATGAGTCGGTGTATTATGGTCCGGCATACAATAGATACGTTCCGGACGGAAGCACTTCAATCCACGGGCACGCATTCCGGCAAAAGCCTGCGGACTGGTTACCTCATGACAGTACAGACGGTCGATATACAACTGGGTAGGTCCGTCTTCCACCTTCTGCACGATGTGTGCATCCCATATTTTGTCGAATAATGTATTAGCCATACGTTTCTCGTTTAATTTATTATTTTCTGAATTTATTGATACAATCGATATATGCTTCTACTGATGCGGCAATGATGTCAGTATTTGCGCCAAAACCATAATACATCTGGCCGTCGTATTCCACCTGCATGTGTACTTTACCCACATCGTCACTACCCTTGCTGATTGCCTGAATAGTGAACTCTTTCAAAGTCATCTGGCGTTTGATAATCTGTTTCACAGCCTTGATAGCGGCATCCACCGGTCCGTTACCTGTAGCAGCTGCTTCAAAGTGCTCTCCGCTGATATTCAGTCCGAGACTAGCTACCGAACGAACACCCACACCACTTGTCACTTGCAAGTATTCCAGTTTGATATGGTGGTTCACATTACGGTCGGCTCCTGCCAATACCAAGATGTCATCGTCTGTAATATCCTTTTTCTTGTCAGCCAGTTTCAAGAAATCCTCATATACCTTATCCAGTTTTTCCTGAGTCATTTCCACTCCCAGCACATGCAGACGATGCTTCAAGGCAGCACGTCCGCTACGTGCAGTCAGCACAATGGCATTATCATCGATACCCACATCCTTAGGGTCAATGATTTCGTAAGTCTGCACATTTTTCAGCACACCGTCCTGATGAATACCCGAAGAATGCGCAAAGGCATTACGTCCCACGATAGCCTTGTTAGGCTGTACCGGCATGTTCATCAAGCTGGACACCATGCGGCTGGTAGGATAGATTTTCTGTGTATTGATGTTGGTATCAATCTGAATATCATGGTGACAACGTAAAATCATGGCCACTTCTTCCAACGAGGTATTTCCGGCACGTTCACCAATACCGTTAATGGTTACTTCCACCTGTCGGGCACCGTTCAGCACTCCGCTGATGGTATTGGCTGTAGCCATGCCCAAGTCGTTATGACAGTGAGTAGAGATAATTGCTTTGTCTATTCCGTCGACATGCTCCATCAGGTATTTGATTTTTGCACCATATTCATCAGGCAAACAATAGCCTGTGGTATCCGGAATGTTTACTACCGTAGCTCCAGCCTTAATCACAGCTTCTACTACGCGTGCCAGATATTCATTGTCCGTACGTCCGGCATCTTCTGCGTAAAATTCCACATCGTCAACGTAACGTCTTGCATATTTCACGGCAGCTACTGCACGTTCAATAATTTCTTCACGGGTTGAATTGAATTTATATTTGATATGCGAATCAGAAGTACCGATTCCCGTATGAATACGTTTATGCTTGGCATATTGCAGGGCTTCTGCCGCCACATCAATATCTTTCTGTACGGCACGAGTCAGCGCACAGATAGTCGGCCAAGTCACTGCCTTTGAAATTTCAATTACGGAATTAAAATCTCCCGGACTTGAAATCGGAAAACCGGCTTCAATTACATCCACACCTAATGCTTCCAGCTGCTTTGCCACCTGAATCTTTTCCACTGTGTTCAACTGGCATCCCGGTACCTGCTCCCCGTCGCGAAGAGTCGTATCAAAAATAAATAATCTGTCACTCATAATATTATCTTTTTATTTCTTGTTATCTCAAAAAAAAGCCTTTCGCACAAGGAAGTGAGAAAGGCTTGATATAATTTCATTTTTACTATCAGTATGCGCACGACTCACTTCCCACTGGGCTTTCCAGCAGATTAATCAGACCGCATAGCAAAATATGTAAAAACAAGTTGTTCATAATCGTTCGTTTTATCTATTTCCTTTTAGATGCTGCAAAGGTATACAATATTTTGAAATAAGAAAATAAAAAGAAAGTTTTTTCACTATTTAAACAACAAATTCACACAAACAAAAGCAACAGACTATAAATCTATCATTCTGTAAGCAAACGTAGCTCATGCAGACAGGCTTCTACCTCTGTCATGCTTCCCATATGCTTGCCCATATCGTCCGAAAGCTTGACACATTCGCGCCATTCCTGACTCTGACTCATCTTGCAGCGTGATAATTTCATCACAATGTTAGATGGCTGATAACCTGTGTCGTTCGTCAAGTTGGTACCGATACCAAAGGAACAGCGGATTTTTCCCTGACAATACTGATAAATCTTCAGTGCCTTCTCGAAATCTAATGCATTACTGAAGATAATCGTTTTGGTAGTCGGGTCAATGCCTAACTCCTTGTATCGGGCTATCAACCGCTCTATAAATTCGTATTCATCGCCGGAATCACAACGTACACCGTCAAACAACTTTGCCTGCTTCCGGCTGAAATTGCTGAGAAATGAATCAGATGTATAAGTATCCGACAAGGCTGTTCCCAAATCACCGTCGTACACGTTTACCCAGTTCTCCAATGCCATATAGTTGGCATGTTTGTAACCAAACTGAGCTCCGTGAAACATAAACCATTCATGAGGGTGTGTACCCATTGGACGCATATCGTATTTCATGGCAAGGTGACAGTTCGAAGTTCCGGTACAATACTGGGCATGCTCCTTCAGATATTCCACCACCAGCTTCTGCACGTCAAAAGAGAAACGTCGGCGTGTACCAAACTCGGAGAAAGGCATCTGGTGTGCATTCGACAGGTTCACCTTATCGGCCAGTTTGTCCAGTATCGTCTGCTTGTCTGGAATGCGATTCAGGAATTGATTTTTTATTTCAGAAACAATGGCCAATAGCGGCACTTCATAAAGAGTTACCTTATACAGGTAATCAGTCACCGTCATCTGTAAGTGATGGTGCTCATCCAACCATACTTCTATTTTATTCGGGTCAAACCGGAAGGAAGAAAGCCACTCCCAATACACACTGGGCAGAAAACGGCAATGGGTTGTCATGTATTCCTGCTCTTCCGATGTCAGTTTTACCATTTCCAGATTATGGATTTCGTTTTTCAAGGCTTCCAGAAATCCTTCCGTATATTCAGTCTCATCCCTATCTTTAAAAGTAAAGGTTCCAATGGCATAAGGGAATAACTTTATATAAGCGTATGAAGTAGTAAACTTATATAAATCTGTATCCAAAATTGTTTTTATCACCATGATATTTCGTTTTTCTTGTGGTAAATATAAACAAGAAAAAGGATTGTCACAACTATTAAAGTATCAGACAATCCTTTTTTCTTATTTTAAATTCAAATTATTTCAGTTTTAAGGCCACAATGCAGTCTGCAGAAGGTTGCAGTTTTTCTGTGTGCAATACAATTCCGCCGTGGATTTTCTCCCATTTTACTTTTTCACCGGTACCGAACAAGGTAGAAGAAACGACTTTTTCCGTCACCGGTAAGGTCACGAACTGAGGCATACGATCTGCTAACAGATGTACATAAAGCATATTGTCCTTACGGGTAGTGGTCCCCCACGGAGCACTCATCACATTTCCTGCAGTAGTGCCATAAATGGTTTCTCCATATTTCGACATCCACTCTCCCACTCCTTTCAAGCGCTCTACGGCAACAGCCGGAAGCTCTCCATTAGGCTGAGGACCGATATTCATCAGCAGATTAGCTCCTTTACCTGCTGCACGTACCAGCAGACGCACCAAATCAGTAACCGATTTATAATTCTGATCCTTTATTTTGTACCCCCACATGCCATTCATCGTTTCGCAAGTTTCCAACGGAAGATTTCCCACCACAGACTGTCCGGAAAATCCGGCTTTATTCTCACCTGGCAAATCACGTTCAAACATCTGAAAGTCTTCTCCCGGATAAGGTGCTTTATGGTGATTGTTCCCAATCAGACAGGCTGGTTGCAATTTATGAATCAAAGCATACTGTTCCTCCAGTTTCCAGTCAAAACCTTCGGGCTGGTCCCACATTCCATCAAACCAGATTGCACCAATCGGACCATAGTTAGTCAGCAATTCCGTAAGCTGATGATTCATGAACTGATAATAAGTAGCCCATTCTCCATGCGAAGTACGTCCGGTTCCATGCCCCGTATTTCCCAACGGATAATAATCTTCTCGCGTCCAATCCAGATGTGAGTAATATAAATGCAATCTTATTCCTTGCTTACGACATTCTTCGGCCAACTCCTTTATCACATCCCGCTTAAAAGGAGTCGCATCCACGATGTCATAGTCTGAATATTTCGTATCAAACATAGAAAAACCATCATGATGACGGGAAGTAATACAGATATATTTAGCTCCGGAAGCCTTGATTGCAGCTACCCACTCCTGCGCATTAAAACGTGAAGGATAAAATCCTGACGCAGCCTTTGCATACTCATGGCAATCAATGTTGTCGGTATTCATATACCATTCTCCCTGCCCAAACATGCTATAGATTCCCCAGTGCAGAAAGATGCCAAACTTACCGTCCTGAAATTCTTTTCGGGCTTGAAGATTCTCTGGAGCTGGCGTATAACCTATTCCCTCTGCTTGCGCACATAATGACGAAATGCCCAATAATCCCCCTAAACAAACCGTTTTCCAACGGTGTAAGATGCGTGTTCTCATGCTCGTTGATAATTAAAAACAATACAATTAGATTTAACTGGCAGCAAAGATACAATAAAATCTGGGTTATGGATACAAAAAAAGTCCTGAAGCGTTTCTGCCTCAGGACTTCTGTTAAAACGGCGACTACCTACTCTCCC
>OGPR01000295.1_pt1 | contig 58925 bp, 41 predicted proteins | sample 1552981 | NCBI WGS metagenome assembly OGPR01 (sample SAMEA2580260, study PRJEB22360) | human gut metagenome | biome: human gut; feature: human-associated habitat; material: faeces | place: Denmark | collected 2008/2010 | reverse complement strand
AGGTAGTCGCCGTTTTAACAGAAGTCCTGAGGCAGAAACGCTTCAGGGCTTTTTTGTGTCTGTACGTTTTTGGATAAGTTTTGGGTTCAGTATACAATAATGTAACCTGAGCTGCTTTTAGCGATATTTCAGACAATATTCATGATGAATTTAGTTGCTTTGAATAAAAAAGTTGCTATATTTGGGCGGTTTTAAAAACCTCATATAAATGCAGTAATCTTTAATAAATATAAATTCATCATGGAAAACAAGATTCAAGAGCTAACTGATAAAATCTACCGTGAAGGGGTGGAAAAAGGAAATGAGGAAGCTCAACGCCTTGTGAGCGAGGCTCAGGCTCAGGCGGAAAAACTGATTGAAGATGCAAAAAAGCAGGCTGAGTCTATATTGGCTGAAGCGAAGAAATCAGCCGACGAATTGAATGAGAACACTAAATCGGAATTAAAACTTTTTGCCGGACAGGCTGTAAATGCATTGAAGACGGAAGTGGTAAACTTGCTGACTAATCAGACTGTAGAAGAAACGGTAAAAGGATTTACTGCCGACAAAGAGTTCCTTTATAAATTTATTTTGGCACTGGCAGAAAAATGGTCAGCAAATGAACCGATTGAAATTTCGGTGAAAGATGCGGACAGTCTGAAAAAATACTTTACAGCTAAGGCAAAAGCTTTGCTAGATAAAGGGGTAACTATTAGTCAGGTGAACGGAATGAAGATGTTATTCTCTATTTCGCCTGCGGATGCTTCCTATAAAGTAAATTTTGGAGAGGAAGAATTTGAGAACTATTTCAAGGAATTCCTTCGTCCTCAGTTAGTCAAAATGTTGTTTTAATCCAGTGGCATGAGCAACTATTATTATCTGGTAGCTGGTTTGCCGTCTGTGTCATTGGATGATGGCAAACTGAGTTATACCGTTGAAAACTTTAAATCTGAACTTTATCCTTCTCTGTCTGATAAAGACAAAAAGCTGATTGATTTGTTTTACCTGAAGTTTGATAATATAAATCTGTTGAAACTTTTAAAGGACAAAGATGCGGGAGTTGATGAACGAGGTAACTTCTCGGCAGAAGAATTGCTGCTTCTGATAGAGGCTGTTCGCCAAGGAGATGCTTGCGAGAAAAAGTTCCCTTCTTACTTGTATGATTTCATCGCTTTGTATCTACAAAATTCAGGTGAGGAGCACTTCGTGGCAGAGGAGGTGCTGGCGGCTGCCTATTATGCGTATGCCATGAGATGTGGAAATCGTTTCATAAGCCGTTGGTTTGAGTTTAGTCTGAATGTGAACAATATCCTCTCTGCTTTTATTTTGCGCAAATACAAGATGGAAGTGGCTCCCCGGATTGTGGGAGACACGGAAGTGTGTGAGCAATTGAGAACTTCGAATGCCCGTGATTTCGGATTGGGAGAACAGTTGGCTTATATGGAAGAATTGCAGCGTATTGCAGAAATGGAGGAACTGGTGGAACGTGAAAAGAAGACAGACTTGCTGGCCTGGAAATGGCTGGAGGATGAGTCGTTCTTTAATTATTTCACGGTAGAGCGTTTGTTCGTTTTCCTCTTACAGCTGGAAATGATTGAACGATGGATTTCACTGGACAAAGAAAAAGGAAATGAACTGTTCCGCCAGATGATTCAGCATCTGAAGGAAGAGGTACAGATTCCGGAAGAGTTTAGAAAATAGTAAAAATAAAATAGAATGGCAACAAAAGGAACTGTTTTAGGCGTAATCGCCAATATGGTTACATTGACAGTCGACGGTCCGGTGGCACAGAATGAAATCTGCTACATCTCGACCGGAGGTGACCGCCTGATGGCCGAAGTAATCAAGGTGGTAGGAAAGAATGTGTATGTGCAGGTTTTTGAAAGTACACGTGGACTGAAAGTGGGTGCAGAAGCTGAATTTACAGGCCACATGCTGGAAGTGACATTAGGACCTGGCATGCTTTCGAAGAATTATGACGGGTTGCAGAATGACCTCGATAAAATGGAGGGAGTATTTCTGAAACGTGGTCAGTATACTTATCCGCTGGACAAGGAAAAGAAATGGCTGTTCAAGCCTATTGTAAAAGCGGGTGATGAAGTGGGACCGTCTGCCTGGCTGGGAGAGGTGGAAGAAAACCATCAGCCGTTGAAAATCATGGTACCTTTCCAATTGCAGGGAACTTATAAAGTAAAGTCCATAGTAGAGGAAGGGGAATATACTATTGAAGATACTGTAGCTGTACTTACAGATGCAGAGGGTAATGACATCCCGGTGAATATGATTCAGAAATGGCCGGTAAAGAAAGCCATGACCAATTATAAGGAGAAACCGCGTCCTTACAAACTGCTGGAAACAGGTGTACGTGTGATTGATACAATGAACCCGATTGTAGAAGGTGGTACAGGATTTATTCCCGGACCGTTTGGTACGGGTAAGACGGTGCTTCAGCATGCCATCTCCAAACAGGCGGAAGCTGACATCGTAATTATCGCGGCTTGTGGTGAACGTGCCAATGAGGTGGTAGAAATCTTTACAGAGTTCCCGGAACTGGTCGACCCGCATACAGGACGTAAGTTGATGGAACGTACCATCATTGTGGCAAATACTTCTAACATGCCGGTAGCGGCTCGTGAGGCATCTGTGTATACTGCCATGACAATGGCCGAGTTTTACCGTGCCATGGGATTAAAAGTCTTGCTGATGGCCGACTCTACTTCACGTTGGGCACAAGCTTTGCGTGAAATGTCTAACCGTATGGAGGAACTTCCTGGACCGGATGCTTTCCCGATGGATATTTCAGCGATTATTTCTAACTTCTATGGCCGTGCAGGATATGTACATCTGAACAATGGGGCGACGGGATCTATTACCTTTATCGGTACCGTATCGCCTGCCGGAGGTAACTTGAAGGAGCCGGTAACCGAAAATACGAAGAAAGTAGCCCGCTGTTTCTATGCATTGGAACAGGAACGTGCAGACCGTAAACGTTATCCGGCTGTAAACCCGATTGATTCTTATTCTAAGTATCTGGAGTATCCTGAATTTGAAGCGTATATCACAGAGCATATCAATGCGGAATGGACGGGTAAGGTAACTGAACTGAAGACTCGTCTGTTGCGTGGTAAGGAAATTGCCGAACAGATTAACATCTTGGGTGATGACGGTGTGCCTGTAGAATATCACGTGATTTTCTGGAAGTCAGAACTGATTGACTTTGTCATTTTGCAGCAGGATGCCTTTGATGAAGTGGATGCAGTGACTCCGATGGAACGTCAGGAAGAAATCGTAAATATGGTGATTGACATTTGCCATACTGATTTTAGCTTTGATAATTTCGTGGAAGTAATGGACTTCTTCAAGAAGATGATCAATATCTGCAAGCAGATGAACTATGCACAGTTCCGTTCTCCGCAATATGTGGAATTCCAGAAACAGTTGCAGGAGCTGGTTGCCGAAAGAAAAGTAAAATAAGTGAAATCAATAAATGGGTAGAAAATGGCGACAAAAGCTTTTCAAAAAATATATACAAAGATTAGCCAGATAACCAAGGCTACCTGTTCGCTGAAAGCAACAGGGGTTGGTTATGACGAACTGGCTATGGTGAACGGCAAGCTGGCGCAGGTGGTGAAGATTGCCGGAGATGAAGTGACCCTGCAGGTGTTTGAAGGTACGGAAGGTATTCCGACTAATGCAGAGGTGGTATTCTTGGGCAAGTCTCCTACGCTGAAAGTAAGTGACCAGCTGGCCGGACGTTTCTTCAATGCTTTCGGTGAACCGATTGACGGGGGACCGGAGGTTGAAGGTACTGAGGTGGAAATTGGTGGTCCGTCAGTGAATCCGGTACGTCGTAAACAGCCGTCTGAACTGATTGCTACGGGTATTGCCGGTATCGACTTGAACAATACGCTGGTATCCGGACAGAAGATTCCGTTCTTTGCAGACCCTGACCAGCCTTTTAACCAGGTAATGGCGAACGTAGCTCTGCGTGCAGAGACAGACAAGATTATCCTGGGAGGTATGGGTATGACAAACGATGACTACCTTTACTTTAAGAACGTATTCTCGAATGCCGGTGCGTTGGACCGTATCATCAGCTTTGTGAATACGACAGAGAATCCGCCGGTAGAACGTCTGTTGATTCCGGACATGGCATTGACTGCGGCTGAATATTTTGCCGTAGAACATAACCAGAAGGTATTGGTGTTGCTGACTGATATGACTTCGTATGCCGATGCGTTGGCTATCGTGTCTAACCGTATGGATCAGATTCCGTCAAAGGATTCTATGCCGGGTTCTTTGTATTCTGATTTGGCTAAGATTTACGAAAAGGCTGTACAGTTCCCTAGCGGTGGTTCTATCACCATCATTGCGGTGACTACTCTTTCCGGTGGTGATATTACTCATGCAGTTCCGGATAATACCGGTTACATCACAGAAGGTCAGCTCTTCTTGCGTCGTGATAGTGACATTGGTAAGGTAATTGTCGACCCGTTCCGTTCGTTGTCACGTTTGAAACAGCTGGTAAGTGGTAAGAAGACACGTAAGGATCATCCACAGGTGATGAATGCGGCCGTACGTCTGTATGCCGATGCAGCGAATGCTAAGACGAAGATGGAAAACGGTTTTGATCTGACCAACTACGACGAACGTGCGTTGGCCTTTGCCAAGGATTATGCCAACCAACTGCTGGCTATTGATGTGAACTTGAATACGACAGAAATGCTGGATGTAACCTGGGGCTTGTTCAGCAAATACTTCAAGCCGGAAGAAGTGAACATCAAGAAAGAGTTCGTAGATCAGTATTGGAAGAAATAAATTTATAAGACTTTAAAATGGCAATAAAATTTCAGTATAACAAGACCTCTTTGCAACAGCTTGAAAAGCAGCTGAAGGTCCGTGTGCGTACGCTCCCTATCATTAAAAATAAGGAGAGTGCCCTGCGCATGGAAGTGAAACGCTGCAAGGAAGAAGCTGCCGAACTGGAGGAACGACTGGAAACGCAAATCTCGTCATACGAGCACATGCATGCCCTTTGGAATGAGTTTGACGCTTCATTGGTAAGGGTGAAAGATGTGCATCTGGGTGTGCGGAAGATTGCGGGTGTCCGGGTTCCGTTGCTGGATGAGGTGGAGTTTGATATCCGGCCATTTAGTTTGTTCTGTAGCCCGAAGTGGTATGCCGACGGTATTCATCTATTGAAAAAACTTGCCCAGACTGCCATTGAAAGAGAGTTTGCTCTTGCTAAGTTGGACTTGCTGGAACATGCACGTAAGAAAACGACTCAGAAAGTAAACCTTTTTGAGAAAGTGCAGATTCCGGGTTATCAGGACGCTTTGCGGAAAATCAAACGTTTTATGGAAGACGAGGAAAACTTGTCAAAATCCTCTCAAAAGATTTTGAAGTCTATCCAGGAGAAAAGAAAGGAGGCGGAAGAATGATTGCAAAAATGACAAAAGTTACTTTTTTGGTATACCATAAAGAGTATGATTGCTTTTTGAAAAATATCCGTGACCTGGGAGTGGTACATGTAGCCACCAAAGCACAGGGAGGTGCTGAGAATGCGGCTTTGCAGGAAAGCATCCGTTTGTCTGCACGTTATGCAGCGGCTATCAAACTGCTGCAGGGCATGGAAACGGCTTCTGCCGAAGTGCGTGAAGGAGATGCTGCCAAAGGAGAGCAAGCTTTAAAGCAGACTGATGAGTTGCTGCAACAGTCACAGCAGCTTACGCATCGTGTACAGGCTGCCGAGAAAGAATTGGCTGCGTTGGAACCATGGGGTGATTTTGATCCACAAAATATATCCCGCTTGCGTAAAGCTGGCTATCAGGCGGGCTTTTATATTTGCTCCGAAAAGCAGTTTAAGCCGGAATGGGTAGACTTGTATCACGCAACGGTCATCAACCGGATTGGCTCGAAGATGTATTTTGTCACTGTGACAAAAGGAATGGTGCTGCCGGAACTGGAAGTAGAAACGGCTAAGTTGCCGGATAGTTCACTTTCAGCTTTGCAAGCAAAGGTGGCCGATTTGAAAGCACAGCAGACAGCTCTTCAAGAAAAATTGACAGACTTGGCTGCAACGGTGATTCCAGATTTGAAGGCTGCCCAGCATCAGGTACATTCTCAGATTGAGTTCTCGAAAGTCGTACTCAGCACGGATGCTTTGGCCGACAATAAACTGATGTTGCTGGAAGGATGGATTCCTTCGGAACGTCTGCCGGAAATGACCGAATACCTTCGTACACAGGAGGTATATTATGAAACGGCTGCTCCGACACCGGAGGATGATGTGCCTATCCTACTGGAAAACAAAGGCTTCTTCAGACTGTTTGAGCCTATCATGCGTCTGTATATGCTGCCGAAATATAATGAACTGGACTTGACACCGTTCTTTGCTCCGTTCTTTATGTTGTTTTTCGGTCTCTGTCTGGGCGATTCCGGTTATGGCTTGTTCATGTTATTGGCAGTAACCTTGTATCGTCTGTTTGCCAAGAAACTGAGCGCCTCGATGAAGCCCATCCTGACATTGGTGCAGATTTTAGGAGCTTCGACAATGGTTTGCGGTTTACTCACGGGTACATGCTTTGGATTTAATCTGTATGACATTCAGGTTCCTTTCTTCCAGACGTTAAAGGAAACCATTTCGCTGGACAACCAGCAAATGTTCAACCTTTCTCTGATTTTGGGAGGTGTGCAGATTATTTTTGGTATGATACTGAAGGCGGTAAACCAGACTATTCAGTTTGGTGTGAAGTATGCGATTGCAACTATTGGCTGGATTCTGATTCTGGTCAGCACGGCAGTAGCTTTTGCAGCTCCCGGACTGATGGCAATGGGAGGAACAGTACATCTGATATTATTGGCTATAGGAGGCTTGATGGCTTATCTGTATAACAGTCCTGACAAGAATATTTTTGTGAATATCGGTTTGGGATTGTGGGATAGCTATAATATGGCTACCGGTCTGTTAGGTGATATTCTGTCGTATGTCCGTCTGTTTGCCTTAGGACTTTCAGGTGGTATCCTGGCCAGTGTGTTTAACAGTCTGGCGGTAGGTATGAGCCCGGACAACGTGATTGCCGGTCCGATTGTGATGGTATTGATCTTTGTCATCGGCCATGCCATCAATATCTTTATGAACGTGTTGGGAGCCATGGTACATCCGATGCGTTTGACCTTCGTGGAATTCTTCAAGAATGCCGGATACGAAGGAGGAGGAAAGGAATATAATCCTTTCAAGAATTAATAAACAAAGTATTAAAAACTAAAAACAAATAATTATGGAAATGAATCTTTTGATTGCCTATATTGGCATCGCAATTATGGTAGGTTTGTCTGGTATTGGTAGTGCGTATGGTGTGACTATTGCAGGTAACGCATCTATCGGTGCATTGAAGAAGAACGACAGTGCATTTGGTAACTTCCTGGTATTGACAGCTCTTCCTGGTACTCAGGGTTTGTATGGATTTGCCGGCTACTTTATGTTCCAGAGTATTTTTGGTGTACTGACCCCGGAAATTACCGGTATTCAGGCTTGTGCCGTATTGGGTTCAGGTATTGGCTTGGGCTTGGTAGCCTTGTTCTCTGCTATCCGTCAGGGACAAGTTTGTGCCAATGGTATCGCAGCTATCGGACAGGGACACAACGTATTCGGTAATACATTGATTTTGGCCGTATTCCCTGAGTTGTATGCAATCGTAGCTTTGGCTGCTACCTTCTTGATGGGATCTGCTTTGGCATAATCTTCAGAATTCTTTTTAATTTATTTACTTTGCCCCGCTGCACACTCTTTGTTAGTGTACAGCGGGGACTTTTTTATGTATGATTCTATGGGGGAATATGATTTCGTATCGTATTGAAAAAGAAACATCTCTGTATCTTTTCGTTACTATAGGCATGCATAAATTAGTGTAGCAATACAAAACTTTCCTTTTTTTTCTTCCGATTAAATATTTTTTGTATATTCGCGGCTGATTTAGAAGATATTAATGAGACGATGATGAAACAGTTACTAACACCTGATTATATTTTCGAATCCAGTTGGGAAGTATGTAATAAAGTGGGTGGCATATACACTGTATTGTCTACAAGAGCAAAAACCTTGCAGAATACTTTCCCTGATCGAATTTTTTTTATAGGACCAGATTTCTGGTCGGGTAAGGAAAATCCGTTGTTTGTGGAAGATTTAAAACTTCTTCAGGCATGGAGAGAGCATGCAATCAAGAAAGATGATTTGAAAGTACGCGTAGGGCGTTGGAATATTCCAGGTAAGCCGATTGCTATTTTAGTCGATTTTACTCCTTTCTATAAGGATAAAAATGAGATATATACTCAGGCATGGATCGATTTTCAAGTAGATTCCTTGCATGCTTATGGAGATTATGATGAAGCTTCTATGTTCTCGTATGCTGCGGGAAAAGTAGTCGAAAGTTTTTATCGTTACAACCTGACAATGAGCGATAAGGTCATATATCAAGCTCATGAATGGATGACTGGCCTTGGCGCACTATACTTGCAAAAACACGTTCCTGAAATTGCTACAATCTTCACTACGCACGCTACTACTATCGGGCGTTCCATTGCAGGAAATAACAAACCTCTCTATGATTACTTGTTTGCTTATAACGGTGACCAGATGTCCCGTGAACTGAATGTAGAGTCAAAGCACTCTATTGAAAAGCAGACAGCCCATCATGTAGATTGTTTTACTACAGTCAGCGATATTACCAACAATGAATGTAAGGAATTGTTGGACAAAGAGGCGGACGTGGTCCTGATGAATGGTTTTGAAGATGATTTCGTTCCCAAAGGAGAAGAGTTTGAAAAGAAAAGAAAATATGCCCGTGCTTTGTTGCTGAATTTGGCTAACAAGTTGCTGGGTACTCATTTGGGCGATGATACGCTGATTGTAGGAACAAGCGGTCGTTATGAATTCAAGAATAAGGGTATAAACGTGTATTTGGAAGCGTTGAACCGTTTGACACGTAAAAAGAGCCTGAACCGTGAAGTCGTGGCTTTTGTCAATGTGCCAGGATGGGTAGGCGATGCCCGTGAAGACTTGAAACAACGTCTGGAAAGCAATGAAGATTACAATACACCGCTGGAATGTCCTTTTATTACGCACTGGTTGCATAATATGAGCCATGACCAGGTGTTGGATATGTTGAAGTATTTGAACATGTCTAACTCTCCGGAGTCAAAAGTAAAGGTTATATTTGTGCCTTGCTATCTGGATGGCAACGACGGAATATTGAATGAAACCTATTACGATTTGATTATAGGGGCAGACTTGAGCGTATATCCGTCATATTATGAGCCATGGGGCTATACTCCATTGGAAAGTGTGGCATTCAAAGTGCCTGCCATTACGACGGATTTGGCTGGATTCGGCTTGTGGGTAAATTCATTGAAAGGTCATCCCGGTACATTGGAAGACGGTGTAAAAGTTATTCATCGTACTGACTACAATTATTCGGAAGTGGCAGATGTAATTCGTGACACGATTACTGAATTTGCTAAGTTGCCGGAATCTGAAGTACAGATAATTCGGAAAAATGCGGCCGACATTGCTGAAAAGGCTTTGTGGAAACATTTTATACGCTATTATTATGAAGCATACGACGTGGCTTTGCGCAATGCAAAAGAACGTTGCAAATCTTATAAACAAAAATGAACTTATAAAACATTAGTGATATGAAAATCAAAACAAACTATGCTAATACTCCTGTTTGGAGAGAAATTAATGTGAAATCTCGCATACCGGAATCTTTGAAGATGCTGGAAGTGATGGCTCGTAACATTTGGTGGGCATGGAATGATGATGCTACTGAAATGTTTAGAGAACTTGACCCGGAATTGTGGCGTGCTGTCGGACAGAACCCTGTAGCTTTGCTGGAACGTCTTAACTACGAAAAGCTGGAAGCTCTGTCTGTAGATAAAGAAATGTTGGGTAAGATTAATGCAATCTATGATAGATTTACTGAATATATGTCTGTAGAACCAGACAAGAACCGTCCGTCTGTAGCTTATTTCTGTATGGAATACGGTTTGACTCATGTACTGAAGATTTATTCTGGTGGTCTGGGTATTTTGGCCGGTGACTACCTGAAAGAAGCTTCAGACAGTAATGTGGATATGTGCGGTATCGGTTTCTTGTATCGTTACGGCTACTTCACACAGAGCCTTTCAATGGACGGTCAGCAGATTGCTAACTATGAAGCTCAGAACTTCGGAAGCCTTCCTTTGGAACGCGTGAAGGATGAAAACGACCAGCCGATGGTATTGGATGTACCTTATTTGAACTATTATGTACATGCATATGTATGGAGAGTCAATGTAGGTCGTGTACCTTTGTATCTGTTGGATACAGACAATGAAATGAACAGCGAATTCGACCGTTCTATTACTCACCAGCTGTATGGTGGTGATTGGGAAAACCGCTTGAAACAGGAAATCTTGCTGGGTATCGGTGGTGTGCTGTTGCTGAAGAAACTGGGTATCAAGAAAGATGTATATCACTGCAACGAAGGACATGCGGCATTGTGTAATGTACAGCGTCTGTGTGACTACGTAGAAAGCGGAATGTCATTTGACGAAGCATTGGAAGTGGTTCGTGCTTCTTCTCTGTATACTGTACATACTCCGGTTCCGGCTGGACATGACTATTTCGATGAAGGACTGTTCGGTAAGTACATGGGCGGTTATCCGCAGCGTATGGGAATCAGCTGGCAGGATTTGATGGACTTGGGACGTATCAATCCGGGTGATCCGAACGAACGTTTCTGTATGTCTACATTTGCTTGCAACACTTGTCAGGAAGTGAACGGTGTAAGCTGGTTGCACGGAAAGGTTTCTCAGGAAATGTTCTCTGGAATCTGGAAAGGCTATTTCCCTGAAGAAAACCACGTAGGTTATGTAACTAACGGTGTACATTTCCCCACTTGGTGTGCTTCTGAATGGAAAGCTTTGTATAATAAATACTTTGACAAGAACTTCATGCACGACCAGTCAAATCCGAAAATCTGGGAACGTATCTATAACGTGCCTGATGAAGAAATCTGGAAGACTCGTGTGGCTTTGAAGAACAAACTGATTAACTACATCCGCGATCAGTTCCGTGATACATGGTTGAAGAATCAGAGAGACCCGTCACGTGTGGTATCTTTGATGGACAAGATTAACCCGAATGCCTTGTTGATTGGTTTTGCTCGTCGTTTTGCTACTTACAAGCGTGCACACTTGTTGTTCACTGACTTGGATCGTTTGGCTAAGATTGTAAACAATCCTGACTATCCGGTTCAGTTCTTGTTTGCTGGTAAAGCTCACCCACACGATGGAGCAGGTCAGGGATTGATCAAGAAAATTATAGAAATCTCTAACCGTCCGGAATTCTTAGGAAAGATTATTTTCTTGGAAAACTACGATATGAAGCTGGCTCGTCGCCTGGTATCTGGTGTAGATATCTGGATGAACACTCCGACTCGTCCGTTGGAAGCATCTGGTACATCAGGTGAAAAAGCCTTGATGAACGGTGTGGTTAACTTCTCTGTATTGGATGGATGGTGGCTGGAAGGTTACCGTGAAGGTGCTGGATGGGCATTGACTGAAAAACGTACTTACCAGAACCAGGAACATCAGGATCAGCTGGATGCTGCTACTATCTACAGTATCCTGGAAACAGAAATCCTGCCGTTGTATTATGCAAGAAACAAGAAAGGATATTCTGAAGGCTGGATAAAGACTATTAAGAACTCTATCGCTCAGGTTGCTCCTCATTATACCATGAAACGTCAGTTGGATGATTACTTCGCTAAGTTCTATGGTAAGGAAGCTGAACGTTTCCACGCGCTTGAAGCAAACAATTACGAACAAGTGAAGAAACTGGCTGCATGGAAGGAAGAAGTTGCTGCTAAATGGGATGAAATTCAGGTTGTTTCATTCAACAAGTGCCAGGATTTGTGCAACGGTAACGTAGAAAGCGGTAAAGACTACAAGCTTACTTGCGTGGTAGATGAAAAAGGCTTGGACGATGCCATCGGTATCGAACAGGTGGTTACTTATACCAATGCAGAAGGCCGTGAATACATTTATGCGGTTAACCCGATGAAGATGGTGAAACGTGAAGGCAACTTGTTTACTTTCGAAATGATTGCAGGTTTGTCAAATGCGGGTAGCTTTAAGGTAGCTTACCGTATGTTCCCGAAGAACGATGCACTGCCTCACCGTCAGGACTTCTGTTATGTACGCTGGTTTAATGAATAAAGACCTCTGTCTGTTCAGATAATCATATAAACAGGCCATTCCGGATAATTTTGATATTCGGAATGGCTTTTTTTGTTTTCAAAAACTATATGCCATGAAAATATTAATCGTTGAAGATGATGCAGATCTGCGGGAAATTACCACCCGTTCGTTGGAGAAAGAACGTTATGTCGTGTCGCAGGCACCCGATTATAAAACGGCACTTCGTAAAATAGAGGATTACGACTACGATTGCATATTGCTGGATATAATGTTGCCGGACGGTTCCGGACTTGATTTGCTGGAAGAACTGCATGCGTTGGGAAAACGGACCAATGTCATTATTCTGTCGGCCAAGGATTCTTTGGAAGACAAAGTCAAAGGATTGGATTTAGGAGCGGATGATTATCTCCCTAAGCCTTATCATCTGGCAGAGCTCCATGCGCGGTTGAAGAGTCTGTTCCGCCGTAACCAGCGGGAAGGAGAAAAGAAGGTAAGCTATGGCAATGTAGAAGTCATCCCAGATCATTTTAAGGTTGCAGTAGGAGGGAAGGAACTGGACTTGAACCGGAAAGAATACGATATTCTGCTGTATTTTATGCTGCGTCCCGGAAGATTGGTAAACAAAACCACACTGGCTGAATCTGTATGGGGAGACCATATTGACCAGGTAGATAATTTTGACTTTATCTATGCACAAATCAAGAATCTGCGCAAACACCTGAAAGAAGCCGGTGCTACGGTGGAGTTGAAAGCAGTGTATGGGATAGGTTATAAACTGGTAGAAGAATGAAACTGTTTCAGTTGGTCATGTGGCGTATGTCCACCATCTTAGTGGTCATACTGACGTGTTGGGCGGTATTGTTTTATCTGGCCATAATGGAGGAGGTAAACGACGAAGTGGATGATTCCTTGAGCGATTATGCAGAGTCGTTGATTATCCGTTCTCTGTCGGGAGAACAGATGCCTGATACAAGCAACGGTTCGAACAATCAGTATTTTCTGTATGAGGTCACGCCGGAATATGCAGCCTCCTATCCTAATATATCCTATCGGGACGAGATGGTATATATTACCGAAAAAGGAGAGACGGAACCTGCCAGAATATTAATGACCATTTTCCAGAAGGAGGATGGGGGATACATGGAGCTGGTGGTCTATACTCCTACCATTGAGAAATTCGACCTTCAGCGTGCCGTTTTAGGGTGGATTGTCTTTCTTTATGTGCTGCTATTCCTGATGATTTTAGCGGTTAATGCCTGGGTGTTCCATCGCAATATGCGTCCACTTTATACTTTGTTGAAATGGTTGGAAGATTATCGTTTGGGAACGAAGGAGAAACCGCTCGATGAATCACTTCGGATTGTGGAATTTCGGAAACTGAATGAGGCAGCCAATATGTTCTCGGAACGCAGTGAGAAACTCTATGAGCAGCAGAAACTGTTTATCGGAAATGCCTCACATGAGATGCAGACACCGCTGGCTATTTGCCGCAACCGCCTGGAAATGCTGATGGAGGATGAAACATTGACCGAGAAACAGCTCTCCGAACTGATGAAGACCCATCGGACACTTGAAAATCTGACACGCCTGAATAAGTCGCTGTTATTATTGTGCAAGATAGAGAACCGTCAGTTTACAGACGTAAAATCTTTGTGCCTGAATGAGCTGCTTTTGCAGTATCTGGATGATTACAAGGAGGTATATGCCTATCGTCATGTGCAGGTGGAAGTGCATGTAGAAGAATGCTTCCGTTTGGAAATGAGTGAGTCGCTGGCTATCGTCCTGCTGACCAATCTGCTGAAAAATGCGTTTGTGCATGTGACGGAGGGGGGAGTGATTTCTCTTTCTTTCACGGCTTCGTCTTTCCGTATCAGCAATACTGGAGATGCTTCATTGGATAAGAACCGTATTTTTGAACGTTTTTATAAAGAAGGAAAAGCTGAGGGTTCTACAGGACTTGGACTGGCCTTGGTAGACTCCATCTGTAAGGCCTATCATCTCACTCTTTCATATACCTTTGAAGACGGACAGCATATTTTTTCTATTGTTTCTTGATTTTTTGTCGAAAAAGGGGAAATCTTCAGATTCTTTTCAGAATTACATCCCATTTTTGCAGTACAAATAAATCATTAAAGTATTCATCTTATAAAAATAGAACATTATGAAAAAGTTAGTTTTTTTACTGGTATGTGTGTTTACAGTGTCAACCGTGGCAATGGCAGATAACGAAAAACCGATTCAGGTAGGACAGTTGCCTACGAAGGCGCAGACTTTCATCACTACTTACTTTAAAGGACATAAAGTAGCTTTGGCAAAATTGGACAGCGATTTATTCAGCAAATCATACGATGTGATTTTCACCAACGGCGAGAAGATTGAGTTTGACAAATCCGGCGACTGGACAGAAGTGAAATGCAAGTCAGGCGTACCGACTCAGATTGTTCCATCGGCCATCCGCACGTATGTAAAGAATAATTACCCTGACGCTTCTATCATTCAGATAGAACGCAAACGCAATGAATATGAAGTGAAATTGTCTAATAGATGGGAGATTACCTTCGACAGCCAGATGCGTGTAATTGATATTGACGATTAAGTTGGTTATATCCTTCGGGAAACTGTAGCCCGTTCCTTTTTCATAAAAGGGACGGGCTATGTGTTTTTATGTGGGATGAGTTGATGGGTTAAGTGGGGTGAGACTGATACATAATGGCTTGGCGGTTCGCAGTACTTTCTAAGGAGGATTGCAGTACTTCTTTGAAAGTACTGTAGTACTTCCTTTGCAGTACTTCAGTACTTCCACGGGAGTACTGGAAAAACGTAGTTGCTTTTTCCTTGCTGACTGACCATTCTTTTCCCACTTTATCGGTAGAGCCTGCCTTTTCGTAGTTTTTTACATCTTATCCGGTAAATATTCCATTTCCTGCCCTGTTTGTTTTTTGTTATTTTGCATCCGTAATACAATATAACAAAAAAATATCATGAAAAATACACTCATCGCTTGGCTGTTTTGCCTTCCTTTTGCTTCGTGTACAAGTCCTGTTACACAGATGGATCTTTCCGGACAGTGGACGGTATGTCTGGATAGTACTGATGTGGGGATGGACGCTTCTTTTGGCGGAAAATTGTTTGATACCTCCATTACACTTCCGGGTACAACGGATGAAGCTCATCTGGGCACTAAATGCACGTTGAAACCTGCATTGGAGAAACCGCAGCTGCTCCATCTTACCCGTGCCTACAGTTATGTAGGTCCGGCCTGGTATTCACGCGAGATTCAGGTACCTTCCGACTGGAAAGAAAAAGATTGTATCCTTCATCTGGAACGTGTGTTATGGGATACACAAGTATGGATAGACGGGCAGAAAGTAGAAGGTCATGAAGAAAGTCTGACGACTCCGCATGAGTATGACTTAACTCCTTATATTCAGCCTGGGAAAAAGCAGGTGCTGACTGTCAGAGTGGACAACCGCAAGCGCTATGATATGTCGGTGAATGATCTGGCACATGCCTATACAGATGCCACTCAGGTGAAGTGGAATGGTATCTTAGGCGACATGTACATCAAGGCTGTGGAGAAAACACGCGTAGAAAGTCTGCAGCTTTATCCGGATGCTGCTTCACGTACAGTAAAGGCTGTAGTTTCTGTATATAATTCATCTTCACAGACTGCACCGGTTAATCTTAGCCTGCAGGTAAAAGGAAAGGATGATAGCAAATCGTACGCTTCTGTCGAAGCTCAAGCAGAAGCCGTGAAAGGTTATTCAACGGTAGAACTGACCTGCCAATTAGGGGATAATGCTCCTCTGTGGGATGAATTCAATCCTTATCTTTACGATGCTTCTGTAAAATTAGTATCCGGAAAATCGACTTCACTTACAACCGAAACTTTCGGATTGCGTGATATACGGCATGAAGAAAACAAACTGGTGTTGAATGACAAACCGATATTCCTTCGTGGTACATTGGAGTGCTGCATTTTTCCTTTGACCGGCACACCTCCTACAGATGAGGCTTCGTGGGAAAAACTTTATGCTTCTGCACGCGAATATGGAATGAATCATCTCCGTTTTCATTCCTGGTGTCCGCCGGAAGCTGCGTTTAATGTAGCCGATGAAATGGGATTCTATGTACAGGTAGAGCTTCCGGTATGGAGTGTGACGCTTGGAAAAGATTCTGCTACGGTCGAGTTCCTGCGTGCCGAAGCAAAGCGTATAAGTAAGGAATATGGCAATCATCCTTCTTTCTGCTTCTGGAGCATCGGAAATGAGCTGCAATATGATTTCAATATTTTGGCATCCATGTTGGGTGAAATGAAGGCTGCAGACGACCGCCATTTATATACCACCACTTCCTTTACATTTGAAAAAGGTCACGGCGACTGGCCAGAAAACCAGGATGATTTCTTCGTCACTCAGTGGACCAAGAAAGGATGGGTACGTGGACAGGGGGTATTCAATCAGGAACTGCCGTCATTCGATAAAGATTTCCGGGCATCCATAGATGGTATGGAGGTACCTTTGGTGACTCACGAAGTAGGACAGTACTCTGTCTATCCGGATCTTACAGAGATTCCTAAATATACGGGAACTTTGATGCCGCTGAATTTCATGGCAGTGAAAGAAGACTTGGAGAAAAAAGGCTTGATAGACAAAGCTCCTCAATACCTGCAGGCTTCCGGAAAATTAGCCGCCATTCTTTATAAAGAAGAAATAGAACGTGCTTTGAAAACACCGGGCATCAGCGGATTCCAGTTGCTCGACCTGCACGATTTTCCGGGACAGGGAACGGCACTGGTAGGACTGCTCAATGCATTCTGGGAAAGCAAAGGCATTCTTACTGGTGAAGAATTCCGTGAATTCTGCGCACCGGTAGTTCCGTTGCTGCGTTTTCCGAAAGCTGTATATACGAATAATGAAACATTCGAAGCGCAAATAGAACTTTGTAATTACGGAAAGGATGAGTTGAAGAACAGCACTCTTTCCTGGGAGATTACCGCAGACGGACGCTCGTTAGGCAAGGGAAAGACTCCGGCAGCTGCATTGGCTTTCGGTCATAACGGTGGACTGGGAAAAATCTCACTTCCGTTGCAGCAGGTAACCAACGCTTCGAAATTAGAAGTTTGCTTGTCGCTTGACGGAACAGCATACCGTAATCGCTGGAACGTATGGGTTTATCCGTCATCTGTAGACACAAAATGGGGAGACGTGAAATACACCCGCAGTTACGACGAAGCAATGGCATTGCTCAAGAAAGGTGAGAAAGTATTGTTCAATCCTGACTGGCGCACACTTCAAGGCATTGAAGGAAAGTTTGTGCCGGTATTCTGGAGTCCGGTACATTTCCCGAATCAGGCTGGTACCATGGGTGTACTTTGTAACCCCACTCATCCGGCTTTGGCTGACTTCCCGACTGACATGCACACCGACTGGCAATGGTGGGATTTGAACATTAATTCGACTACCTTGGTAGTAGACAGCCTTCAGGGAGGTGCTCCTGTGGTAGAGATGGTAGACAATTTTGTCCACAACCGTCGCCTGGCTTCCTTGTATGAAGGACGTGTAGGAGAAGGAAAACTGATGCTGGCTACTTTTGATTTGCAGACCGCTCTTGACAAACGTCCGGTAGCCCGTCAGATGCTTTACTCTATCCTGAACTACATGAACAGCGAGAAATTTGCTCCCACTCCGGTAGAAGGACTGGATAAGATAAAGGGCATGTTTGGAACCGCGCATAATCAGAAACAGTCTGCTAAAGGCATCTATTAATAAAATATCTTTTTTAACCGTATAACCATGAAAAATCATCAATTGTTTATCTATTTTATTTGCCTGGTGTCTGCCATGGGAGGGCTCCTCTTCGGGTACGACTGGGTAGTGATAGGAGGTGCCAAACCTTTCTATGAAGAATATTTCCATATTGCCGGCAATGAGGGTATGCAGGCATTGACCATGAGTATCGCTCTGTTAGGATGTCTGTTAGGGGCTACTATGGCGGGGTTTCTGGCCGACCGTTACGGACGCAAAAGATTGCTGGTGTTATCCGCTTTTATCTTTTTTGCTTCTTCGTGGGCCACAGGAGCTGCTACGGCTATTCCTGCCTTTATCATCGCTCGTCTTGTAGGAGGGATGGCTATCGGACTGGCAGCTGACCTTTCTCCGATGTACATCGCAGAAGTGGCACCTACTCAGATTCGTGGTAAACTCGTCACATTGAACCAGCTGACCATCGTATTGGGAATTCTTGGCGCACAGATTGTAAATATGCTGATTGCAGAGCCGGTGCCGGAAGGTGCTACGGCGGCCGATATCTTGAACTCATGGAACGGACAGACCGGATGGCGCTGGATGTTCTGGGCCGTATGCGTTCCTTCGGGACTCTTTTTCCTGTTAGCATTGTTTATTCCAGAAAGCCCGCGCTGGCTGGCCAGCATGAAGCAGATGGAGAAAGCAAGAAAAGTGCTGTGTTCCATTGGGGGAGCAGCGTATGCAGACAGTGAAATTGAAAATTATACCCGTGCAGGTGCTGCTTCACATGCAGAAAAAGGTGTATTGTCCTTGCTCTTCTCTTCTAAAATGCGGAACGTACTGATTATCGGTATCGTGGTAGCCATGTTCCAGCAGTGGAGCGGTACCAATGTCATCTTCAACTATGCGCAGGAAATCTTTCAGGCAGCAGGTTATGGCATTTCAGACGTACTGATGAACATTGTCGTGACAGGTATTGCCAATCTGGTCTTTACGTTTGTGGCCATCTATACCGTCGATCGCCTGGGAAGAAAGACGTTGATGTTGACCGGTTCCATCGGACTGGCAGGTATCTATACCCTGTTGGGATTAAGCTATTTCTTTGAGTTCAAAGGATTCATCATGATTGTGTTTGTGGTATTGGCCATCGGATTCTATGCCATGTCGTTAGGTCCTGTCACCTGGGTATTACTTTCTGAAATATTCCCCAATAAGGTGCGTGGGGTAGCTATGGCAGTATGTACGGCTGCGTTGTGGATTGCCTCTTTCCTGCTTACCTACACATTCCCTTTCCTGAATTCCGGACTGGGCACTGGCGGTACCTTCCTGCTTTACGCCGTTATCTGTTTCTGTGGCTTCCTGTTCGTATGGCGCCGTATTCCAGAAACCAAAGGAAAATCGCTGGAAGAATTGGAAAAAGAATTGATTAAGTAAAGGTTTGAAATATTAGGGTTATAAATCGCAATAGGTATGAATAAGTCGATTCTTTGCTTGGGATTTTCTTTGTATGCAGTCTTGGGATGTGCTCAGAATGAGCAGAAGCTGGTGTTTGATTTTGCTTCTCCCCGCCAAACCATTCATAGCTTTGGAGCATCCGACTGCTGGCGTGTGCAATATATCGGTAAGAACTGGCCGTTGGAAAAACGGAATCAGATTGCGGATTTGTTGTTCAGTTCTGAATTGGATTCGTGGGGAAATCCGAAAGGAATCGGACTTTCCATGTGGCGCTTTAATATTGGTTCGGGAAGCCATGAAGCCGGCGATAACGGTGGAGTAACTTCTTTATGGCGTCGCACGGAATGTTTTTTGGATAAGGAAGGAGATTGGAATTGGGATAAACAAGAGGGACAACGGTGGATGCTGCAAGCCGCACGCGAACGGGGAGTACGCTATTCTTTGGGCTTCTCCATTACCGCTCCCTATTTTATGACAAAGAACGGAATGGCACGGGCCAGTGAGAAAACTCCGTATGCGAATATCCGTGAGGATCAGTTTGATGACTATGCGGCCTTCTTAGCAGAAGTCTCTACCCATTTGAAACTGGATTATCTGAGTCCGATTAACGAGCCGCAGTGGGAGTGGGTAGGAAGACATACAAGTTAGTAGAGTTACCAGATTTATCTACCATTTACGCATCTTCCGAAAGAATACGTATCAGATAAATTTCAAATCTATGAAACTTCTTCTCGTTGCGACCTGGTTTATAAAGGGCAGATTGGCAGTAATATGCTGCTTCCTGCACGTGCGGTAGTAACATTGGTTTCAGCTCAGTAAGATAAAAGAATAATACATCTTTTCCGCTTTTTATTCCATTTTTCGGGTACATAGTTTTACCGAATTTTGTATCAGAAAAATAACAGAAAAACATTGAAAAAACAATCTAACTTATCATGGAAAAAATAACAGAATATTTGATTCAAAGCACGGTAAATACCTCCGAAGTGAAGGCTTGGGAAGAGATCGTGATGTTGCCGACGTATGGCATTGGTAAAGAAGAAAAAAATCCGATTTTTCTTGAAAAACGCGTATATCAGGGAAGTTCTGGTTCGGTATATCCTTATCCGGTAATTGAAAAGATTGAAGATGAAAAACACGACCGTCCTTGGAGAGCTTTCTTTATAGAGAATGAATACATCAAGCTGATGATTCTTCCGGAATTGGGTGGACGTATCCAGATGGCATACGATAAGGTGAAGAAACGCCATTTCGTATATTACAATCAGGTTATCAAGCCGGCATTGGTGGGACTGACCGGACCGTGGATCTCAGGTGGTATTGAGTTCAACTGGCCGCAGCACCATCGCCCCAGTACATATCTTCCGACCGACTGCATGATTGAAGAATTCCCTGATGGAAGCAAGACCATCTGGTGTAGTGAGGTAGAACGTATGTTCCGTACCAAAGGTATGGCAGGCTTTACCCTCTATCCGGGAAAAGCTTACATCGAAATCAAGGCAAAGGTGTACAACCGTACCCCGTTCCCGCAGACTTTCTTGTGGTGGGCTAATCCGGCAGTAGTAGTGAACAAAGACTATTATTCTGTGTTCCCGCCCGATGTGAATGCTGTGTTCGACCATGGAAAACGTGCCGTATCCAGCTTCCCTATAGCTACAGGTGAATATTATAAAGTGGATTATTCTGCCGGAGTAGATATTTCACGTTACAAAAATATTCCGGTGCCGACTTCTTACATGGCCATCAATTCGAAGTTTGACTTTGTGGGAGGCTATGAAGAACATATCGAATCGGGTCTTCTTCATGTGGCCGATCATCATGTAAATGCCGGTAAGAAACAATGGACCTGGGGACATGGTGACTTCGGACAGGCCTGGGACCGTAACCTGACGGATGAAGACGGACCATACATCGAATTGATGACCGGTATGTACTGCGATAACCAGCCAGACTTTACCTGGTTGCAGCCATACGAAGAAAAATCATGGGTACAATATTTCATGCCTTATCAGAAAGTAGGTATGGTGAAGAACGCTACTCGTGATGCGCTGATCAATATCCTTCCGGAAGAAGGCAACAAAATGAAAGTCATTCTTTACACTACGGCCGCACATCGTGAAGTACGTGTCATGTTGACCAATACCGTGAACGGAAAGATTTATCTGGATGCGTTGACTGCGGTAGCTCCGGATAATTCATATACGAATACCGTAGATTGTGACACTCAGAAGTTGGAAGAACTGAAACTGACCGTGCTCGATGAAAAGGGCAAAGTGCTTGTGAGCTACCAGGCTGCCAAACCTGAAATCAAACCGATTCCGGAACCGGCTAAGGCGGCACTCGATCCGAAGAAGATTGCCAGCATGGAGCAGCTTTTCCTGACAGGTCATCACCTGGAACAGTATCGTCATGCTACTTACCTGCCGATGGATTACTACATGGAGGCTCTGAGCCGCGATGAAAGCGACATCCGTTGTAATAATGCCGTAGGGTTGCTTCTCATGCGCCGCGGACGCTTTGCGGAAGCACAGAAATATTTCGACCGTGCCATCAAGACACAGACAGAACGTAATCCGAACCCATACGAAGGAGAACCTTACTATAATTTAGGCTGGAGCAAGAAAATGCAAGGCGACATAGACGGGGCATACGATGCTTTCTTCAAGGCTACCTGGAATGCCGCATGGCAAGATTCAGGGTATATGGGTCTGGCACAGATAGACATGATTCGTGAAGACTATGCAAACGGACTTGACCATATTGACCGTTCGTTGTATCGCAACTGGCTGAACCACAAAGGACGTCAGCTGAAGGTTTCCTTCTTGCGTAAGACTGGTGATTTTGCGAAGGCTGAGGCGCTTATCAATGACTCTTTGGCGATGGATAAGTTCAATATGGGATGCCGTTTCGAATCTTATCTGATTCATACATTGCAGGGAAATACTGAAGCAGCCGCTGCCACAAAGGCTGAAATGAAAGCTTTGATGCGCGGTGCCGTACACAGCTATTTGGAATATGCCATCGACTATGCATCGGCAGGTATGTATGAAGAAGCTGCTCAGCTGTTGTCTTTTGTAACAGAAGAAAATGAAGCCACTTATCCGATGGTATATTATGCACTTGGCTATTTTGCTTCTAAGATGGGTAAGAAAGACGAAGCACTGAATCTGTACAAGAAAGCTGAAACCATGTGTCCGGACTACTGCTTCCCGAACAAGCTGGAAGAAGTGCTGATGCTGAACGATGCGATGTCGCTTAATCCGGAAGGCGCCAAGGCACCTTATTACTTAGGTAACTTCCACTATGCAGCTCGCATCTATGATGAAGCCGTTGCTTGCTGGGAAAAATCAGCATCTATCGACGATACGTATCCTACGGTGTTGCGTAACCTGTCACTGGCTTATTACAACAAACAGCATAATCCGCAGAAGGCATTGGCTACACTGGAAAAAGCTTACAACCTGGATACTACTGACGCACGTATCCTGATGGAACTTGACCAGCTTTACAAGAAACTTCGCTATCCGCACCGCCAGCGCTTGGACTTCCTGGAAGCACACGCCGACGTGGTAGAACAGCGTGATGACTTGTGTATCGAACGTATTACACTCTACAATCAGTTGGGTGAATACCAGAAAGCATACGATTTGATTAATTCCCGTAAGTTCCATCCGTGGGAAGGTGGTGAAGGAAAAGTCACCAGTCAGTATTTGCTCTGCCGTGTAGAGCTGGCTAAGATTGCCATTCGTGCAGGCCGCTTTGCCGATGCAGTCCGCTTGTTGAAGGAAACAGAAAAATATCCGGATAATTTGGGTGAAGGCAAGCTTTCCATGGCCGAAGAGAACGACATTCACTATTGGATGGGCTGTGCTTACGAGGGTCTTGGAGAAGAAGCGTTGGCTAAGGAATACTTTACAAAAGCTACCAAGGGGTCTGCTGAACCTGCCATTGCCTTCTTCTATAACGATCAGCAGCCCGACAAGATTTTCTATCAGGGACTGGCATGGCGTAAGCTGGGTGAAGAAGATAAGGCACGCAGTCGCTTTAACCGCCTGATCAAGCATGGTGAAAAGCATCTGTTCGACAAGGTGAAGATTGACTACTTTGCTGTATCACTTCCCGATTTGCTGATTTGGGACGACGACCTGAACGTACGCAACCAGATTCACTGCAACCTGGTGATGGGTATGGGATATCTCGGATTGGGCGACAAGGAACAGGCTCGCAAGTTCCTGTCTGAAGTAGCCCGTCTGGACATCAACCATCAGGCTGGAAAGCAGCTTCTGGAGATGTGTGATTAAATAGATATTTGATTGTTGAAAGTCAGCCTGTTTGCTTATGTGTAATTATAAGTAAATAGGCTGATTTTTTTGTTATTTTTTATACGATGAAAAACGCAAGTACGTTTTAATCAAAATTCTTTGGCGTTTATTCTTAAATGTACTTGTGTTTTATATGAAGCCTCTTTGTGTTTTATATGAAACGTACAAGCGTTTTCTGAGGGGGTAAATATTAGCTGGTTATTATGGATTTAGGCTTGCTGTATAGCGCTAAGAACGAATACAAATTGAACTTTGGGGATTCCTTTAAACGAGGTATTGAATTTGCCTTAGCCTTCCTAAAAATATTACATTCTTTTGTAATGAAAGTACATTTTAAATACAGTGTAATTGCTGTTTCTTTGCAATGTAGATAACATGACAATATGCATATTCTTTGTTATAATCAGTAATCTAAAAAATGTAGAAAAACATGTTGAATAAAAGAAAATTGACTACAGTTACAGCATTATTTTCTATTGCTCTTTCGCAAAATTGTTTTTTAGAAATTAATGCAAATGAGAGTCCTTTTCCTTTATCTGTTCACCAGCAAATAACTCAGATAAGGGGGAATGTGGTAGACCCTAATGGAGAGCCTATTATTGGTGCAACAGTTGTAGAGAAAGGGACGACGAACGGAACAGTTACGGACTTAGATGGAAATTTTATATTAAATGTATCTCCGGGTAAAGTTATTCAGATTTCTTATATTGGATTTGCTACGCAAGAAGTGAAAGCAGCCGATAATTTAAAAATCGAGTTGAAAGAGGATACGGAAGTCCTTGATGAAGTGGTGGTGGTTGGATATGGAAAGTCTTCGGTTAGAAAGATTCTAAACTCCGTAACGAAAGTAAATACGGACAAAATAGAGAATACATCGGCAACTAACTTGGGCTCTGCTTTGAGTGGTATTGCGCCTGGATTGGTCTTAAAACAGTCTGGTGGTGGTCCGGGTAATGATGTGCCTTCTATTTCTATTCGTGGTGGCGGCGAACCTCTTTATGTGATTGATGGTGTTGTGAGAGATAAATCCGAATTTGCCAGTTTAAGCCCTAATGACATTGGTAACATTTCTATCTTAAAAGATGCAGGTGCTTCTGCTGTATATGGTTCCCGTGCAGCTAATGGAGTTGTTTTGGTAGAAACAAAAAAAGCTGAGTCTAATTCAATTTCTTATTCGAACTTGTTTGGCTTTTCAACTTTTACGTTAGATTACGATAGAATGTCATCTGCGGAATATGCCGATTTTAATAATTCTATAGCCCGCATGTATGGAGTTCAGGAACCTTGGACGGCTGAAGAAGTCCAAAAATTTAAGGATGGTTCTGACCCTCAATATCGAAGTACAGATTGGTTTGAGGAGACTTTTAGAATGGCTCCTATGCAGCGTCATAATTTTTCTATCTCAGGAGTGGAAAAGTCTATTGATTATTTGTTGTCGGTATCATACCAAAATCAGGGTAGTGCATATAAAGAAACAGACGCATATTCAATGAAAACTTATTCTGTACTTGCTAAGGTAGGAAAGAAGTTTGAGAAAGCAGGCTTGAAATTTGATTTGACTTTAAGAGGTACTTATAAAGATTTGGATAATGTACCATTTGATGCCTGGACAATATTTGGATGGTGCCAACAGGCTCTTCCTTATAAATATCCTTATGATGACGAAGGTAATTATATATCTATTAATGGTATATATAATCCATTGTATCAGACAAGTACGGAAAATGGTTACGACAGAACACGTACAAGACTGTTTAGTGGCGTTTTTAATGCAACTTGGGATATTCCTAAAGTTAAAGGGCTGCAAATAGGTGTAATGGCTAATTATGGAACCGATTTTATACATTGGAAACGCTGGCAGGCATATCAGCCTACTTATACGGAAGCTGGTGACAAAATAGAAAATCAGGCTCCACGTCTTTCTGAGTCAAGAAGTTCAAGGGATAATTCCTTGTTGCAAGGATTTATTAGATACAATAATAAATTTGGGCAGCATAGTGTAAACGCATCATTATATTACGAACAAGCTACCTCTTACTATGCTGATTTGTCGGCTTCTCGTTTGGACTATGTATCTACAATTATTGACTATATGTTTGCTGGTCCTCAAAAAGGTTTGACAAATGGTGGATCTGGAGATGAGTCTGCACGTATTGGATATATTGGAAGGTTGGATTATGATTATGCTGATAAATATTTGATATCTGGAACTTTTAGATATGATGGTTCAGAACGTTTTCAGAAAGGAAATCGTTGGGGCTTCTTCCCATCATTAGCTTTAGGATGGCGTATATCTGAAGAGAAGTTTTTCAAGAATAATATACCGGCATCATTTATTAGTAACATGAAACTGAGAGCTTCTTATGGAGAAACCGGAAATGATGATATTGCCCGTTTTGCTTTCCTGTCTACGTTTAATTCAGTAGATAAGCGTTATTATTGGAATGATCAATGGGTGACAGGGTATTCTGATAATGGACTTCCTGCAGGAAACATAACATGGTATAAGCAGAAAAGTTATAATGTGGGATTGGAAACAGACTTCTTGAATGGCCGCTTGAAGACTTCTGTCGATGGATTCTATTATAGAACGACGGGTTATTTGGCTGATCCTAAAACGGTATATAGTACTCCACTTGGAACGACTTTACCTAAAATCAATTATGGGGCGACAAGAAGAGGTGGATATGAAATTAATGCCACTTGGTCGGATAAAATTGGGGCTGACTTTAGCTATAACATAGGAGCAAACTTGACTCACTATGTGAATTTCTGGGAACTGAATCCTGATGAGACTGAAGCTAATCTTAAGAATCCATGGGTAAGAACTACTTATGAGTATGGATATAGTGCGATAGGTTTCAAGACAGAAGGATTTTATACCTCAACAGAAGATGTTTTAAATCATCCGCATCACGCTGCATACAATGATTTATTGCCAGGAGATAATAAATTGGTGGACTTGAATGGCGATGGTGTAATTGACGACAACGATAAAACAAGGATTGGAAAGAACTCAACGCCTAATTATTACTTTGGTGTCAATTTAGGGGCTTCATATAAAGGATTTTATTTGTCAGCCGTGATTCAAGGTGCTACTAATTTTGATGTATGGTTAAGCGGTTTGTATAATTATAGTACGGGTGGTTCTGATGTACTTACTTTAAAGAATCAGACGGATGTATGGACTCCTGATAATACAGATGCATTATTCCCCCGAATAAATTATACTGGTGTCCGTAGCCAGAACTCAGGCTATACATCGGAAGCATATTATTTGAATGTAAGCTATGTTCGTCTAAAAAGTTTGGAATTTGGATATAATTTTAAAAAGCAATGGATGAAATATGTAGGAGCTGAATCGGCACGTGTGTTTGTTGGAGGTTCTAATCTTTTGACGGTAGCTCCAGGTACTCATGGACTGGTTGACCCTGAGACTGGCTCTGGCGCAAATTATGCATATCCGGTAGAAAAGACATTTACGTTTGGTATGAATATAACATTTTAAGAAATGAAGAAATTTGGTTTATTAATAACGATTTTGGGCCTTTTCTTTTCTTTTTCAAGTTGTGAAGATTTACTAGATAAGAAGCCTCTTGATAAAATATCAAGTGCGGACTTATGGAATAGTGAAGGGCTTATTGATGGGTATATGGTAGATTTGTATGCCCGTGTTACACCGATGTATTCATGGGTGCAGTTTACTGAAGATGATTGGAGTGATGACATTCATTCTGACAATAATAATGCAGTAGCCCAGGAGGCTATAACCAATTCTTATGACGCAGGTTGGAATAAATATGATATAATTCGTTTGTGTAACCAGGCTATAGAGCAGGTTGCTGTTTCAGAAGTTCTTTCAGATGACATGATTGTTCAATATACGGCAGAAGCCAGAACTTTACGTGCCATGGTGTACTTCTGGATGGTGCGATACTTTGGCGGAGTAATGTTGGTCGACAAAGTGTTGGATCCTACTTCTGATATGAAATTGCCAAGAGCTTCAGAATCTGATATGTATGATTTTATTGTGGAAGATTTAAAATATGGAAGAGACAACTTGCCGGAAACGACATACCTGGGTCGTTTGAATAGAGCGAGTGCTCATGCTTTCTTGATTCGAGTTCTTCTGCAAGCTCACAGATATGAAGATGCGGTAACTGAAGGAAAGAGTTTCATTGTAGATCACGCTAATTATGGCTACTCAATTGACACTAATTTCCATGGTATTTTCAATGATTTTGAAACAGGACAGGAATCAACGGAAACTATCTTCCTGCGTTATGGAACCAGTGATGGTATGAATATGCAATGGACTCCGATGCAGTTCAGATTGCCTCTTTCTACAGGTGAAGGTGATAAATTGGGAGTAATTAATGATTATGACCGTAACCTTTATGGCTGGGCAATGTGTTATCCGACTCAGGAATTGGTCGATGATTTTCTGATGATTGATGAAGATGGTGTAGCGAAAAAATGGTCGGATACAAAAATCTGGAAGGATAGCTATGCTTCTGGTGAAAAATTATCTACTCAGGCTATGTATAAAAATCGTGATAAACGTTTTTATAGTTCAATAATTTATGATGGATGTATTTATTTGAATGATACGATTAACATTCGTCCTCCATATTGGAATCATCGTACATCTATGGATAGAAATCTTCATCGAGGCATGACTGGATATAATATTCGTAAAGGAATGTATGATGACGTGTGTGACTGGGCATGGCCACCCCCTGAACAAGATTATCATTGGCCTTTGTTGAGATTGTCAGAAGTATATTTGAATTATGCAGAGGCTCTTATTCGTACTAATAAGGCAGATTTGGCTTTGCCTTATATTAATGAGACTCGGACAATACATGGAGGATTACCTAAAATTACTTCTACAGATAATATCTGGGAAGATTATAAAAGAGAACGTCGATGTGAACTGGCATTTGAAAATTTAAGATATTGGGATTTGATTCGTTGGGCTGAATATGATAAAAAAGAAACAGTAGATGAACTTAATCGGGATCCGTCTTATATTGATTTCAATTCTGAAGGTACGAAATATGTGATTATGACAGTAAACGGTAAGTATGTGAGTGGTGATAAAGCAATGTATGATGCGCTGCCTAATAAAGTTTATAATAATGGTAATACATTCCCTGAAAGAATTTTTACAAAGAAGCGTTTCCGTTTTCCAGTTCCGAAATCTGAAATCTTAGAGAATGAGAATTTGAAACAGAATCCAGGATGGGAATAATAAAGGAGATAGTATTATGAAAAAAAGCATTTTATATTTGTTCCTTTTGCTAACTTCATTTACTTTGGGAAGTTGCAAAATGGGCTTGGATGATTTGCCTACTTTTGAAGAGGCTGAATTGCTGAATTTTTGGTTTGAACATCGGGAGGTAGTGGAGAAGACTGCTCCTGATGGAAGCAAATATGAGCAAGTGGTTTTCACTGACTTGAAAGAAATATGTTCGTTTAAGCAGTTAGGGGAAAGTGATGGATATGTCCAGTGTGAGGTTGTGGTAAATACGCAAGCTTCGCCGAAGTCTCTTGATATGTCTAATATTGTAGGAAAGGCCACTATCTCAACTGCGGCTTATATTCAACCGATTGACGGTTCACCTCAATTAGGTGGACTTGGAAATTTTACTGCTCCTACAAAATATTTAGTAACTTCAGCTGATCAGAACAACGCGAAGAAATACGTTATAAATGTAGTTTTGAAGTAGATTCTATAAATCTAAAATGGTGGTTACATTGTGTATGAAAATAGTGAAACCACCATTTTTTAATTTTAGTAATTTATATATGAAATCGATAGCTTTTATTCTTCCTTTTTTCTTGTTTTCTTGTTCCACACCTCAGCAGGAACAATCTTCTTCTCTCAAACTTTGGTATGAATCTCCCGCTGATGCTACAGTGGCAGACAGCCCGAACGGCTGGCAGGACGATGCTGAATGGCTGAAAGGTCTGCCTTTGGGGAATGGCTCATTGGGAGCCGTAGTGTTTGGCGATGTGGCAATGGAACGCATCCAGTTGAACGAAGAAACCATGTGGTCGGGTAGTCCACAGGACTGTGATAACCCGGACGCGCCTCAGTATCTGGATAAAATCAGACAGTTGCTTTTTGAGGGTAAATATAAGGAAGCCACAGAACTGACCAACCGCACGCAGGTATGTACAGGGCAAGGTTCCGGAGGAGGAAATGGTTCTACGGTTCCTTTCGGGTGTTTTCAGACTATGGGTGACCTTTGGATTGATTTTGCCAACAAAGAGGCTTATTCAGACTATCGCCGGGAATTGAATTTAGAGGATGCGACAGCTACGGTGACTTACACGCAGGGGGATGTGCATTTCAAACGTGAAATATTTATCAGTCATCCCGACCAGGTGATGGTGATTCGTCTGTCGGCAGACAAACAGCAGCAAATGTCTTTCACTTGCCGTATGACGCGTCCGGAATACTTCTCTACGCATACCGAAGACGGACAACTGATTATGAGCGGCGCCTTGTCCGACGGAAAAGGGGGAGATGGATTGCAGTATATGGCTCGCCTGAAAGCGGTGACCAAGGGAGGGGATGTGATTTGTACAGATTCTACTCTGACCGTAAGCGGAGCTGATGAGGCGATGTTGCTTCTGGCGGCCTCTACAGATTATCAGTTGGCTTATCCGCACTATAAAGGACGTGATTACCTTTCATTGACACGTGAATCTATTGCCAAAGCAGAGAAGAAATCATTTGAGTCTTTGTATCAGGCTCATCGGAAAGAGTATGCGGCTTATTTTAACCGTGCTTCTTTCCAGTTGACAGAATCGCCGGATACGTTGGCTACTGATGTACTGGTTGCTGAGGCTAAGGCTGGTAAAATTAATCCGCACCTGTATGAGCTGATGTTCCAGTATGGCCGCTACTTGCTGATTTCTTCTTCTCGTCCAGGTACGATGCCTGCTAACCTGCAGGGTATCTGGGCTAATAAATTGCAGACTCCATGGAACGGCGATTATCATACGGATGTCAACATTGAGATGAATTACTGGCCTGCCGAGGTAGCTAATCTGTCGGAAATGCATTTGCCTATGTTCGATTTGATAGCTTCACTGGTAGCACCGGGCACGAAAACAGCACAGACTCAATACCAGAAAAAAGGCTGGGTGGTTCATCCTATCACGAATGTGTGGGGGTATACTTCGCCCGGAGAATATGCTTCGTGGGGAATGCACACGGGAGCTCCTGCATGGATCTGCCAGCACATTGGAGAACATTATCGCTTTACGGGCGACAAGGATTTCCTGAGAAAAATGTATCCGGTGCTGAAAGGAGCGGTAGAGTTTTATATGGACTGGCTGGTGACAGATCCGAAGACGGGTAAGCTGGTATCCGGTCCGGCTGTTTCTCCGGAAAATACGTTTGTGGCTCCAGATGGAAGTCAGTGTCAGATTAGTATGGGGCCGACTCACGATCAGCAGACCATCTGGCAGTTGTTTGATGATTTTGCGATGGCATCTGAAGCTCTTCAGATAAATGATGCGTTTACACAGGAAGTAGCTGATGCAAAAGGAAGATTGCTGGAAACACGTATCGCTTCCGACGGCCGTATTATGGAATGGGCACAGGAATTTCCGGAAGCGGAACCGGGGCATCGTCATATCTCTCATTTGTTTGCCGTGCATCCGGGTTCGCAAATCAATTTGTTACAGACACCTGAACTGGCTGAGGCTGCCAGCAAGTCGATGGATTATCGTATCTCGCACGGTGGAGGACATACCGGTTGGAGTTCAGCTTGGCTGATTAGTCAGTATGCTCGTCTGCATCGGGCAGAAAAAGCCAAGGAAAGCTTGGATAAGGTATTGGAAAAGAGTTTAAACCCGAATTTGTTTACCCAGTGCCCTCCGTTCCAGATTGATGCGAATTTTGGTACTACGGCCGGTATTGCAGAAATGCTGTTGCAAAGCCATGTATGCGAACAGGATGCTTATATCATTCAGTTACTTCCTTCCCTCCCGGAAGGTTGGAAGAACGGAAAATTTTCGGGTTTGAAAGCCCGTGGCGGGTTTGAAGTATCCGTAGAATGGAAAGATGGCGTAATGGTATATGCGGAAATCAAATCCTTGTTAGGTAACCCTTTCCGGGTGTGGTATCAAGGTGAATTTATGGAAACAGATAAATTGGAAAAAGGAAAAAGTTGGAAATGGGAAAAAATGTAATAAAACGTTATGGAGCGGGAGCCTTGTTTTCTTTGATGCTTGGGAGTAGCCTGAATGGCTATTCCCAAGGTCTTGCGTTTGACGTGAATGCGGCTCCGAAAGGAAATATCCCGGGAACACTTTTTGGGGTATTTTTTGAGGATATTAATTTTGGTGCAGATGGAGGTTTGTATGCCGAACTGGTCAAGAACCGTTCGTTTGAATTTCCCCAGTCTTTTATGGGGTGGCAGGTGTTTGGCAACGTGACCTTGCAAGATGATGGCCCGTTTGAAAACAACCCTCATTATGTACGTCTGAAGCCGACGGGGCATCGTTGGAAACATACGGGATTGCAAAATGAGGGATTCTTTGGAGTCGGACTTCGGAAAGGGGCGTCTTATCGTTTTTCTGTATGGGCGCGTTTGCCGGAAGGCGGTGAATCTCAGAAAATCAGTATAGAGTTAGGTAATTCCTCATCTGATGAGTGGGGACAGGCTTACGCCAAGTCGGAGCTGGTCATTGACTCCAAGGAATGGAAGAAATATGAGGTAGAACTTCAGTCTCCGGTGTCAGACCCGGAAGCTTTTCTTCGGATTTTCCTGGAATCTGCCGGAACTGTCGACCTGGAACATGTGTCTCTTTTCCCTGTGGATACCTGGAAAGGGCATCGGAACGGGCTGAGAAAGGATTTGGCACAGGCACTTGCTGACTTGAAACCTGGGGTATTTCGTTTCCCTGGAGGTTGTATTGTGGAAGGTACGGAGCTGGGAACGCATTATGACTGGAAAAAGTCGGTGGGACCGGTTGAGAACCGTCCTTTAAATGAGAACAGATGGCATTTTACGTTCAAGCATCGTTTGTATCCGGATTATAACCAGACGTATGGACTGGGCTTTTATGAATACTTCCTGTTTGCAGAAGAAATAGGCGCCGAACCTTTGCCCATTATGAATTGCGGATTGATTTGCCAGTATATGTCGGCCACTTGTGAGGAACATGTACCCGTGGATAGCCTGGGTTGTTATATTCAGGATGTGCTCGACTTGATTGAGTTTGCCAATGGAGATGCCGCTTCCCGCTGGGGAAAGGTACGTGCTGAAATGGGGCATCCGGAACCTTTCCACTTGAAATATGTCGGGATTGGAAATGAGCAGTGGGGACCGGAATATATAGAGCGTCTGGAGCCTTTTATTGCGGCGGTGCGCCGTCAGTATCCGGATATTAAGATTGTGGGAAGTTCTGGCCCTCAGTCCGAAGGAAAGGAGTTTGATTATTTGTGGCCGGAAATGAAACGGTTGAAAGTCGATCTGGTAGACGAACATTTCTATCGTGATGACAACTGGTTCTTGTCGCAGGGAAAACGATACGATGACTATGACCGGAAAGGGCCGAAGGTTTTTGCCGGAGAGTATGCTTGTCATGTAAAAGGAAACGCCCGTAATCAGTTTTGGGGCTCTTTGTGTGAGGCTGCTTTCCTGACGGGAGTAGAGCGCAATGCCGATGTGGTAGAGATGGCTACATACGCTCCGTTGCTGGCTCATCAAAAGGGGTGGCAGTGGCGTCCGGATATGATTTGGTTTGATAATCTGTCGGTATGCAAAACCAGCAGTTATTGGGTGCAGTATCTTTTTTCACACTATAAAGGAACGGATATGCTGAATCTGACAATGGACAAGAATGTGGTAGCAGGTCAGGAAGGTCAGCAGGGAATGTTTGCCAGTGCGGTGTGGGATGAGAATATGAATTCTTACATTGTGAAGGTAGTCAATACCTCTGACAAGATGCAACCGGTAGAAATCAATTTCAAAGGTTTGAAAAAGAAACAGAAACTGTCTGCTGGTCGTAGAATACTTTTGCAAACCGATCAGATAAATAGCGAGAATACGTTTACCCGCACAGATGCCATTGCTCCCTGTGAAAAGGAGAATGACATGCAGGTGACGGGAAATAAGGTTTCGTTTTCTTCTGCACCTTATAGCCTGAATATCTGTATCATCCCTTCTTCTTCATCCGATACTCTTTAGGCGACATGTGCATGTATTTGGTGAATACTTTTGAAAAATAATACGGATCATTAAAGGCGAGTTCAAAAGCTATTTCTTTTGCTTTCTTGTCGGTAAAGTCCAAAAGCTGGCATGCCTTCTGAATTTTCAACTGATTGAAATAGTTGATGGGAGACATGCCAGATTTTTGTGTAAAGAGTGTACTCAGATAAGTAGGTGAGTAGTTCACGCTTTCGGCCATGTCTTCCAGTGTCAGTTGCTTGTCCAGATTAGCCTTCATGTAGTTAATGACTTTCTGTATGGTATCTTGTGTCTTGGGCTTGTTGATTTCGCGGAACTGAGGTATGTACCGGAAGGAGCCGAGCAGGTACCATAGGCAGAGCGTGATGTACTCCAAATTTTCGATGCTGTATCCCATTTCAAGGTTCACTAAAATCTCATTGAACAACTGGATGCGGTCGTTGAAACGGGCTGTAGGCGAATCGTCAATGTAGATGGTACGGTTGAACAGCTCGGAAAACAGGTGGCTTTGTTCACCGGTAAAATGAATCCAGTAAATGCTCCACGGATGGCTGGTTGAAGCGGCGTATACATGCGGTGTACCTGCTTCAATAATGAAGAAATCGTTCTTTTTTACCGTGCATCTTCCTTTTCCGATATTGTACCAGCCTTCTCCTTCGTGGCAGTAAATCAGAATGTGCTGCGGGCTTCCTTCTGCACGTTCCCGGTAGTGACCTTCGGCGTGAGGATAGTAGCCTACATCTGTGGGATGCAGCAGGCGTGTCATGGGATTTTCTTTGATTCTTAAAAGATTCTCCTGAGGAATGACAATGGCTTTCTCATTGGGAAAGCCGTCTTTTTTCTTTTCCATAGCATAATTTATTTGAGGGCAAAAGTAGGTATTTATTTGGATTTCTAGAGAGACTTTCTGAAGAGATTTCTTCTTTTAGTAAGATAATACCTGAAATCGAAAAATATTACATCCTTTTGCAAAAATAGCACATTCAGAGATGGTGGTTTATGCGTAATTTTGTCAACTGTAAAATGGTTTGTAAACTCAAAATTTGATAATATGAAAGCAGCAGCATTACTCTCATTTTCTTTGCTTTGTTTTTCTTGTAGTCAGCAGACTGACAAGATTGACTTGTCCGGTTCGTGGACGTTCTCTACGGACAGTATGGACTGGAGTCGGATGATTGAACTGCCGGGCTCAATGGCTTCCAACGGTTTGGGGGAAGACATTGCAGTCGGAACCGACTGGACAGGCGGTATTGTAGATTCTTCTTTTTTCCTGAAACCTTCGTATGCCAAATACCGTGAAGCAGGAAATGTCAAGGTGCCTTTCTGGCTTCAACCGGTAAAATATTACAAAGGTAAGGCGTGGTATCAGAAAGAAGTGGTGATTCCGGACAGTTGGGAAGGAAAGGATATTTCTCTCTTTCTGGAACGCTGCCACTGGGAGAGCCGTTTGTATGTAGACGGAAAGGAAATCGGTATGCGGAATGCCCTGGGCGCTCCTCACCGTTATGACCTGACAGGCAAGCTTTCAGCAGGGAAGCATGTGCTGATGCTTTGTGTGGACAACCGGGTGAAGAACATCGATCCGGGGGAGAACTCACACAGCATTTCCGACCATACGCAAGGAAACTGGAACGGGGTAGTGGGCGACATGTTCTTAGAGGTAAAGCCGGAAGTGAACGTGTCTTCCGTCAAGATTATGCCAGACCGTCTGGCTAAGAAAGTCAGTGTGTCGGCTTCCTTGATGAACCGTTATGAGAAAGAAACGAATGTGGTACTCGAAATGACGGTAGGCAATGAAAAAGTACAGCAGCAGTCTACCTTGAAACCGGGCGAGAATCAGGTGGTGATGTCGCTGGCCATGAAGGGAGATATTAAGTGCTGGGATGAGTTTTCTCCATCTTTATATGATTTGAAGCTGAGTGTGAAGGATGCAGAGAGCGGTGAAACGGATGTCTATACGGAACGTTTTGGTTTCCGCGATGTGAAGGTCGTAGACGGTAAACTGACCATCAACGACCGCCGTTTGTTCCTGCGTGGTACGCTGGATTGTGCCGTATTCCCGAAGACCGGTTTCCCGCCTACGGATGTAGAGTCCTGGAAAAAGATTTATACCACCTGCCAACAGCACGGATTGAACCACGTGCGATTCCATTCCTGGTGCCCGCCGGAAGCCGCATTTGTAGCAGCCGATGAGATGGGTATGTATCTGGAGATAGAATGCTCTTCCTGGGCTAACCAGTCGACCACTATTGGTGACGGGCGTGATTTGGACTGCTTTATCTGGGAAGAAAGTGAACGTATTGTGCGTGAATTTGGTAACCATCCATCTTTCTGCATGATGATGTACGGCAATGAGCCTGCGGGAGCGGGAAGCCATGCTTATCTGACTAATTTCGTCTCTACCTGGAAAGAACGCGATGCCCGTCGTTTGTACTGTTCAGGTGCCGGATGGCCCAATTTGCCGGTTAATGATTTCTTGAGCGATTCCAGCCCTCGCATTCAGGCATGGGGACAAGGTGTGAAGAGCATCATCAATGCACAGGCACCGCGTACTGATTATGACTGGTCGGAATATGTCGGACGCTTCCAGCAGCCGATGGTAAGCCACGAAATCGGTCAGTGGTGTGTATATCCTAACTTCAAGGAAATGGCTAAATACGATGGGGTGATGCGTCCGCGTAACTTTGAGATATTCCAGGAAACACTGGCCGAAAACGGCATGGCTCATTTGGCAGACAGTTTCCTGTTGGCTTCCGGAAAATTGCAGGCTTTGTGTTATAAGGCCGATATTGAAGCCGCCTTGCGTACAAAAGATTTCGGTGGATTCCAGTTGCTGGGCTTGTCTGATTTCCCGGGTCAGGGTACGGCGCTGGTAGGAGTGCTCGATGCGTTCTGGGAAGAGAAAGGCTACATCCGTCCGGAAGAATACCGTCGTTTCTGTAACAGCACGGTGCCATTGCTGCGTTTGCCGAAGCTGATTTATACCAACCGGGAAACCGTGAAAGGTAGTCTGGAAGTGGCGCATTTCGGAGCCGCTCCGCTGGAGGTGACCTCTACTGCCTGGACCCTGAAAACAAAAGAAGGAAAGACAATTGCTTCGGGCAAGCTGGCACATCGGCCGGTAGGTATCGGCAACTGCATTCCGTTGGGACAACTGGAGATTCCTTTGGATAAGGTGGACGTTCCTTCATGCCTGACACTGGAAGCTACATTGGGAGATTACGCCAACAGCTGGCACATCTGGGTATATCCTGCTGAGGTGCAGAAAGTGGCTGATGAAGCACAGCTGCTGATGACCGACCGTCTGGATGCAAAAGCCTTGCAACGTCTTCAGGAAGGCGGTAACGTACTGCTCTCTTTGCGGAAAGGCTCCTTGCCTGCCGAAGCAGGAGGCGAAGTGGCAATAGGTTTCTCCAGCATCTTCTGGAACACAGCCTGGACGTTAGGGCAGGCACCTCACACGCTGGGTATCCTGTGTAACCCCGCCCACCCGGCACTTTCAGAGTTCCCTACAGAGTATTACAGTGACTACCAGTGGTGGGATGCCATGAGTCACTCCGGCGCCATAGAGGTAGCGAAGGTCGACAAGGATTTACAGCCGATAGTACGTGTGATTGATGACTGGTTTACCAACCGTCCGCTGGCTCTGCTGTTTGAGGTCAAGGTGGGCAAGGGTAAGCTGCTCGTATCCGGAATTGACTTCTGGCAGGACATGGACAAGCGTACGGAAGCCCGCCAGTTACTCTACAGCTTGAAGAAATACATGTGCAGTGACCGGTTCAATCCTTCTTCCGAAATCGATGTGGAAGATTTAAGCATTTTGTCTTCCGCTAAAAATCAAAAATAACCACAGAAATATCATTTTTTTCCTGCAAGCATGGGATAGTTCTTCTACCTTTGTTTGCAGGAATTTTTACATGAACAGATAGAACAATGAAAAGCACAACTCATTTTATTTTAGGACTGCTGGCCCTGGCATCGGGAATGGAAGCCAAGGCGCAGATTCAACTTCCGTCGGTTTTCTCCGATGGAATGGTGTTACAACAAAACAGTAAGGTAGCCGTATGGGGATGGGGAAATCCGTCTGAAACCCTGATGATTCTCTCTGAATGGAATCCGGGTGACACCGTGCGTACGGTGGTCGATAATCAGGGACGCTGGAAGGCAGAGGTGCCGACCGGGCATGCCGGAGGTCCGTATACGCTTGAAGTGAAAGGCGGAAACGACAGCCGGAAATTGTCGGATGTGATGTTGGGTGAAGTCTGGCTGTGCAGCGGACAGTCGAACATGGAATGGTCGGCCGATATGGGAATCATGAACGGCGAGCAGGAAGTGAAACAGGCAGCTTGTCCGTCCGTACGTATCTTCCATAACCCCAAGCAGGGAGCCGATACACCTCAGACCGACTGTCGCACGAAGTGGGAGGTGGCTACTCCCGAAAGCATGCGCAAGACCAGTGCCACTGCGTATTTCTTTGCCCGCTACCTGACCGAGCACCTGAAAGTGCCCGTAGGTATTTTAGTATCCGCCTGGGGAGGTACGCCGGCAGAGGTATGGACACCAGCCGACATCGTGGAGAAAGACGAGATACTTTCAAAGAATAAATTGAAAGACTATCCCTGGTGGCCGATAAAGCCGGGTGTATTGTACAATCAGATGATTCATCCGCTGGTGCCTTATCAGATTGCCGGATGCATCTGGTATCAGGGAGAAAGCAACCACGAAAACGCACCTTCGTATGCCCGTCTGGTATCCAAGATGGTGGAGGCGTGGCGAAAAGATTTCGGATGGGACTTTCCGTTCTATTACGTGCAGATTGCGCCTCATACATACGGAGCGAAGAACAACACCCCGGCTTTGTTGCGCGAACAGCAGGAACTCATGTTAGGACAGGTAAAGAATACTGCCATGATTAATATTTCCGATTTGGTAGAGAATGTAAAAGACATTCATCCGCGTAACAAGCGGGCCATTGGAGAACGTCTGGCCTGTCTGGCTATGGACAAAGTCTACGGACAGTTCACCGGTACTTACGAGAGTCCGCGCCTGGCATCTGCCGAACTTCAGAAAGGAAAGATTGTGGTGAATCTTGAAGGAAACTTCTCTACTTTGCAATCGACTACTCCCCATATCACGGGACTGGTGCTGACAGACGGCAAAGGAGATACGCTTACCGTGAAGGCAAAAATTAAGGGGAAACAAATCATACTGCCTGTAAGAAAGCTGAATCCTCCTTACCGGGTTTCCTATTGCTTTGATGAAGCAACCATCGGCAGCTTGCGCACAGAGGCCGGTATGCCCGTATTGCCATTCTGTACGAAACCTATCGAAAAACAATGAACTCTATCCAGAAGAACAAGAATATGAGAATGAAATTCAGACGTTTAGGGGTTATATTAAGTCTTTGTCTGCTGGCCGGAACATCCGTTCAGGCATCTTGGTTTAAGGAGAAAGATTTGATACAGACCGGAGTATATTATTATCCCGAACATTGGGATGAATCACAGTGGGAGCGCGATTTCAAGCGCATGCACGAACTGGGTTTTGAGTTTACCCATTTCGCTGAGTTTGCCTGGGCGCAACTGGAGCCGGAAGAAGGACGGTTTGATTTTGCCTGGCTCGACAAGGCCATCGGATTGGCAGCGAAGTACGATTTGAAAGTTGTGCTGTGTACATCTACGGCTACTCCTCCCGTATGGCTTAGCCGGAAGTATCCGGAAATTCTGCTTCGTCAGGAAAACGGCATCGTGCTGGATCATGGTGCCCGCCAGCATGCTTCCTTTGCTTCACCCGTGTATCGGAAATTGGCTTTCCGGATGATTGAGCAGTTAGCCAGACGATACGGACATGATGCACGCGTGGTAGGATGGCAGCTTGACAATGAACCGGCTGTTCAGTTTGATTATAATCCGGCTGCGGAAGAAGGTTTCCGTACCTATCTCCGGAATAAATACCAGACAATTACCCAACTGAATCAGGCATGGGGAACCGCTTTCTGGAGTCAGGTGTATGCTTCGTTTGATGAAATCACTTTGCCGAAAGCTGCCCAGGTCTTTATGAACCATCATCAGATTCTTGACTACCGTCGTTTTGCGGCCAGTCAGACCAACGACTTCCTGAATGAGCAGTGCCTTCTTATCAAGAAATATGCGAAGAACCAGTGGGTAACTACCAATTATATCCCCAACTATGAAGAGGGACACATCGGCGGCAGTCCCGATCTGGACTTTGTAAGTTATACGCGTTACATGGTGTATGGCGATAATGAGGGAATCGGGCGCCGGGGATACCGGGTAGGCAATCCGTTGCGCATTGCCTGGGCAAATGACTTTTTCCGTCCGGTAAAAGGCGTGTATGGCGTGATGGAGTTGCAGCCAGGGCAGGTGAATTGGGGTGGCATCAATCCTCAGCCGCTTCCCGGTGCGGTACGCCTGTGGCTATGGAGCGTTTTCGCCGGTGGAAGTGACTTTGTGTGTACCTATCGTTACCGTCAGCCGCTGTATGGCACCGAGCAATATCATTATGGCATTGTCGGGACCGATGGAGTGACCGTCACTCCGGGCGGACGGGAGTATGAACAGTTCATTCAGGAAATAAAGATGCTGCGCCAGTCGGTGCAACCTCGCGACAAACAGCCAAAGGATTATGTGGCCCGGAAAACAGCCATCCTGTTCAACCACGAGAATAGCTGGAGCATCGATCGCCAGAAACAGACTTATTTGTGGAATACGCTCGGTCATATCGACAAATATTACCGTACCCTGAAATCCTTCGGTGCACCGGTCGATTTCATCACAGAAAAAGCCGACCTGTCAGATTATCCGGTGGTGATTGTGCCTGCCTACCAGATGGCCGACAACATACTGGTGGACAAATGGAAATCGTATGTAGAAAACGGAGGAAATCTGGTGGTAACCTGCCGCACGGCACAGAAAGACCGCTGCGGACGTTTGCCGGAGGCCCCCTTCGGCTCTGTATTGGCTCCGCTGACAGGCAATGAAATAGAATTCTACGACCTGCTTCTCCCTTCAGACCCCGGTATCCTGCAGATGGATGGAAAGGAATACACCTGGAACAGTTGGGGCGAAATTATAAAACCGGCAGCCGATGCACAGGTGTGGTGTACTTACAGCCGTGAGTTTTATGAAGGAAAAGCTGCCGTGACGTTTAAGAAGTTAGGTAAGGGAACTGTGACGTATGTAGGCGTGGACAGTAAAGACGGGCAACTGGAAAAAGAGGTTCTGAAGAAACTGTATGCACAGCTCGGTATTCCGTGTATGGATTTGCCTTACGGGGTGACATTGGAATATCGCAATGGGATGGGCATCGTGCTGAACTATTCAGACCGTCCTTATACGTTCGACGTACCCGAAGGCAGCCGTATTCTGGTGGGTAGTGCAGAAATCGCCACGGCAGGAGTTTTGGTGTTTTCAATAGGTAACAAATAAAGAAAAAGAACAATGAAACAGTTATTATCCGTCATATTGAGTCTGTGTGCCTGTGTGCAGTTGTATGCCCAGGTATGGACCTTAAAAGAGAAAGAACCGGCCGCACCCGGTACATGGTGGTGCTTCCGCAATACAGTGACACTGGACGAACAGCCCCGTTCACTGGAACTGCGTCTGGCTGCCGATACGAAATACTGGCTCTGGGTAAACGGCGAGCTGCAAGTGTCGGAAGGAGGATTGAAACGCGGTCCGAACCCTTCGGACACCTATTGCGATGTGATAACTTCACTTCCCGCCTTGCGTGCGGGCAAGAATACCGTGGCCTTGTTAGTATGGTACTTTGGCAAGGATGGTTTCAGCCATCGCAATTCCCCTACAGCAGGCATCAGTTTCTCCCTTTCTTGTGATGGTAAGGAGGTGGAACCCGATGCAAAATGGCGGGTGAAAAAGCATCCGGCCTATTATGTGCCGCAGGGCGAACAGCCCAACTATCGTCTGGCAGAGTCAAACATCGGGTTCGATGCAGTGAAAGACATCCCCTTCATGGCGCCCGATTATGATGACAAAAAGTGGAAGAAAGCCACGGAAATATCACTGGAAAAAGCCGGATGGAATCAGCTGGTAGACCGCCCCATTCCGTTCTGGAAAGACTACGGGCTGAAGCCTTATGCGAAGACAGAGATGCAGGGCGATACGTTGCTGCGGGGTTACCTGTCTTACAATGCACAGATTACTCCTTACATCCGCCTGAAAGCACCGGCAGGCAAGTGTATCCGTATCCGTACGGACAATTACCGGGGAGGTTCGGCCACCAACGTATTTGCCGAGTATCGCACGTGTGAAGGAGAACAGACATTCGAATGCAAGGGCTGGATGAACGGCCACTATGTGCAGTATGAACTTCCGGAAGGCGTGGAAGTGCTCGATGTGAAGTACCGTGAGACGGGCTACGACACCTCCTTTGCCGGCAGCTTCTCCTGCGATGACCCGATGCTCACCCGCTTGTGGGACAAGTCGCAGCGTACGCTCTACATCACCATGCGCGACACTTATATGGACTGTCCCGACCGCGAGCGTGCCCAGTGGTGGGGCGACGTGGTGAACGAGTTGGGCGAAGCTTTCTATGCCCTCGACGAAAAGGCTCACCTGCTGACCCGCAAGGGCATTCGTGAACTGATGGGATGGCAGCGGGCCGACAGCACCATCTTTGCACCCGTTCCGGCTGGAAACTACAAGGACGAACTGCCCATGCAGATGCTGGCCAGTGTGAGCCATTACGGTTTCTGGACCTACTACATGGGTACGGGCGACCGTCAGACCATTGCCGACGTGCTTCCACGGGTAAAGAAATACATCCACGTGTGGAAAACGGATGCCCAAGGCCTGGTGATACCCCGTTCCGGCGGATGGACCTGGGGCGACTGGGGAGAAAACAAGGACATGGCCCTGCTGTTCAACCTTTGGTATGTGATTGCCTTGAAGGGATATGAAGAAATGAACCAGTTGGCTGGCGAGGCAGAAGAAGCTGCCTGGGCACGCACCACCGCCGACAAGCTGCGTAAAGAGTTCCACCGCACGTTCTGGAACGGAAAATATTACATCTCTCCGGGCTATCAGGGCAAACCCGATGACCGTGCGCAGGCACTGGCCGTTGTATCCGGAATCTTGCCCAAAGAACTGTATCCGGTGATTCGTCCTTTCTTCTCCACCTGGTATCACGCCAGTCCGTACATGGAGAAATATGTGCTCGAAGCTCTTTGCACGATGGGCTATTATCAGGACGCCCTGAACCGCATGAAACTGCGTTATCGCGCCATGATAGAAAGTCCGCTGACCACACTGTGGGAAGGCTGGGGCATCGGCAGTGAAGGTTTCGGAGGCGGTACCTACAATCACGCCTGGAGCGGCGGTCCGCTGACCATCCTTTCACAATACATCGCTGGCATTGAAACGCTGGAACCGGCTTTCCGTACGTTCCGCGTAGCACCTCATCCGGCACATTTGAACTTCATCCGCACCCAGGTACCGTTGTCGGGCGGTCGTCGCATCGTATTTGAAATGGATAAGTCGGCTCACAGTGGAACCATGTATCTGCGAGTACCGGAAGGAACTTCCGCACAGGTGGTGCTTCCTGCCGAATTCCAGCGCTGGAGTGTGAACGGCGAACCGAAAAACGAACGGCAGCTGACGCTGGCTGCCGGAGAATGGCATTTTGAAATGAGCGAGAAATAGTTTTGTTTTTGATTATCCAAATGGAAAGGCCGGGAGTCGAGAGACTTTCGGCTTTTTTGCGTTTAGGCGGAGAGTTAATCGGGAAGGTTAGGGGAGCCTTGTAAACTTTTTAAGGAGCCGATGAATAAAATGATAAAGTAAGCCCGGAGAAACTTGAATGAACCTGGGCCATTTCTTAAAAATATAGTTAAATTTACCTCGACACGTACGTGACGAGGTCTTGACACGTTCGTGCTGATGTCTCGACACGTACGTGCGGAGAGGTTGACACGTTCGTGCCGAGGTATTTTTGTAGGTTTAACTTTCAAATTTTTGTAATGGCCTTTGGAATAATGAAATCTACCTGAATGAAATGAAGTAAGGATAATCATGATTTTAGTGTTATTTATGTGATTGAGTTTGTTGCAGCATTGTTTTTATTAAGGATTGTTGGATAGTTTGGAGATCAGTGAAAGTCAAATAATCTATTAGTTACTAAAAAGATTTTTTGTAGCTTTGAATAAGAGCATTCATTATGTCTTGGTTCAAATAAAAATAATAAATTTGCATACAATCTATATGATGAGAAAGTGGTAATTTTTATATTATGAATAAAAAAGCATAATTACAATAGTTGAATTAGATGGATAAAAATAATATACACCAGTTGCTTACATTGCTCCAATTTGAGCAGGATGGCAATATATATACAAAAAAATATTCAGAAGCAAATGAACCGCTAAAAGTTGATATTAGTGGAAACGGTCATATCTATTATAGAGAATGCGGGTTGACTATTGGGCGCGAAACAACTTGTAACCTCCTTGAACCTGAAAATTTAGTTGTATTACATTGTGTTGATAAGTTATTAAGTAAAGGATATAATCCTGTGCATCTGGAATTGGAGCCTGCTTGGAAATTAGGACACAGCTCTAAAGGTGGATATGCAGATATATGGGTACGTACATTTAAAAATAATGCTTTTGATGGTTCTGATTCAGATAAAGAATCATTACTTATTATCGAATGTAAAAAATGGTCTGAATTTAATGGTGCATGGATTGATACTAAAGAAGATGGTGGTCAATTGTTTAGCTATTTCCAACAAGAACTTGCTACTAAGTTTCTTTGTTTGTATACAGCAGATATTATTGAAGGAAAATTAGAACAAGAATATTATCTTATCAATGTACAAGATAATGATGAAATGCTTGTAAATAATGATACTGATAAAATATATAAAAAATCTTCTAACAATAAACAGCTTTACCGTGTTTGGCATGATACTTACCTTTGTGATTATGCTACTCGTGGATTGTTTGAGAATGACATAGCACCATATCGCATCGGTAAAAATAAATATTCGATTTCTGATTTAAAAGCAGTAGATAATGATACTATTCAAAAGAAGTATAATGAATTTGCTTTGATATTGCGTCAACATAATGTAGGAGGTCATGAAAATGCTTTCGATAAGTTGGTTAATCTCTTTTTAGCTAAAGTCGTTGACGAAACCAACAATCCAGATGATTTACACTTTTATTGGAAAGGAGCTGCATATGATGATGATTTCCGTTTGCAGGACAGATTACAACGTTTATATCGTGATGGCATGAAGCGTTTTTTGAATGAAGATGTCACTTATATAGAAAATAGTGAGATAGAAAAAGCTTTCCGTCGTTTTAAAGCAGATCCAGATGCAACTAAAAAAACAATTATGGGGTATTTTCGGGCATTGAAGTTTTTCTCTGATAATGATTTCTCTTTTATAAGTGTACATAACAAACGACTTTTTGAACAGAATGCTACCATATTGCTTAAAGTTGTTAAAATGTTGCAGGATATAAAATTGAAAGATTCTGATCAAAACCAATTGCTAGGTGACTTATTTGAAGGTTTTTTGAATAAAGGGGTAAAGCAAAGTGAAGGTCAATTTTTCACTCCAATGCCAATTGTCCGTTTTCTTGTGTCATCACTTCCTTTGGAACAGATTATTAAAAGTCATGATGGTATTCCCAAGGTTATTGATTATGCTTGTGGCGCAGGACACTTTCTTACTGAATATGCAATGCAAATAAAAGACTTTGTTGAAGAATATCGTCCTAATATTTCAGTAAAGGATTTTTATGCAAATATCATTGGGATAGAGAAAGAGTATCGTTTATCAAAAGTATCAAAAGTATCAGCGTTTATGTATGGTCACGATGAAATAAACATTATTTATGCTGATGCTCTAGTGCCTCATTCAAGTGTACAAAATGGTACATTTGATATATTAATAGCAAATCCCCCATATTCAGTAAAAGGTTTTTTGGAAACTTTGACGGAAGAACAACGTAAAATGTATAATCTTTTTAATGATAATCTAAACATAGGAAAGAACAATGCTATTGAAACTTTCTTCATTGAGCGTGCTGCTCAGCTACTAAAAACAGGTGGTGTTGCAGGAATTATTTTACCTATATCTGTATTAAATAAAGATGGTATTTACGCACGGGCAAGAGAAATTATCTTAAAAAAATTTGACATAATAGCTCTAGCTGAGTTTGGCAGTGGAACATTTGGTAAGACTGGTACAAATACCGTAACTATGTTCCTGAGACGTAAAGAAACAAATACTCCCGATGAAGAGCATTATTTTTATCGTGTTAATAGTTGGTTTAATAGTCATGATAATGCTGGTGAGAATTATCTAGATATGGATTTGGTCGAAGATTATTGTTCGCATTGTGGATATTTATTTGCTGATTATAAGGAGTTTATAGGAGGAGCTATTTCTGAGAATATTTTGAAAAATGATATTTTCCAGAATTATTATACATCATTCTTTGGTAACCAACGTAATGCCATGAAGGGGGTGTGTGAACCTGCAAAAATAATTAGAGCACGTTTCAAAAGTAAACAAGCAACCCAAGCATATCGTCGATTATCTCAGGATGAGAAGCAAAACATTGAAAATAAGGCCTTTTTTGATTTTGTTGTTGCTATAGAAAAAGAAAAACTCTATTATTTTATTCTTGCTAAAATAATACCTAACCCAGTTATAATAGTTAAATCACCGTCAGGTACAGTGGAGAATAAACGTTTCTTAGGTTACGAATGGAGTGATAGTAAAGGTAATGAAGGTATTAAGTACCTAAATATTAACCGTATATCATCTACAGATGAGGATGGTGATGCAGAGGAAGATGATATTATATTGCAAATTCGTGGAATCAATGGAATTCAGACACCTCTATTTAATCCTAATAATTTTGTGGATTATAATAAAATTAATACTATAATTCGAACGAATTTTGAAGGAGAATCTTTTGTTATACCTTCTGAATTGTCGGATACTGTATTTATGGGAAATCTTGTTGATATGATTGATTTCTCTCGAACGTCATTTAATTTAGAATTTAAGACGTCCTTTACTCTAAGGAATGAAATAATTAGTAGGTTTCCTTTAATTGACTTGGATGAAATATGTTGTATAAAAGGAGGGTATACATTCCCAAAGCATTTGCAAGGTAATCAGAATGAGTCTGAAATACCATTTTATAAGGTTTCTGACATGAATACTATAGGAAATGAGCTTTACATGGTTAAGTCTGCCAATTATGTTTCAGAACAAGTCCTAAAAGAAGAACTAAGCAATGTTAGTCTTTTCAAAGCAGGGACAATTATCTTTCCTAAAGTTGGGATGTCTATACATACAAATAAAAAACGAATATTAGGAAGGGATGCGTTGGTGGATAATAACACGATGGGAATATCATCAAAAGATACTAATATATTATTAAATAAGTATCTATATAATTTTTTTGTGTGTAAAGTAAAGTTGAATACGATAGCTTCTGGTGCGAACCCTCCATCTATATCTGCGGCAAATCTTGGTCGATTAAAAATACCTTTGCCATCAGTTCTTATTCAACAGCAGATTGTTGACGAATGCGAAATAATAGAGAAGGAGTATCAAAGTATATGTTACCATATAGAGGATATAAAAGCTGAAATGGAGAGAATAATGCTTCAAGCACAGTCTGAAGCTAAAAATGTGGTAAAATTTAATCGTTCGGATTTGTTTAGTATATCGATTGGACGACGAGTTTTGAAGTCAGAGATTGTAGAAGAGGGAGTATTTGATGTCTTTAGTGCGAATGTTTTTGAACCATTTGGGAAAACGAATCATTCTGTACTTTCTGATTTCTCTAAACCCTCAATACTTTGGGGAATAGATGGTGATTGGATGGTTAATTATCGGGAAAGTAATAAACCATTTAATCCAACAGACCATTGTGGGGTGATACGTGTCCTCGATGAGTCTGTTATTAACCCTAGATATTTGGTGTATCCTCTTCTAAAAGCTGGTGAGGTGGAACGTTTCTCACGTGCTAATCGTGCTTCTACAGAACGTATCAAAGCATTAACAATTATGGTGCCAGATATTGAGATACAGGATGATGTTGCTGAAAAAGTAATTGCACTAGATAATAAACTGTTGAATTTGTATGAAGTGTTAAAGAAGAATACAAAAAAGAAGCAGGAAGTTTTAGATAAATATTTGAAATAGATTTCTAATACGTAAAGAATGAAAGTTAAAGTTTTGATAGATAAATATAAATGGTTAACAACAATTTTTTGGATTATTATTACGGCTACTGTAACATGGCTAATTGATAAATCGTGCGATAGAATAATTCCAGAAGATCCCGTTGTAGTAAGAGAAGTATTAGATACTATTAAGATTGTTCATTCTTATGATTTTGGATTGCCAAATGATTCGGTGGTTCATGCTAAATTGCGAGAAAGATTAGATAATATAGAACTAGTGGAAGAATATGAAAATAAGATTATTAAACAAATTAAAGAAAGACGAGAGTCTAATTCTCTTAAGTTAGATGCATCTTTTCCTAATGCAAAAGGATACTCTCAAAAAAGTGCAGTTCCATATTTTTCTTTAAATATTTCCTCTTTGCAAAATGATTTTATAGAGATTAAATTGTCATTTATCAATGAAAGTGTGTTAAGATATATTTATTGTTTATCTCTGAAGATTTTTAAAGTCGAGAGAGATAAGGAATGTTATGTATTAGATGAACATTATAATGTCAATGGAAAAGAAAATTTAATTAGGATTGTCAATACTTTGCCTAAAGGTCTTTACAAATTTAGTGTCGGATTTACTTTTAAGAAAGATAGAAATGCTGTTTATCCTAATGTATATCAGCTATCGAAGATGTTGGAAAAATAATGTTATATAGAACAAGGTTGAGTGTGAAGGTTTATTTTTTATTTTTTTCTCATTGATAATTGGCTATAAATATATTTTCTATAGATGTGGTAACTTATGATAAAATGAAAGATATAGGTCATAGTTATTCTCTTAAAGGTGATGATGAAAATATATTGTTATTAGTAGTTGTTGCCACGTTTGATTTGTTTCGCAAATATGCTAAATGAAGTGGACGTATGGAGGAGGTTATCCGACGAAGCCACCAAGTTATGGCGCTATGTTTCTGTAGCCCTTTATCAAGAATTTATGAATGAATTGAAACAGAAAAGAAACGAATCAGGAGATTAATAATCCATCTTATCCAATTTTACCGTAACTTTGCCGCGCATTTTGAAGAAGGTAAAAAGATGGATAACAGTGTGACTAAAAAACGTGCCCAAAGCAATGAGATAGATATGCTGAACGGGCCGTTGTTCAAGAAAATTTTGCTGTTTGCCCTTCCGCTGGCAGCCAGCAGTTTGTTACAGGAACTTTTTAATTCGGTGGATGTGGCAGTAGTGGGCCACTTCGTAGGAAGCAGGGCCCTGGCAGCCGTGGGAAGTAATGCGCCGGTCATCGGTTTATTGATAAACCTGTTTATGGGCGTTTCCATGGGAGCTTGTGCCATTATTTCCAACCACATCGGGCAGCAGGATGACAGGAGCATACGCAATGCCATCAGTACGGTACAGTTGGTGGCGCTTCTCAGCGGATTCTTTTTGCTGGTGTTGGGGCAGGTGGCTGCCCGGCCGATTCTGACATGGATGGGTACTCCGCCGGATGTGCTGGATGAGGCGGTGACTTACCTGCGTATTTATTTCCTGGGAATGCCTTTTATCATGGCATTTAATTTCGGCGCTGCCATTTTGCGAAGCATGGGCGATACACGGCGTCCGCTGTATATCCTGGTCATGGCCGGTGTGGTCAATACCTTGCTGAACCTGCTGTTCGTGATAGGCTTCGGCATGGGAGTGGCAGGAGTGGCTGTAGCTACGGGCATAGCCAATGCGGTCAGTGCCACCTTAATCATTCGTTTGCTGCGTAGGGAGAAAGAACCTTTCCGGTTGCATTTCGACAAGATGAAGATTCACGGGGTGGAGTTGAGCCGTATGCTGCGCATCGGAGTGCCGGCTGGAGTGCAGGGCATGATTTTCTCCATTTCGAATGTGGTGGTGCAGTCGTCTATCAACAGCTACGGAGCCGATGCGATTGCCGGTTCGTCGGCTGCGCTCAACTTTGAGTATTATTGCTATTTCATTATTCAGGGATTTAACGGGGCAGCCATCAGCTTCATTGCCCAGAACTATGGGGCCGGAAGAATGGACCGGGTGCATCGGGTGTTCTGGATTTGCATGGGCTCAAGTCTGGCTTTCTGTGCAGCCTTCAACTGGCTTTTTGCCTGGCAGGATGATTTCTTCTTAGGCTTCTTTTCGGATGTGCCGATGGTGCATCATTTCGGGGCTATCCGCATGCACATTGTGCTGGCCTGTCAGTTTATTGCCAGCAGTTACGAGATTGCCGGTTCGTCGTTGCGCGGAATGGGAAAGTCGCTGACTCCGGCTGTGCTCACGGTGTTTGGAACCTGCCTGTTGCGTATTGTCTGGGTGTATGGGGTATCGCCGGTGTGGAGAGGATACGATGTGCTGATGATGGTGTACCCGGTGTCGTGGGTGGTTACCGGATTGCTGGTGCTTACGGCCTACTGGTTGTTTATCCGGAAAAAGAGATTGGCTTTGAACTAAGAAGAAAGAGGTTGTCTCAAATTTTGAGACAACCTCTTTGCTATACTAAAGGATGAGTGTGTTTCTTATTCCCACTCGATGGTGGCTGGTGGTTTTGACGAGATATCATAGCAAACGCGGTTCACGCCTTTTACTTTGTTGATAATGTCGTTCGAAACCTTGGCCATGAATTCGTAGGGCAGGTGAGCCCAGTCGGCTGTCATGGCGTCGGTACTTGTTACCGCACGCAGTGCTACGGCACGTTCGTAGGTACGTTCGTCGCCCATAACTCCTACGCTCTGTACCGGCAACAGGATTACGCCGGCCTGCCATACCTGATGGTACAGGGAAGTTTCGTTGCCGTTTTCATCTTTCACCTTCCAGTCGCGCAAGCCCTGGATAAAGATGTCGTCGGCATCCTGCAGGATACGTACTTTTTCACGAGTGATGTCGCCCAAGATACGTACAGCCAAGCCCGGACCCGGGAACGGATGACGGGTAATCAGGTGCTCAGGCATACCCAGTTCGCGACCTACGCGGCGTACTTCGTCTTTGAACAGCAGACGCAAAGGTTCGCAGAGTTTCAGGTTCATCTTTTCCGGCAGACCACCTACGTTGTGGTGACTCTTGATAACGGTACCGGTGATAGACAATGACTCGATGCAGTCAGGATAGATAGTACCCTGTGCCAGCCATTTCACATCCTGAATCTTATGTGCTTCTTCATCGAATACGTCGATAAATCCTTTACCGATAATCTTACGTTTGCGTTCGGGTTCGGTTACACCTGCCAGTTCTGAGAAGAACTTTTCGCTGGCGTCTACGCCGATCACGTTCAGACCAAGGCATTCATAGTCGTGCAATACGTTCTTGAATTCGTTCTTGCGAAGCATTCCGTGGTCTACGAAGATACAGGTCAGGTTCTTTCCGATGGCTTTGTTCAGCAATACGGCTGCTACTGATGAGTCAACGCCACCGCTCAGTCCTAACACTACCTTGTCGTCGCCAAGCTGTTGCTTCAGTTCGGCTACTGTGGTTTCAATGAAAGAAGCGGCACTCCAGTCCTGCTTTCCGCCACAGATGTCTACTACGAAGTTCTTCAGCAGCAAAGTCCCGTCTTCGCTGTGGAACACTTCCGGATGGAACTGTACGCCCCAGAGCTTTTCGTTCTTTGCCTGGTAAGCGGCGATGGCTACTTTGTCGGTAGAAGCGATGATTTCAAAGTTGTCGGGGATGGCAGTGATGGTGTCACCGTGGCTCATCCATACCTGAGAGTGTTCGCGGATGCCTTTCAGCAGCGGGTTCTGATGGTCGAAAGTTGCCAGGTGTGCACGTCCGTATTCGCGGGTGTTAGCCGGCTCTACCTTTCCTCCGTTGGTGTACGACATAAACTGTGCACCATAGCAGATACCCAGGATAGGATATTTTCCGCGGATGTTGGTTAAATCAACTTTGAAAGCCTTCTCATCATACACTGAGAAAGGACTTCCCGACAAGATTACGCCGATAACCGACGGGTCATCGTGTGGAAACTTGTTGTAAGGAACAATTTCGCAATACATGTTCAGCTCGCGCACACGGCGGCCGATAAGCTGCGTGGTTTGTGAACCGAAGTCAAGAATAATAATTTTTTCCTGCATATTGTGTGTGATGTAAAATGTAATCTATGCGTGCAAAGGTACGCATATTTTTCCTAAATCCGATGTGGCCTTTGATTTTATTTGAGGCCGAAACCTGTCATTTGGAGCTTTGAAAGCCTTATGGTATGCTTTTTTTAAGTTTTATATGTAAATAAGTAAGGAATAAATTTGTACTTTTGTCGCCGTATGAGCAGAATTTTGGCAATAGATTATGGCAGAAAACGCACCGGAATTGCAGTGACCGATCCGATGCAGATTATAGCGAACGGACTGACTACCGTGCCGACACATGAGCTGATGGATTTTTTACTGAAGTATGTGGCGCAGGAAAAAGTGGAACGCATCGTGGTGGGGCATCCCAAGCAGATGAACAATGAGGACTCCGAAAACATGAAGTATATCAAGCCGTTTGTGGCGCAGCTGAAAAAGAAGTTGCCGGACATGCCGGTGGAACTGGTGGACGAACGGTTTACTTCTGTGCTGGCACATCAGGCGATGCTTGACGGCGGACTGAAGAAAAAGGCGCGTCAGGACAAAGCGCTGGTGGACGAAATCAGTGCTACGATTATTCTGCAATCTTATTTGGAATCGAGAAGAATGTAACTTAATAAATTTTTGAATAATATGATTTTACCTATTTATGTATACGGGCAGCCTGTATTGCGTCAGGAGGCTCAAGATATTACGCCAGATTATCCGGGCTTGAAAGAGCTGATTACAAATATGTTTGAAACGATGGACCGTGCCGACGGGGTGGGACTGGCTGCTCCTCAGATCGGGCTTCCTATCCGTGTGGTAGTGGTGAACCTGGACGTGCTGTCGGATGATATGCCGGAGTTCAAGGATTTCAAGCGTACGTACATCAATCCGCATATTCTGGAAACAGGCGGTGAACTGGTTTCGATGGAAGAAGGCTGTCTGAGCTTGCCGGGTATCCACGAAAGTGTGAAGCGTCCGGACAAGATTCACGTGACTTACCTGGATGAAAACATGCAGCCGCACGATGAGTGGGTGGAAGGCTATTTGGCCCGTGTGATGCAGCATGAATTCGACCACCTGGATGGTACCATGTTTATCGATCATTTGTCGGCTTTGCGCAAACAGATGATTCGTGGCAAGCTGAACGGTATGGTGAATGGTAAAGCTCGTTGCTCTTATAAAGTGAAAACAGTGAAATGATCAAAAGAATCCTATACATATTATATATAGGTATGTTTTTCCCGATGGTTGCCTTGTCGCAGATTAATACGGACAGGGTTATGACCATCGGGAAAAATGCACTTTATTTTGAGGATTATGTCCTCTCTATCCAGTATTTCAATCAGGTAATCGGGGCGAAACCGTATCTGGCTGAACCGTATTTTTATCGTGGGCTGGCCAAGATGAACCTGGATGATTATCAGGGGGCGGAAGCTGACTGTTCGCAGGCGCTGGAACGCAATCCTTTTGTGGTGAATGCGTATCAGATTCGAGGTATTTCCCGTATCCGCCAGCAGAATTATCAGGGGGCTATCCAGGATTACCGCAAAGCCCTGAAGATGGACCCGGAGAATATCAGTCTGTGGCATAACTTAGCTTTGTGCCGGATGCACGAGGAGGAATATGCGCAGGCACGTGCGGATTTGGATACGTTGATTCGTATCTCTCCGCGTTATACGGATGCCTACCTGATGCGTACGGAGGTGTCGTTGAAACAGAAGGATACGCTGCAGGCCATGACGGATGCGGACAAGGCTATCGAGATGGACCGCTATAATCCGGATACATGGTCGTCGCGCGGTATGCTGTTCTTGCAACGCGGAAAGTATAAGGATGCGGAAACGGACTTGACGGAGGCGATTCGTCTGTCGGTGCGTAATGCGGGCGTGTATATCAACCGTGCACTGGCAAGATACCATCAGAATAACCTGAGAGGGGCGATGTCGGATTATGACTTGGCACTGGATGTGGACCGGAATAATTTTATCGGACACTATAACCGTGGTTTGCTTCGTGCACAGGTGGGGGATGACAACCGCGCGATTGAGGATTTCGACTTTGTGCTCAAGATGGAGCCGGACAACCTGATGGCCCGTTTCAACCGGGGCTTGCTGCGCGACCGTACGGGTGATTATCCCGGAGCTATCGAGGACTATTCGGCGGTGCTGGAAGAATATCCCAACTTCTTGGCTGGCTACCAGTATCGTGCGCAGGCCAGAAGAAAGGTGGGCGACCTGAAAGGGGCGGATGCCGACGAATTTAAGGTGCTGAAAGCGCAGATTGAAGCGCAGAACGGTACGAAAAAGCAGACGGCTTCGAACGACAAGACGCGTAAGAAATCGGATAAGAATGTGGAAAACTACCGCAAGATTGTGGTGGCCGACAATGATTCGGAAGACGACCGTTACAAGACGGATTACCGTGGAAGGGTGCAGGATAAGAATGTGACGATTTTGCCACAGCCGATGTTTGCCCTGAATTACTACGAGCGTCCGGAAGAGGTGAAGCGTCAGGTCAATTATTATAAAGGTATCGACGACCTGAATGCACGCAGGGTGCTTCCGCATCGTCTGCTGATTACGAACAACGAGGCTTCCTTGTCGGAAGAGCAGGTGAAGCAGCATTTCGCTTCTATCGACGAGCGGACGGCTGCCATTGTGAAGGAGTCGGGTAATGTGTTGCATTATTATGCCCGTGCACTCGACTTCTATCTGGTGCAGGACTTTGACAATGCGTTGAAGGACCTGGATGAGGCTATCCGTTGTGACTCTACATTCTTCCCGGCTTATTTCAGTCGTGCGCTGATTTACTACAAACAGTTGGAATACCGCAAGCGCGACCGGAAGTTTGAAGTGGAAACGGTAGAGGAACAGAACTTGCAGGTGCGTTCGTTTGACTATAATAAGGTGCGCGAAGATTTGGATCGTGTGATTGAACTGGCTCCTGACTTTGTGTATGCATATTATAACCGAGGTAATATTTTAGCGGTAATGAAGGATTATCGGGCTGCACTGGTAGATTACAACAAGGCCATTGAGCTGGATCCTCGTTTCGCGGATGCCTATTACAATCGCGGACTGACGAATATCTTCTTGGGTAACAACCGTCAGGGTATTCAGGATTTGAGTAAGGCGGGTGAACTGGGAATATTCTCGGCCTACAATATTATCAAGCGATTTACGACAATAGAGGAGAAATAATTGGATGCAATATTTTTCTTTAACTAAAAAGTTTATATTTTTGCGTCTCAATAATAGATTAATACAAAAAGACTATGGTTAAGATAACTTTTCCTGACGGCTCCGTTCGCGAGTATAACGAAGGAGTTACTGGTCTGCAGATTGCAGAAAGCATCAGTTCCCGTCTGGCACAGGATGTATTGGCTTGTGGGGTGAACGGTGAAACTGTGGATTTGAATCGTCCTATCAACGAAGATGCAAACTTCGTTCTTTATAAATGGGAAGACGAACAAGGAAAGCATGCCTTCTGGCATACAAGTGCACACTTGCTGGCTGAGGCATTGCAGGAATTGTATCCGGGCATTCAGTTCGGTATCGGTCCGGCTATCGAAAACGGATTCTATTATGACGTAGATCCGGGTGAGGCTGTGATTAAGGAAGGTGACCTGCCTGCCATTGAAAAGAAAATGGCTGAACTGGCTGCCAAGAAGGAAGAACTGGTTCGCCAGAGCATTTCAAAGGAAGATGCCTTGAAAATGTTCGGTGACAGAGGCGAAACTTACAAGTGTGAGCTGATTTCTGAATTGGAAGATGGTCACATCAGTACATATACTCAGGGTGCGTTTACCGACCTTTGCCGTGGTCCGCACTTGTTGTCTACTGCTCCTATTAAGGCTATCAAGCTGCTGTCAGTAGCTGGTGCTTACTGGAGAGGTCAGGAAGACCGCAAGCAGATGACACGTATCTATGGTATCACTTTCCCGAAAAAGAAGATGCTGGATGAATATCTGGTAATGCTGGAAGAAGCCAAGAAACGTGACCACCGTAAGATTGGTAAGGAAATGGATTTGTTCATGTTCTCGGATACAGTCGGTAAGGGACTTCCGATGTGGTTGCCGAAAGGTACTGCCTTGCGTATCCGTCTGCAGGATTTCCTCCGTCGTATCCAGGCACGTTACGATTATCAGGAAGTAATGTGTCCGCCTATCGGTAACAAACTCTTGTATGTGACTTCAGGTCACTATGCAAAATATGGTAAAGACGCATTCCAGCCTATCCATACTCCGGAAGAAGGCGAAGAATACTTCTTGAAACCGATGAACTGTCCGCATCACTGTATGATTTACAAGAACTCTCCGCGTTCTTATCGTGACCTGCCGTTGCGTATCGCTGAATTCGGTACGGTATGTCGTTACGAACAGAGTGGTGAGCTGCACGGATTGACTCGTGTACGTAGCTTTACACAGGATGATGCGCACATCTTCTGCCGTCCTGACCAGGTGAAAGATGAATTCCTCCGTGTGATGGACATCATCTCTATCGTATTCACTTCTATGGGTCTGGAAAACTTTGAAGCTCAGATTTCTCTGCGTGACAAGGAAAACCGCGAAAAATACATCGGTAGCGATGAAAACTGGGAAAAGGCAGAACAGGCTATCGTGGAAGCTTGCGAAGAAAAGGGTTTGAAGGCGAAAGTGGAATACGGTGAAGCTGCATTCTACGGTCCGAAACTGGACTTCATGGTGAAGGATGCCATCGGTCGTCGCTGGCAGCTGGGTACCATTCAGGTGGACTACAACTTGCCGGAACGCTTCCAGTTGGAATACATGGGCTCAGATAACCAGAAACATCGTCCGGTAATGATTCACCGTGCTCCGTTCGGTTCAATGGAACGTTTCGTGGCTGTGCTGATTGAACACACTGCCGGCAAGTTCCCGTTGTGGTTGACTCCGGATCAGGTGGCTATCCTGCCTATCTCTGAGAAATTCAATGACTATGCTGATAAGGTACGCATGGAATTGAAAAAGTATGACGTACGTGCATTGGTAGATGACCGTAACGAAAAGATTGGCCGTAAGATTCGCGACAACGAAATGAAACGTATCCCTTACATGCTGATTGTGGGCGAAAAAGAAGCCGAAAATGGTGAAGTTGCCGTACGTAAGCAGGGTGAAGGAGACAAAGGAACCATGAAAATCGAAGAATTTGCAAAAAATATTGCAGAAGAAGTTCATAATATGATAAATAAATGGTAAATTTGCAGCCGTTTGCTGACAGAATCAAAAATCTGCGGCAAACGGACTTTAAAATAAATAATTTATAAATTCAAAAAACAAACAGGAAGACACTATTTTTAATGAAAAATGACACGTTAAAAGGGCAACACCGAATCAACGAACAGATTCGCGCCAAAGAAGTACGTATTGTGGGAGATGATATTGAATCGGCGGTATATCCGATTGCGCAGGCTTTGAAACTTGCGGAAGAACATGAAGCCGACTTGGTCGAAATTTCACCTAACGCAGTTCCTCCAGTTTGTCGAATTATAGATTATTCTAAATTCCTCTATCAGCTGAAAAAACGCGCAAAGGAACAGAAGGCTAAACAGGTGAAGGTAAACGTGAAGGAAATCCGTTTCGGACCTCAGACCGACGAACACGATTACAACTTCAAACTGAAACATGCCATCGGTTTCTTGCAGGATGGAGATAAGGTAAAAGCATACGTGTTCTTTAAAGGACGTTCCATTTTGTTCAAGGAACAGGGAGAAGTGCTCTTGCTCCGTTTCGCTAACGACTTGGAAGACTATGCAAAGGTAGAGCAGATGCCGTTGCTCGAAGGAAAGAGAATGACTATATCATTGTCTCCGAAAAAACCGGGAGCTCCGAAAAAGGCTGCAAAACCAGAACCTGCGAAGGTGGTTGAAACCAAAGAATAAAGAAAAAAAGTGCGTAACGCGCCGGTATAGTGCGTTACCATGTGAATAATAATAATTAAAATTTTAACAAGATGCCAAAGATCAAGACTAACTCCGGTGCTAAAAAAAGATTCGCTCTTACCGGAACAGGTAAAATCAAAAGAAAGCACGCTTTTCACAGTCACATTTTGACTAAGAAGACTAAAAAGCAGAAAAGAAACCTTTGCCACATGGGCTTAGTTGACAATGCTAACTTAGCTCAGGTAAAAGAACTTCTTTGCATGAAGTAATCTTAACAAAAGCGTAAAAACGTATCATTTTAAATTATTAACCGAATGCATTAGCCTCAAGTCCGATTGAGAATATATCGGCGCTATCATTCAAAAAAGAATTAAAACTATGCCAAGATCAGTAAATCACGTTGCTTCTAGAGCAAGAAGAAAGAAAATTTTAGGTTTAACCAGAGGTTATTTTGGTGCAAGAAAGAACGTTTGGACCGTTGCTAAGAATACTTGGGAAAAAGGTCTGACTTATGCATACCGTGACCGTAAGAACAAAAAACGTAACTTCCGCGCATTGTGGATCCAGCGTATCAACGCAGCTGCTCGTCTGGAAGGTATGTCTTACTCTAAGTTGATGGGTGCATTGCACAAAGCAGGTATTGAAATCAACCGTAAGGTGTTGGCTGACTTAGCTATGAACCACCCTGAAGCATTCAAGGCTGTGGTTGCTAAAGCTAAAGCTGCTTAATCTCACCGGAGGCGGAGACAATGTATAAAGAGGCTGTCTCAAAATAGAGTTGAGATGGCCTCTTTTGTTTTATTTCAAATTG
>OGPR01000291.1_pt1 | contig 59668 bp, 34 predicted proteins | sample 1552981 | NCBI WGS metagenome assembly OGPR01 (sample SAMEA2580260, study PRJEB22360) | human gut metagenome | biome: human gut; feature: human-associated habitat; material: faeces | place: Denmark | collected 2008/2010 | reverse complement strand
GATAGAGGTTTTGTATCATTTGCTGGAACTACATTTTTATTATCGCCCATAGCAATATATGTATTTATTTTATTGGCATTTCAGTATATGTTTTATAAAAAAAGATATATATATATTTAATGATTATTCCGAGTTTATGTATTTTAATGGGAACATCAAGGACATATTTAATTGTTCTGGTGTGTGCTTGGATGATATTTTTATATACGAGAATAAAAAATAAAAGAATTTTTAAATATGTATTTGTTTTAATTGCAATATTAGCTATAGGGATAATATTAGTTTCACCCATAAAAAATAAGTTTACTACTGCAGTTGGAAGAGTTGATACAGCAAATTTAAGTTTTATTGAGGCATTTACAAGTGGAAGATCGAGCTTTTGGTCATATGACATGTATATGATTTTACATAATAAAATTGGTCAATTAATATTTGGAAATGGAGTCAATTATTTATTTTATTTAAATAAGCCGGTTTTTCATGTTCCGTTATGGGCACATAATGATTATATTCAAATATTAAGTGATTATGGAATATTAGGATTAGTGATTTATATAGGATTGATGGTTGCTATAATAAAAAAATCAATAAAATACATAGATAAATCTAAATTAATTATAATTATATTGGTTATTTTATGGGCATTTAACGCATTTTTTAATATGTTTTATACATATTTTTGTGCAGTTTTGTCATTCCCATATTTTATTCTTCTGTTAAAATATGATTCTCAAAAAAATATAATAGGCTCTCGGAATCATGAGCCTTTCGACTAAGATTCATTGGTCGGATGAACCTTGAAAAGTAAATATTATCCAGAACGGACATGAAAAGTAATAAATGATGAAAATTGACGCACTTTTATAGAACTTGTGTCAAACATGGCTTATAATGGTATTGCTTATGAAATTAAGCGGCTTGCTCAAAGAGATCTTTTAGTAGGGAAGTCTTTGGCAAAGTCTGTGCATCAAGATGTTGACACATCATGATGGCAAACAGACGGCAGTACCACATCATAGATGAACGATATTTGCCGTCTTCTAATTTATAGTCTATTTTTTCACGTTTATTACAACGTTCCGCAGAAGTTCTTGCATTATATTCCAGTTTCCATTCCTCACTGCTACGTGGAGGAGTATTGAAGAGCCTTGGATTATCCTTTAATACAAGGTGAACATTTCTACCATACTTTGCGTCAGAACGAGGCTCATCACAAGTACAGTGAGGGATACCGCCTTTGTAAGAGATTTTAGGACAGCGATATTTGATACGTCCTTTTCTTGGTTCAACAGCGGCTTGTTTCATAGGAAAACCTTTTGGACATAAAGGAATCCCATCACTGTTTATAGAAATATCATCTTTATAGACTGGCGGTCTTCCGCATTTCCAGTTGAGATCAATAAAAGGTGTGATATTGTTTTTTTACAGTAATCATAGTAAGGCATCGCATCATGCGCTGAATCCAGAAGCAACTTGGTAACATTTGCTTCTGGGAGCATTTTTTTCATGGAAAACCAGTTGTATAAAAAATCATGCGAGTCGTGCCGAGAAGCAGGACTCAGAAAAGGAAAAACAGGCAGGTCATTTTCAGAATCAGAAGCAGTCAGCATGTATAAGTCGTATCCAAAGTAATGACGGTTGCGATGGGAATCCCAACCGATATCACAGTCAGGCTGATGATAGATACGGTTGCATTTGCAATCACGAATTCCGTTTTTCAGGCAGTTACAGGTTCTTGTTTTTCGCTCTTGAGCGGAAGTGTAAACGGGAGTTCCATCACCGGCTAAGGCAAGGGAAGTTAAAGAGATAAGTCCCATGCTGGCAGAATTCTGAAGGAAAAAAGTATTGAAAATTTCCCAAAGTTTGGCGCAGGGAGCCATATCAGCAGGAGGATTCTTTTCAAACTGCTGAAAGAGATCATCAACGGTAAGTTTTTCAACAGGAGCAGCTTTTTGTTCTTTCCCTTTTGGTTTCTGAGGTTTTACCTTAGGAGGATGAACAGCATTAGTCAGGTTCTTGTTGGAAGATAACCAGAGCCGCCTGTGGAAGTCATAAAAGGTACCAACGCCTGGAGTATCGCCGACAAAGAAGCCGGAAATGATGGCGTGAAGAAGGTATTCTTTCAGGTCAGCAGCAAATCTGGTGTAGGAAGTAATTTTAAATGCGGCAAAAACAAGGATGGCACGAAGCATATCGGAAGGGAGTCTAGGTTCAGGACTAAAGACAGAATACCGATCCTTCATAAGTTCATTAACTTGTGACAGATCAAGATTCCAAAATTTATCAATGATTTGCCAGGTGGAAGAAGAAAGGGAAGTAGCAGCATTCGGATAATATTTACGAAGTTGAGTCAGGACACGTTCCTGATAGGCGGAATGACCGCCGATGTTAATAGGTTTCAATGAAACACACCTCCAAATCAGAGGACTTGTAAATACAGGCTTAGAGATTCCGAGAGGCTATTGCTATAGGAAGGGAGAAAAGGAGAATGATAAAAAAGGTTTTGTTGAGTTTGACCGTGTTTGCATGCATTTTGCTTCCCAAAGGAATCTATGCATCAGAAGAAACTTCGTCTAATGCGCAAATGTGTGGCTTGGAATATCAGGAACCACATGTAGTAGATGAATCGGTTGCAAAAGAGTATGAGGCAGAGGAAAATTCTCAGATTTCTGTACAGAGTACTATGTCGGAACTGGAAGTATATGCGGAGATGGAAAGGCGAGTAAAAGAGGGAATTTTAAATGGATCAAAGCGAGTAATGCTTAACGATTTAAATATCCGCATTGATACTTACAGTGCAAATCTTTATTTTAAGACATATTCGCCGTATTTTGCTCCGGAAATGAATCTGGAGATTTGGATGATGAGTGAAAGTGATCCAAAGATTTTGTATATTTCGATTGACAATTCATGGACAAGTGAGCAGACAAAGCAATATTTTGCACGGGTCGATGCGAAGCTTGCGTTTTATCAATCACTTGTGAATGATTCAATGTCACAGGTGCAAAAAGTTTTGGTGATCCATGATTATATTGTCAGTCATTCCGCATACGATGAGACATATACAAGGACCGACTGCAGTGGTATTTTCATGGATGGAGTCGGCGTGTGTCAGTCATATTCAATGGCTTATATGTATATTTTAAATTCATTGGGAATTGAAAGCTATTTTGTTCCGTGTCGGGCAGCAAATCATGCATGGAATTTGATTAGGATTGATGGTCAATATTACAATGTAGATTGTACCTTTGATGATCCAGCAAGTGATGTACTTGGTTCCGCGCATCATACATATTTTTTAATAAGTGATAGTGCAATGACAAAGCTACAATCAAATCGTAAAGATTGGGATGCAGGTGGAAGAAGTTGTACAAGTGATGCGTATGCCGATGCATTTTGGAGAACGAGCGAGTCTCCGATTGTACTTATGGGTAATACTAGCTATTACATGAAATATGAAGGATATTTTTACCGATCTTTAATAAAAAGAGATAACATTTCTGGTCAAGAAACTGTGTTATCAGAGATTGATAATCGAAGTGCATATCAGCGATATGTACAGTCTGGATTGTTTTATAATGATGGATGTCTGTACTATAACACAGAAAGCCAAATCATAAAATATGATTTATTGAACAATACAAAATATCCAGTATACGAACTCGATCCAGCGATGGGCTATGTGAGAGGCTGTAGACTAAATGGAAATGTAGTTGAATTCTCTGTATACAACAGTACAAGTAAAGGCAGTACGACATATGAACTGGTATCAGAGGATGGTTGGAAAAATCTTGAGAATGGCTGGTATTACATAAAAAATCAAAAAATTTTAAAAGCTCAGTGGCTGGAAGATGGTGGTTTTACCTATTATTTGGATGTGTCGGGAAGGCGTATGGAAAATACAGTTTGGAACACCGAAGAATCGGGAATAAGCTATGAGTATCGTTTTGATTTGGATGGCCATCTGATACTTGGTTGGTACGAGGAAGGTGATGAAACGTATTATTACTATGAAAAAGGCCTGAAATGTACAGGAATCTCAATCATCGAAGGAGAAACGTATTATTTTGATGAAAATGGAAAAATGATGCGAAATGTTGAAATCACAGTAGATGGTGTATGGTATCGATTCGGAACTGATGGAAAGCTAGAATGGATGATCACAGATTTGAGTGATGGTTGGAAGCAGATAGGTGATAATTGGTATTATGTAAAAGATCAAAGCATATTGAAGGCGCAGTGGTTGATTTTTGAAAATGCAATTTATTATCTGGATGAAGATGGCAAGATGTTGGAGAATGAAGAATGCTTGTTAGAGGACATTACTGGAGACGGCAGTCATGTATATCATTTCGGCTCAGGAGGAGCGTTGATAACTGGCTGGTATCAGACAAGTAGCGGAGAATGGAATTATTTTGATTCCAATGGTCTTGCAGTGACAGGATGGCTTAAATTAAATACAGTTTGGTATTATTTCAGCGAAGATGGTGTTATGGAAACTGGTTGGAATGATATTGATGGAACATGGTATTATTTCGATGTAAGTGGTTCCATGCATACCGGATGGCTGCAGTTGAATGGAATTTGGTATTATATGATGCCAGGCGGAGCAATGGCAACTGGTTGGGCTGTGGCTGATGGAAACTGGTATTATTTTAATGAGAGTGGTTCCATGTATACCGGATGGCTGCAGTTGAATGGAATTTGGTATTATATGATGCCAAGCGGAGCAATGGCAACTGGTTGGGCTGCGGCTGATGGAAATTGGTATTATTTTAATGAGAGTGGTTCCATGCATACCGGATGGCTACAGTTAGGAAATAACTGGTATTATCTGCAGGACAGTGGAAACATGGTAATTGGTTGGCAGGTGGTTGATGGAGTAAATTATTATTTCAACGAAAGTGGAGCTTGGGTAAGTTGAAAGATAAAAGCGAATAGCGAGTAGAAAAGAGAGGTATTGCAGAAAATGCAGTGCCTCTTTTTCGTTACAAAAATATTCAAAAAAAATAAAACATAAACATTGCAAAAAAAACATTGAAAATGGTATACTGAAAGAAAGTTTACGGGCAAAAAAATAAAAAGAAATGTGAATTCGTATTGCCAAGGGAAGGGAGAAACTACATATGAGAAAATTCTCAAAGAAACAAATCGGTGCAGTGGGTCTTGTAGTGATTATGTCTGCGCAGGGACCAGTAATGGCAGCAGAAGTAGCACAGGAAGAAACCGCATCAGAAGTTAGCACGACGGAAATTGCAGAGCAGGAGACAGAGCGTATAGAAGACGAAAGTGTAGAAGAAACACAAGTGGAAACAATCGTTGAATCGACAGAAGAATCTGAATCCGAATCTGAGTCAGAAGAGGCAGAAATTGAATCCGAGTCAGCCTTAGAATCGACAGAGTCTGAGAATGCTGAGTTAGATGAGACAGCCGAAGCAGCATATGCCGAGGCGCAGGCCGCAGAAATTGGATCAGCTCATATTTCTTGTTGGTATCAGAATAGTAATGGAACTTGGTACTACTATGATGAAAATGGAAATAGTGTATCCTATAAGGCAATGACCATTGATGGAAAGATTTATTATTTTGGAGGCGATGGAATGGTTGCAAACGACTTGTATTATTTAGATGGAAATGCTTATCTTGCAGATGCAAGTGGTGCACGTGTTCTGACAAAAGGCTGGTATTGGCAGAAGGGCTATTGGTATTATGTAAATGAGGATGGCAGTTTGTATATTGGTCTTTTAAATGACGGTGGCCATACATATAAAATGAATCCGGTAATGGTAGTAAACCAGCCATTTTTTACAGATGATGACCGTGATGATGCATATGCAGTTGATGAAAATGGCTATGTAATTCAATGTGCAGATGGTTTTTATTGTATGCCAGATGGTGGACCAACCTGTTATGTGCATGATGGAAAAATCCTCAAGAGTACATGGCAGTATATTGATGGAAACTGGTACTATTTTGGAAATACTGGCATCATGGAAAGAAATGGTTCTGCAACGATTGAAAATAAACGATATTACTTCTATTCCGATGGAATCATGGCAGCAAATGGATGGGTTTACAGTGGTATCTGGCATTATGCGTATGCATCTGGAGAACTTGCGACTGGCGATACATGGATTAATGGAACGCTGTATCATTTTAACGAAGATGGAAGCTTGAAGACAGAGGTCAATAAAACGGAAAATGGATACACACTTTATGGAGATGACGGAGAAGTAATCGGAACAATTGATTCAGAGGGATGGAATCTGGTCGATGGAAATTATTATTATCTGGCAAATGGTTCTTTGGTAAAAGGAACGGATTATCAGACACCAGATGGTGCATGGTATGTATTTGATTATCAGGGAAGAATGGTAAAGAACAAGTATGAATGGAATCGCTGGCTTGGCGAAGGCGGCTGGGCGTATACTGGTTGGATTTTAAAGGCTGGAACCTGGTATTATGCAGATTTGCGGACTGCACAGCTGTACAAAGGTTTCCAGACAATTAATGGAGTCGAGTATTACTTTGACGAGGACACTGGTGCAATGTTAGTTGGTGAAAAGGTTGTCGATGGAAAAATCCTGACGACAGACGCATCGGGAGCTGTTACAGTAAGTGAGATTGCAGCAGATGGCTGGAGTCGCTGCGATGGTGAGTATTATTACTATCAGAATGGAAAGCCATATACCGGCTGGGTTGGCGCATATTATGTAAGCAATGGACTGATGCTGCGCGATACAGCTGTTGTTGATCAGAGTGGAAACCAGTATTGGGTAAATGAATATGGTGTTTACCAGACCAATACTTGGGTCAATGATGGAAACAGCTATGCAAAGGCGGATGGTACACTAGCAGAGGATGAATGGCTGGCAATTGGCAACAAGACCTACTACTTCAGTGGTACAGGAAAGATGACGGAGTATTTCTATCTGGATGGCTGTATCTATGTGTTAGATGAGGATGGTGGATATGTTCTTACGGCAGATTTACATGATGGCTGGAATCTGATTCAGGATGAATATTACTATCAGGCAGGAAGCAGACTGGCATCTGGAAAAATGGAGATTAATGGAAGCACCTACTATTTCAAGGATGGAAAAATGATGACCAATATGGCAAGTAAGGATGGTGTCTTTGATGGGTATTTTGATTACTGCTATGGCGCAGATGGAGCAATGCTCACTGGTGCAGGATGGAAATCTATCAATGGAAATTGGTATTATCTGAATAACAGATCACAGTATATAAAGTACTGGGCAAGAATTGATGGAAAGATGTATTATTTCATGCCTGGTTCTGAGTATGCATATGAAGCTTTCTGGGGTGATATTAATCTGGATGAAGTCGGAATTATGTGCACCGGATATCGTGTGATTAATCATAAGCTGTACTATTTTGATCAGGACGGTGTATGCCAGGGCGTATGTGGACCAAAGGATGGCTGGTATAATGCAAATGGTATCTGGTATTTCATGAAGGGCGGACTCGTTTCTACTGGAATGATTTCTGTAAATGGAGCAAACTATATCTTAGGCCCTGATGGAAAGATGTATGCAAATACAGTTGCAAATAGTAATGGTCTGCGTTATGTCAATGCAGATGGTGTAGTTGTGACAACACATGGCTGGCTTTTAACATCTGATGGATATGTATACATTCAAGCAAACGGAACTGTATGCACAGGAGTAAAGGTAATTGATGGTGTTACCTATTACTTTAGTGCAAATGGAATTTTAATTGCCTAATTTGATAATCAATCATCGAAGTGATGGTAAAAGAAAATGTAAAAATGCGATTGATAATCAAATCTAAGTTTTAAATGAAAAAGCTGGGTGGCAAAAGATGCTGCCTGGCTTTTTTAAATAGGGACAAAAGTTGTGTGACAGAAATAAGCGAAAAGCTGTCACACGTATTGAAAAAATATATGTGAGAACGTATACTGAAAGAAAGATAAAACGTTGACGGAAGTAAATAAAAAAACATATAGAGGAAGGGAAAGAATATGAAGAGATTTTTAAAAGAAATGATCGGTATTATGGGACTTACTATCCTTATATCATCACAAAGTCCGGCGTTTGCGGCAGAGAAAATACAGCAAAATGAAAGTACAAGTGTTTATTCTGGAATTAATATAGGAAACGAAACAAGCAGTGATGGATTTGTATTCAATGCTGGAACAGGTGATATTACGATTACATCGTATACTGGAAACGCGGAAGACGTAGTAGTTCCAGCTGAAATTAACGGAAGAAAAGTAAAATGGATAGCACAGGATACGTTTCTTTATGCCAATACAATGAAAACGTTGACGTTTAGTGAAGGAATAGAGGGAATTTCGAATCTTTTTGCATGCAATTGTAGCAATTTAAAAAAGATAACATTGCCATCTACGGCAACGCTGGGAACGGTTAGTAATGGTGGCTTTTACACAGGTTTGGACGGATTTGTTGATGGGTGTCCGGCATTAACGGAAATTTCAGTTTCAGAAGAAAATCAAGATCTTGTTGTAATAGATGGAATTTTGTATAATCGAGAGTTGACGGATTTAATTGCATATCCAGCAGGAGCAACAAAAGAATGTGTTGTTATACCGGATGGGATAAGGGTAATTAGAGGAGATGCATTTGCAAAGAATCCATATCTAAAAAAAGTAGTTTTCCCAGATAGTATCCGTACAATTGGCTATTGGGCATTTGACTGGTGTAGTTCACTTGAAGAAATTAATATTCCACCACACTGTCAGTTAATTGGCCAATATGCGTTTCATTATACTGCGATTAAACATATTACAATTCCAGCTGGGGTGACGGACGCAATTATGCTTCAAAGTTTTGAGATGGCACCGTTGGAGACGATTGAGGTAGAACCAGGAAATACATATTATCGAGTTCAAGATGGCGCTTTATATTCAGATGGTGATGCACTTTTAATGTATGCAATTGCAAGAAATGATACAGAGTTTACAATTCCAGAGGGGATTAGCTTTATATCACCGGGTGCTTTTTCAGGAGCAAAAAATTTGCAGAAGATAACAATAGCATCTACAGTTGAGACAATATCGCGTAGTACATTTTATAGATGTGAAAATTTAAAAGAAGTATTCATAAAAGAGGGAAATCTAAAAGAAATAGACAAGGATGCATTTTGGGAATGTCATAAATTAAAAACGATCAATATTCCTGATTCAGTTACATCAGTAGGTGAGTATGCTTTTTGTCAATGTTATAGCTTGACAGAAATAGAGTTGCCTTCTAGTTTAACTCAGATAAGTCCGAAGTTGTTTGAGGGAGCGTCTCAATTAACAACTGTTCATATTCCAGATTCGATAAAATCCATTGGAAGTGACGCATTTTCTTGGACAAATTTGAAAAATATTTATTATTCTGGAAGCGAAGAGCAATGGGCAGCAGTTGATAAGGGTGACAACGATTTCTCAAATGTCACAGTTTACTACAATGGTGAGACGTGTGCGCATATTTGGGCAGATGATTTTACAGTGGATGTTGAACCATTTCACACAACGGAGGGGCAAAAATCAATTCATTGTACATTGTGTGGATTAATGAAAGCGGGAACTGAGCAGGTTATACCACCGCTGGGTCATACATTTCATAAAAATGAAACGATTATTGAGGCTGGATGTGAAACAGAAGGAAAAGAAATTTGCTATTGTGATTGTGGCGCTATAGAGGAAAGAACAATTGCACCAAAGGGCCATTCACCAAAATGGTATAAAGGAGTACGAAATAATGAGGAGCTGGAATTATGGAAATGCAAATATTGTGATAAGGTTTTAAAAGAACGCTATGGAACAGAAGTATTAGAAGATGGTTGGATACAGGTAGAACGGAAACAGTGTTTCTTGCTAGATGGAAGATTTTTATGCAATCAGTGGTACCAGGCAGAGGATGGCTGTTGGTATTATTTTAAGGATAATGAAGATCGAATGACAGATTGGCTGCAGAGCGCAGATACTTGGTATTATTTTAATACAGAAGGAGTCATGCAGACGGGTTGGCAAATGATTGGAGACGTCTGGTATTACTTTACTGATAGTGGAGCAATGCAGATTGGTTGGTTGGCACTTGGAAACGATTGGTATTACATGGATTTAACAGGGGCAATGGTAACTGGCTGGCAAATAATTGGAAATACTTGGTATTATTTTGATGAAAATGGAAAGATGATAACCGGCTGGCTTTTCCATAATAGCGATTGGTACTATCTTACAGAAAATGGAAGTATGTCGATTGGATGGCATGTAGTGGGTGATAAGTGGTATCATTTTAATGAAAGTGGAAGGATGCAAAACTGTGGTTGGCAGCAGCTAGGAACTACCTGGTATTATCTGTCCGAGAGCGGAGCAATGGTAACAGGCTGGCTGAATCTGAATGGAACCTGGTATTACATGACACCAAGTGGTTCTATGGCGATCGGCTGGTGCGCAGTTGGAAATAATTGGTACTACCTGAGCGAAAGCGGAGCAATGGTGACAGGCTGGCTGAATCTGAGCGGCACTTGGTACTATATGAATATCAATGGTGCGATGCTGACTGGAACACACGTAATAGATGGAAATAATTACATTTTTGACCAAAATGGCGCTTGGGTAGAATAAGCAGAATTGGTAATTGACAGGCTTGTTTGCATATTGTAAACTCGAATTAACAAGGAGCTTTCATAATTATATTATGTGAAAGCTTCGAACGGTCGTAAAGGAGGAGAGAGAATGAAACGAGTTTCAAAGCGAATGTTGATGATGCCAATCGTGGAACAGGTGCTCCGGCAGATCAGGTAAACTGCAGGGAGCAGCACTTACATTATCGGATATTGTGCCGACCAGAAAAGCAGGAACGATTACATTTGATCCAAATGGAGGTGTCGTAGACCGCACAACACAGTCTGACGAGTATATCTTCGCTAGATGGAGTACATCTGATATTTGGGGAGTCGGTTGCAACGCGTGATGGATATGTATTTAAGGGCTGGCAGATAAAAGGTGGAACCGGAAACTTTATATTACCAGGAATGGTAGTGGCAGAGGATTTTGTAGCCATTGCAGCGTGAATCCGTCAGGGCTGGGTTTATGAAAATCCGTCATGGTATTACTATGATACAGCAGGAAAAATAACAACAGGCTGGAGTGTGGTCGATGGCGTCTGGTATTATTTTGATGAAAATGGCATTATGCAGACTGGCTGGCAGTTGATTGATGGAGACTGGTATTATCTGAATGCTAGTGGCGCGACGCAGGTTGGCTGGATGAACCAAAACGGAAACTGGTATTATTTATATGGAAATGGCAAGATGGCAACCAACTGGGTATTGACTGGAAATGATTGGTATTACTTTAATGGAAACGGAAATATGATAACTGGCTGGGCACTGATTGGAAATAGCTGGTATTACTTGAATGCTAGTGGCGCAATGCAGATCGGCTGGTTACATTTAAATGGTACTTGGTATTATTTGACTTCAGGCGGAAGCATGGCAACTGGTTGGGCACTGGCCGGAAATACCTGGTATTATTTCAATGCGAGCGGAGCAATGCAAACGGGCTGGCTGCAGCTTGGAAATACTTGGTATTATCTGGATGGTAATGGAGCAATGCTTACTGGAAAGCAAATCATCGGTGGAAATGTTTGGTATTTTGATCGTGATGGTGTCTGGATGGGTTAATTTAAAACAGAGTGCTTGAAGATATTCTACAAAAAATCACGGTGAAAAAATCCAAAATTAAATAGAAAAATTAAAAAGAGTCATGTAAAAGCATGGCTCTTTTGAGAAAGGGGACGGTATCGATGAGAAGAAAACTGTCAAAAAAACAAATTGGAGCAATGGGAATGGCGGTGTTAATGTCAGCGCAGGGAGCAGCAATGGCGGCAGAGACATCGACAGAAGCAGTAACGAAAGAGATTCAAACAGAGCAGCAAGAAGAACCTGCGTCAGAAATTACGGAGGTAGAATTAGCTTCTGCTCAAGACGAGGAAAATGAGTTACCAGAAAATACAACTCAAGTGGAGCAAGAAAAATTACAGGAAGCAGAAAGTCAAACTGAAATTGAATCGGAAATGCAGATTTCATCAGATACTGAGATTGAATCGGAAATGCAGACCCAAATGAAAACTGAAAATGAAAGTCAGACTCAATCCGAACTGGAAAGTGAAGTCACTGAAGAATTAGAGCCGAGTACATCTTTAATGGATGAAGCAGCATTACAAATTGAGAGACCAGAAGAAATTGCAGATGGGTGGCATCAGGATGAGAATGGAAATCGTTTCTATGCAAAAAATGGTGAATATGTAAGAGAATGCGTAATTGAAATTGATGGTTTGTATTATGGATTTGGCTGGAATGGAGTTATGTATGTAAACCAAGGATTTTCAATTTCAAACTATGAAACACATACTAGCATATCTTATCGTGCAAAGGAAGATGGAAGTCTTTATGTAAATGAATGGTTTGATAAGTATTATCATTACGGAGAAAATGGAATAGCAAGTTCTGGTGTACAGGAGATTGATGGAAAACTGTATGTGTTTGAAGAGTCAGGACATATGTATACGTATGAAGCAGTTGCTGTAGAGGGTGGAGAATGTTATTATTGCGATGGCGATGGAATTGCAACAAAAATGCAAAATAATGAGTGGTTTCAGACGTCTATAGGTTATTTGTACGTAAAAGATGGAGTAGTATTAAAGAATTGCGTAGAAAAAATTGGGGACAACTGGTATGGATTTATGTTTGATGGAAGACGCTATACCGATGAGGAATTTTCTGCATATGATAAAGAAACTGGAAAAAATAATTTTTATCGCGCAAAGGAAGATGGAACGCTTTGTGTAAATGAATGGTATAATTGGTATTCTGACCGTCATTATTACTATGGCAATGAAGGAAAGGCATATTCTGGTTTTCAGGAAGTAGATGGTATGCGTTATTACTTCAGTGAAAGTGGAGAACGATGCCAAAATATGAGTATTACCGTAGATGGAAAAAATTATTATTGCAAGTCAGATGGAACCATAATCGAGTTTCAGGGAAGCGGTTGGATTGAAATGGATGGAAACTATCTGTATGCAAAGGATGGCGAGATTTTGAAAAACTGCGTGGAGCAGATTGAAGGTAAGTGGTACGGATTTAATCAAAAAGGAATTGTATATATAGGTACAGAATTTTCTATTTGGGATGAAGAAACATACACGACAGATTACTATCGAGCAAAGCAGGATGGAACGCTTTATGTAAATGAATGGTATCAAGTGAGTGCAGATTCAGATACGTATTATTATGGAGAAGGCGGAAAAGCATATTCGGGTTTGCAGACAATAGATAGAAAGCAATATTATTTCACTGATGGAAGAATAAGAAAAAATCTTTGTATTCTTATCAATGGAAGTAATTATTATTGTGATGAAGACGGAGTGGTCACCTTGCTGCAAAACGAAGGCTGGAATAAAGTAGGGGAAAACTATCTGTACATCAAAGATGGAAATTATGTGTATAACTGTATCATGTGGATTGATGGAAACTATTACGGATTTGATTCAACTGGAATTATGTACGCCAACACCATATTTAGTATGTCTGATTCTGGATTCCGGTATCATAGTTACTGGGCATCACCGAGCGGCGCATTGTACACCAATAAATGGTATTATGAAACGAATAAAAATAGTACAGAAATCTACTACTATGGAGCGGATGGACAGCAGTGCACTGGATTACAGACGATAGATGGAATCCAATATATATTTGATGCGAATGGAACGCTTGCAGTTTCACGTGCAGTCTCATTAGGTGAAGACAACTATTACTGTGATGCAGAAGGTGCTGTTCACGAGATGCCAAATAATGAGTGGTACAAAGGCGATAATGGCAGTTGGTATTATGTAAAGGACGGAAGAATGGCGCAGGGCTGTTCGATACAAGTTAATGGAAAGTGGTATTCCTTTGATAATCTTGGAAAAATGAGGACAGAGGACTTAAATATCGATGAGAATGGAGCTCTTTTGATGAATACATGGAGCTACGATGGAACTTATTGGTATTATTATGGCTCTGATGGCAATCCATATACGAATGGAATTTATGAAATTTCAGGTGCAAATTATTATTTTGATGTAAATAAAAGAATGGCGCGCTCTGAAATTTGTACCTATAATGGTGTATGTTATAAGGCTGATGCAAATGGATACCTGACACCGATTACAGAGGATGGATGGATTTTACTTGATGGGGCTTATTATTACATAGAAAATAATCAGCTGATCAAGGACAAGGCATGTAAAATCAATGGTGTCTGGTACGGCTTTGACTACAATGGTAAAATGTGTACAAATGACACCTTTAATGTATTTTATCGTGCAAAGTCAGACGGAAGTTTGTATTGTTCAGAATGGTATCAGGACAACGATGGAAGCTGGTACTATTATGATGAAAATGCAAAGTGTGTAACGGGAACAGTACAGATTCAGAATACGATGTATGTATTTGACGACAATGGTATTTTGAAGACAAGCAGTGCAGTACAAACGGGAATTGACTACAAACTCGCTGATCAAAATGGCGTATGGGTTCAGACACCGGGCTGGATTTTAATGGATGGTGGATGGTATTACGTAAAAGAAAATGGCAGCTTATATACTGGTATTTTAAAGGAAAATGGGTATACGTATTATCTAAATCCGGAAATGATGCAGAGTGTTAATTTGACTGAGATAGATGGGATTGCATATCAGATTGACGCAAATGGACATGCAACAACCGCGACAGACGGTGTTTATCGAAAAGAAGTTTCAGGCGATCTGTATTATGTTTCAGATGGAAAGACAGCAAAAAAAGGTTGGAAGGAAATTGACGGAAAACAGTACTATTTTGCTAAAACAGATTCCGATGGTATGTATTATGCCGTAAGAGGAACTGACTACAGAATTGATGGAAAAATCTATCGCTTCAATATGGATGGAACACTTGCTGCACCTGGTTGGGAATTGTCAAATGATGGAAATTGGTATTATATATCAGAAGCAGGAACCTTAACAACAGAAGATGCATTGATCAATGGAGTTCTCTATCATTTTGGTAAAGATGGAAGACTACAGGTAGGTGCTGTTGCAGAAAATGGTGTCTGCAAGTTGTATAGTGATGATGGTACGCTTCTTGAAACTGGAAATGCACAGGGCTGGAGTTTGCTTGGCGGAAGCTATTATTATCTGAGTGGGAATGAATTGATAAAAGAAAAAGGTGTTCGACTTGAGGATGGGAAGTGGTATCATTTTGATTCTATAGGAAGAATGCTGGTAAATCAAAAAGCGGATGGGCGCTGGTATGGTGCGTCTGGTGCGGCACAAACTGGTTGGTTTACGGTTGGAGAAGATTGGTATTATGCGGCAGCTGTTGATGGATTGCTGTACAAAGGTCTGCATGTAATTAATGGTGCAGAGTATTATTTTGATGAAACTGGCGTGATGCAGACTGGCGAAGTAGTGGCAGACGGAAAGTTAATCACAACAAATGGCAGCGGTGCGATAACAAGTCGTACTGTAATGGAAAATGGTTGGAAAAGCTATAACGGTGAATGGTACTATTATCAGAGCGGAAAGCCATATACAGGATGGGTTGGCGCTTATTATGTTAAAGATGGAAAGATGGTTTGCAATGATATCGTAGTCTCAAATAAAAACTATTACTATGTGGGTGAGGATGGTGCTTATTTAACCAATGCCTGGATTGATGATACATATAGAAAGGGATATGTAAAATCAGATGGCACAATGGTAGTTAGCAACTGGTGGAATATAGACGGAAAGTTATATTACTTTGACTGGAGAGGTAAGCTTGCAACCAATAATAGTATTCACAAACTGGAAAAAGGTGTATATCAAGAGGACGGTGCATATCTGTCACCAAATGGCTACGAGCAGGGATGGATATTGATTGATGGTACTTATTATTACAAAGAGGGTACCAATTTCGTAAGCAATCAGTCCAAGAAAATTAACGGAGACTGGTACCTGTTTGATATACATGGAAAGATGGTAACTGGCTTTTCAAAGGAAGAAAAGGGAGAATGGCAGATCTATTATAATTATGACGGTGGAAAATTTTATTATGGAGCAGACGGAAGAAGATGCAATTATACCGGTTGGCAGGTAATAGGCGGAAACTGGTATTACTTTAACGGAGCTTTTGAGGCTGCATCTGGCTGGCAGATTATTGGTGGTGTGCGTTACTACTTTGACACAGAAAGCCATGCAATGGTTACTGGATATCATGTAATTAATAAGAAGTTGTATTACTTTGATGCAAACGGTGCATGCCAGGGCGTTAGCGGACCACAAGATGGTTGGTATCAGGCAGATGGAAACTGGTACTATATCAGAGGCGGCAGAGCTTTAACATCAGAAAGAACTGTCATCAATAATGCTTGGTATGAGTTTGATGAGAATGGTGTTTGGGTCACTGAGTAATTGAAAGCAATGCAAAAAGACAATAGAAAATAAGAGATAATTAAAAATTAATTGGTTCAGTGAAAGGCAGACTGAAATAAGTTACAGAAAAGAGCTGTGCGAAAGCATGGCTCTTTAAAAGTAATATCAACTTGAAATGAACCACGACTTATAAAAACAAAGGAGTTTTGGAATAAGTATCTAAGTGAAGGAGAAGAAAATGGTTGAAGGAAAAAGTAAGGGAAAACGTCGGTTGGATATTGAATGTATGCGAATTTTGGCAGCATTTTTTGTCATTTTTAATCATACGGAAACAACAGGATTTTTTTTATTTTCATATTATGATACGCATGGAATTAGATATTGGCTGTATCTGTTTATTTCTATTTTTTGTAAGTTTTCAGTTCCTTTATTTTTTATGATATCTGGGGCGCTTATGCTCAATCGAATTTCAGAACCATTAAAGCAACTTTGGCATCATCGTATCTTTCATATGTGTTATATGGCGAGTACTTTTCAAGAAAAAATGCCGGCTATGTCCTATGCATTTTTATATTGTGGTGTGATTTTCATTTGCAGTTATGTTGTTACAGCAATAATTAGAAAAATCCCCATTTTGAAAAAAATCGTAAGCTAAGATGGATAGTGATGTTTTAATGAAGGAGATTGGCATTATGCTATTTAGATTAGGAATTAGGTGAGAGAATCTATGATCATTCAATGACAGAATAGTTCACTGCTGAAAATTATATTATACAGTCATTTACAAGAAAAAATAAAATTATGTGCAGAGGAAAAAATCTTCTGCACAGCAGCCCGTGAGGGCATTATAAATCGCAGCCTACCATTTTAACATTGTCAAGAAACTTTTGATGAAAATTTCTTTTACGTGTGGCAAAAATAAGGAAAAGCCTGTTACAGATATTGCAAGAAGCAACAATAAACATTATACTAAAGAAAAACGTTAAGGACATTTAATGCCTAAAAAATATTGTGTTGCCATTTGCCATGTATATTACAATATATGTCGAGTGAGAGATAAAAATTTTGAATCAAAAATGAAGGGAGTTTTTATGATGGTAAGAAAATTGTTGAAAGCCGCAATATATATTAAAGTAATAGTAGTTACTACGTTAGTGACAATACATGAACCTATGGCAGATGAAGTAATGGATGAATTTGTAACATCAGAAATAATGGAAGAAGAACCATTAGCAGAGGACACTGAGCTTTTTGAAGAGGAAACAAATGAAGAATTAAATATGATTGCTACAAATGAAGAAGAAAATTTAAATGATATGATCGATGATACAGATTTTTTAGAATGTGATGGAGAAGATGGAAATAGCATTCAGCAATTTAAACCAGTGTGTTCAGATGGATGGGAATTGGATGAGTCAGGATATCATTATGTATTAGACGAAAATAGAATGAAAAATTGTATAATGTGGATTGATGATGGATACTATGGATTTGATGAATATGGAATTATGTATTCCGAAGAATGGATCTATACATCATCAGGAGTTTGGTACTATGCTACTGCATCAGGAAAACTTGCAGTTGGCGATGTAATGATAAATGGAACCTGTTATCATTTTGACAGTAATGGAATCATGAAAACTGGCATGATTAAGACTGAGAACGGCTATACACTTTATGATTTAGATGGATATCAACAAGGCACAATCAATAAGGAAGGCTGGAATTTACTGAATGGAAATTATTACTATATTAAAGACGGAGAAATGTTGACAGATACAGATTTTCAGACATCGGATGGGGCTAGATATACATTTGACAGTCAGGGAATAATGCGAAAAAATGAGCAGTTTGAAGGAAGATGGTACAGCGAAGGCGGATGGTGTATGGTAGGGTGGATTTTTAAAGCTGGTTCGTGGTACTATGCGGATCCTGTTACGGCACAGATCTGTACAGGTTTTCAAGTGATTAATGGTGTCCAATATTATTTTGATGAGTTAGATTACACTATGCTGATTGGTGATAAAATAGTGGATGGGAAATTGATTATTGCAGATGAAAATGGTTCAGTTACTATCACAACTATTTTAGCTGAAGGCTGGAGTTGTTATGGAGGTGAGTATTACTACTATGTAGATGGAGAACCTTATAGCGGTTGGGTAGGCGAGTATTTCGTTGATAATGGCTGTATGCAGCGAGAAAAAGTGATTGGAGCTGAGGGAGAAAAACATTTTTTTGTGGATGGATATGGTGTTCGTCAGAAAAACAGATGGGTAAATGGGGGAAGTAGTTATGCGAAAGAAGATGGAACGTTGGCAGAAAATGAATGGCTTGAAATAGATGGAAAAAAATATTATTTTGAAGGAATTAATAAGGATACAGGTCTGGTTTATCAGGAAGGCGGAGCAGCTGATTTATTTGATGCAGATGGAATATATATAGGTTCATCTAATGATATGAAATTAGGATGGAATCTTATAAATGGTGAGTGGTATTATAAATATGGCGCTAATCTTTTGAATGGTAAAGCAGAGATAGATGGAAAAGAGTATTGTTTTGAAAACGGCATAATGATGAAAAACACAGCGAGTACAGCAAATTTGTCAGAGTATTGTTATGGAGAAGATGGAATTAGATTGTCTGGTACGGGTTGGAAGCTGTTGGATGGAAAATGGTATTATTTAAATTCAAAATCAGAGTACATCACAGGATGGGCTATGATTGGAACGGAACGATACTATTTTTTGACAGAAGAAGATTGTTTTGCAGAGAAAAAAACTGACAAAATAAATTATGGAAGACTTGGTGTGATGTGTACAGGGTATCGCGTGATTAATGGAAGGCTGTGTTATTTTGATCAAAATGGAGCTTATAGAGGAATAAGAGGCTGTGAAAATGGGTGGTATTACGCAAAAGAAGAAAATGATTGGTATTTTATGAAAGGACAAAGAGTCACGACCGGAAGAGCTACAGTAAATGGTATTGAATATATTTTTGCAAGTGATGGTAAAATGTATGCAGATACAATCGTAAAAGAAAACGGTCTTCGTTACGTTAATTCAGACGGAGCAATTGTGACACAAAAAGGATGGAGATTGTTAAGTAATGGCTATATTTACATACAGGATAATGGTACTGTTTGCACAGGAATCAAAATGATCAATGGGGTAATTTATTATTTTGGAGAAGATGGAATATGGATTGGCTGATATGAATAAAAATTTGTCACAGGTATTGCAAGAAATAAGAATAAACGTTATACTAAAGAAAAACTTTAAAGACAGAAACACTTTAAAAACAGAAAAACCTTATCATTTTATATAGTGTGAATACTGTCTTAAGGAAGGGGAAGGTATAGTAGCATGAGGAGAAAATTATCAAAGAAGCAGATCGGAGCAATGGGACTTGCTGTGATGATGGGAGTCCAGACTCCGGCGATGGCAGCAGAAACATCACAGGAGTCCACGACGCAGGAGACAGTGTTGGAGCCTCAGACAGAGGAAGGTGAGACCGTACAGGTGGAGATCGCAGAATCTCAGGCAGAGGAGATTGAGACGACACAGGTGGAGATCGCGGAATCTCAGGCAGAGGAAATTGAGACGACACAGGTAGAGAATGTAGAATCTCAGGCGGCGGAAGCAGAGACCGAGCAAACAGATACCACAGAGCTTCAATCAGAGGAAGTGAATGAAACAGAAACTCAAACAGAAGAAACAGCGATTTCAACAGAAAATGCAGAATCTCAAGTTGAGGAAGCTTCTGAGCAGGTTGGACAGGCTGAACAGGAAACAGAAGCAGAAGTAGCCGTACTGGAAGCAGCAGAAGAAGATGGCTGGCATCAGAATGATGATGGAAGCCGCTACTATGTAAAAGATGGAGAGATTCTGAAAGGTTGCGTAGAAAAAATCGACGATTCTTATTATGGCTTTAATTGGAATGGAGTTATGTATGCGGATGATGATTTCAGTATTTGGAATGAAGAAACTCAAATGGCTGATTTCTATCGAGCAAAAGCAGATGGAAGTCTTTATATAAACGAATGGTATATTCCTGGTGAATGGAGTAAGTGTTACTATGGAGCAGATGGAAAGCAATATAATGGGTTACATACAATAGATGGAAAACAATATTATTTTAGTGAGTCGGGATGGTTATGTACAAATCAAAATGTTTCAACTAGAGATGGCAAATACTATTTTTGCGATGAGGAAGGAATTGCAACTGAACAAACATTGGCGAATAACGATTGGACAGAAATTGATGGAAAACGTTATTACGTAAAAGATGGGGAACTGCTGAAAAGTTGTGTAGAGAAAATTGGAGATTTCTATTATGGATTTGATTACAATGCAGTCTTGTATGCGGATAGTGAGTTCAGCATTTGGGATCAAGAAACGCAAAAACAGAATTACTATCGGGCAAAAGCAGATGGAAGTCTTTATGCAAATGAATGGTATATTTATAATGAATGGAATAAGTATTACTATGGAGAAGAAGGAAGAGCATGTAGTGGTCTTCAGATAATAGAAGGAAAACAATATTATTTTAGTGAATGGGGAGGACTTTATACAGATACAATCGTTGCAGCTGAAGATGGCAAATACTATTTTTGCGATGAGGATGGAGTCGCAATAGAACGAACTTTGGCGAATAACGCTTGGACAGAAGTTGATGGAAAATATTATTATGTGAAGGATGGAACACTTCTGAGAAACTGTATCGAAAAGATCGGCGATTTCTATTATGGATTTAAATCTAATGGAGCTATGTATGCCGATGAATATTTTAGCTGTTGGAATGAAGAAAATCAGATATCTGATTTCTATCGAGCAAAAGCAGATGGAACCCTTTATGTAAACGAATGGTATGTTGCAGATGATTCCAATGAAAATCCATATTATTATGGAGCAAACGGAAAGGCATATGTTGGTCTTAAAGAAGTAGATGGTATACTTTATTGCTTCAAATATAATGGTGAAAGATACCAGAATACGACAGCTACGGTAGATGGAAAGAGCTATTACTGCGATGTAGATGGAACAGTGACAGAACTTTCTGAGGGTTGGAATCAAATTAATGGCAAGCGCATGTACATAAAAGATGGTGCCTTTGTATCGAATTGTGTTTTAAAAATTGATGATAACTATTATGGATTTGATTATTCTGGAAATCTATATACTGACACAAGCTTCTCCATCTGGGATGCTGAAATGGGTGGCTATGTCAATTATCGAGCAAAGGCAGATGGAAGTCTTTATGTAAATGAATGGTTTAGTCAGCTATATACGATTGGATACAGAAAGCATTACTATGGAGCAGATGGAAAATTAGTTTATGGATTACAGACAATAGATGGAAAACAATATTATTTTGACACAAACGGCATGCTTGCATTTGATGCAGCTTTTTCTGTAGATGGAAAGACTTATTATAGCGCTTCAGATGGAACGGTTACGGAATTGAATAATGAGGGCTGGAATAAAATCGGAGAGGATTATCTGTATATAAAAGATGGGCAGATTCTAAAAAATTGTGTTGTCCAGATTAATGATGCCTATTATGGATTTTCTGATAAGGGAATCATGTACAGTGATACTACGTTTGCTATATGGGATGAACATTACGTTAACCGAGGGTATTATTGGGCATCACCAAGTGGTGCGTTGTATACCAATGCATGGGGTGGAGAATATTTCAGGATCCGTTATTATGGAGCAGATGGAAAAGCATGTAAGGGTATGCAGACAATTGATGGAATTCGGTATGCATTTGATGAAAATAAAGACCTTATTTTATCGGATATAATTACATCAGATGGTGTTAATTATTATTCTGACGCAGAGGGAAGAATCGATGAGATGCCAAATAACCAGTGGTATAAAGGTGATAATGGAAGCTGGTATTATGTAAAGGATGGAACGCTTCTAAAAGGCTGTACAATACAGATTGGAGAAAATTGGTATAAGTTTGACAGCACAGGAAAAATGCAGACACAGGGATTAAATGTAAACGCAGATGGAAGCCTTCGTGTAAATACTTGGTTTTATGATGGTACATATTGGCATTATTATGGGGCAGATGGACAAAGCTATCAGACGGGAATTTATGAAATTGCAGGTGTAAATTATTATTTCACAGATGGAAATATGGCTACATCGAGCATTGTCAATGCAAATGGAAAACTATATGTGGCAGATGAAAATGGATATTTGACACAGATTCCAGAAACTGGTTGGATTCAGGTTGGCAACGATTATTACTATGCAGAAAATAGCAATTTGATAAAAAATAGCATTCGAAAGATTGATGGTGCCCACTATGCATTTGACGATAATGGAAAAATGTTTGCAGATGGTGAGTACGTATGTAATCAGGTTACCTGTCGTGCACATACAAATGGAAGTTTGTACGTTTCACAGTGGTATCAGGATGCAAATGGAAGCTGGTATTATTATGGTGCGAATGCAAAACGTGTGAGTGGTGAAGCAGAAGTTAACGGAATCCCGTATTTATTTAATTCTGCAGGAATATTAAAAATAAATGGTGTGATACAAAAAGGGGGAAACTATTATCTTGCAGATGGAAATGGTATTTGGGTTCGGACATCAGGTTGGGTTTATCAGGACGGTAGCTGGTATTATGTACGAAATGATGGAAGTCTATATCAGGGAATCCTGAAGGATGGCGGCTATACCTATTATATGAATCCAAGAATGGTAACCGATTCAGAACGGAAAGTGATGGATGGTATTGTATATAACATTGATGCAAGTGGACATGTATCAGTTGCATCGGATGGTTTCTACCATAGTGGATTATTAAACCATTTATATTACATATCAGATGGAAAGTCAGCTGAAAAAGGTTGGAAGGAGATTGATGGAAACCAGTACTATTTCAGAGATAGTGATTCCGATGGCATGTATTGGGCAGTATCAGATGGAATTTATGATATTGAGAATAAATACTATCGATTCAATTCCGATGGAACTTTAGCTTCAGCGGGATGGTATCTTGATTCGGATGGAAGCTGGTATTATGTAGATGAGTCAGGTGCGGTAGCAACAGGCGATACATTGATTAATGGAACTTTATATCGTTTTGCAAATAATGGTCGATTAAAAACAGGAGTCATTGTAGAAGATGGAAAGTGCAATTTATACAATGATGATGGAGTTTTGATTGAAACCGGCGCAGCACAGGGCTGGAATTTGCTTGGCGGAAATTATTATTATCTGAGAGGGAATGAGATACTAACAGGAGGAAACTATAAGCTTCCAGATGGAAAGTGGTATACGTTTGATGGATATGGCAGAATGCGAACAAACATATTAGAAGGCTGTTGGTATGGCGAATCGGGAGCAGCACAAACCGGTTGGTTTATGGCTGACGGAAAGTGGTATTATGCATCTGAAATAAATGGACGGGTGTATACAGGACTGAATGTTATCAATGGTGTTGAATATTATTTTGATGATACAGGCGTAATGCAGACTGGCCAGGTAGTAGTGGAAGATAAACTGTTAACGATTAATGACAGCGGTGCAATAGTAGCGATAAGTGCAATGCAGGATGGATGGAGCCACTATGATGAACAATGGTATTATTATCAGAATGCGAAGCCATATACTGGTTGGGTTGGTGCTTATTACGTCAGTGATGGCAAGATGCTTTGTAATGCTACAGTAACTTGGAATGGTAAGGTATATCGTCTGGGAGAAGATGGTGCGTATCTGACAAATACATGGTATTCAGTAGAATATGATGGTAATTATTATGTAAAGGCAGATGGCTCACAGGCACGAAATGAATGGCTGGAACTGGACAGAAAAATGTACTATTTTGATTCCAAGGGTCGTAGTGTGCAGTACATTAATAAGGATGTGCTAACAGAGAATGGTGTCTATGGAGCAGATGGTGTCTATCTGTCTGCAGATGGTTATGCGCAGGGCTGGTCACTGATTGATGGCACATATTATTATAAAGATGGCGAGAACTTTGTAATTAATCAGGCAAAGAAAATCAATGGAGATTGGTATTTATTTGATGTTCATGGAAAGATGGTGACAGGTTTTTCAGCTTCTGAATCGTACTTTGACATTGGCTGGTCACGCTACGATTATGATGATGGAAAATTTTACTATGGATCAGATGGAAGAAGATGCTATTACATTGGTTGGCGAGTAATTGATGGAAAGTGGTATTATTTTGACACGGAATCTCAGGCTGCATCGGGTTGGCAGATCATCAATGGTGTGAGATATTACTTTGATACAAAAAGCCATGTAATGGCTACTGGATATTATGTGGTCGCTGGAAGTTTATATTACTTTGATGCAAATGGCGCTTGTCAGGGCATTGAGAGAGGTTATGTCGGATGGCATTTGGATGACAGTGGAAACTGGTATTACATCAGAAATGGTCATGCAGTGACTGGAACGACAGTTATTGATGGCGTTCTGTATGAATTTGATGGCTATGGTGTATGGAATCTTAAGAGTTGATCGCTATGGAAAGAGTCTTGCGTAAGCAGGGCTCTTTCTGCTGCTTTTCTATGTTTCCATTTAGTGTCAAGATTTTTATCATCAAGATTTGGGTTGCGAAGAGAGCGGTTAGACGGTATACTGAAGATACCAAAAGAGAGGAAGGAGAACTTTATGATTAAGAAATTATTGGTAGGATTGGCGGTGCTCTCATGCACGATTAGCCCACAAAGCAGCTTTGCCGCTGAGAATGGAACGGCAGCAATCTATCATTTGGGAAGTCAGGCAGCAGGAAATGAAACAGCACTATCCCAGTCTGGCAATGGCTTAGCTCCGATTGGAGTGAAGCAGGCAGATGAGGAGATGGAGCAGCGGTATGCAAAACGGGAGGATAACCAGATTAGTCCGCAGAGTTATGTTTCTGAATATCAGATTTATTCAGAGATTGAGAGACGTGTGAAGGATGCCATGCTGAGTGGACAGACAACGGTCGATATTTCGGATATGAATATTTATGAGACAAAGTGTGTCTTTCCTTATTATTATGGATATTCTCCATATTTCCCGGAAGGATCTTTTGTAGCGCTTTATTATGCAGAAGATGGATTATATGTAGAGGCAGACATTCAAAATCCATTGTCAATAGAGGAAACAAAAGCTTATTTTGCACAGGTCGATGCAAAGCTTGCTTTTTATCAGTCTCTTGTAAATGACAGCATGACACAGGAGCAGAAGGCATTGACAATCCACGATTATATTGTTAGCCATTCAGAATATGATACATCCTATTCCATTTATGCATGTGAAGGTATTTTTATGCGTGGAATTGGAGTATGCCAGTCATATGCGTGTACATATATGTACATTTTAAATTCACTTGGTATTGACTGTTATTTTGTGCCGAGTGATGAGATGTGGCATGGCTGGAATATTGTTCGTATTAACGGACAGCTCTATCATGTAGATTGTACATATGATGATCCAGTGAGTGATAGATTTGGAATGGCAAGCCATGAGTATTTTTTACTTAGTGATAACGCAATCAGTCAGATGGATCATTACAGTTGGAATGCGCAGGGTATGACCTGTATAAGTAATGCATATGAATCTGCGTTTTGGAGAAATAGTGAGTCTCCGATTGTGCTTGCAGGCGGCAATAGCTATTATATGGATTCTGATTGGACTACATTGATTGAGAGAAACAATAGCACTGGTGCAGAAACGATTTTGACAAATACTTCAACCAATGATACTGGTGCTTACAGCGGACAGCAGGATACTGGATTGTTCTATTATGATGGAGGTATCTGCTATAACTCAAGTAATCAAATTTTAGAATTTGATCTGTCTGATCGTACCGAATATGTATTGTATGATTTGGAGGACTCTGTTGGAGCGATCATAAATGGATGCAGAGAAGAGAATGGTGCAATTACATTTGTTGCAGACTGGAGTCCATATTATTCAACTGGCGATATATATGAAATTGTTTGGAATGATGGCTGGTATGAGACAGATGATGGCTGGGTATATATTGTAAAGGGTAAACCTTTGAAGGGTTGGAGAGAACTTGGTCAAAATTGGTATTATTTTGATTCTGATGGTATTATGCTTAAAAATACATGGGTTACAGGCCGTTACTATGTTAAGGAAGATGGAACGATGGCACGTTCTGAATGGGTTGAAAATGGCAAATATTATGTGGATGAAAATGGTATATGGGATTCCAGTAAGATAGCCAAATGGCAGATTAGTAATGGTCGCTGGTGGTACAGCCATGCAGATGGAAGTTACACAACAAATGATTGGGAGAACATTGATGGAGAATGGTATTATTTTGATGCGTTAGGTTATATGTTGTCTTCAACTTGGATTGATGGTCGTTATTATGTGAAAGATAATGGAAAGATGGCACACTCTGAATGGGTTGAAAATGGTAAATATTATGTGGATGAAAATGGTATATGGGATTCCAGTAAGATAGCAAAATGGCAGATTAGTAATGGTCGCTGGTGGTACAGCCATGCAGATGGAAGTTACACAACAAATGGCTGGGAGAGCATCGATGGAGAATGGTATTATTTCGATGAGTCTGGCTATATGGCATCATCTTGTTGGATTGGCGTTTATTATGTAAAGGAAAATGGAAAGATGGCACATTCTGAGTGGGTTGACAATGGCAGGTATTATGTCGATGAGAACGGTGTATGGGTTCAGGGAGTGGCTGCGTACTGAATTAATACTTTCCATTTACCATTAGATGTGTTATAATTGCTCCGTATAGTTTCTGTAAAAAGAATGTAACTATATTGAATGATTTCACGTTGCCTGCATGACAGGCAGGGGAGAGATGGATATGGAGGAAAAAAATAAGCCGGGTGAAACGGTACCGGAGCCGGGTGAATCTGAGAGAATATCGGCAGAGAGAAAAGCTGCTTTGCAGGATATAGACAGAAAGCGCGAGGAGAAGGAAAAGCTTCGTCAGACGCAAAAGCAGGAGGCTGTGAAAGTACATGGAAGCTTAAGTGCGTATATGAACTGGCCGCTGCTTGTATGTATTTCGCTTTTGATTCTAAGCATCATTATCACTATGATTGACTGGATGGCTGGTGTGGCGGCAAGCGCCTGCTCAATTGTTCTGATCATAGGTCTTATGGCGCTTTCAATCTATTATCACCGCAGAATTAACAGTGACATGGTTGGCTTTGGCGCAGGTTATGCCCAGATTCAAAAGCAGCTGCTACAGGAAATGGAATTTCCATATGGTGTGGCAGATGAGATTGGCCGTCTAATATGGATGAATCAGTCATTTCAGCGAATTGTTCAGCTAAATAACAATGCACATAAAAACTTGGGTACGCTGTTTCCGGGAATCGACAGACAGTTTCCAAAGAATCAAAGAACATCACAGGTCCATTCGGAGTATCTGGGAAGAAAATATCAGATCACGATTAAGGCTGTGTCGATTCGTGATATTGTGGAGACGGTTGTTGATGAAGAGGATCAGGGAAAAAAGGCACCAATGATGTATGCAGTGTATTTGTCAGACGAGACACAGATGCTTGAGTGGAAGCAGAAGGTTGAGGATGAAAAGCTTGTTGCGGCGCTGATTTATCTTGATAACTATGATGAAGTCCTAGACTCCATAGAGGAGACGAGACGACCTTTGCTGATAGCGCTGATTGACCGTCAGATTACAAAGTATATCAGTGCCTATCATGGTGTTATTAAAAAGCTAGAGAATGATAAATATTTTGCCATCGTCAGCAACGAGCATTTAAAAGAGATGCAGGCAAATGATTTTTCACTTCTTGAGGATGTGAAGACGATCAGTATCGGAAACACGATAAATGTTACGATCAGTATCGGACTTGGCATAAACGGCGGAACGTATTCGAAAAATTATGACTACGCGCGCATGGCAATTGACATGGCACTTGGACGCGGCGGTGATCAGGTTGTTCTTAAAAATCAGGATGAGATCACCTATTATGGCGGTCGTACACAGAGCCAGGGCAAGAATACGCGTGTTAAGGCGCGTGTCAAGGCACAGGCGTTAAAGGAGCTTATAGAGGCATCTTCTGATGTGCTGATCATGGGTCATTCAATCAGCGATGCAGATTGTATTGGTGCTTCAGTTGGTATTTATCGCGCAGCCAGAACATCTGGTAAGGATGTTCATATTGTGCTGAATACTATTGCAAACAGCATAAAACCTCTTCTAAATCGTCTTGCCGAGGATGAAGAATATGGAAAGAAGCTGTTTATTGATAATGAGACTGCAATTCAGAGGATAACAGAAGGAACACTTCTGATTGTGGTGGATAATAACAGACCAAGCCGAACAGAGTGTCCGCAGCTTTTGCAGTTAGCACAGCATGTGGTAGTGCTTGACCATCATCGTCAGTCGCGTGACTGTATTGAGGGTGCAGTGCTTAGCTATGTGGAGCCTTATGCATCATCTGCCAGTGAGATGGTGGCAGAGATATTGCAGTATTATTCAGATTCAATCAAGATTCGTCCGACTGATGCAGATGCAATGTATTCTGGAATTGTTGTAGATACAAATAATTTCATGAATAATACAGGTGTCAGAACGTTTGAGGCGGCGGCTTTCTTACGTCGAAATGGTGCCGACATTACAAAAGTGCGAAAGCTCTTTCGTGATGATATGGAGGATTACAAGGCAAAGGCAGAGGCCGTGCGTGAGGTGGAGATGTTCCATGAGCGCTATGCAATCAGTGTATGTCCAAGTGACATGACTGGAAATCCGACAGTTATTGCAGCGCAGGCAGCAAATGAGCTTTTGGGTATTCGAGGCATTCGTGCATCATTTGTGATGACAGAATATGAAAATCAGATTTATATTAGTGCCCGTTCTATTGATGAGGTAAATGTACAGACCATAATGGAAAAGCTTGGCGGAGGCGGTCATATGAACGTCGCAGGTGCCCAGCTTCGCAATGTCACACTTGGAGAGGCCAGAAGCATGTTGAAGGATGTGCTTATGGCTCAGGAAGAAAAAGGTGACGAAGTGAAGGGCTGATATAGATATTAGAATTGGAGGAGAAAAAAAATGGAAATAATTTTATTACAGGATGTAAAATCACTTGGAAAAAAGGGTGAGCGCGTAAAGATTAACGATGGTTATGCAAGAAATTTTGTGCTTCCAAAGAAGCTTGGAATTGAAGCAACAGCAAAGAATTTAAATGATCTGAAGCTACAGAAGGCAAATGAGGATAGAATTGCGGCACAGAAGTTAGAGGAAGCAAAGCAGTTGGCAGCAAAGATTGAGGAAAAGTCAGTTGTACTGAGTGTTAAGACAGGTGAGGGCGGCAAGCTGTTCGGCTCTGTATCCACAAAGGAAATCGCTGCTGCATGCGAGAAGCAGTTAGGTCTTGAGATTGATAAGAAGAAGATGGTTCTGCCAGAGCCTATTAAGGCATGTGGAACTACGATTGTTCCGGTTAAGCTTCATAGAGAAGTAACTGCAAAGCTGACCGTTAAAGTTCAGGAAGCATAAAAAACATGGAAGAGGCATTAATAAAACGAGTACTCCCGCACAACACGGAGGCCGAACAGTTAGTAATCGGCTGTATGCTCATGGACAAGGAAGCCATATCGGCAGCCAGTGAGATTATCCATTCGGATGATTTTTACGGACGGCAGTACGGTGCCATGTTTGAGGCTATAACGGAGCTTTACAATGAGGGAAAGCCAACAGATCTAGTAGCCGTTCAAGAGCAGCTAAAGACCAAGGATGTGCCGCCGGAAAGCTACAGCATTGCTGCATTCCGTGAGCTGCTTAATATGGTGCCGACTTCCGTTAATATTCGCTATTATGCCAATCTGGTGTATGAGAAGGCATTGCTTAGACGCCTGATTCGTATCAATGAAGAGATTGCAAATGATTGCTATATGGAAAAAGAAGACGTCAATACCATTTTGGAATCAACAGAAAAGCGTATTTTTGGTCTTCTGGAAACAAGAGCAACAAGTGACTATGTGCCGATACGTGATGTAGTTATAAATGTTGTAAATAAGATTGAGATTGCATCGCGAAATCACAGCATGGTAACTGGCCTTTCTACTGGATATACTGATTTAGATCGTCAGACCTCAGGCATGCAGCCGTCAGATCTTATTTTGATTGCGGCTCGTCCGTCCATGGGAAAGACGGCATTTGTACTAAATTTAGCACACAATATGACCATAAAAGACAAGAAGACAGTTGCAATTTTTTCTCTTGAGATGTCAAAGGAGCAGTTAGTAAACCGTCTGTTGGCCATGGAGTCGCGTGTTGATTCTCAGACACTTCGTACAGGAAATCTTTCCGACAGTGATTGGGATCAGGTTGTCGAGAGTTCTGGTATCATTGCAAACACAAAGCTTTTGCTTGATGATACGCCAGGTATAACGGTGGCAGAGCTTCGTTCTAAATGCCGTAAGTTTAAGCTTGAGCATGGTCTTGATTGTGTCATGATCGACTATCTTCAGCTTATGAGCGGAAGCGGAACAAGAAAGGGAGACAGCAGACAGCAGGAAATCTCAGATATTTCACGTTCTCTAAAGGCACTTGCAAGAGAGCTAAATGTACCAGTCATCGCACTGTCACAGCTTTCACGTGCCTGTGAGTCAAGAACGGATCATCGTCCTATGCTTTCTGACCTTCGTGAGTCAGGAGCAATTGAGCAGGATGCAGATATTGTAATGTTTTTATACCGAGATGAATATTATAATAAGGATTCGCCGTCAAAGGGAATCACAGAGGTTATCATAGCCAAGCAGCGTAACGGTCCGATTGGAACTGTTGAGCTTGTCTGGATGGGAGATTTGTGTCGCTTTGGAAACAAAGAGTATACATCACAGTGATATTCTGGGATTTAAGATGGCAATAGAAAAGATCAGTGAAAATGGAGTTTACTTCCATTGTCACTGATCTTTTTTGCGAATGGGGTTCTGAATAATTACCTTTTTTTAACTATTAGATATGTTCTTAATAAAATGAAAGTCGCACTGCTAAGAGCTGCTGATTGGAAAAATCATAGTTTACAATGTTGCAGCCGGCAGCGTGCATGTTAATGAAGGATTGGATCCAGTCATTATATGATGCAGCAGCAGCAGCGTAGTCAGATGCATTTTCAAAACGAATCATTACAAGACCTTCACCGCCGCCTTCCCAGATGCTTTCTGCCTGCGCGACAAAGAGTGCTCTTGCACGGTCAAGCGCGGTACCAGAAGCAGGGTCACTTGACGAAGGGTCATCAGCATAAATCCATAGACCGGCCTGAACATGAAAATTAAAGTCCCAGCGCACAGTGGCAGGGTAGCCTCGTCTTTGGTAAAAATTATCTGCCGGGTATGGATCAGATGAGATAGCTGATTCTGGAATATTAAAATATGCGTAACATAAAGGCTGCTGAATGCCGTCATTTTCATTGTCATCATAAGTCGGATCGACATTGTAGTCATAGTCTCCGATGTGGGCGATGACCCAGGCATGTGTATTTCCTGTTATAACAGAGCTTTTGATGCCGAGACTTCGAAGTCCCCAGACGAGCGCCTTGGCGCGGCCGTCACATTTAGCCTGTCCATCAATCAGAGCACCATAGGCACTCTGGCAATTGTCTGCCTGAGTAGAATATACACAGTTTTCAATGATATAATTGTAAATAGTAAGCTCAGCCTGATAAGCACTTTGTCCCGACAGTGTTGTCTGCCAGCTTTGAATAAGTGTATTAACAGCTGCTGTCTGCGCATCAAAAGTTTCCTTTGATATTGTGTACTCAGGTGATACAGATACAACAAGACCAAGCAGATTTGAATGTTCAACCCATCGTGATGACAGCTGCATCAGCTCAGGACATTCATTTGTCAGAAGATGCATCAAATCGCTGACATTATCAGAACTGACGGCAACAGGGAGTGAAATAGTGCTCTGAAAACCTTGTATGCCAGTGTAAAGAGCCTGAAAGTTTGCTGCTTCATCATCTGCAAGAGAAGGCAGGTAGTAGCTATAATCTGCATAAAGTGGGGCACAAGAGATCGTTTCTGTAACAGATGATACAGGTGCAGATGAATCTGCTGCTGAAGAGAAAAGATCAACCTCGCTTCTTTTACCTAAGACATCGTCAAGAAGCTCATGGTAGGTGCTAAGACCTGCATGAAAGTAGTAGAGCGGTGTCTGGGCAGGGACACATCCACAGACTGCCATAGAAGACAGCATAAAAATAAAGCTAAGTGATAAAAAATGAAATAAGCGTTTCATAAAAACCTCTCAGTGTCAATATAAGACAAAATGTAAGACATTTTTTGCATCAGTTATTATATCACAAAAGAAATTAGAAGCAAGTGGAAGAAAGCACAAAAAAAGAAGATCTTTACGACCTTCTTTAGATAAGAGCGCGAGACGGGATTCGAACCCGCGACCCTCGCCTTGGCAAGGCGATACTCCACCACTGAGCCACTCGCGCATAAAATCTACAGAATCTCTTCTGTAAAGCGGGTGATGGGAATCGAACCCACGTATCTAGCTTGGAAGGCTAGTGTTCTACCATTGAACTACACCCGCGCAGTGCCCAAAGCTGGAATCGAACCAGCGACACGAGGATTTTCAGTCCTCTGCTCTACCAACTGAGCTATCTGGGCATCTCATCAACATCGAAGTTTTTGTTTCGTTTGTTTCTTACTCGCTGTCGACGATAGTTATTCTACAACAAGACAAGAGAAAAGTCAAGCACTTTTTTGAAAAAAACTTAACTTTTTTTTGAAGGCATGTTTTTTGCCCCAATTCATACAATTTGAATTCAGCAGCGGAAGCGGATTGCGAATGTCTGCTTTACATTTAATGGTTTGTCTTGCGGTTGATGAACTTTGTTCGATACTTTGAATATACAATTGTTTGATCGGCATAAAGACCATAATAACCAGACATTGCATAGCTTACTGCAATTGCTAAAATCATGTAGTGGGCAGAGTCAAAGCCAAATAATTCAAAAGCGATCAAAATAGATGTAATAGGGCAATTAGTGACACCGCAGAAAACAGCAACCATGCCCATTGCAGCACAAAGGGATGGGGCAAATCCAGCAAGGCTTCCAAAGAAACATCCAAAGGATGCACCTACGCAGAAGGAAGGAACAATTTCGCCTCCCTTAAAGCCGCCGCCAAGTGTGACTGCTGTAAAGAGCATTTTAATAAGAAAGGCTGCTGGGAATATAGTTTCTTCTTGAATAGACTGCTCAATCAGATTGCTTCCGGAACCAAGATAGCTTTTGCCGTCTGGAAGAAGAAATGCAAATACGATAACAATCAGTGCAGAGACAATTGCGCGTAGGTAAACATTTTTTATGTATGTTTTTAAAAGACCTCCAACTTTGTGAAGGATAATGCATAAAAGTATGCTGACAGCGGCACATAAGATTCCAAGAAGAACTGTTTTTGCAGCACCGTCAATGGAAAACAAAGGAATACTTACAATTGTAAATTTTTCGGCATGAACACCAAACGTAGAAGCAAGGTGAGCACCAATCAGCGCAGACATTACACAAGGAACTAATGCGGAATAATACATGACGCCGACACTGACCATTTCCATTGAAAAGACAGCAGCAGCCATCGGTGTACCAAACAGAGCAGCAAAAGCAGCACTCATGCCACACATGATTAGAACATGGCGATCTTCATCATCAAGATGAACGATTTTTCCAAGAAGATTTCCAAGGCTGCCGCCGATCTGAAGTGCAGCACCCTCGCGTCCGGCAGATCCGCCGCACAGCTGTGTCAGAATCGTAGAGATAAAAATAAGAGGTGCAACACGCGCTGGTGTCTCTTCATTTGCATGAATTGAGGCAATAACAAAATTAGTACCGCGGTCATTTGACTGTCCGCAAAAATGATAAAGAGCAGTGATTGCCAGACCAGCAACAGGAAGCAGGAATAAAAGCCAGCTGTATGCAGCGCGAAGCTGTATAGCTTTTCCAAGCAAAGTAGCAAATAGTGTTGATACGCCGCCGATCAGAAGACCTGACAAAAGTGAAAATCCAGTCCATTTAAGAAGAACCAGAAGATTCTGGCCGATGTTGGTCAGATAGCATTTGCGGGCAAATTCCCGCAGCTTAGGGGAAAACATAGGCATGACCTCCAAAGAAACTGTTTATAGGAAGCAGCAAAGATGCTGTACCGTTCCAATCCTAGCAGAAACAGCAGGGAAAGTCAACGAAACAAAAAGATCATGTTCCATTTTGTCTGTACTGAGCCGGTGTCATTTTAGCTCTTTTTTTAAAAGTTATGCAAAAGGCACTTTCACTTGAAAAGCCACATGAAAAACAGATATCCTTGACAGACATGGCAGTGTTGCGAAGCAGGTAACGTGCATTACTTAGCCTCGTATTTATGACATACTCATGTGGTGTAAAGCCAGTCTCTCGTTTGAATACGCGAATAAAATGATAAGAGCTTAATCCAGCAGCTGATGCGAGCACTTTGTCTGGCAGATCTTCTTTAAAATGTTCATTGATATAGGAAATGACAGTCTCAATCATATCTGTGCTGTCATTTTTTTTATCGGCAGCACTGTAGAGCAGAAAGCTTGTCAAAATATCATTAATATATTTAGAAAGAAGAGCTTCCTTAATCGAAGAACGACAAAAACTGTCAATGATAGCTTCAAGCTTGTTTGTGGCTGGCGCAGGATTTCCAATAGAAAATACAGTGCCAAGATGTGAGACGATAGATTCAAAAAAGTTTTTGGCAAGAGGTCCGTCAAAATGGCACCAGAGACATTCACTGCCTGTTTTTGTGCCATAGCTGTGCGGTTCATAGCAATTAATCAAAATAAACTCATCAGCTTTTGCATCAAAGCTTTCGTCTTTTGTTTGTACATACATGCTTCCTTTTTTGACATAAATAAGAAGAAAGCTGTCAAAAGAAGCGCGGTGCAGATGATAGTCTGGTGCATAGAAAAAATGACCGCATGTAAGCGGATAAAAAAACATGCTTCGTCCCAAGAGACTTGGCGAGTAGACATAATATGTTGATTCAGGTTCAATAAAGGGTTCGTGCGATTTCATAAAAATCTCCTTTTTTATAGTTACAGTTCATGGATAAGCCAATATTGCGGTAAATAGTTTTGCATGGCTTTGAATAATTACATTTTAACTTAGAATACATGAAAAAACAACAGAGCAATATTTTAAAACACAACCGCAACGAAAGATAATGTATTTCAAGCAAAACAGTAGTATAGTAAAAGTAAATATTGAAAGTAAATAAAACAATATTGAAAATGATAGAAAGATTCAAGCAAATAAATAATAACAGAAAATAATAGCGAAACAGGAGGCAATTATGCAAAAGGCAAGTGTATGGGCAGAAAAAGTCATGATTCCTACATATGAGATTGGAGAGGCGGAGAAGAATCCGATTTTTCTGGAAAAACGTGTGTATCAGGGAAGCTGCGGAAAGGTATACCCGTATCCGACGATTGAAAAAATAAGTGATGAGAAGAAGGATAAGGAATATACGGCAGTATGGCTGGAAAACGAGTACATTAAGGTTATGGTTCTTCCAGAGCTTGGCGGACGAATCCAGAGGGCATATGATAAAACAAATGATTATGATTTTGTTTACTATAACCAGGTGATCAAGCCGGCACTTGTTGGTTTGACGGGACCGTGGATTTCAGGAGGTATTGAATTTAACTGGCCGCAGCATCATCGTCCGACAACATTTCTTCCAGTTGATTATGAAATTCAGGAAAATGAGGATGGAAGCGTTTCTGTTTTATGTCATGACGTGGATCAGATGTATGGAACAAAGGGACTTATGAGAATTAGCGTATACCCGGGAAAAGCTTATATTGAAATCAAGGGACAGCTGTATAACCGCACATCACTTCCGCAGACATTTCTTTGGTGGGCAAATCCAGCAGTTCCTGTTAATGACAACACACAGTCCATTTTCCCGCCAGATGTTCACGCTGTTATGGATCATGGAAAGAGAGATGTTTCTCGTTTTCCAATTGCGACGGGTGTTTATTATAAGAAGGATTACAGCGAAGGCGTAGATATTTCACGTTACAAGAATATTCCAGTCCCAACTTCTTACATGGCAGAAAAGTCAAAGTATGATTTTGTCGGAGGATACGACTATGGAAAGCATGCTGGTATTTTGCATGTGGCAGATCATCATGTTTCACCGGGAAAGAAGCAGTGGACCTGGGGCTGCGGTGATTTTGGAAAGGCATGGGATCGCAATCTGACTGATGAGGATGGTCCATATGTAGAGCTGATGACAGGTATGTTTACAGATAATCAGCCTGACTTTACATGGTTAAAGCCGTTTGAGGAGAAAACATTTACACAGTATTTTATGCCATACAAGGAAGTTGGACAGGTAAAGAACGCATCAAAGGAAGCTGCTGTTTCACTCTCGGCAGCAAATGATGCAGCAACTGGAAAGAAGACTGCAAAGATTATTGTCTATGCAACAGCTGTATATGAAAAAGCAAGAATTATTCTGACAGGAAAAGACGGCGTGTTGTGTGATGAGAGCGCAATGATTTCTCCTGTTGACATTTTTGAAAAGAGTGTAGTACTGCCAGATGATACGCAGGAAGAAGATCTGAAAGTTGAAGTTTGTGCAGATGGCAGAAGCTTAATTGCATACCAGCCAGAGAAGGAAGAAATTCCAAAGCTTCCAGATCCGGCAAAGGCAGCAGATGAACCGTCAAAGATCATGACAAATGAGGAACTGTATTTAACGGGACAGCATATTGAACAGTACCGTCATGCAACATGGAGGCCTGATCCTTATTATTTAGAGGGATTAAAGCGTGATCCAGATGATATTCGCATTAACAATGCATATGGTATGCTCTTGATGAGAAGAGGCTTATTTAAGGAGGCAGAACCTTATTTTAGAACAGCTATTAAGCGCCTGACCTGGAAGAATCCTAATCCATACAACAGCGAAGCATATTATCTGTTGGGACTTGATTTGTGTTACCTTGGAAGAGAAGATGAGGCTTATGATGCTTTTTATAAGGCAGCATGGAGCAATGAACAGCAGGAAATGTCATTCTATTATATGGCAGCGCTTGCGGCAAAGAAAGGTCAATTTGAAACTGCGCTTGAGCACATTGATCGCTCACTTGTTAAGAATGCGCATAATATTAAGGCAAGAGGATTACGTGCATGGCTTCTTGCAAAGCTTGGAAAAGAAAAGGCTGCAGCTCGTATGCTCGAGGATAATTTAGAACTTGATCCATTTGATTTTGTATCTGGTTTTGAGGCAATAAAGGCAGAGAATGATTCAGAAAAGAAGCAGAAAATGCTTGATGACTTGAATGGACTGATGCGTAATTTCCAGGAAAATTATTTGATGACAGCAAGAGATTTTGCGCAGTGGGGCGCATATGAGGACGCTGTTTTAGTTTTAAAGCAGTGCACAAAGAAATATCCGATGCTGTATTATTATGCAGCTTATTATGAAGAAAAAATGGGTGAAGATGATGCAGTAAAGAAGTCACTTGAGAAGGCAGAAAGCTGTGCTTTCGATTATTGCTTCCCGAATAAGCTTGATGATATTGCTGTACTTACATTTGCGATTGAAAATGGCTGCAAAAAGAAGGCGCCTTATTACCTTGGCAATCTTTTTTATGATAAATTACAGTGGAAGAAATCTGTTGAATTGTGGGAAATGTCTGAGAAGGCAGATGACACATTTTCAATCGTTCATAGAAACCTTGCACTGGCTTATTATAACAAGATGGGTGATTCTAAGGCAGCTAAGTGTGAACTAGAGAAAGCATTTTCATTAAACCGCAAGGATGCCCGTATTTTCCTTGAATTAGATCAGCTTTACAAAAAGCTTGGATATAGCTTCAAAGAGCGTTTAGCAAAATATGATGAAGATCCATCTCTTGCAGAGAGCCGTGATGATTTGTATATTGAATATATTACTCTTATGAATATGTGCGGAGAATATGAACGCGCTTATCGCTGCATTATGGGACGCCGTTTCCATCCGTGGGAGGGCGGCGAAGGAAAGATTACAACGCAGTATACTATTTCCTTACTCGAGATGGCAAAACAGTGCTTGGCATCAGAAAAATATGAACAGGCAGAGAAGTTGCTTAAAAAAGCACTTGTATATCCAGAAAATCTTGGAGAAGGCAAGCTAGAGGGAACAAAGGATAATCATCTGTTTTATCATCTTGGACTTGCGCTTGAAGCACAGGGAAAACATGATGAAGCAAAAACATGTTTTGAAACTGCGACGATTGGAACAGATGAACCAGCGGGTGCTATGTACTATAATGATCAGCCGGCTGATATGATTCTCTATCAGGGACTTGCATTTGAAAAATTAGGAAAAACAAGAGAGGCAAAATCACGTTTTTATCGTCTGATTGATTACGGTGAGCAGCATTTAAATGATGAGGGCAAGATTGAATACTTTGCTGTATCACTTCCAGATTTTCTGATTTTTGATGAGGATTATACAAAGAAAAATCGTGCACACTGCTGTTATCTGATGGCACTTGGAAATATTGGATTGCAAAACCGCGAAAAGGCAGCAGAATTTTTAAATGAGGCGCTTGAAATAGAGCCGTCTCATATGATGGCAACACTATATCAGAAACAATAAATGTTAAGCAAAAAGCGAGGAAAATCATGAGACTAGTAGATTTAACAACAAAACCCTGGCAGCTTATGCTGCCGGGAGAGAAGGAAACTTCTCTAAATAAAATGGTATATCTGCCAGGAACACTTGATGAGTTTGGAGTCGGTCATGAAGATCGGCTCGACAACTCATGTCATCCAGATGAGACAACTGCGCAGAGTTTTGATGATGATGTGATAGCAACACGATTTACAAGAAAGCATACGTATGAAGGTCCGGCATATTTTGAGCAGGAAATTACGATTGCACCAGCAGATAAATGCCGCACTTTCTTTGAGATTGAGCGAGCCAGATGTGTGCGTGTTTATTTAGACGGCGAGGAAATATCATCATACGAGGAACAGACAATAAGCACACCACATGTATTTGAACTTACTGGTCATGAAGGCATTCATAGACTTTGCGTTGAGTCAGATAACAGTTATCCAGGTCTGCCGCACGATGCTATTGTCTATTCATCGGCAGCAACAGATGAGACACAGACAAATTGGAATGGACTTCTTGGTTATATTCGTCTTCGTGAGGAAAATCCGATCTTTTTATCGCAGGTACGCGTGTACCCTAAGGATGGAGGAAAGCTTCGCGCAGAAATAGATCTTGATACATATGACGAACCATTTGAAGGCGTGCTTGTTTTAAAAAGCAGTGTACTTTTGCAGGACTATGAGCAAAAAATTAGTGTAATGACTTCGAATTCCAGAAAAACAATTGTGGCAGAGGATTTACTTATTTCATCGTCAGCAGCAAACTGGGATGAATATGATGGAAAGTTATATGAACTGACAGCTGCACTATATAAAAATGATTTGCAGTCATCTGAAAGTGAAATAAATCAAAAAGAAGATGAAAAGACTGTTAGCTTCGGCATTCGTACATTTGGTGATGATGGATATGGTCATCTGTCATTAAACGGCAGAAGAATTTTCCTTCGAAGTGAGGCAAACTGTGCAGAATTTCCAGAGACAGGCTATATTCCAATGGAAAAGGAAGCGTGGAAGAATATTTTACAGACATATAAAGATTATGGCATCAATATGGTGCGTTTTCATTCGCATTGTCCGTCAGAGGCAGCATTTTTTGCAGCTGATGAGATGGGCATTTTGATGCAGCCAGAGCTTTCACATTGGGATCCAAAGCATGCATTTGAATTTGATGAAAGTTTCTCGTATTATCAAAAGGAACTGCGCCAAATTATAAAAGCACTTGCCAATCATCCATCTTTTGTCATGCTGACATTTGGGAATGAGCTTCATTGCGGAGCGCTTGGCACAAGCAGAATGCATAAGATGCTGCAGGATGCAAAAAAACAGGATCCGACAAGACTCTATGCTAATGCGTCAAATGCGCATTATGGAAATGAAGGATGCGATGAAGAGAGTGATTTCTATGCATCACAAAGCTTTTATAATTACAGAATAAGAGGAACGCTTGCAGGAAATCCAGAGACACCAGAGGAAGCAGCCAAAGTTGATGCTTATGAAAAGGCAAATGGAAAGCTGGCAAAGGTTAACATTAAGGGCTACATCAACAATCAGTATCCAAATGCGAAGACAAACTTTGATGAAACCTTAAGAAAGATTAGAGAGCAGTATAAAAAGCCAGTGTTTAGCTTTGAAGTTGGTCAGTTTGAAGTGCTTCCTGATTTTGATGAGCTTGCACATTTTAAGGGAATTTCTGATCCAGCAAATTATAGACGTATTCAGCGTATGGTTCGCGAAAGGGGATTAGAGCCTGTTTGGAAGAAGTACGTTGAGGCAACTGGAGAACTATCAAGGCTTTGTTACCGAGAGGAGATCGAAGCTGCGATGCGCACAAAAGATCTGTCTGGTATTTCACTTCTTGGACTGCAGGATTTTCCAGGACAGGGAACTGCTCTTGTGGGAATGCTTGATTCACATTTAGAGCCAAAACCATTTGATTTTGCAAAACCAGAAAAATTTAGAGCTTTCTTTAAAGAACAGCTTGTATTAGTTGGTCTTGAAAAGTATACTTATGAAGAGGGTGAGACACTTTGTGCAGATGTGCAGATAGCCAATTATGGAAAGACAGACTGTGCTGGAGATCTGGAGTGGACATTGTGGGCATATATGCCGAATGAAGAATTAGATAGTGTGAGAAAGGTCGCTGTAAAGAGTGGTCATATGAGCGCTGTTTCATGCCCAAAGGGAACACTTAGCAAAGCTGGAACATTAAAGATTGAACTGAATAATAAAATTACAGCACCAGTTCGCTGTGATCTTACTGTTAAGATTGCAGATGCAGTTAATTCATATCCGATTTGGATTTATAAGAATGAAATGCCAAAATGTCCAGAAAGCGTTTATGAGACAACTAAGTTGGATTTGCAAGCAAAGAATGTGCTTGATAACGGCGGTATAGTGTATTATTCGCCAAAGTCAGAGGAAAGCTCCTTCCATAATTCAATTCGTGCTCAATTCTCAACAGATTTCTGGTCAGTTGGAACGTTTGGAAGACAGGAAGGTGCGATGGGACAGCTGATTCAAAAAGATCATCCAGTGTTTAAGGAGTTTCCGACAGAGAGCCATACAAATTGGCAGTGGTGGCCAATGGCAAATCAAAGAGCTGTTATACTGCCAGATACAGTAAAACAGCCATTTGACGCTATTATTACAGAAATGGACAGCTATGCATTTTTAAGACCAATGGCGCAGCTGTTTGAGTGCCGCGTCGGAAATGGAAAACTTCTCTATTCCACACTTGGACTTCAGGATTTGCAGCAGTATCCAGAAGGAAAAGCGCTTCTTAGATCAATTTATAAGTATCTGGATTTAGAGACATTTGCACCAAAGCAGAGCATAGAGTGGGAGACGTTAGTAAGTATCTGACATTAAACCAGATGATTTTCGAAAGGAGTGCATATGAGACGAATATTAGTTAAGTCATTAAATGAAGCTTTTGATTTTGTGATGGATCATTATTATCCGGCAGGATGTGAGGAGGACGCAAAAAGAAAAGATACATATGCAGTCATTTCGATTCAGGATACTCACACGGGTGGTTTTGGTGTTACCTTTGCAGAAAATAAGTTTTGTAAAGGCGTTCTTACTTTATATTTTGATGATGTGGTGAAGGAAACAAAAGGTGCTGTATTGTTTGATGAAAATATGGCAGATTCTGTTATCGCATTTATTCGCAGTCATATGGATGTAGATACGCTGTTAATTCACTGCTATGCCGGACAGTCAAGATCGCGTGCAATAGGAGCATTTGCGAAAAAAATGATGGGAAAGAGCAATCAAACATATTTTTCGGCAGATAAGCTTTGGGCAGGCACACCAAATGAGTATGTTTATAATATGTTGGAAGATGCCTGGTTTAGAGATATGTTGGGATGAATCCTACAGATAATACTAGAATTTTGCATTCATATATGGTATCATAGGGACAGTTGCAAAAAAATGACAATATATGGAGGGAAAAACAGTGAGTGATTATACGTTAAATACCAAATGTGTGCAGGCAGGATATACGCCGGGAAATGGAGAACCGCGTCAGATTCCGATTATTCAGTCTACGACATTTAAGTATGATACGAGTGAAGACATGGGAAAGTTATTTGATTTGGAAGCATCCGGTTATTTTTACAGCCGTCTGCAGAACCCAACAAATGATTATGTTGCAGCAAAGATTGCAGAACTTGAAGGCGGTGCGGCAGCAATGCTGACTTCATCAGGACAGGCAGCAAACTTTTTTGCTCTGTTTAATATTTGTGAGTGCGGCAGTCATATCGTAGCTTCTTCATCTATTTATGGCGGAACTTATAACCTGATTGCTGTAACACTGGCAAAGATGGGTATTCGTGCTACTTTTGTTTCTCCTGACTGCACAGAGGAAGAATTAAATGCAGCATTTACAGAAGATACCAGAGCTGTATTTGGTGAGACTATCGCAAATCCGGCACTGACAGTTCTTGATATTGAAAAGTTTGCAAAGGCCGCTCATGCACATGGCGTTCCGTTAATTGTGGATAACACATTCCCGACTCCGGTAAACTGCCGTCCAATCGAGTGGGGTGCAGATATCGTAACACATTCCACAACAAAATATATGGATGGACATGGTGCAGCAATCGGCGGTGCAATTGTAGATGGCGGTCATTTTGACTGGATGGCTCATGCAGAGAAATTCCCAGGCCTGTGTACACCTGATGAATCTTATCATGGAGTTACATATGCAGAGAAGTTTGGCATGGGTGGTGCCTTCATCACAAAGTGTACATCTCAGCTGATGCGTGACCTTGGATGTATCCAGTCTCCACAGAATGCATTTATCTTAAATCTTGGTCTGGAGTCACTTCACGTAAGAATGCCGCGTCACGTTGAAAATGGACAGGCCGTAGCAGAGTTTTTACAGGCACAGCCGCAGGTTGCTTATGTAAATTATCCGGGACTGCCTACAGACAAGTACTATGAGCGCGCAAAGAAGTATCTTCCAAACGGAGGATGCGGTGTTGTTTCATTTGAGTTAAAGGGTGGTCGTGCAGCAGCAGAGACATTTATGAAGCACTTAAAGCTTGCAGCAATCGAGACACACGTTGCAGACGCACGTACCTGCTGCTTAAACCCAGCAACATCCACACATCGCCAGATGAATGACGAGCAGTTAGCAGCAGCTGGTGTTCCGGCAGGACTGGTTCGTATTTCTTGCGGACTGGAAGATAAGAAAGATCTGATCGCAGATCTGGCACAGGCATTGGCAGCAATTGAATAAGTAATAAAAACAGTGGGGCAGAGAATTTTTTTAATTCCTGCCCCTTGTTTTGATTTACTTTATGCGCGCCTAATTAGTTTGCTGGGAATCCAGCCTGTTTTAATGCATCAAGCACAGCTTTTTTGATTCCATTTGAGCTGTAGGTTGCACCGGAAACTGCATCAACATCAGTATTTTGTGCTTCAAGAATTTCAGAAACAACCTTGTCTTTGCATTTATCGAAGTACCACAGGTCGCTCTCGGCACTGCTGCAGGAGATATCAGTGATTTTGCCGTCCTTGATTGTGACTGTTGCCTTTACAGCGCCATCATATCCGTAGGCTTTTCCCTCATAAACGCCATCGGTGAGAGCAGTGTCATCAAAAGACTGAGAATCTTCTTTTGAAATAGGCTCAGATTCGATAGTTGTATTTTCAGCAATTTCTGTATTTGAATTGCCATCAGCTATAGTATCATTTGGGCTTGAAACGGCACAGATAATAACCATAACAGCAAGAAATACACCAAAGCAAATGGATGTAAATTCGCGGCGGTGTTCTGGCTTTTTCTTTAGGAAATACCATTTGCGTATTCGACAGATTGCATATCCAAGGAAAATTGCCGTGTAAACAATTACAGAAAAATAGTAGCCATCCTTGCCATCTTTGGCAAGCGGAATAAATAATAACATAATGTGGAGGTAGAGCAGCGCATAAAACAGGTAGGCAAAGCGCTGGATCTGCTTCCACTTTTTTGCTTTCATACGCTTACGAATCTTTGGAAAAGAAAGGATAGTAAGCAAAATCATAATGATAAGAAGAATAATTGTAATGATGCAGGCAGTGAATTGATTGGCAGGAAGTGCGGATGCATTGGTAAAGAAACGCACGAAATAAGTTCTTCCATAGCCAATGTTGTGACCAAGCGTCAGCATTGCGGCAAAGATAGAAAGCTCACCGCGCACTGGCATAAGTCGCTTAATTAGCCAAGAACCGTTAGAGAAGGCACCTGTCCACATAACAATACACCAGAGTGCGCATGAAAGGGCACCGCGGCGAAATAGGTCAAGAAGGAAAGTGACAGCCTCTGGCAGATTCCTTGAAAAAGGAAATAGTGATATAAAAAGTGTAAGCACAAGTGCACCTATGTACCAGGGATACGGATGACGTTTGATCGTGGATTTTGCAGTCAGTGCAAAGATTGATGCGATGATCAGTGAAAAAATAAATAACATAGATATTTGATTACCTCCGTTTATACGATTTATATGAGATGTTATATGACCAAGAGATCAAAATTATCTTGTAAGCGAGCTTGTATTGGCTTTAAGAGCTTTTGACATTTGTATCATAAATGTAGTGTAACATAAGAAAAAATGCATCACAAGCAAACAGGAAGCGCAAAAAAGACGAAAAAAAGACATGGAGTTAGTGCAAACTAACAAGAAATAGACAAAAATGAAGAAAGACAGTTCATATAAAAGGAAAAGCATAATTAAAAATTGTTAGAAATGACTAACTAGAGTTCACAATAAAACATATGAAAAACGTCAAATTGCTGTTTTTATATAAATAGTCTTTTTTTCTCAATAAGGGTGTTGATTTTTATGATTGTGTTAGAATATACTAACTGCCATCGGCAATAAAAAATTAAAGGAGATATCATTTATGAGAACAAAAATGGCATTAGCTGTGTTGGCGGCAAGTACCTTGGCAGCAGGAAATATGAGCGCTTTTGGAGGAGTTTTAAAGAGTGAGAGCACACCGGCAACAAGCGAGGTGCAGACAGAGGAAGCTTCTGGTGCAGAGGATGAGGCACAAACAGTAAGCATTGAGACAAGTGAATATTACTTTGGTAAGATTAATGTTCCATATGCAGATTTTTATTATGGAGAAATCAATCATGTACAGCCAGAGGCACTTGAGGATGCAGCAGCAGGTCAGTATGATGCAGAGGATAAGGTAACGGCTGCGGGTCTTCGTGAGGAAGGTATTTATGATTCCGTTACTTCTGCGACAAGCCAGAAATCTCAGCGTTTTGAAAAAAGCTATTTTGAGCAGAATGGCGATGGAACCGATATTTTAGGACCATCCAGTGTAAATGTGGCAATTCCAAAGACATTGTATGATGATGTAAAGGCAGCAATCGAAGCTGATACTGAGTGCAGCAACCCACTTGTTGAGTTCGTATCATCACTTGAAGAAGTTTCAGAGGAAGTTCCGGCTGAATATAAGGTAATCAATTCTGATGGTACATTGAGCCAGACAATTGGAACAACTAAAGAGGCAGAAAATGTAACAGTTTCCTTTGCAACAGTTTCGACATGGGGCAATTATCAAATCGACTTTGACGGTCTTGAGATTGAATCTGCTGATATTCAGGGTGCACTCCTTGAAACATCTGACGGAGAAATTTATGGTCTTGAGCATTTGGATAACTTATGGCTGCGCGCAAATGAGATTGCATTTGCAGCAGAAGAGATGACTGAGCCACATGGAAATACACCGTCATGGCAGCGTTTTGCTGACATTCAGGGAAAGACAATCACAAAGGTAACTTACATGCTGGCGGATCAGGATGATATCTCTATTGAGACTGATCTGTACTGCAAGGAGCTTCTTGGAGAAGAATATTCCATTACAACAGATGAGAGTGTTACTTATCAGAAGGATGGCACTGCAATCAACATCACATATACAACACCAGATGATAGTGATTATAGTGTAGAGGCTGTCGCAGCAGGACGTACTGCCGTAGAAGATGGACTTTACAGCGTAGAAGACAACGTAATTACACTGAGCGGTGATTTAAAGCCAGGCAGCTATACAGTTACATTCTCAGATGACAAGTATGCAAGCAAGAAGTCAAGCACACTTGTTGAGTCTGGATTAGAGGAAGGCAGTGTTTCTATCGAAAATAATGCTGTTGTAATCTCAGATAATGAGCAGGGGCTTACTGGCGCAGATTATGCGGCACAGGTAACAAGTGTTGTTGTAAATGGTGAGCCAGTAAATGCAAAGGGCATTGCAGGTATCTTATTCAATGAGGATGGAAGCATAAATATGGATGCTGAAATCGAAGGTCAGGATGGAAATGTTAAGGTATTTGACGGAAGTGATTCCTATGAGATCGAGTTAGAAGCAACTGGATATCCGTCTGTAAAGGGAACTGTAACAGCACAGTAATAAAACAATTTGAAATAGTAGATAGTAAGCAAAAGGCTGGCTGCCATATGACTCGTAGCCAGCCTTTTTGCAGAATATAGAACAGCAACCAATGAGAGAAAGGAAGATTTTCATGAATCGAAAGAAAAGTTTTGCTAATCTTTTGAAAATAACTTGTGTTATGGTCTGTTCATGCATTGGCACACAGTTTGTTTGGGCTGATAAGACTGACAGCGAGAGCATAACAGATACTGCAATGGGAACAGACTGCAGCGTCCGTGTTTTTGGTTCGGATGGAACTGCAAAAGATATTATGGATATGCTTTCTGATATTGAGAATAAATATTTATCATGGCGCATTGAAGGCAGCGATATTGCCAATATCAATGAAAATGCATCAGAGAGCGAGCCTGTTATGCCATCAAAGTGGACATATAGTTATCTGGAAAATGTGCTTGATCTTGCAAGAAAAAGCAGCGGTGCATTTGATCCGACATTAGGCCGCGTGTCGCAGCTGTGGAATCTGGAAAGTGACAATCCCTATATTCCATCAAAAAGCGAACTGACAAAGCTTCTTTTAGAGACTGGCTGGGAAAAAATAAATCTGGGTGACGGTGAAGTGTTTTTAAAAGATGGTGTGCAGATTGATCTTGGAGCAGTCGGAAAAGGAATCGGATGTGATGAAGCACGAAAAATGTTAGAAGAGACAGATGCTGACGCAGCAGTGGTATCCGTTGGAGGAAGCATTTTGACGTATGGAAAAAAGCCAGATGGAAAACCATGGAAGATAGGCATTGCAAATCCACGCAATGAAGATGGCGAATCGTATCTTGGTTCATTAACGATTGATGGAACATGCAGTATATCTACATCTGGAGATTATGAAAAATATGTGATTGAAGATGGTGTGCGCTATCATCATATTTTAGATCCAAAGACAGGATATCCGGCAGATAGCGGACTAATCTCTGTCACAATTGTCTGTGAAAAAGGATGGCTGAGCGATGGTCTGTCTACTGCATGCTTTGTGCTTGGTTATGAAGACAGCCTGCCGCTGTTAGATACTTATCAGGCAGAGGCTGTGTTTGTAACCGAGGATAAAGAGGTGATTGTAACAGATGGATTAAAAGATATGTTTACATTGACAGATTCTTCGTATGAACAGGTGGAAGAATGAGAGAAAAGAAACGAGCAATTATAATCGCTTCAATACTAAGTTTGATATTTATATTGTCTGCGGTCTGGACTGCGCACCAATTTCTGGCAAAGCAAGAAGCGGCAAGCGCAGCAATTTATCAGAATGGCACATTAATTAAAATTATTTCAACTGATCATGAAGAGACATTTCGCATTGAAGATGGTGAAAATTGGAATGAGATTACTGTAGACAAAGACGGGATTCATGTGAGCGGTGCGAGCTGCCCGGATAAGATTTGTATGCATACCGTGTGGAGAGGAAAAGGTTCTCTTCCGATTGTGTGTCTGCCAAATCATCTTGTGATCACGGCGGCACCAGAAGAAACGGATGATGAATTTGATGTGCTGACATACTAGAGTCAATGAAGTCAATATGTGATATGTAACTTCTATCAAATTAGGCAGAGTACCACGTACATAGGAGTTGCGTAGCGCATCGTGTGGAGACTTAATATATGTGGCAGCTACCTGATTTTATGTAAAAGAAAGAATAAATAAAAATGAAAACAAAGAAAAAAGATAAAATGAATAAAGCAGAGAAAGCAAATAAAATGGATATAAAAAAGATGACAGCACTTGCAATGTTTTCAGTGATTGCGCTTACAATCTTTATGGCAGAATCCATGATCGGACCGATTGTACCGATTCCAGGAATTAAGCTTGGACTAGCCAATATCGTAACACTTCTTGTACTGGTTTTATATGGACCAAAGGAAGCACTCTTTGTGCTGATCGTGCGAATCCTTCTTGGAAGCATGTTTGGCGGACAGATGATTTCATTTTTTTATAGTTTGTCTGGCGGTATTCTGTGTTGGCTTATCATGAGCCTTATTAGTGTGCTCCTTAAGAAAAAGTTTCTTGCGTTGATAAGCATGTGCGGAGCTGCTGCCCATAATATCGGACAAATTTTGGCTGCCATTGTGATTACACATTCTATAAGCGTAGTAGCATATTTACCTGTTTTGATGTTCAGCGCAATGATCACAGGTTGCTTTACTGGACTGGTTGCCCAGGTGTGTGCAAAGAGACTGCAAAAGATTTTAAAAACTTATTTTGAATAAGAAAAAACTGATTTGTCGGGAAAGCTGGCAGGTCAGTTTTTATTTTACCTAAAATTTACGTAAATGCGTCGTAGACTTGACCGAGTGCTGTTACACTGCTTTGCGATAGGCAGAATATCAAATAAAAATGTAGTAAGGCACAGAAGGGAAAAGGCGCAAATATGCAAAAAGAAATTTTTATGAATAGGGAGCTTTCATGGCTTAAATTTAACGAGCGTGTACTGGAGGAGGCAGAGAATACGAAGGTGCCGCTATGCGAGCGTCTTTCATTCGCGGCAATTTATCAGAGTAACTTGGATGAATTTTTCATGGTTCGTGTAGGATCGCTGATTGATCAGGAATTGCTTGGAAAAGGAGAACGTGAAAATAAGACACAGATGACGGCACAGGAGCAGATCCGTGCAATTTTGCCGCGTGTTCAGGAATTAAATACGAGAAAGGATATCGTGTACACACAGATTATGCACAGCCTGGAAAAGCAGGGAGTGCGTCTTGTAGATTTTCATAAGATCACTCAACAGGAGAGTACACGACTCAGAGCATATTTTCAGGCAGAAATAGAGCCGCTTTTATCTCCATCCGTGATTGGAAAACGACAGACTTTTCCATTTTTAAGAAATCGCGAGCTTTATGCGGTGGCAGCGCTTGAGAATAAAAGCGGAAAAAAGCGCCTTGGCATTATTCCGTGTGTTAATACGGGATCAGGAAAAATTTTTCCAAGACTAATTAACGTCAAGGGAAGCGATATGTATATGCTTTCAGAGGATCTTATTCTTCATTATATGCCAAGGATTTTTAAAGGCTATCAGGTAAAGGAAAAAGCAATCATCAGAATTACAAGAAATGCAGATATTGATGCAGATGCATTATATGATGAGGATCTTGATTACCGCGATTTTATGGAGAAACTGATCAAGAAAAGAAAGAAGCTGGCGCCGCTTCGTCTTGAAATTGAGGGTGATTTAAGCGGTGAAACAGTAAAGGCGCTTTGTGGCCATCTTGATTTAAATTCCTGCTATGTGTATTATGCAAAGTCACCGCTTGATCTGTCCTTTGCCTATGAAATTCAGGATCTGCTTCGAAAAAATACACAGTTATTTTTTGAAAAACGCGTACCGCAGAAGTCGCCTATGTTTAGTCAGGGCCAGCCAATCCTTGATCAAATAAGAAAAGAGGATAAATTACTGTCTTATCCATACGAAAGCATTAAGCCATTTTTACAGATGCTTCATGAGGCGGCAAATGATCCAGATGTGATTTCAATTAAGATGACTCTGTATCGCATGGCAAGGCAGAGTAAGGTGGTAGAATATCTGATTGAGGCTGCAGAAAATGGTAAGGAGGTATTTGTACTTGTTGAATTAAAAGCGCGTTTTGACGAAGAAAATAATATTGAGTGGTCGCGTCTTCTCGAGGATGCAGGCTGCCGCGTTATTTATGGATTAGACGGCTATAAGGTACATTCAAAACTTTGCCTGATTACAAAGAGAAGCGAAGACAGAATTGAATACTATACGCAGGTAGGAACTGGAAATTACAATGAAAAGACTTCACGTTTGTACACTGATTTGTCATTCATGACATCAAATGTGCAGATTGGAATGGAAGCAGCAAGGATTTTCCAGGCGCTTGCAATGGGACAGACACCAGATGAACTGAAGCATTTGCTTGCAGCACCGAATTGTCTGCAAAATCGTGTAATAGAGATGATTGATGGTCAGATTGAGCTTGCAAAGAGCGGACAGCCTTCTTATATTGGTCTTAAGATGAATTCTCTGACAGATAAGAAGATTATGGATAAGCTGGTGGAGGCATCACAGGCAGGAGTGAAGATTGATATGATCATTCGCGGAATATGCTGTCTGATTCCGGGAGTACAGGGATATACAGAAAATATTAGTGTCAGAAGCATTGTAGGTCGATTCCTTGAGCATTCAAGAATTTATATTTTCGGTGTAAAAGAAAATGCACATGTGTATATAGCATCAGCAGATTTCATGACAAGAAATACGCTTCGCCGTGTAGAGGTAGCTGCTCCAATTGAAAATGAAAAATTAAAAAAGCTTCTACTTGATATGTTTGATGTGATGCTTCGTGATAATCAGAAAGCAAGAGTCGAATTGCCAGATACGACATATGCGATGGCTTCTGCGCTGGAGCTTCAAAACGATCCGCCGCTTAATGCACAGGAATATTTTTACGATAAGGCATATGACGCGTGAACAGTAACGCAGAGAAAAACAACATTAGGCATAATAGAATAATCCATTGATTTTACAAGACCGCTGAGGTATACTTCTCTTATATCGCAGCGGTTTGTTTTTTTTGTTGTAAACCTATTTTGGAAAGCGGGTGAAACAATGGGAAATATTATGGATTATTTGAAATGGAGAGGTGATCTGACATTTTCACAGGATGCCTTCAATGAGGTAGATAACTTGCTTTTGTCATTTGTGGCATATGTGAATCTTGAGGGATTGTCTGTTGGTGCTGGCGAAGAGCGAGTGACACTTGAGGAGCTTTCAAGACGCTTTTTTGTGCTTCACAGTGAGGAAGAACTTGCAGCAGACAAGTCGTTTACGAGACTGGCGCCATATATAGTAAAAATGATGGCACAGTCGAATCGCTACCGCACATCGATCATTTCAAATTATGTCAATATGGTTAATCCACAGCTGGAGCTTCAATTTTCTGCCGTGCAGCTTGATCTTATGGATGGCTCAAAAAATTTTTGCTTCAGGGGAACGGATGACAATATTGTGGCATGGAAAGAGGACTTTAATCTAGGCCTTGGCGAAGTGCCAGCCCAAAAGTTAGCATCAGAATATTTGAACAGATTTGGTGTTGGTACATCTCCTATTCGCGTAAGCGGTCATTCAAAAGGCGGCAATTTGGCAGTATATGCAGCTGCAGCCTGTAAAATAGAGGTGCAGGAACGCATTACAGATGTATATAGTAATGATGGCCCCGGATTTGTGCATGAGTTTGTGACGAGTGATTCATATAAGAAAATTCAAAATCGAATCCATCGCTACATTCCAGATTCATCAATCATAGGAATGCTTCTTGAAAATCCTGTAGAACCGCATGTCATAAAAAGTGCAGCTAAGGGAATCCTTCAGCACGATGCGATGAGCTGGCAAATAGAGGGTTCGCATTTTGTATCAGCAAGCTTAAGTGAATCAGCTATTTCACTCCATGAGACGCTTCATAACTGGCTTGAAAATATTGATGAGAATGCAAGGACACAGTTTGTCGATGATCTCTTTTCAATACTGGAATCGACTGGTGTAGATACATTGACGCAGGTGCAGGAAGGCGGATTAAAAAATGCGGCTGCAATGCTTCGTGAGCTTCATCAGATTGTACCAGGAACATGGTCAGAGCTGGAAAATCTGCTGAAGGCAGTTTTGCCATTTTCAGGTTTTCTGATTATGGGAAGACAAAAGACAGTGGACAGACAAAATATACCGCGCGCAGTGACAAGCCATAGAGCTATACACACAAGCAATAAAAATCATAATGAAAACAAAGTGAAACAGGAGGAAAAAAGAAAATGAGTCAGAAAAAACAGGCTGCTTCATCAGCTAGGGCAGGGGGAATCACGGATGGTGTGATATGGGAGCAACTGCTTGTCTTTTTCTTTCCGATTTTGTTCGGAGCATTTTTTCAACAGCTGTATAATACAGTTGACGCAGTTGTGGTGGGTCGTTTTACAGGTTCGCTTGAGCTGGCAGCCGTAGGCGGTTCTACTGGAACGATTATTAACCTTTTATTTGGTTTCTTTATTGGACTTTCTTCTGGTGCGACTGTTATCATTGCACAGTTTTACGGAGCAGGCGATAAGGAAATGGTAAGCCGAAGCGTACATACGGCGATTGCGCTTTCCATTGCAGGAGGTGCGATTTTAAGTGCAATTGGATTTATTTTTGCAAGGACAGCACTTGAGTGGATGCAGACACCAGATACAGTGATTGATCTTGCGGAAACATATATTAAGATTTATTTTATCGGTATGATCCCGAATCTGTATTATAATATATGTGCAGCAATCCTGCGAGCTGTCGGCGATTCCAAGCGGCCACTCTACATTTTGATTTTCTCTTGTCTTGTAAATATTGTGCTTGACCTTGTATTTGTCGTAGTGCTTCGCATGTCTGTTCAGGGAGTAGGAATTGCAACGATTCTTTCCCAGTTTATCAGTGCAGTACTAATCACATTCTGTCTGATGAGAACAAATGAGTGCTACCGCCTGAAGTGGAGTAAGGTTCGTTTCCATAAGATGCTGCTCATTCGTATCATTCAGATCGGTGTTCCGGCAGGCTTACAGTCAGTTATGTATAACATAGCTAATATCATCATTCAGTCCAATGTAAATCTGCTTGGAAGCAATACAATGGCAGCATACACAGCATATTCTAAGATCGATGCAGTATTCTGGATGATCATGAATGCATTTGGTGTGTCGGTATCCACATTTGCCGGTCAAAACTTCGGTGCAGGAAAGTTAGACCGTGTTCGTAAGAGTATGAAAATTTGCTTAGGCATGGCACTTGGCGCAAGCATCGGATTAAGTGTAATTCTTCATTTCTTTGGACGATACGTCTATATGCTATTCACAACAGATGCACAGGTTATCGAGATTGGAATGCAGATTTTATATTTCTTAACACCAATTTACTTCACATATGTCACAATTGAGGTAGTTTCAGGAACAGTGCGTTCCATGGGCTTTGTATTCACACCAATGCTTATGACATGCGGCGGTGTTTGTGTGCTTCGTCTTTTATGGCTGTTTATTGCAGTTCCGCGTAATCGAACAATCACAAATATTTTATTTAGCTATCCATTGTCATGGGTAGTGACATCAATCTTATTTATTATTTATTATATTTACCTGAATAAAACAGGAAAAATCGAGGCAGCAAGAGAGCACAGTATTGTTTAAATGTTTGTCAAACAAAAAATGAATTTAGGGCAGGCTGATTTATTTTACAGCCTGCCCTAAATTCATTTTTTAATTACAGTTCGCGCAAAGCCCTTCTTAAACAAAATTTAAAGATTTTCCCTGTTTATTCTTAAACTAAAAGATTGTATACTATGGACAGAAAAGAGAAAGGGCATTGAAAAAATGAGTATGAATAATAACGTTAATATGGAGAAAAAAGAAACAGCAGCTTCTGCTGAAAAAATCGACAAGATCGTAATATGCGATGACGATAAGGATATTGTCAGGGCACTTCAGATTTACTTGTCGAACAGAAACTATGAGCTTCTATGTGCATATACGGGAAGAGAAGCACTTGATTTTGTAAAAAAAGGTGATGTATCGCTTGTTCTTCTTGATATCATGATGCCAGAGATGGATGGAATCACGGCGCTTCGCGCGATACGCGAAAAGAGTAATGTTCCAGTTATCTTAATAACTGCAAAAAGTGAAGACGCTGATAAGGTGCTGGGTCTTGATGTAGGTGCAGATGATTATATTACAAAACCATTTAATCCAATCGAGGTGTTGGCGAGAGTGCGTTCTCAGCTTCGCAGATATAATAAGTTGGGAGGCAGCGAAGACAGCAACAAAAAAGAAGTGCTTAGCTGTGGAGGAGTGACGCTTGATGATCGCACAAAGCAGGTCACAATGGACGGCGAAGAAGTATCACTCACTCCAACTGAATACGAAATCTTAAAATTTTTAATGTCTCATCCAAAGCAGGTCTTTTCACCAAGACAAATTTACAGCGAGGTTTGGAAGGATACGCCAATAGGAAGTGAGGGAACTGTAGCTGTACATATTCGCCACTTGCGAGAAAAGCTTGAGATAGAGCCATCAGATCCGAGACACTTTAAGGTTGTCTGGGGACAGGGCTATAAGTTTGAGTAAATGATTGTGATGAAAGTGGATAAATAATAGAGAAGCAGAGAGGTAAGTAGACAAGCAAAGAGGCGAATAGGAGTTCAGATTATGGGTAAATTTTTGCAAAGGTATGGTATTCTCTTTTTCTTTTGTGCAATGATGGGTGGAATCATTATGGTGGATTCGATTTTTGCCATCGCATTTACTGATAAGGAACGGGGATTGGCAACGGGATTTTCAGATTATACAATGAAAATTTCGATTCTGCAGGCAGATTCACAGGAAGCATTTCGGCAAAAAGAGTTCCTTTTATTTTTGCAGGAAAAAGCACAAATCGAAACCATAAATGTGTTAAAAGCAAATAGTCAAAATGGAGAGTTGCTTTATTCAAATGAGTTTGAATCAATGCAAAGCAACGCACTTGAGCAAGCGCCAGATACCGCAGTAACGGGAGTTTACTATCTAGATGGTGGGCAGAATACGAATTTGATATTTCAGGAATTACAAAATCAAATTTTAACAAAAAATCAATATGCGCAGATTGTTGTGTTAGAAGATTCTTCAAAGGGATATCTATTGGAACGATTGAAAAATTCACAAGATGCCACATATTATTTATTACAGATGGGGTTATTGGTATTGCTGAATTTGTTAAACTTTGGAAACGTTGCGAGTTGCTGGGCTAATTACAGAAGAACAGAGATTGCAGTAAGAAAAATGGTTGGCGGAACAGATGGAACAATATTTCGAAAAATAATGATTTTATTTGGTGCGGCAACAGGGCTATTTATTTTAAGTGGAATGATGATTGGAATCCTAATTGCGAAAAATCATATGGAAATCACGAGTATTGCATTGCTTTTTGGTATCATCAATTGTCTAATTCAATGGTTGATATTGATTCTATTTGGCGGATTATCAATCCACAGATATGTGAGAAAAAATATAATGGAGCTTCGAAAACAAAGTTGAAAGGTAAAAGAGAAACTATCAACTATCACTAATTTTGAAATGGAGCTGAGTAAAATGACAACTATAAAATATGCATTACGAGAGGTGCGAAAGTATTTTGGAAGGTATCTTCCAATTTATGCACAGATCATCACTTCCGTCCTATTATTTGCCTTCATTGCTGTAACATTTGATCAGGCGCGTGTGTTTTCTGCAAAAATGTATGAATATAGTGAGCATAAAAATATGTATGCAGTTGTTGATAAAACTGATGTACCTACTATTATGAATACATTGGTGGCAGAAGGTGCAGAAGAAAAATGCAAAGAGTTATACGAATATACAGCTAAGAATGTTGAAATGTATATTCATATGAAAGACAAGGTGCGTTGGAACGGAAAAGACATCGAAGTTTTACAGATCAATAAAAACTTTTTTGATCTGTATCAGATCAATTTGCAGCAAGGGCGTATCTTTTATGATAGCGAATGGAATGGACAAATCAATGAAGATGAGCCGATACCTGTTTTGGTGGGGTCTGAGGTAGCAGCAACGTATCCAATCGGAACAAGATTCACAAATGAGGTATCAGATAAGAGTCTATTTGAAATTGTAGGAGTACTGGATAAGGATGCTTTTTATTTAGAACCAGTTGTGGGAAATCGGATAATTTCACTTGATTCCGCGTTTATTATTCCTTGGATTCCAAGAGAATCTTTCAATAATGGCTATCGAAATGTAAATTTGTTTCATGTATTACAATTGGAAACAGATTCAGTTGAAGTACTGAATGATATTTCTGCAAAATCAAAAGAGCTTGGTTTATTTGATTTTGATTTTGTATCGTTTCGAGAGCAGATTGAAGTGGTGAATACTTATTATCAGAATGTGTATAGCAGAGATTGTGCAATGTTGGGTGCATTGCTTCTATATTGTGTCATAGGAAGTATAACGATGCTGCTTCAGTACATTAATACTCATATGAAGCAAAATTCAATCTATATGCTATGTGGTGCAACACAATACGAAATTGGTTTGCAAATGATGATCCAAATATTGGTGCCAATTTTGATTGGACTTATGTTTTCTGCAATTATTTTCAAAACAGCTTTTGCAGTGATAGCAGGAGGGCTGTTTGGAATTGTATTGTTAGGTGTCATTTTGTTTATACCATTGTTGAAATGGAATCGGATGGAAATCAGTCAGATTTTTAAAACTTATGAATGAAGGTGAAATCGTATGGATGTGAATAATGAAAAAAAAGCAATCATTGAGCTACAAGGAATCTGCAAATCGTTTTCAGTTGGAAAAAGAACAGCAAAGGTATTAAAAGGAATTGATTTGTCTATCAATAACGGTGAAATGACAGCTATTATGGGAGCCAGTGGATGCGGAAAATCAACACTGCTAAATATTATAGGATGTTTGGATGTTGCAGAATCGGGAGAGTATTGGCTAAAAGGAAAAAAAGTAACAGGAAAAAGCCAAAAAGAAATGGCCAAGATTCGAAATGAAATATTTGGTTATGTCATTCAGGATTTTGCATTGATTCGAGACGATACAGTACTCGAAAATATTCGGATACCACTGGATTACAGTAAAAAGAAAATTGACAAACTTCGAATTGATCAATTGTTAAAGTCATTAGGGTTGAAAAAGCTTCAAAAAATGCGTGTGAGCCTACTTTCAGGCGGAGAGCAACAGCGAACTGCGATTGCCAGGGCTTTAGTAAATGATCCGGAAATTTTACTGGCAGATGAGCCAACAGGAGCGCTTGATTCCAAGACGGGTCAGGAAGTCATGAATATTCTTCGAGAGATCTGTAACAAAGGCAAAACAATTGTAATCGTAACGCATGATGAAAAAATTGCACGACAGTGTGATCGAATCTTGTGTATGAAAGATGGAAAGATATGAGTAGCGATTTGCAAATTGTTGTGAATTTGAAAGGAGTATTTATGGGAAAATTAAAAGAAAAATTAAAGCCAGAAAAATTGTCTGCCACATTTCCAGCATACATAATAGCTTATTTTATGTGCATGATGACTGGCTTTTGTATGATCATGTTTTTTCGTGAGCTTATGTATCAGATTGGTATACTGAAGCGTTATGGTTTGGGAGAGATTGGAAATGTAGCATCTGCTTTATTGTTTGTTCTTGTATGTGCATTTTTCTTTTATCATGGTGCAAAGATTATTATTTGCCGTGCTCACAAAAAGGCCCAGAAAGAATTAAAGCATCCAAATGGGCTTTATGGCATGCCAATTGAATGCTGCGCAGCTATTTATTTTGCAGCAGAAGTAATTCTTCTTTGCATGTCAATAAGTTCGGGAGAGTACACATATATTGGAATGCTCGGTTCAGCTGTGCTAATGCATTTTTGTGAAAATATTGTTCAAAGAAAGGACAGAGGACTTCTTGCAAGCGGTTCTCTATATGAAAAGATAAATAGTGCAGCACAAAGAGCAGGAATTGTGATTCCTTTTATGGTCAGCTGCAGCATTGTAAGTGTACTTCTGTTTTTATTTTTGGCAAGTCTTTTTGCCAGTGTACGCAATTATAATGGAACAATCGGTTCTACGCTTCGTTTTTTGTTTTGTGCTGTGCTTGTGATTTTGATTCCAAGTGCATTCTGGTATCTTTGCTTGTGCTTTTACAAGCTAAAGATTGCAGGAGAAGCGCTTAGGGACGGACAGGACGGCTACCGCGTAGATACAAGCCATATGTGCGGTTCTTTAAGGGCACATGGAGAAGATTTAAATCGAATTGGTGAGGGAGTTAACAAGGCTGTTGAGGAACGATTAAAAAGTGAACGTCTTCGCACGGAGCTAATCACAAATGTTTCACATGATATTAAAACTCCTTTGACTTCTATTATAAACTATGCCGATTTAATCACTAAGGAAAAGACAGATAATCCAAATATACAAGAATATGCAGAGGTGCTTGGAAAGCAGTCGCAGAAATTGAAGCGTCTTATTGAAAATTTGATAGAGGCATCAAAGGCATCTACAGGAAATATTCATGTTGAAATAAAACCATGTAATTTAAATGTGCTTTTGGCGCAGATATCAGGTGAGTATGAGCAGCGTCTGGCTGAACAAAATTTGACACTCATTGCCTCATCATTACCAGACGATATTTTTGTTCTGGCAGATGGAAGTCAGCTGTGGCGTGTTTTCGATAATTTGCTTGGCAATATTTGTAAATATGCACTTGAAAATACACGTGTCTACATGGACGTGGCTGTGAAAGAGCACGATCAGGTAGAGATTACGCTGAAAAATATTTCAAAAAATCAGCTCAATTTATCAGAAGATGAGTTGTTTGAGCGCTTTAAAAGAGGCGATAATTCCAGAAGCACAAGTGGAAATGGTCTTGGACTTTCAATTGCACAGAGCCTGATGAGACTGCAGAATGGATCACTTCATCTTGTAACGGACGGTGATCTTTTCAAGGCAGTAGTAGCGCTTAATAAAACAGAGCCTAGTTCGGATTTTTGACATACTCCCACGGTTAAAACCGTGGGATTCCTTAACTAGTTCCGGCAGCATCATTCAGTCTTATAGACTGAATTATAGCCACTGTGTTCAGGATTTATGCTGATGGGATTTCATACGTCGTG
>OGPR01000268.1_pt1 | contig 62211 bp, 53 predicted proteins | sample 1552981 | NCBI WGS metagenome assembly OGPR01 (sample SAMEA2580260, study PRJEB22360) | human gut metagenome | biome: human gut; feature: human-associated habitat; material: faeces | place: Denmark | collected 2008/2010 | reverse complement strand
GGCGTAAGCCAGCAGATTTACAGTCTGCCCCATTTGGCCACTCTGGTATTTGCCCGTCCGCAATCAAGATTTAGTGCTTTTCTCAATTGCGATGCAAAGGTACGATTATTTTTTTAACTTGCAAATAAAATCAATCATTTTTATTGCTGTAATTGCACATTCGTCACCTTTATTTCCTAATTTTCCTCCGGCACGGTCTTCTGCCTGCTGCATGTTGTTTGTTGTGATGAGGCCGTAAATGACTGGCGTATCGGTAGTTGCATTCAGTTCTGTAATGCCTTGGGTAGCTCCGGCACACACATAGTCAAAATGAGGTGTATCGCCACGTACTACGCAGCCTAATGCGATGACAGCATCTACTTTTCCGCTTTTTACGAGCTGTGATGAGCCGAAAGTCAGTTCGAAGCTGCCCGGAACGTAATATATCAGGATGTTTTCATCCTTTGCCCCGTGTTTTTTCAATGTGTTGACTGCTCCTTCAAGCAAAGCTCCTGTAATGTTATGATTCCATTCAGACACTACGATACCGAAGCGCATCTGTGAGGCATCGGGTACGGAGTTAAAATCGTAATCAGAAAGATTGTGATAAGCTGTAGCCATATTGTTTGTCTTTTTAAGTTTGTATGTTAAAGAAAAAAGCCAGACCGAAAAACCTCGGTCCGGCCTGAATGATACTTATACTAATAGAAGTATGTTTCTTGTGGTTTATTTCAAAGAAGCACGTTCGATGTACTTATCGATATCCATTGCCTGATATGAGTTACCGTATTTGTTCTTAACCTGCTTGTAAGCTTCTACGGCCTCTGCATTTTTTCCTTGTTTTTCCAGGATTTGTCCAGCCTGAATCAGGAAAATCGGGCTAATAGACAAGCTGTTGGCACGGTCGGCTGCTTTCAGCAAAGTAGCGGCAGCTTTGTCAAGCTGTCCAGTCTGTGCATAGCAGTTTCCCAAAGCTCCCATTACTGAAGGAGCAACCAGTAAATCATCACCGCTGAATTTATCCAGATACTTGATAGCATCTTCGTATTTGCCTAACTGTGCATAGCAAAGTCCTGCGTATGCGTTTGCCAGGTTTCCTGCATCTGTACCGCTGAATTCGTCTGCCAGTTTCACAAAACCTGCATATCCCAGACTGTCACCCTTCAAGGCAACTTCAAAGTTATCAGCTCCGAAGTACTGTTCACCTTTGAAGATAGCTTCTGAAGCTTTCAGCTCATTCGGTTCAGAAATGAAATGTTTGTATCCGAGGAAACCTCCGACGATAACTACCAGAGCAACTACTGCTCCCAAAAGTACATTCTTGTTTTTAATCAGGAATGCTTCTGAAGTGCTGAGCGCTTCGTCTACATTCAACGGGTCATTAGTGTGTTTTTGTTCAGTCATTTGATATTTGTTTTTATTATTTTTCCAATCCACGTATTTGGACAGCAAAAGTAGTTGATTTATGTGTATAAATGAAATTTGCGGGCAGTTTTTTTAATCAATCTTGCTTTTATTGTTAATTTTGTATCCCAAATAGTGATTGTTTTTATGTGGCTTAAACGCATTTCGATATTAAACTATAAGAATCTGGAACAAGCCGAGCTGGCTTTTTCTCGCAAGATGAACTGCATCATCGGAAAAAACGGGATGGGAAAGACCAACCTGATGGATGCCGTGTATTATCTTTCTTTCTGTAAGAGTGCAACCAATCCCATTGATTCTCAGAATATACGGCACGAACAGGACTTTTTTGTGCTGCAAGGTTTTTATGAAACCGAAGGAGGCGATCCGGAAGAAGTGTATTGCGGGTTAAAGCGTCGGCAGAAGAAGCAGTTCAAGCGGAATAAGAAAGAATATACCCGTTTGTCCGACCACATTGGATTGATTCCTTTAGTGATGGTTTCTCCGGCTGATACGTTGCTTATTGCCGGGGGGAGTGAGGAAAGAAGACGCTTCATGGACGTGGTGATTTCGCAGTTCGACCGTGAATATCTGGATGCGCTGATTCGCTATAACAAGGCTTTGGTGCAGCGTAATACGTTGCTGAAAGCGGAACTGGAGCCCGACGAAGAACTGATGAACGTTTGGGAAGAGATGATGGCTTCTACGGGTGAAGTGGTATTTCGCAAACGTCAGCAGTTTATCGACGAGTTTATTCCGATTTTCCAGTCATACTATTCTTATATATCCCAAAACCAGGAGGAGGTAAAGCTTTCTTACCAGTCGCATGCGGCAGAGGGTGATTTGCTTGCCTTACTGCGTGCCAACCGTCAGCGTGACCGGGTGATGGGGTATTCCTTGAAAGGTATTCATAAGGATGATTTGATTATGCAGCTGGGAGAATTCCCCATGAAGCGGGAAGGTTCTCAAGGGCAGAACAAAACCTACTTGATTGCTCTCAAGTTGGCACAGTTTGAGTTTTTGAAGCGTACCGGAAGCGGTACGACTCCTTTGATTCTGCTGGATGATATTTTCGACAAGCTGGATGCGCTCCGTGTAGAGCAGATTGTCAAGTTAGTGGCAGGAGATAATTTCGGACAGATTTTTATTACCGATACCAACCGTGACCATCTGGACCGTATCTTGAAAAAGATAGAGGGTGACTACAAGCTGTTTGAGGTGGAAAACGGAGAAGTGTCCGAACGGAAGGAGTCTTATGAAGCGGAATAACACAGAACAGATTGGCGATGTGCTCCGGCAGTTTCTCCGCCAGCAAGGACTGGAGACCCCCTTGAACGAATATCGTCTGGTAGATGCCTGGAAAGATGTGGTGGGACCAGTCATTACCCGTTACACCACGAATCTTTTTATTAAAAACCAGGTACTTTATGTCAGCCTTTCTTCTTCCGTGATACGTCAGGAACTGATGATGGGACGTGAAATGTTGATTCGTAACTTGAATGCCCAGGTCGGTTCCCAGGTTATTGTGAACATTGTGTTCCGCTGAATACGCAGCCTTGTTCCGTCCATACTTCGTCCATGGGCAGGTCTGTGGCTTCTACGGGAATATGTGGAAGCAGTTGGAATTGGAAGCACACTCCTATGCGATAGGATTGCAGCTTGGTCAAAGCGCGGTCGTAGTATCCTTTTCCCCGTCCTAATCGGTTGCCTGAGCGATCGAAGGCCACACCAGGAATAATACTCAACTCTATTTCATGCAGATTTTCTACCAGGCTGCCGGTGGGTTCTTCAATGCCGAAAGCACCAGCTTGTAATGAATTCTCCCCTTCATAATACCGGAACTCCAGTTCTTCTCCTTTGACAAGGGGAAGTACGATGCGCTTGTATGGATGCCAGCGCTTGATGAATTCGTGAGTCTGTACCTCATCGGGCAGTGAGTGATAGAGCAGAAGAGTGTGTGCCTGTAAAAACAATGGATGGCCCTCCAGCTTTTGAAATAAGCTGGAAGACCATTCAGTTTTTTGAGCAACGGAATAATTCCGTTTTTGTTGTGCGATGTACCGTCGCAATTCTTTTTTATCCATGAAGTATCATTTCTTGTTGTCGGTTGTTGCCTGAGGAGCCGGAGCCTGAGGGAAAGATTCACCTTTTTCCAGAATTTCTACGGCTTTCAGTACGGTCTTGTCCGATTCATTCAGGTATTCCACGTATGCTTCCATACCCAGCATGTTATAGATAATGTTTCCGTACAAGCTCATTTCGAACAAGCGACGTGACTTCATCATCAGGTTGTTACGGCGTTTCAAGCCTTTTTTCTCCGCCCATGCGGCAAACTTGTTCAGCAGGTTTTGTCCTTTCAGATAAGCTTCCATCTTTTCCGGAGTATCATATTTCTGCAAGGTGCTGCGGTTTTGGTCGGTATAGTCGAACGTGTAGCGGATAATCAGTCCACGGTTGGCAGCCATGCGGAAGTACGAGGTCATACCAGTCGTATCCTGTGGTACGAAAATATCGGGCATGATACCTCCTCCTCCATATACCGGACGGCCCAGGCGGGTGTGATATACTTCAGTTTCATCCTGCTTGATGCTGTCGGCAGAGAAGAATTCGCCGTGCTCATAACGGGTGAGCAAATCCAGTTCATATTCTGACTCTTTCCCTTTTTCGTAAGGTTTCTGTATGCAGCGTCCGGATGGGGTATAGTAGCGTGCAATAGTCAGTCGGATGGCCGAACCGTCGCTGAACTCAATGGGCTGCTGTACCAGACCTTTTCCGAAAGAACGGCGTCCTACGATGGTACCGCGGTCATTGTCCTGGATGGCTCCGGCAAAGATTTCGCTGGCAGAAGCTGAACCTTCGTCCACCAGTACCACAAGCGGCATCTTCTGGTTGCTTCCTGTTCCGTTGGAGTTGTAGTCTTCGCGCGGTGACTTGCGTCCTTGGGTGTAGACAATCAGACGGTTGTTAGGCAAGAACTCGTTGACCATCTGGATGGCAGCTGCCATGTAACCTCCCGTGTTTCCACGCAGGTCGACAATCAAGCCTTCACAGTTCTTCTGATTTAGTTTGGCCAGTGCGATAAGCAGTTCCGGATAAGTGGTTTCACCAAACTTGTTGACTTTTATGTAGCCTACCTTCTCATTAATCATATAGGCGGCATCGATACTTTTCACCGGAATGTTTCCACGGATAACAGTGAAATGAAGCAAGTCTTTTTCGCCCGGACGATAAACACCCAGTTTCACCTTGCTGCCTTTTTCACCTTTCAGGCGTTTCATAGCTTCACTGTTTGTCACAATCTTGCCGACAAAAGCAGAATCATCTACTTCCACAATACGGTCACCTGCCATCAAACCCACTTTTTCCGAGGGACCGCCCTGAATGACGCTGTTTACATGGATGGTATCATTCTGAATAGTAAACTGGATACCGATACCGCTGAAACTACCTTTTAAATCGGCGTTTACAGCCTCTAGGTCCTTGGCCGGAATATAAGAAGAATGCGGGTCGAGTTCCGAAAGAATCTGCGGCATGGCTTCTTCCACCAGTTCGCCCATGTTTACCGTATCTACATACTGGTCGTCAATGATGCGCAACAACGCATTCAGCTTGTTGGATGAAGTGTTGATGATGCCCAGCTTGTTTCCTGAGAAATGGTTGGCATAGAATGTGCCGATGGCGATGCCCGCAATCAGGCAGATGGCCAACAGGAACGGGATAAAGCGTGTGTTATTGTTTTTCATGTTATTTATTCATTGGGGTTAAGATATACAACTTCAATATTGGCTCTTTTCAGCAAGTCCAGTCCGTCTTCCAACCGATACTTTTCTGCATATACCACTCGTTTGATGCCAGCCTGAATAATCAGTTTGGCACATTCGATGCAAGGAGAAGCGGTGACATACATGGTAGCTCCTTCACTGCTGTTGCTGGAGCGGGCTATCTTGGTGATGGCGTTGGCTTCGGCATGAAGCACATAGGGGCGGGTTACTCCGTTCTCGTCTTCGCACACATTTTCAAAGCCGGCAGGAGTACCGTTGTAGCCATCCGAAATAATCATCTTGTCTTTGACAATCAATGCGCCTACCTGCCGCCGTTGGCAATAGGAGTTCTCGGCCCAGATTAAGGCCATGCGCATGTAGCGTTTGTCTAGTATTTCTTGCTTATGTTCCGTTGGTTTCATAGGAGTGTATTATTTGTGGGTAAATTGCATATAGGTTGTACGGGCATCAGGGGCAAGCTGAAGAAGTCTTTTGCTATCTCCTTTATAATAACTTGCCAGTTCCAGTTTTTTGATAAATTCTGCATTTTTTCCTGATAATTTGATAGAGGCTTTTATTTCACCAATCACAGCAAAACTTCTGTCACTTGGATCTGCCTGCCATTTTCCTTCAAAAGTACCTCCATCAAGTGTTCCTGTAAAAGTACCGTCATTTTTGAAAGTTATTGTAATTTTGCTTAGTGATTCCAAGTCTTGTGCTTCGGTATATGCAGGGCGTGCATATCGGTCATTGTTGGATTCCCAATCTCCTCCTGTATAATAGTTTACCAGTTGCCATACTCCACTATCAAAGATTTCATAAATGTCATCCTCTTGGTTACAGCCATAAAGAAATGATGAAAGTGTAATAAACAAAGTGTAAAAGAAATATTTAAAAGTTTTCATATCCGTTTGGTTATAGAGTTATTTTATACCATTTCTTTTCAGCAATGCTTCAATGGTCGGTTCCTGACCACGGAAACGTTTGTATAATGTCATCGGGTGCTCGGTACCTCCTTTTGACAGGATATTCTCACGGAACGAACGGGCAGTGTCCTGATTGAAGATGCCTGTTTCCTTGAATACGGAGAAAGCATCGGCATCCAGTACCTCAGCCCATTTGTAGCTGTAATATCCGGCAGAATATCCTCCCGACATGATGTGACCAAACTGTACGCTCATGCAGGTATCTTCCGGTTGCGGAAGCAATTGTGTACGTTGCCATGCCTCTTTTTCGTAGGCTTTTACATCGCCTTCAAACTTGCTCTGGCGAGTGTACCAGGCCATATCAAGGAATCCGAAACTGAGCTGGCGCAGGCAGGCGTATGCCACGTTGAAGTTGGAAGCATCTACGATGCGCTGAATCAGTTCTTGCGGAATGGGTTCGCCTGTCTGGTAATGACATGCGAATGTATTCAAAAATTTTTTTTCTATGGCAAAGTTTTCCATGATTTGTGAAGGAAGTTCCACAAAATCCCAGTACACATTGGTTCCGCTCATGCTTTGGAAACGGGTGTTGGCAAACATGCCGTGCAATGCGTGTCCGAATTCATGCAGGAAAGTATTCACTTCCGAGAATGTCAGCAGGGCAGGCTTGTCCTTGGTCGGTTTGGTGAAATTCATGGTGACGGACACATGTGGACGGCTGTTGCATCCGTTGTCGTCTATCCATTGTTCCTTGTAGCTGGTCATCCAGGCACCCGAACGCTTGCCCTCGCGGGGATGGAAGTCTGTGTAGAGTACAGCCAGAAAACTTCCGTCGCGGTCGAACACCTCATACGCCTGTACGTCCGGATGATATACCGGAATTTCCTTGTTTTCCTTGAAAGTGATGCCATACAAGCGGGTAGCCAGTCCGAATACACCGGCTTTTACACGACTCAGTTCGAAGTAAGGGCGGAGCGCTTCTTCATCCAGACTGAATTTCCGGTTTTTCAGTTTTTCTGCATAGTAAGAAAAGTCCCACGGCATCAATTCGAAGTCTTCACCTTCCAGTTCGCGAGCCAGAGCACGGATTTCTTCTACTTCCTGACGGGCAGTCGGTGTATAAGCCTCCAGCAGGTCGTTCAACAGCTTGTATACATTCTCGCTGTTTTCAGCCATGCGTTTTTTCAGTACATATTCGGCATAATTCTTGAAGCCCAACAGCTGAGCCAGTTCCATGCGGAGGTTGACCAGCTGTTCCACAATCTTCAGGTTGTTGAATTCATTGTCGTGACAGCACTGGGTGTTATAAGCCATGTAGAGCGTCTTTCTCAGTTCCCTCTTGTCACTGTATTTCATGAAAGGTACGTAGCTTGGAGCCTGCAGAGTAATTACCCAGCAGCCTTCTTTCCCTTTTTCGTGTGCCGTATGTGCGGCTGCCTCTATGGCACTTTTCGGAAGTCCGACCAGTTCATCTTCGGTGTGCAGCACCAGTTCGTAGCCGTTGGTCTCTTTCAGGTGATTTTGCGAGAATTTCAATGTCAGGCTGCTCAGTTCCATGCTCAGCTTTCGGAAGGTAGCCTTGTCTTCTTCAGACAGATTGGCTCCGTTGCGAACAAAACCGTCGTATGATTTTTCCAGCAGACGACGTTCTTCAGGAGTCAGCTGCAGGGATTCTCTTTTATCGTACACTGCTTTTACGCGGGCAAAGAGCTGCTCGTTGAGGCTGATGTTGTTGGCATGTTCAGACAGTGCCGGAGTCAGCTTTTCTGCTATTTCTTCCAGCGCGTCGCAGGTTTCCGCACTCAGCAAGTTAAATAGTACGGTAGTGACCCGGTCGAGGGTTTTCCCGGCATGCTCCAGAGCTAAAATGGTGTTCTGGAAAGTCGGTTCTTCCAGATTGCTGGTGATTTGCTGAATTTCTTCGTCCTCCAGTCGCATGCCTTCCCGAACGGCCGGTTCGTAGTCTTCAATCCGTATCTGCTGGAAAGGAGTAGTATCGTGGAGTGTATGATAGGGCTGTAAAAATGGATTGTTCATATTGCTTCAAATAAATAAAGGTTGTAATTACGCTCAGTCTTTCTTGTCTAACAGCTGCACCACTTCCCTCAGTTCAGGAATGCTGAAGGTGCGCCGTCCCAGCTGAATCAGTCCCCGGTTCTGCAGGTCGTTCAGCACGTTTGATACGTTGATACGGGTATCGTCAATCAGGCGTGCCAGATCTTCCATTCGGATGGACAGTTTTTTCGCTCCGTAGGGAGTCATGCAGCGCAGCAGAAGGAAGTTGATAATCTTGTCGCGCGTTTTTCCGATATGCGAATTCCACAATTTGTTGTAAATCACCTGACTCCGGTTGCTCAACATGTTCATGTAGTTCAGGTTGAACACCTCATACCGGCATAGCTCATTGAGAATGTATGATTTGTCAATGTTCAGTGTGTTGACCTCCGTAACCGCCGTGTAAGAAGCCGTGAAGTAAGGGCGCATGCCAAACAAAGAATAAGGCTCAATCACATTCGGGCTTTTGAAATTTTCCCAAAGTGTATATTTGTGAGTCTTGTCATTGGATTCTATCTGTACTTCTCCATCCAGCACGAAAATAAGTTGATTGCATGGAGTGTCTTGTCTTACCAGGCAGCTTCCAGGTTCATATTTATTGAAGTGAATTTTTACTTTTTCCAGAATGTCAGTGAAGTCAAATTTCGACATACCCTGAAATAGAGGCAGCTGTAAAAGCTTGTCGTACATTGTCAATTCCATTTCTCGTTAACTTTATTAAGTTATCTTTTAACATACAAAGTTAAGTATATTTCCCTACTGAAAGTATCGTCCGATAATACCTTTTATCTTTTTTATTCTTTCTTACAGTCTGATAATGTTTGTTCTTTCCTTGCAAGTGTGTAGAAAAATCATAACTTTGCAGTAATAATTTTGGATATAGCTATGAGTGGATTAGATTTTCAGCAGTTTCTGAGTGCCTTTATCGTTCTTTTCGCCGTGATTGACATCATTGGTTCCATTCCCATTATTCTGGACCTGAAACAAAAAGGGCGGTCCGTGAATGCCCTTAAAGCCACTCTCATTGCTTTTGCGCTTCTGATAGGATTCTTTTATGCAGGCGACATGATGTTGCGTCTGTTTCAAGTGGACATCGCTTCGTTTGCGGTGGCCGGTGCGTTTGTCATTTTCCTGATGTCGCTGGAAATGATTCTGGATATTGAGATTTTCAAGAATACAGGTCCTATCAAAGAAGCTACGCTGGTGCCTCTGGTTTTTCCTTTGCTGGCAGGTGCCGGTGCGTTTACCACCCTGCTTTCATTGCGGGCGGAATATGCGCCAATTAACATTGTACTGGCCTTGATACTCAATATGGTATGGGTGTTCATCGTCTTGAAACTGACCGACCGCATTGAGCGTATGTTGGGAAAAGGAGGTATTTACGTAATCCGTAAGTTTTTCGGTATCATCTTGTTGGCTATCTCAGCCCGCTTGTTTACGGCAAACATTACTTCACTTATCGAGCAGTTCCAGGCCCTGAAATGAGATATACCCTGAAAAGGGTATTGGGCATTTGGGATGCCGGTGGTATATTTGCCGTTAAAAAAAGAAAGATATGAATATAGCAGCGTTGATTTCGGGAGGAGTGGACAGTGCAGTAGCCGTGCACCTGTTGTGTGAACAAGGATACAAGCCCGATTTGTTTTACATAAAAATCGGTATGGATACAGATGACGGACTGACCTGTACGGCGGAGGAAGACATTGAACTGGCTTCTGCCACTGCACGTAAGTATGGCCTTTCTTTTCATATTGTCGATTTGCAGCAGGCTTATTGGGACAATGTGGTGGCTTATACGGTGGACAGGGTGCGCCGTGGACTGACTCCCAATCCGGACGTGATGTGCAACAAACTGATAAAATTCGGCTGTTTTGACCGGGAGGCCGGACAGGGTTACGATAAGATTGCCACGGGGCATTATGCTTCTACACTGGATATAGACGGATATACATGGCTGGCTACAGCCAAAGACCCGGTGAAAGACCAGACCGATTTCCTGGCTCAGATTGATTACCTGCAGGTGTCACGCCTGATGTTTCCCTTGGGAGGTTTTCTCAAGGAAGAAGTGCGGGATATGGCATTGAAAGCTTCTTTGCCCAGTGCCCGAAGAAAAGACAGCCAGGGCATCTGTTTCCTGGGAAAGATAAATTACAATGATTTTATCCGCCGTTTCTTGGGAGAACGTCCGGGGCCGGTCGTAGAACTGGAAACCGGAAAGGTTATCGGACAGCACCGCGGATACTGGTTTCATACCATTGGCCAGCGTAAAGGACTGGGACTGGGCGGTGGTCCGTGGTTTGTGGTAGACAAGAATGTGGAAGATAACATTATCTATGTGTCGCATGGATATGATACAGAAAAGCAGTTCGGACATTCCTTCTGTGTAAAGGATTTTCATTTTATCACCTTGAATCCATGGAAAGAACAGGAAACTGAAATTTGTTTCAAGATACGTCACACGGATACCTTTCAGACTGGAAAAGTGCGCTTTGCCGAGGACGGAACGCTGCAGGTTTCCAGTGAGGAACCGATACAGGGCATTGCGCCCGGACAATTCGGGGTGATTTATGACAAAGATGCTCGTTTGTGCATAGGTAGTGGTGAGATTCGAGCAAAGATTTATTAAAAGCAGAAAGGGTAACTATGCGAATTTCTTTTCAACTGAATGCGGCATCTCCTTTGCAAATAAAGGATTTTTTTCGCAAGCTGGAGGTTCCTGTGGAACTGACCGTACAGGGTACTTACCGTGGGGAAACTCATTATTATTTTCATCGTCCGGATCATTCCACCACTTCGTTTGTCATTTCCGACGACATGCATGGTAAAATTGTGATAGGCATGGACGGACTGTCTTCATACGATGACTATAAATTCTTTCCTTACCTGATTGATACGCTGGGCTTGCATCTGAACGGGCATAGTCCGAAACTGATGTCGCGGGAGGATGGGAAGACTTACAGCGTATATGAAAGGCTGGGTGCGCAATGGATAGAAGACTGTATCGGAGAGGAGATAGCCTCGCTGAAGGTGATACTGTCTGTCATTCCCCGCTGTTACCTGGAGCTTCCGAAAAACGGAATCCACTATGTTTCTCTGGAACAGTTGAAAAGATATGGGGTGAATCTTCATTCTTCCACCTCACGCATTTATGGTTACATACAGTATCTGCTTCGGAAAGGCTGGCTGTTAGAAGCGACTAAGGAAGAGTTTCTGGCCGACCGGATGGCCTATGCGATGGACGTGGAGATTGATGTGCCGCAACATGTGTCTATCGGACGTGTCAAGTCATGGCAGACCGACGGCACGGAAACATGGGAAAGTTTTTCGCGGGAAGACGTAGACATGCTGCTGGAGTTAGGAAAAGAGTATCGTGAAGGAACGCCCGTAGACGGGGTAGTATTGAATGACATTGGTACCTTGTATCAGGAAGGAGTAGGGGTATTCCCTGACGGCTATCAGGCAGAGTTCTGGTTTAAGGAAGCTGTCCGTCAGGGAGATTTGACTTATGCTTCGGCCAACCTGGGCGATTTGTACCGGAAAGGATGTGGTACACTGCCCGTGTCGCTTCCACAAGCTTTTGAGGCTTATCGTCATTCGTCCGACCCTTATGCCTTCTATCGCATCGGACAGGGGTACGAGGAAGGTTGGGCAGGAGTGCCGGATTTACATTTGGCCATGTTCTGGTATAAGAAGGCGGCTCAGGCCGGGCATCACCTGGCTCTCAAACGGCTTGCTCGCGAGTGATTTTTCGGCCTTGGAAAAACGCCCTTGCGTTTGAGACAAAATGCACTTGCGTTTTAACTGAAACGCACTTACGTTTTATCTTAAATGCACTTGCGTTTTGAGTCAAACGTCCTTGCGTTTTGGAGGAAGCACAAGGACGCCTGAGAATGTTTACTTTCTGGGGGTTAAGCGAGTTGCAGAAAGTCTGCGATTTCTTCCGGATTTTCCACCAAAAGGTCGGGCTGAAATGCCTCTAATTCGCTTTTCGGACGGAATCCCCAGCATACGCCTATGGTAGTCACTCCTGCATTAAGTCCTGTCTGCATGTCTACTCCTGAATCGCCGATGTAGAGCACTTCCTCTTTCTGTACGCCACTTATTCCTATGATTTCATGAATGACTTGCGGGTCAGGTTTGGTGGGGACGTTTTCCCGCTGTCCGAATACGGCTGTAAAATGGATGGAGGGAAAGTATTGGCGGATAAGTTTCTCTGTCGCTTCCTGATACTTGTTGGAAGCAACGGCTACCTGAATGTGTTGTTCCTGAAGTTGTGTGAGCAGTTGCTCGATACCGGGGTAGGGGCGACTTAAATCTGCATTGTGCAGGTTGTAGTAAGGTACAAATTGGGAACGTATGCGCAGCACATTCTCCGGTGTCCTTTCCGATTCAGGAAGAGCTCTTTCGAACAGCTTGTTGATGCCGTTTCCCACGAAAAAACGATAAGCGTCCGTGTCATGTGTAGGATAGCCGAACTGAGTCAGCGCGTAGTTGGTAGCCGCTGCCAGGTCGGCAATGGTGTTTAGTAAAGTTCCGTCCAGGTCAAAAATTACAAGTCTTTTCATATCGCGTTAGTCTTTGGTGTAAATGGATTCCACTCCCGTTTCCTGGCATTCAGCCCCCATGGGAGGATTCTGTTTGAACAAGGCTATTTTGATTTCCGTGATTTGCGGGAAATCGTGAAACAGTCGTCCGGCAATGCGCTGGATGACATGCTCCAACAGCTGGGAAGGGATTTTCATTTCTTCTTTCACGGCCTCGAACACTTCGGCATAGTTGATGGTATAGTTCAGATCGTCGGTTTGTGAAGCCCGGCTGAAGTCGGTTTTCAGCCGCAGGTTGAGGGTGTATTCGGCACCTACCTTGTTTTCCTGTGGAAGTACCCCGTGGAAGGCGAAAAGCTTCAGTCCCTTCAAATGAATATACATGTCACTTTGTTTCATCTTTTTTATGAATAAGAGAGGCATGAATCGTATGATTACTGAATTTCAGGAACCCGTACGATTCATGCCTGCGCATTTATAAAATATGTATTTTGTCAGCGATTATCCGCAACGTGAAGAACCGCATGTCTTACAAATCAGACAGCCTTCCTGATATACCAGTGTTTCATGGCCGCAGTTCGGACATTTCACGCCTTTGGCTTCGGTACCATCTTGTACGTATTTCTTCAGTGCTCTTTCCACACCGTTTTTCCAGGTGTTGATGTTTTCACTGTCGAGTTGCAGAGAACCTACCAGTTTGATAACCTGTTCGATAGGCATTCTCCAGCGGAGTACTCCTGAAATCAGTTTGGCATAGTTCCAGTATTCCTTGTTGAACTTTTCAGAAAGTCCTTCAATGGTCATCTTATAGCCACGCTTGTTTTCGAACTGGAAGTCATAATGCTTGGTTCCGTCCTCATCGTAGCTCTTGATGATACGTCCGCTGGTGACAGATTTCGGTAATACGATACCTTCTTCATCATCCTGCAGACCGGTAAAGATTTCGTAAGGTCTTCCGTCGAGCAAGCCTACGAATGCCACCCATTTTTCCTTGTTGTTCTGGAATCGTACTACATCAGCTTCCAGCACTTTCGGGCGTACCTCTACCACCTGAGGCGGTTTGCAACGGCATTCTTCCTCTTCCTTCTTATCTTTCTTCTTGGTAGAAATCAGCACTCCGGCACGTGAACCGTCACGGTATACCGTACATCCCTTACATCCTGAACGCCATGCTTCCACATACAACTGGTTGACGAGGTCTTCGCTTACGTTGTTGGGCAGGTTGATGGTCACACTGATAGAGTGGTCTACCCATTTCTGGATGCGTCCCTGCATCTTCACCTTCATTAGCCAGTCTACATCGTTTGAAGTAGCCTTGTAGTAAGGTGATTTTTCTACCAGTTCGTCAATTTCTTCCTGTGTATAGCGCTTGTCCGGATCGTATCCGTTGATTTTCATCCAGGTGAGGAATTTGTGGTGGAATACCACGTATTCTTCGAATGCATCTCCTGTTTCGTCCACAAAGTCTACGTGTACATTCGCATCGTTCGGGTTTACTTTGCGGCGGCGTTTGTATACAGGCATAAATACCGGTTCGATACCGGAAGTAGTCTGTGTCATCAAGCTGGTAGTTCCTGTCGGAGCAATGGTCAAGCAGGCAATGTTTCTTCTACCGTACTTTTTCATTTCTTCGTACAGTTCAGGGTCAGCTTCTTTCAAGCGGTTGATGAACGGGTTGTTCTTTTCACGTTCTGCATCATAGATTTCGAAAGCACCACGTTCTTTGGCCATGTTTACAGATGAACGGTAAGCCTCCAGTGCAATTGTCTTGTGAACTTTCTCAGAGAATTCAGTAGCTTCTTCCGTACCATAACGCAATCCCATAGCTGCCAGCATGTCACCTTCTGCAGTGATACCTACACCCGTACGGCGTCCCAGTCCTGATTTGTGGTAAATCTTTTCCCACAAGTGACGTTCGCTTCCTTTTACTTCCATGCTCTCAGGGTCAGAGTCAATCTTTTCAAGGATGCGTTCAATCTTTTCCAGTTCCAGATCAATGATATCATCCATGATGCGCTGAGCCAGTGCCACGTGTTTCTTGAACAAATCAAAGTCGAAGTATGCTTCCGGCGTAAAAGGATTTACTACGTATGAATACAAGTTGATGGCCAGCAGACGGCATGAATCGTACGGACACAATGGAATTTCACCGCATGGGTTAGTAGATACCGTACGGAAACCTAAGTCTGCATAGCAGTCGGGTACAGATTCGCGGATAATCGTATCCCAGAACAATACACCCGGTTCGGCTGATTTCCATGCGTTGTGTACGATTTTCTTCCACAGAGCTGACGCATCTATTTCTTTTGAAACCATCGGGTTGGGTGAATCTATCGGATATTGCTGAGTATAAGGCTTTCCTTCTACAGCGGCCTGCATGAATTCGTCGTCTAATTTTACAGAGACGTTGGCTCCGGTTACCTTTCCTTCGGTCATCTTGGCATCGATGAAAGATTCAGAGTCCGGATGCTTGATGGATACGCTCAGCATCAGGGCACCACGGCGTCCGTCTTGTGCTACTTCACGAGTAGAATTAGAATAGCGCTCCATGAATGGAACAAGACCCGTTGAAGTCAGGGCCGAGTTTTTAACCGGAGAACCTTTCGGACGGATGTGTGACAAGTCATGTCCTACACCACCACGTCGCTTCATCAATTGTACCTGCTCTTCGTCGATGCGGATGATGGCTCCGTATGAGTCGGCACTTCCGTCGAGTCCGATTACAAAGCAGTTTGATAATGAAGCAATCTGGTAATCGTTTCCAATTCCAGTCATCGGGCTTCCCTGAGGAACGATGTACTTGAAATGGTCAAGCAAATCAAAAAGTTCTTGAGAACTGAGAGCATTAGGATATTTAGCCTCTACGCGGGCTACTTCATTGGCAATTCGCCAATGCATATCCTCTGGCGATTTTTCATAGATGTTTCCAAAAGAGTCTTTCACTGCGTATTTGTTTACCCAAACACGTGCGGCCAACTCGTCTCCTTTAAAATACTCCAATGAAGCGTCGTAGGCTTCATCGTAGCTGTACGTTTTTTTTTCCACGGTTGTTATATGAATAAGTTTGTTTTCAATAAAAATAGTAAAGGTGTAGAAGGTTTGCTTTTATTGCTAACAAACGTCTGCAAATCTAAAGATGTTTTTTTAATTAGCAAAATAAAAAAGAAATAAGTTATTAACAATGTGGATGGTTTTCTGTTTTTATTTTTTATTGTATTGATAATTAATTGTTTGTGAGATTTGTAAATCTGAAAAGTTTTCCAAAACGGAAAACATGCTTGAAATATGCGTATTTCTTGCTTGAGAATGAAGTAGGGATATTCAAGGATTCTTGTTACCTTTGTGTAGTATCAAATAAAGCCTATATATTATGGAATCAATAAAGAACAGACGGACTATTCGTAAATACAAGCAGGATGATGTGCCTGCCGCTTTACTGAATGAATTACTGGAGGAGTCTTTCCGTGCTTCTACGATGGGGAATATGCAGTTGTATAGTGTAGTGGTAACCCGGGATGCAGAAATGAAATCGCGTTTGGCACCGGCTCATTTTAATCAGCCAATGGTTACTTCAGCCCCTGTAGTGCTCACTTTCTGTGCCGATTTTAACCGTTTCAGTAAATGGTGTGAACAGCGCAAGGCGGTACCGGGTTATGATAACTTTATTTCTTTCTTGAATGCAGCTACGGATGCGCTGTTGGTGACACAGAACTTCTGTACGTTGGCAGAGGAGGCCGGATTGGGTATTTGTTATTTGGGAACTACTATTTATAATCCGGACCAGATTATTGATTTGCTGGAGCTCCCCGAGTTGGTTGTTCCTGTAGCAACGATTACTGTAGGTTATCCGGATGAGTGTCCTGAACAGCCGGATCGCTTACCTGTGCAAGGAATTATTCATGAAGAAAAGTATCAGGATTACACACCTTCCATGATTGACCAGATTTATGCTTATAAAGAAGCGCTGCCGGAAAACAAGCATTTTGTTGAAATCAATCATACCGAGACATTGGCTCAAATCTTTACGGACATCCGCTATAAAAAGGCCGATAATGAATTTATGTCTGAAGGTTTGAAAAAGGTGCTGAAACGTCAGGGATTTGATAAGTAATTATAGTTGCAAGATAATAAAAATGGCGGCTGGAACTCCAGTCGCCATTTTTATTATCTTGTGCGAAGACTCATTTCAATTTCTTCGATTTCTGCCTTAAATGATTTGTCTACGTCTACCTGATCTTTCACAATCTTGCATGCGTGCAATACGGTAGCATGGTCTTTGTTTCCAATGAGCTGACCAATTTTGGAGGAAGACGTATCGGTGTGCTTCTTGGCCAGATACATGGCCACTTGTCTCACCTGCACCACTTCCCGTTTACGGGTCTTGGTATGGATGGCTGTTTCATCTATCTTGTAATGCTCGCATACTTTGGCAATGATGTCGCTTACCGTCATCGGTTTGCTTTCTGCGCACTTCACAGCCTTTCTGACGATGCGTTGAGCCAAATCCAGGTCAATTTCCCGTTTGAACAAAATAGATTGTGCCAATAACGAGTTGACGATACCTTCCAGTTCACGCACGCTTTCGTTCACACTTTCTGCGATGTAGCTGATTACAGATTCCGGAATGGTCAGTCCGTCACGTTTTATCTTATTACGCAGGATGTTTTTCCGCAATTCAATATCCGGTTTTTCCAATTCTGCTACCAGTCCCCATTTGAAACGGGTCAGCAATCGTTCTTCCATTCCTTGAAGCATCACAGGGGCACGGTCTGAAGTCAGAATCAGCTGTTTTCCGTTCTGATGAAGATGGTTGAAAATATGGAAGAATGTATTCTGCGTTTTGGTTACTCCGGCAAACTCCTGAATATCATCAATGATGAGCACGTCGATAGTTTGGTAGAAGCTGATGAAATCATTGAAGTGGTTTGTACGTACTGAATCTGTATACTGCACCTGGAAAAGGTGAGCTGATACATACAATACGCGTTTTTCCGGATATAATTCCTTGATACGGGTTCCGATGGCATTGATAAGATGAGTCTTACCCACGCCTGATGGACCGTAGATGAATAACGGGTTGAAGGTACGTGCCGGATTCTGTGCTACAGTTTCCGCTACCGTTCTTGAAAATTCATTGCTGTTTCCTTTGATGAAGTTCTCAAAGTTGTAGTTCGGGTTCAAATGCGGATCCAAATCCTGTGGAGCCGGAGCTTGCAGAGGATTGGGGGCTTTATTCCCATTGTAAACAGGAGCCTGTTCTGGCAATGCAGAAGAACGTTTGGTTCCTTCTATATTAACAGTGATATGGTTTGTCTTATCTGTCAGGATAGAATACATCAACTCCGTGCCTTCACCTATTTCTTTATAGATGGCGGCGCGCAGCAGTCCCACATATTTTTCTTCCAGATATTCATAGAAGAAAGGGCTGGGGACGCCGATTGTCAATGCCTTTTCCGTAGCTTCATATTTTAAAGGTACGATAGGCTCAAACCATGTTTTAAAAGCCGTAGCATTTACATTGTCTTTAATGAAAGAGAGACAACGATTCCACAATGCAACAGCTTGGTTATGTTCAATCATACGTGCGTTGTTATTAATAAAGCGAAACTTCTACGCTGCAAATTTCGTAATCAAATTTCAGAAAAACAAATGCCTTTTTCCTTGCTTTTTATTTTAATAGATTAAGAGGTTGATAGATAGGTGGTTACAAAGTTGTTAAATAATTGATAAAAAGAAAATCTCTTGTGCTTTTGTAATACTCTATTTATCAGTGTCTTAATTGATACTCTTTGCAGTAGTGAAAGTTTGGTGTTAGGCTTGTTTCTATTTGAGAATCATTGAGTTGTAATCTGTTGGAAAAATGTATTTCTAAATTGTTACTATTTAGAATATTTCTATATAATAAAAATGCTGTGATGTTTTATACATAGAAATCTATACATTTTTTTGTGGCAAAAAAAGAAGGCATATATTTAATATGCCTTCTTCTATATGCTTGATTTAGATTTGTTTATTTGTCTTTCTTCCCAAAGAGTGAGAAGTGTACATAACGTTTCGGATGCTCTTGCAAATCTTTCAGAAGTGAGGCTGCATTGGCAGATGTAGCGTTAAGGTTCTTATACAGCGCATCATCATTCAACAGCAATCCGATAGAGTTATCCTTGCTGCCTAATTTTTCGGTTAGCAGGTGTACGTTCTGAAGGGTGGAGTCTACTTTTTGGAAAGTAGCTGCATAGTCAATTCCTTTCAAGTTTTCACTGATGCCTTTCAGATTTTCAGTGATAGCGGTTACGTTGCTTGTCAGTTGGGGAATGTCTTTGCTCATCAGTCCATGAAGCTGTACGCTGGTCGCATTAAGTGATGCTGTTAGCTTTTCTGCGTTGTGCAGTGTTTGTTTTAATGAGGGGTCAGCTAACAGCTGGTTGAGTGAACTCAGGATAGAGTCCAGCTTCGGCATCATCTGTTCTACCTTCGGGAGCAAGTCTTTCTCTGCTTTTCCCAGGATACCGGTATTGGCAGTTCCTTCAATGGTATCTCCCGGATTCAGGAAAGTAGTTGACTCATATTGCAGCATCATGTTCATCTTAACAGTTCCCAGCATTTCTGTCACCAGTTCAGCTTTACTTCCAGTGGGAATACGCAAGTCCTGATCTACTTCAATGCCCACAATGACATGTCCGGGATGTTGATGGTCGTATTGCAAGTCGCGTACGATACCTATTTTATAACCATTGGCAAATACAGGGCTTGATTGAGCCAGTCCATTCACATCGGTAAAGTCTACGTAATAGTAACTTTCCGGTTTGAACATGCTGATTCCTTTCAGGTAGTTGATTCCGAAAAAAAGAATCAGTAATGCTCCGATTCCTGCTAATCCGATTTTTACTTCTTTCTTCATATATATTCTTTCTCTTTTGTTATCTGTTTTGTTTGAATTCTCGTATTGCTTGGTTGATGTTCATTTTTACCCCATCTTTAAAGGCAATAATAAACGCATCTTTAAATTTACTGTCCACTTTACTTCTTTTCAAGCGAAGTATCTTGTTGTAGTTCGTATCAGAACCGTATGTGTATTTTATGATACCTTTTTCCTTATAACTGTCCACAGGAGAAAGTCCTTTGAATAATTTACTTTTAGGTGAAAGCTTACGGTCGGAAGTCAATATCTGTATTTTGAATACAGGCTTTCCCGCAGGGCTCGCTTCATTGCTTTGCGGAGCAGCTTGTTTTGCGGGGGTAGTAGTCACTTCTGGCGCTTCTACTTCTGGCGTATCTGGAGTTTCCATTGGAGGAGCGGCGTTTTCAACAGCCATCAGTCGGGTGCTTCCTGCAACTTTTTCTCCTTTATAATTCAGAAATGCCCGATAGATACTTTGTGCCAGTGTAGAACTACCTTGTTCTGATAGCAGGAATGATTCTTCCGTTGGGTTAGTGATATATCCAAGTTCTATCAGCACACTGGGCATCGATGTGGCGCGTAGTACCAAAAATCCAGCCTGATGTACTCCTTTGTCTGTACGGTTGGCATTCCGGAAACACCGTTGCACTGCTGTTGCGAAATTGACACTTTGTGCCATATTCTTATCTTGCAGAAATTCGAATATGATGTAGCTTTCTGCTGAGTTCGGATTGAATCCGGCATAACGCTGTTTATAGTCATCTTCGATGAGAATTACCGCATTTTCTTTCTTGGCTACTTCCAGATTCTCTTCTGTTCGGTGAAGACCAAGGGTATAGGTTTCAGTACCGCTAACCTTGCTGCTTCTTGAAGCTATTGAATTGGTGTGGATAGAAATAAAGAGGTCAGCTTTGGCGTCATTTGCAATTTCAGCCCTTCTATGCAGCGGAATAAACACATCTTTTTCGCGTGTGTATACAACCTTTGTGTCCGGGCAGTTTTGTTTGATGAGCCGTCCTAGTTTTAGAGCTACACTCAAGTTGATATTTTTTTCCTTTCCTCTTCTGCCTACTGCTCCAGGGTCATGTCCCCCGTGTCCGGCGTCAATCACGACGGTGAATTTTGTTTCCGCAGCGTATGCCTGTGGAAACAAGCTGAAGGTCAGTAACAGGCTTGTTGCAAAAAACAGTATGTTGAATATTCTCTTCTGCATAATTAAAATAACGGGGCAAAGTTAATATTTTTTTGTCGACTTGTTTTCTGTTGCTTCAAGAATTCTTCTATAGCTGTAATAATTGCTATAAAAACCGAAAAATAAGCAGGTCTTTGTTTTAAAATTTCTACATTTGTGTAATTCGTAAAACAGAAAGGAGTAATTTATGACATTAATTGACGGAAAAGCTGTTTCAGAACAGGTGAAACAGGAAATTGCTGCCGAAGTGGCTGAGATTGTAGCCAAGGGAGGGAAGCGTCCTCATTTAGCTGCCATTTTAGTCGGACATGACGGAGGTAGTGAAACTTACGTAGCTGCAAAAGTCAAGGCTTGTGAAGTATGCGGATTCAAATCAACTTTGATTCGCTACGAGTCAGATGTGACAGAAGAAGAACTTCTGGCAAAGGTACAGGAACTGAATGCTGATTCCGATGTGGACGGTTTTATCGTACAGCTTCCGTTGCCTGCTCATATCTCCGAGCAAAAAGTTATTGAAACGATAGACTATCGTAAAGACGTCGACGGTTTTCATCCCATCAATGTTGGACGTTTGTCGATTGGTCTTCCTTGTTATATCTCTGCAACGCCTAATGGTATTATGGAGCTGCTGCGTCGTTATCAGATTGAGACAAAAGGTAAAAAGTGCGTTATTTTAGGACGAAGCAACATTGTCGGAAAACCAATGGCTATGCTGATGATGCAGAAAGCTTGTCCGGGTGATGCCACAGTAACCGTATGTCACAGCCGGAGCAAGGATTTGGTGAAGGAATGTCAGGAAGCCGATATTCTGATAGCTGCCATGGGACAACCTAATTTTGTGACAGCTGACATGGTGAAGGAAGGGGCTGTTGTGATTGATGTAGGTACTACACGTGTGCCCGATGCCTCTAAAAAATCCGGTTTTAAATTGACGGGTGATGTGAAGTTTGACGAAGTAGCTCCGAAATGTTCTTACATTACGCCGGTGCCGGGTGGGGTAGGTCCTATGACCATTGTTTCATTGATGAAAAATACGCTGTTGGCAGGGAAAAAAGCAATATATTGAGAAAATAGAAGATTTTTTTGAAGAAAAGTTTGCAGATTCAGAAAAATCCTCTACCTTTGCATCGCTTTTGAGAAGGAAGCCAACATGGTGACTATAGTTCAGTTGGTTAGAGCGTCAGATTGTGGTTCTGAATGTCGTGGGTTCGAGTCCCACTAGTCACCCCTTTCTTTAAAAGCGATTTTTCATACCAACATGGTGACTATAGTTCAGTTGGTTAGAGCGTCAGATTGTGGTTCTGAATGTCGTGGGTTCGAGTCCCACTAGTCACCCACTTAAGAATTGAAGTCCTGCAAAACTGCAGGACTTTTTTTATTTCTCTATGGTTCTGTTTGTATACAAAAAATGCGCTATCAGACCTTCACAGGCGGATAGCGCAAGCTACAATACAAAATACAAATACAACTAAACGAGATTTTGTGCTAAAAATTAAAGCATTCAAAGATATGAATAAAATTTATCTTTTGTTCATGTTTGCTTTAAATTTTAATTATCCTTAATATTCAGACTATTCCTTGAGCCATCATGGCGTGAGCCACTTTCATAAATCCGGCAATGTTTGCACCCTTCACATAATTGATGTATCCATCGCTTTCCTTACCGTATTTCACGCATTGTTCATGAATGTTATGCATAATCAGATGAAGTTTTTCATCTACTTCCTGAGCAGTCCAGCTCAAATGCATGGCGTTCTGACTCATTTCAAGACCGGAAGTAGCTACACCACCTGCATTGACAGCCTTTCCTGGAGCATACATCATTTTATGTTCGATGAATGCATCGATAGCTTCCGGTGTACATCCCATGTTGGAAATTTCTCCTACGCAGAGTACCTGGTTCTTGATCAGGTTTTGTGCATCCTCGCCGTTCAATTCGTTCTGAGTAGCACATGGCAGTGCGATGTCTACTTTCACTTCCCATGGACGACGTCCCGGTACGAAAGTAGATCCAGGGAATTTTTCAGCGTATGGAGCCACGATGTCGTTACCCGATGCACGCAGTTCAAGCATATAGTCAATCTTTTCTCCGCTGATACCTTCCGGGTCATAAATATAACCGTCCGGTCCGGAGATGGTAACTACTTTCGCTCCCAATTGAGTGGCTTTGGTGGCAGCTCCCCATGCTACATTACCGAACCCGGAGATGGCTACCGTCTTTCCTTTAATTTCGATACCCTTTTCATCGAGCATGTGTTTTACAAAATACAAGCCGCCGAAGCCTGTAGCTTCCGGACGAATCAGTGAACCTCCGAATTCAAGTCCCTTGCCGGTAAATGTACCTGTAAATTCGCGGGTCAGTTTCTTGTACATACCGAACATGTAACCTACTTCACGTCCGCCTACACCAATATCACCAGCCGGAACATCCATATCCGGTCCTAAATGACGCCATAATTCCAGCATGAAAGCCTGGCAGAAGCGCATGATTTCTGCATTACTCTTGCCACGTGGAGAGAAATCAGAACCACCTTTACCGCCACCCATCGGCAGGGTAGTCAAAGCATTCTTGAATGTCTGTTCAAATCCTAGGAATTTCAAGATAGACAAGTTCACGGAAGCGTGGAAACGGATACCTCCCTTGTACGGGCCAATGGCATTGTTAAACTGTACGCGGTAACCCAAGTTTGTCTGCACTTCACCTTTGTCGTCTACCCATGTCACTCGGAATGTGAAAATACGGTCCGGTTCTACCAGTCGTTCAATGATTTTTGCCTTTTCAAATTCGGGGTGTTGATTGTAAATATCTTCGATAGAAAGCAATACTTCCCTGACTGCCTGAAGGTACTCAGATTCACCTGGATGCTTGGCTTCCAGTGATGACATGATTTTATTAATGTCCATAATCAAATAATTTAAGGTCTGACAAAATGAAATATTTTGTATATGCAAAGATAGAAAATTACCTGTATTGTCAAAGAGTTTTACCCGAAAAATTGAATTTTTGATTGAATTTTGTTAGTTTTTTATCAACTCTCAAGAAAGATTTGCAAAAATCGTGTGAAATTCCGAATTTTGTTTCTGTTATATAAGCTTTAAAAGAAGATACCATGCTCACCAAACTAAGAATTAAACTCCGTCAGCTGTATTTCAAGGATACGCAGTTTGCCAACCTGATGACAAAGCGTATATTCAACGTATTGTTGGTGGCCAATCCCTACGATGCGTTCATGCTGGAAGATGACGGCCGCATTGACGAAAAGATTTTCAATGAATATATGAACCTGAGTTTGCGCTATCCTCCTCGTTTCACGCAGGTCTCTACGGCAGAAGAAACCTGGGAACAGTTGCGCAACACCATGTTCGACCTGGTTATCTGTATGCCCGGCTCTGACAATAGCGATACCTTCGACATTGCCCGCGATATTAAAAAGGAATATCCGCATCTTCCGCTGGTGGTATTGACACCTTTCTCGCATGGCATCAAGGAACGAATGGAACATGAAGATTTGAGCATCTTTGAGTATGTGTTCTGTTGGTTGGGAAATACTGACCTGCTGGTGTCCATCATCAAGCTGATAGAAGACAAGATGAACCTGGAGCATGACATCAAGGAAGTCGGCGTACAGATGATCATGTTGGTGGAAGATTCCATCCGCTTTTATTCTTCCGTATTGCCTAACCTCTATAAGTTTGTTCTCCGCCAGAGCCAGGAGTTTGCTACGGAAGCTTTGAACGAGCACCAGCGTACCCTTCGTATGCGTGGACGTCCTAAAATCGTATTGGCCCGTTCCTATGAGGAAGCCACGGAACTATATAATAAGTATCAGAATAACGTACTCGGTATTATTTCTGATGCCCGTTTCCCTCACGGGGGTGTCAATGACCCTCAGGCTGGTGTAACCCTGCTGCGTGAAGTCCGCAAACGCGATCCGTTTATACCTCTTATTCTTCAGTCGGCTGAGGAAAGCAATCGCTGCTATGCACCGGAGTTGGATGCCGTATTCATTGATAAGAACTCCAAGAAGATGAATATCGACCTTCGTGAGGCGGTGTCAGACAACTTTGGTTTTGGTGACTTTATTTTCCGTGACCCTCATACCATGAAAGAAGTGGCCCGTATCCATAACCTGAAGGAACTGCAGAATGTGATATTTGCCATCCCTGCAGAATCCTTCCTCTATCACATCAGCCGTAACCATATTTCGCGCTGGCTGTATTCGCGTGCCATTTTCCCGGTAGCCGAATTCTTGAAACAGATTACGTGGGAGTCACTTCAGGACATCGATGCCCACCGCCAGATAATTTTCGAAGCCATCGTAAAATACCGCAAGATGAAAAACCAGGGTGTGGTAGCCGTGTTCCAGCGCGACCGCTTCGACCGTTATTCCAATTTTGCCCGTATCGGTGATGGTTCGTTGGGAGGAAAGGGACGCGGCCTGGCTTTCATTGACAACATGGTAAAACGCCATACAGAGTTCGATGAGTTTGATAATGCGTCGGTCATGATTCCGAAAACCGTAGTCCTCTGTACCGATATATTTGACGAGTTCATGGACTCCAACCAGTTGTACCAGATAGCCTTGAGCGATGCGGCCGACGACGTGATTCTCCGTGCCTTCCTTCGTGCCAAGTTGCCCGACCGGCTGGTAGAGGATTTCTTTGCTTTCTTCGATGCGGTGAAGGCACCGATCGCCATCCGTTCCTCCAGTCTGTTGGAAGACTCCCACTACCAACCCTTTGCCGGAATCTATTCCACTTACATGATTCCCTATTTGGACGACAAGTACGAAATGCTCCGTATGTTAGGCGATGCCATTAAGGGAGTATATGCCTCCGTATATTATAAGGATAGTAAAGCCTATATGCAGGCTACCAGCAACGTGATTGACCAGGAGAAAATGGCCGTCATCCTGCAGGAAGTAGTCGGCACCCAGTATGGCGACCGCTATTATCCGGCTATTTCCGGAGTAGCCCGCTCCATTAACTATTATCCGATTAATGATGAACTGGCCGAAGAAGGGACCGTCAGTCTGGCTTTGGGATTAGGAAAATACATCGTAGACGGTGGATTGACCTTGCGTGTATGCCCTTACCATCCTACCCAGGTGCTCCAGACCAGCGAAATGGAAATCGCCCTGCGTGAAACACAGACCCGCTTCTATGCTCTCGACTTAAAGAACTTGGGACAGAATTTCTCGCTTGACGATGGATTTAACCTGCTGAAACTTCATGTGAAAGACGCTGAAGCTGACGGAGCCCTGAATTTCATTGCTTCTACCTACGATCCGTACGACATGGTGATACGCGACGGTATTTATCCCGGCGGCCGTAAGCTGATAACCTTTGCTAATATCCTTCAGCACGATGTGTTCCCGTTGGCCCGTATCCTGCAGTTGGCACAGAAATACGGTCAAGGCGAAATGCGCCGTCCGGTAGAAATCGAGTTTGCCGTCAATTTTGATGCCCGTACAAAGAGTGGCATCTTCTATCTGTTGCAGATACGTCCGATGGTTGATGTAAAAGCTGGACTGGATGAAGACCTGAGTGTGATTCCCGATGAACGCTTGTTGCTCAAGAGCGAAAACTCATTGGGACACGGTGTAATGGACGATATACAGGATGTGATTTATGTTAAGACTGATGGTTATTCTGCATCCAATAACCAGTTGATAGCTTACGACATTGAGAAACTCAACCGTCGTTTCCTCGATGAAGGGAAACACTATATACTGGTCGGCCCCGGACGCTGGGGAAGCAGTGATACGTGGTTGGGCATTCCGGTGAAATGGCCCAACATTTCGGCTGCCCGTATCATCGTGGAAGCCGGACTGACTAATTACCGGGTAGACCCCAGTCAGGGAACTCACTTCTTCCAGAATCTGACTTCTTTCGGGGTGGGATACTTTACCATCAATGCCTATATGAACGATGGTATCTACAACCAGGCGTTGCTCGACAGCATGCCGGCGGTAGAAGAAACCAAATACCTGCGCTGGGTACGGTTTGAGAAACCTTTATCCGTCAAGATGGATGGAAAGAAAAAGCTCGGTGTGGTAGAATTACCGGAAAACTAATCAATTTAATACATAAAAAACGGGGTACTTCATTATTGAAGCATCCCGTTTTTTTATGGGGAATCATATTACAGTTTCACTACCAGCTTCTTACCTGAATAAGCTACTTTCTTGTCAGCTTTAACCATGACGGTTTCTGCTGACTGCTTGCCAGGCTGCATCAGCGTGATGCGGAAGTTGCGGCGTTTCAGCATCTTCGGGAATTCACCATTGCGGTCGCTGATGGTCAGTGTGCGTGAGGCATCGTCCCAGCTGAACTTGATGGTGGAGAACATACCCTTTTCGTAGTTATAGTTATCAAACTCGTCTTCGTAGAGCACGAATTCGCCATTGGCTCCCGGGTAAACACAGATGTCCAGGTTATCCCATTTCTTTTCAGTAGAGTACTGTACTTTCGGACCAAGCGGAAGGATACTTCCTGCTTTGATGTAAAGTGGCAGGATGTCAACCGGACATTCGCGCTGGATTTCCTGACCGCCTGTTACGGTTTCGTTAGTCCAGAAGTCAATCCATTGAGAACCTTTAGGCAGGTAGACTTTTACCGGAGCAGAAGCTTTCGCTATGTCGGGCACGGTAGTAACTCCCTTGTTGCCTTCTACTTTCTTGGTATAAAGCGGTTCTGTTACCGGGCATACCAGAATGTTTTTACCGAACATGTATTCATCGTCCAGCAGGATAGCCTTACGGTCGTTGGCAAAGTCCATTACCAGCGGACGCATCATGGTACCGTCTTCCTGTACTACAGCTCCATCTAAGCTATATATATAAGGTAAGAGACGGTAGCGAAGTTCGATAATACGTTTCTGTGCATCGTAAGCCCAGTCACCTTCCTTACCGAAGAGGTCAATTTCATTCATCATCGGTGAAGAACAGTGGTTACGCATCAATGGCATGAAGCAGCCCCACTGGAACCAGCGTACATGCAGTTCCTGATAAGCTACGTTAGTGCAGTCATTGTTGTATTCCCATCCGAAGAAACCTCCTAAGTCCGTGTTCCAGAACGGGATACCGCAAAGCGTGTAGTTCAGTCCGGCCGGAATCTGCTGACGGAGTACATCCCAGCTTGATACCACGTCGCCGCTCCAGCTCAGGGCACCGTAGTGCTGCTGACCCAGGTAACCAGAACGGGTCATCTGGAACACACGTTTATCGTCCGATACGGCACGCTGGTGTTCATAGATACCCCGGTTGTGGTCCAGCGGAAACGCATTGTGTACGGAGCGGAAAGAACCATCGGCTGTCATCAGGTCGAAGTCGCTTTCTTTCGGGTTCAGATGGTCGGGTTCTGTAGAGTCGGTCCACCAGGCATCAATGTTCATTTTATGCAGGTGGCTGAGGTAACGCCAGTACAGGTCGCGGGCATCTTTGTTGAACGGGTCGTAAGGATGTGCACCCGATTTTGGAGGCCATGTCTCAAATTTCAGCAAGGCTCCCATCTTGTCCAGCTCCTTAAACTGGTCGGTCCATGGTCCGAAGCTGGCCCATACGGAAATCATCAGGTGCGCATTGTTCTTATGCACGTATTCCACCATTTCTTCCGGGCTTTTGAAGCGAGGTTTCGGATAGCGTGCGTTTTTGTCTTCTCCATTCGGAAGGTAGCGAAGTGCTTCCTTGTCGTCCATCTTGTTGATGTAGCGTGGATTCACGAATTTCATGGCATTCCAGTTGGAATCACATCCCCAGTACTGCCAGTCCTGTACGATACCATCCAGCGGAATCTGGAGTTTACGGTATTTGTCGAGTACGCCGCACAGTTCGTCCGGACTCTTGTAGCGTTCGCGGCACTGCCAGTAACCCATGGTCCAGAGCGGGAACATGGTAGCCTTTCCGGTCAGGTCACGGATGCAGGCGATTACGCCATCCTGTGTACCGTCTTCGTACAAGAAATAATAATCAGAGCAAAGTCCGACTTGTGAAGAAAAAGATGTTTCATACGGTGTGTCGCTGAAATCAGAGATACCTGGATTATCCCAGTACACGCCATATCCTTTTTCAGATGTGAAATAGGGGATACAGATATTGGTATTGCCGTTTGACAGGTGAATTTGCTGGTTGCGGTGGTTCATGGCTCCGCTCTGGCGTTGTCCTAATCCGTAGATAGCTTCTTCCGGTTCAAGGCTGAATGCCTGGCTGACGGTAAATGCGTCACGGTTTACGTCCTTGCGCGGAATGAAATTAGTACCTTCCACTTTTTCCTTTAACAGTGTTTCCCCTTTCAGGTCGGTGTAAGTCACCTTTCCGGTAACCACATCGAGTGTCACTGTCATTTTTCCGGAGGTCATGCATACCGTATTTCCATTCTGTTTGTAGGAGATTTCTACCTTTTCCGGAGTCTTGATGACCGGATAACTTTTCTTTTCGGGCATTTCAGCCGAAGGATACTTTACGATGCGCACAATAGAAGGAGAGTAGAAAATCACTTCCCCGTTCAATGTGGGCTGTGCTGTCTGGAACTTTCCTCCCTGAGCGGTCTTTTCAAAAGTCTGACCGAAGGAAGACAAACAAGTGGCCAGTGCAGCAAGAAATAAAATCTCTTTTTTCATGTTGAACAAGTTTGTTTTTCGTTAAATCTGAATACAAAGGTTGATGGTTCAAATGTAAAGAGATTCTTTTTAGAGCAGGAGAACAGAATGCGCCAAAGAGCGGTATGAAATGCTTCAGAGAGGGGTCTGATTCATTTTTACCCCTCTTTTGATTCAGATGTATCCCCTTTTTCCTGCTGTTTCTGAAACTCGCTGGGGGTAATTCCGTACTCTTCCTTGAAGCAGGAAGTAAAATATTTCCGGTTGTAATAGCCTAATGCCAGGGCCACTTCGTTCACGGTGGTATGAGGATCTTTTAGCATGCGGCAGGCATGTTGCATCTTCACGCGACGGATGTACTCTAATGGAGTAAGCCCCGTAATGGCCTTGAGCTTGCGGGTCAATGTGGAGCGTGACATGTTGACTTTTTCTGCCAGATGCTGCACGTCGAATTCGGCTTCACTCAAATTATCTTCTACCGCTTTCAGGATATTTCCTAACAGAATTTCATCCAGTTTGGCAAATTCCATTTCTGAAATACGGACTTCAGTTTGCGGAACAGGCTTTTCATCCAGGTAGGAACGCATTTTCATCAATTCCGCGCTGTCGGCATACAGTTCTTCATTTTTCAGCTTCATCCGACGGAGGTAGAAACGAAGTCCGATAAAGATTCCGGCTATCACTACCAATATATAGAAGGCGATGGCCCATCCCGTCTGATAGAAGGCAGGCAGACGCTCAATGTGAAGTCGCGTGACTTTCTCGCTCCATATTCCATACCCGTCGGTCGCCTTCACCTCGAATACGTAGTTTCCGTGAGGCAGGTGCTTGTAGCTGACGGTATGTTGTCCTACGGTGGTGTAGTTCCATTCTTTATCCAGTCCGGCCAGACGATAAGCATAACGTATTTTGCGGGCATTCAGGTAGTCAAGAGATGAAAAATGAATGTCCAGATCATATTCGTCCGGCTGGAGTGTCAGAGAATGTCCGTTCGCTATGGGTTTACCCATGACGTACAATCCGGTGATAAACGTCGGAATATCCTTGCTGGGCTGGTCAAGGCGGTCGGATGGAGTTACTGCACAGATGCCTGGAATGCCACCGAAATAAATCCGTCCGTCATGTCCCTTACAGATGGCTGTAGGAATGAACCGGCGGAGCAACATGGAATTGTCGGTGGTAAGGTAGGTGGAAAACGAGTGGTTTGTCGGATTATACTCAATCAGTTTCTGGTTGGTATCTATCCACAAATGGCCGTATACGTCAAACTCCAGCTGGTTGACAATATTTCCGTTCAGTTCGCATAGCCGGGTATGATCCGTCAGTTTTTTTGTCTGCACATTCAAGGCATAGACTCCTCCTTCCTGCGTGCCCATCCAGATGAGGCTGTCTTCCTGCACACTCAGGCAGGTGATAGAGAGAGGAGAAAGAATCTTTCGGCATTCCCCCTTGGGAGACAGCTGATAAAGCCCTTTATTCAGTGTTCCAATCCATAGATTTCCCCGCTTGTCTTCCTTGATGGCACTTACCAGTCCTAATGTATCGCAGACCGTGTGCCATTGGTTGTTGTGTAGAGAAAAAGCAAACACTCCGTTGTTGGTACCTGCCCAAAGCGTGCCGTTACGGTCTTCGTAAGTCTGGGTAAAATGTCTTTTAGCCTTTTCTGGAAGGCTCAGGGTGCGGAAGTGCTTCATTTGCATACCTTCCCGTCCGAGTTCATAGATAAGGTTGCGCCCTTCAGGTATCACCCATACATTTCCTTCCCTCCGGGCTTCGGTCATTTGCTTGATAGAACCGAGTGAAAGCGTTTTCAGCGCGGAGAAGTCGTGGTAAAGACTGACTGTATGGTAGGACAGGTCGTACAGCCCGAGTCCTGTTCGTTCCTGTGATATCCACATCTTGCCTTCTCCTGCATCGCAGAGGGCCATGATGGCCGGTTGAAAGCAGACCCGCTGTTGTAGAGCAGGAAGAGCAAATTCTTCCGGAGCGTTTTCCGTAAAATGGATAATGAAACTTTTTCCGTCAAAAGAGGCGACCCAGAGATTACCGTCTTTGTCCTGGTAAATTTCATTCAGCATGTTTCCATATTCAGCCGGCAGACGAAAATCCGTCTGGCGCAAACAGCGGTGGGCTTCATCGTAGTGCATGGCTATCAGAGAACTTCGGGTAGTTGTCCAGAGGATTCCTTCGCGGTTATCCTGCTCCAGGTATAAGATGTCTCCTTCTGCTTCTCCCATAGGATTTACGGGAAGCGGCGAGTAGGTATAGATGGAGTCTTTGGGTGCGGAAGGATCGAAAAGTAACAGACCTTTGGAATTGGTACCTACCCAGAAATAATTATGAGTACGGTCCTGAATAATGGAAGTCAGGTTTCCTCCGGAAGGCGGATTGGCATAGCGGAGGAAGGAGTCTGTCTTCTTATCGTAGCGATAGATTCCTTCTTTATCTAAGGTAATCAGAATCTGTTTCTGCCGGCTTTCGCAGAAACCGGCCATCCATGCAGGTTTTCCTTGATGGTCGTATAGCTGATAGGTTTTCTGCAATTTTCCCTCAGAATTGTATCTCAGTAGTTTATGTCCTGTGGATATCCACATATATCCGTCGGATGTTTTCCGTATGCTGTAGATAAAACTTGTCTGTAACCGTTCAGCATCCAACGGTGTAACCTGTCTGCTGGCTTTGTCCAGTATGTAGGCTCCATGGTCGGTTCCAAACCAGATTCTTCCCCTCTCATCTTCGGCAATGGACTGGATGGTGTTGTCATTCAGCAGTCCCGGGGTGTTGATGTCGGAACGGATGACATTAATCTGGTATCCGTCGTCGCAGCACAGTCCGTTGACCGTGCCATACCACATCAGTCCTTCGCTGTCCTGAAAAATGCGGTGTATGGCACTGACCGGAAGCTGAGGCAGAGAAGGAACAGGAGTAATCCGGATATTCGATGTGGCTTGCAGTGAAATCCTTATTAGGCTGAAAATAAGTAAAAAACAATATCTTTTCATGGGCTTTTTAAAAGAGCTGAAAAACGTAAGTGCGTTTGCTCTGAAACGCAAGTACGTTTTACCTAAAACGCAAGTGCGTTTTAATTCAAACGCTTTGGCGTTTTCCTTTAAACGTAAGTGCGTTTTTTCAAGTCTTTTGGATGATATTTTCTTATAATTTGTATTTCTTTATTTGTCAGTGTTTTATCTATCCATTGTTCCGATATTCTAACGGGCTCATTCCTACATAACGTTTGAAGTATTTCCCAAAGAATGACACGTTGGCAAAGTTCAGTGAGTCGGAAATGTTCTGGATGGAAAGCTGGGACGATTTCAACTGTGACTTGGCATCCATGATGACCATGGATGAAATGATGTCCACGCACGTTTTTCCCGTAATCTGTTTTACGGTAGTGCAAAGATGTGCGTGCGTAATCTGTAGCTTTTCAGCATACCAGGCTACGTTTCGTGTCTGATTGTAATGCTGCATGACCAGCTGGGCAAAGTTGCGACAAATCAGTTCACTCTTTGACAACGGATGCACTTCGTCAGTCTTGTTCCGGTAAAGCATGGATATACCTTTATGTATGTCGGCATACAGATTAGTGGCTATTTCCGGTCTGATTTTTTCCGGAAGGAATTCATACATCTTGATAAGCAGCTGCATGTACTCCTCCATCATTCTGGCACCTTCTGACTTTAAGCCAATGACAGGGCGTCCTAATGTGATGTACATCGTATCCAGAAAGGAGTGTGACTGAAGGTTGTGTTCCATAAACTGAGAAGAAAATCCTCCGAAGTAGATGTTCAGGTCTCCTTTAATATCATTTATCTGGAAGATACTTCCTGGAGTAAGTACGATAAAGTCGTTGGCTTTTACCGTTATTTTGTTGAGATTGACTGAGGCATCTACTTCTCCTGAGGTGCAGAGTACGAAAATCTCACATTTCAGGCGCACCGGATAGTTTCTATACAGCCCTAACAGTTCCTTACTGATACCGGTACCTACCAGCCATTCTTCGGGCAGGTCTATTTTAGGTAATTCTTTTTCCATTTTGTTCTGTTTAAATTTATTGCATGCTTCCAGCGCTCTTGTTGTCTCCTCCTGACTTTACGTCATCGTTTGTGATACTTCGCTGTGTCTTTTTCACCTGGGTTTTCAATTCACCGAACCGCCAGCTGATGCTGATGCCGTATCTGCGTGAGGGATAACTGTTTTTCGACCATGAGCGGAATGTGTCTGTCCACATTTCATTGCTATAGGAGTTGTACTTCTGGAAGATATTGCTGGCAAAAAGCGAAATGTTCAACCGTTTGTCTTTCAGGAAAGAACGGTTCAGGTTGACGCCATAATAGTAGAAGGAAGAACCTTTTCCTTGCAGGGATATGTAAGGAGTGCTTCCTCCACCATAGAAACTGAGACGTAGTTCCCAGGGGATGGTCTGCTGTATGTTCGCAAACACCTCACCGGCAAATCCGCTGTTGCGTGAGTTCAGCTCCTTGCTCTGGTAGTCAGAATAGCTTCCGCTGGTATTGAGTGAGAGGCGGGTAGTGTTGCCTGGATTCCAGTTCATCCATAAGGCCAGACGTGTACGCTGGCTCTTGCCTACATTGCCGTAGGTATTCTCCTGTACCCCATTGTTCATGAAGGAATAGCGCTCAATACCGTTGTTGGTAAACGTATAAGTAAGGTTGGCATTCAGGCTGAACTTGGCACTGAAGGTGTTGAAGGTCATTCCAAGAATGTGTGCCTTTTCTGTGTCCAGGTCCGGATTACCGTAGCTGATGGAAGTCGGGTTGCTGGTATCGCGGAAAGGATTCAGGTACCATATTCCCGGGCGGTTGATGCGCATGTTGTAGTTGGCACGCAGGGTAGCGCTTGTACCTAACATATAAGACAGATTCAGGGTAGGAACCACGTCATCGAATCCGGCTTTGAAATTGCGTTCGGGCATATAGTCATATTCCACGTCCATGAACGTATGTTCGTAGCGCACACCGGCTTTTGCTCCGAATTTCTTCCATTTCAACTGATAATCAGCGTATGCTGCCAAAATGTGCTGTCCCTGCTGGTATTTGCTTGAAAGGTCCTGGTTGGCTTCCATTTCGCCTTGGCCATTTTCCAGGAAATACTGGCTGTCACTGTAGTTTTCACGGAAAATGTATTTCATACCGGCGTCTATGTAGTGCTTTTCATTCAGCGGATTGACATAATCAATCTGTGCCGTATGCTCTGCCGTATGCGCATCGTTGTCGAAATACTGGTGAAGCAGGTTGAAGGGTACGTCTTTCATCTCGTCATAGTCGGTATCGGCTTCATTGTTGTTCGGCGAGTTGTTGAACTTGTAGGACAACGTGAGGTATTCTCCTTTCTTCTTGAAGGAATGCTGGTAGTCAGCGTTGATACCGATGTTTCCAAACTGACTGATTGACCGGTTGAGGGTCTGGTAACTGTAGCGTTCTTTCCAGTCATTGTCGCTCATGATGGTACGCGAATCGCCGTGTGTGTCAAATTTCCCTCCAAAAACATTGGCTGAAAACGTAATAAGGTTCAGGGTGTCTATTTCATAACTTCCTTCAATGTTGCCGAACTGGAAATTCCCTGTACTCTTGGAAGAACCTTGTGTCAGCAGATGTCGATAGTCAGTAGACGTAAAATCTTCACGTTCGCTATCGGAAAGGCTGCGAGGCTGGTTCTGATGGTTGTATGAGTAATTTCCGGTGAGGGTAAGCTTTCCTACCTGCACTGTTCCGTAAGCATATCCCGATACCCCCATGTTATTGGCATTGGCTCCGAGAGTAACATTGTATCCCTGCATCTTGGCATCGGTTGTAATGATGTTCAGGATACCTCCGATACCTTCTGCGTCGTATTTGGCTCCCGGTTCCGTTATCACTTCGATGGACTTGACGGAGTTGGCTGGCAGGCTGCGGAGCACTTCCTTCGGGTTGTTGCTCATCAGCGTATTGGGCTTCCCGTTTACATGTACCTTGAAATTGCTGGAGCCGTTGACTTGTATGTTGTCCTCTCCATCGACGGTGACGAGCGGTACCTTTCGCAGCATTTCGAGGGTGGTATTGGTTTTGGAATCAGGATCATCTTCTATGCTATAAGAAATTTTGTCAATTTCTGCTTTTACAAGAGGTTTCTGGGCTACTACTTCCACGCCTTTCAGCATTTGGGCATCATCACAGGTATAAAGTGTGCCCAGGTCGGCCACCCGCTGGTTATTGGTGATGCTAAAACGGCGGACCACTGTACGTTTTCCTACCGAAGTGATTTGCAGGGTATAATTCCCGGTTTGCGGTAATTTCTCCTGAAATTTTCCTTTTGCATCGGTCACATTCATTCTGACCGGTTGCTCCGGTGATTTGTCAAGCGTAATGCGTATGGTGGCATAGGGCTCGCTTTCATGCGTCAGTGAGTCGACAAGTGTACCTTTCACGGAAAATTGTGCATGAGCTGTTACTATGTGTAAAGTTGTAAAAAGTAATAAGATGCTTAATGCTCTGTAGATTGTCGGGTGATTCATTTTATTCTTGTTTTTGGTTAGTGTTTATCGGTATATTATAAAGGTTTTCAAATATAGGCAAAAAGTCTTATTTAGAGATAATGTTTTTCGTAAATATATTTGATGGTTTTATTCATTATTAGATGTACGGATAATGACAGGCCTTTATTCTTTTAATTTCTACTTTTATTATATACGATTTTGTGGATTTACAATAATTCAAATTTATAAAATCTTAAATATAGACTAAATTTATTCAGCTAATTGTTTTTAAATTGCTTAAAATCGGTAATATATTATCTTCTTCATTTTTATGATTTGAAAAATGGGATAAAAATAATATAATTTGACCTTGTATGGATATGGCTTATTACTTTCCTTTGCATCCGTAATTAAAAATATAATCAAGAAATGAAAAAGAGTTTATTTTATTGCTTGTTTGCCGTATTGTGTGCGGTGAATTTGTTTAGTTCTTGTAGTGAAAATGAGGGAATCGTAATTCCTATTGATAGCGATCTGGCTGGTAAATATAAAGGAAAACTAGATGTTTCTATATCACAAAATGGAGTGGATATTCCAGGTGGAACGGTTGAATCTCAAATCATTGCTGTAACGAAGGCCGGAGATAATGCTGTAAGTTTATCTATCACAGATTTTTCGTTTATGGGAATCGAAATTGGCGATATAAATTTGGATGATTGTGTGCTGACAGCCAATGGAAGTAATTATGAATTTAATGGGGCTACTAAGGTTGAGGTTGAATCATTAACGGCAGATGTAGATGCTACTGGTGTTTTTAGTAACGGAACTTTAAGTTTGAATCTGGATATAGATGCTACTTTGACTGGGGGACTAAAACAAACTGTGAAAGTGACTTATTCAGGTACTCGTCTGAAAGGCGATGAAAGTAGTGAAGCAAAGATTACGTCTTTTGTTTTCGATAGAGAAGTGGCTGCAGTTGATTCTTTAGTTATAGGTGAAACTGCAATTAATGAAGAAGCTAAGACCATTACTTTTATGGTTGCGGATACAGCTAAGGCGGAGTATCTGACAGCCTTGGTACCTACTATTGAAGTTTCAAAAGGGGCTACTGTCGTTCCTGCCAGTGGTGAGGCACAGGATTTCTCAAATGGTAAGATTGTAACTTATACAGTAACAGCTGAAGATGGTACTGTAGCTGAGTATAAAGTTTCTATTTCAGGTAATGTGGTTGTTTATGATTTTGAGAATTGGACTGTGGATAAAACTCAGACTAATGAAGAAAATCAATATCCTATAGCAGAAGGAGGATGGGCTAGTTGTAATCAGGCTGTTTTATTTATAAAAGCATTTGGTTCTTTTGCTACTCCTCCTATTTCTTATACTGGTGGTTGGCCCATTACTTCAACCCAGGATGTGTATTCTGGAAAATTGGCTGCAAGTATGGAATCAGTTGATACTCAGGGTAGTGATAATATGATGGGACAAAAAGTTCCAAAAGTGACTGCTGGCTCTTTGTTTTTGGGTAATTTTAATCCTTTGGCTGCTATGTCTCCTGGTGGAGCGATGAAAACTACAGAATTTGGAATTCTATATTATAAAGAGCCTGTAAAAGTTACTGGATATTATAAATACACTCCTGGAACAGAATTTTATGATGCAGATGGAAAATTGCAGGAAGGAGTTACTGATAAATGTTCTTTGAGCGCAGTTCTTTATGAAGTTAGTAATGAAGCAGAAACTTTATATGGAAATGATATCTATACTTCTGATAAGATTGTGGCTAAAGCAATATTTACAAGTGATCAGGTCGTAGAAGAATATACTCCGTTTGAATTAAATTTGGAATATGTTAAAGAATACAACCCTGAAAAATTATATAAGTTTGCAGTAATTTTTTCAGCGAGTGCTGATGGTGCTGCTTATAATGCAGCTGTAGGTAGTAAGTTGCTTATTGATAATGTTTCAATTATCAATAAGTAATACAATTGTAACAGAAGAAGAGAAAAATATCACTCTGGCTCTTCCATTCACTAAGTGATACTGTAAAGGAGTCATCAATTACTGGGAGGATGTTAATTATACTGTGTCAGAAAAGTTAATATTTTATTCTTTGCTGACACTGTGTAATTAACATCCTCGACAGTATCAGAATGTTGTTAATGTAGTTTTAACTTAAGTAGTACCTCTTTATCTTTATAATGGCTTAAAGATTATTTCAGTCTTTCAATTATGAAATAACCGGTAGAAATGGAGAGGCCTTTTATTTCTATACCCAGTTGCTTTTTGAAAGCTTCCATGATTGTTTTAAGTTGTGGAGAAGAGGAGTTTTGTTCTACAACTTGCACACTCATTCCTTTGGCGATCTTGCCAGCTATGTTTTGCTTGGCAGTAACTTTAAATGCATACATAACTTTTTGATTTTAAATGGTTAAATATTAATCTGATAAGTGTTTGGGACCCGTCCCCGAACACATTTGTTTTTCTTTCTCTGATTTTTCAGAAGCAATCTGAGTACACCGACAAAAGTTTATTCAGTGAAAAGATTGAGTTGGGGTAATTATAAATCTGGAAGGGCATATTTGTTCTGTGTTTTTGATATATTGGTGCCATATTTTTTGTGACATAAGATTTTGTTTTTTCTTTTTTGATTAGAGAAGACTATTTGAAATTCTCAGATTTCCTAAAGCCAAATAATCTGTCTACAAGTTGTTTGTATTATGCCTTTCTTTTAGTGTCTTTACGAAATGATTTTTAATATCAGCATTTCTTTTTGTTGATTAACAATACCATCCCAGAGGTTAGACCGTTGTAGTTCTCCAGCTGGGATGTATTCTTTATATTTCTCATAAAAATCTATTCCATTTTTTGAAAAGAAATCTTCTCCCCATCGGTTTATTATCTTATGCCAGTCCCAACGCTCAATGTATTTATCCAATAACATGTACGATAATTTTAAATTTTTGTTCTCAGATAAGGTGAGCCAATCCCATGAGCTTTCGAAGGCGGCAATAGTTTCGTCCGACAATGAACGTTCATTGATGTTTTCAGACAATAATGTCCAGTTTAGGAATCGTTCAAATCGTTTTAGCATAGGTATTGTCCACAAAATATTGGAGTTTTTAGAGATCTCATTCCAATCTACTTCTGTTTTGCATTTTTCCAATAGAGTTTCTGACCAATTAAAATTAGATGAAAGTTCTTTCCATGCACTTTCTGTCACGATACTTTGCATGAAATCATTGCTTAATTTGTTCATATTGTATATATTATTTAAGTGAATATAAATACTAATCTTTTATCTTGTTGATGGTTTAGGGTAAAAAATAACCCGACTCACATAGGTGAATCGGGGATAGATATATAACGTATATCGGAATATTAATCAGAAATTTTATTTTCTGGTCTATAATATTATGGAGCATCTTCGAGAGCTTATTCTAACGCGTAGTCCTGTTTTCATATTCTTGTGGGTAAATATTCATTGTCATGTTTATATTTTCTACAATATCATTGGCTATTCTTTCTACCGTTTCATTCATTTTACTTAAATTATATGCACAGTTATCATCACTCAGGTCTCTGAAGTTGATTATAGGGGTTGTGTACTTCCAGAACAGCCAGTTATTGCTTGAATGGTATATGTCTGGAGCATCTTTTAATAATTCTTTTATTTGGAGTATAATACTGTTCAGTTCCGGATTCTCGATAGACGGTACTTCCTGAATAGGAATTATCTTATTATTGTTGTCTCTGATTAGAATCCCATAATATGTACGCCAGTCAACCTCGACCCGAAGCATCAATCGGTATATTCCGAATTCCTTTATAGTAAATTCTATTGACTGATACTTACATTTATTACTTTCATAATACGTGCGTACATAATTCTTGTCTAAGGCATACTTATATCCGTCATATGATTGTTGTACGGGTAAATAGTCACATTTTTGAAATACAGTCTCCAATTTTGTCCAGAAATCGGTATATAATCCTATTTCTACTTCTTTAATCGCATCCTTAAATTTAGGTAAGAAACAAATGTATTGAGGATTTGCCTTGATAAGCTCTATTAGTTCATTCTTTTCGCTTTCCATCTGATGTGTCAATATTTTGATTAAGTTTTTGTACTGTCTTATACCTTCACTAATCATAGGTTTGTTATGTGCTATCCTACCACAATCTTCCAGCCAGTTCAATATAAAATCTCCATACGATATAGTAAAGAAATCTATATTTTCACCACCTGTAGTTCTCTCAAGGTTATGTACTTCACCATCCAATGATAAGTATAACAACATTGTATCACAATTTTTATATTGTTTCAGGTAATTATGATACCGTAGTAGCTGATTTTCCTGATCGGTTGCATAAATTTTGTTTTCAATCACAATATGGTTTTTCCCATCGGTAATGTAAAGATCAAGACGTCCTCCGGATGTTTCCGTTTTAGGACCGATATATTTTTCACACTCAACTTTTACATTCTCATATGAAAATGATAATTTACGGTGTGACTGGCCATTTAAACGGTCGATAAATGACTGAAGAAATACATTGTCCATTTGGTGATGTCCATGGGGGTTAAGCAAGTCAGCTATTAGAGCAGAATGTACTCTTGTTTCGTCATTTGTCATATTGATTACTTGAAAAAGATTATAGTTTTCTCCTTTTTCCTTACGTCTCTGTTCATATCTTTCCAAGATAAGATGTATGTCATTAAATAGTTGTATCAGTTCATTCATTTTCTTAAGTTTTATATTTCAGAATCTAGATGTTTGCAATTTAGTTATAATAGGATTTGCTTATTCATGTTTATCAGAAAAGTCTGTGAATCCTAATATATTTCTATTTGGTATAGAGCATATTATAATGGGATTATAAAGTTACATATTAATATTCGGGGGTTAAATATAAAAGACAAACCTCAGATACCTTTCATGTAAATAATAAAGAAGAATGTCTTGATGTAGTTATACACAGATACAATATTAATGTCTATTCTATTGAAATATATTAACATAATTAACAGTTGGAAACATTTAATATTATGTTTATTTTCTCTGTAACATATATGCGTATTAAAAAATAAATTTACCTTTCTCGTTCTTATTTCAAATTTAATTTCTGATATATACTAATTTGTAGTTCATTATATATATCTGTTCAGAAGTTTATTTTAAAATGGATTTTACATATTGTTTCTGATTCACATCGGTAGAAAAAAGAAAGTGGTACTATAATCGTCTTTCTGTTTTAATAAAGAAATATGGGGAATAGGGTGTGTTGGTGGATAAGGAGTTTGTTTACCTGTTGGTAGAGAACATCTTTCTCCATTTACTGTAAGCATTAACTCAATAGGAGCTTTACCACTTTTTCTCGCTTTATTTTCTCTTATGAAAAAGAGAATAGAAAATGAACTTCTTACCATAGTTTAATCATTTTAAATTAGACATTGGGAAGTCCTTTTAAATATGATATATCTTTCTGTGTATTAGATAGATGAATCGAATTTTGCGACCACTTTTGAAAAAATGGGAAAATGGTCGTAAATTGGTCGCAAAACATCCCCTTTTTAGCCCATTTCGAGGATAATCAGCCACTTCTTAACCTTAGATAATAAGCTCAAATAAAGTGATATTCAGCTTCAATTTCAGTATCTACTTGCAACTATTTACAAGAAGAAAAGCAAGCAAAAAGTAATAGGGAATTATCTTCTATCCATGAGGCACGGACAAAATAAAAATCCCCATAACTCATAGAGTTACAGGGATTTATTATCTTGATTAAGTATAGATTACTTATTCAAAGCAGTAGCCACGTCAACTGCACAAGCTACTGTACAACCTACCATCGGGTTGTTACCGATACCCAGGAATCCCATCATTTCTACGTGAGCAGGAACTGATGAAGAGCCAGCGAACTGAGCATCTGAGTGCATACGACCCATAGTATCTGTCATACCGTAAGAAGCAGCGACCGAGCATCCCTGAAACCAGCTTAATTGACTATAAATCAAATCTATAGTGGCAATAGATAAACTCCGTGTAAATAAATAAAAGAACTAATTATAAAAATGGGCTGCATTATGGTCAAATTCCCAATGCAATTTCGTTTGTAAGAGAAATCCATATTTGGATTAAGACCGTGTTCTGATTTGAGTGTCGATAAAGTATAAATCACCGTCAATGCCATAAAGCACATTGTTAGGAACTACATCAAACACTTCATATTCTGAATTATGATATTCGTCGTAATAGTCCATTTCAAAGCCTAATGCTTTCATATAGGTAGCTATTTCATCTTCTGTAGCTTCTCGTTCAGCCAAAATGTAAGGTTGTATAAGAACTGCACAGAACTCTTGTTGGCTATTATAGGCGAAACCTATCATCTGATAAGGTACGTTACCAAATAACTTGTTGTGTGCATTTATGCGAATGAAGAAATTCTCCAAATCATCACCTGCGTATTCAAAATTATTCAGTTTAATAACGATATTATCTTTATTTCCTGTATAGACTTCGTTTTCTCCACCTTTACTAAGAAATTCAACATTTAGTTCAGAAAGAGAAATCCATAAATTGTTGGAATTGGCGAAGTCAATCAGCTCTTTTGTTTGCCCTCTCTTATAGCTCTCTGTTGGTTCAAGCGTTCCTGCTGTTTCCTTTTTTCTTCTAGCGATATAGGCTGCTTGCTCCAAGATGCTATTGATTGGCGAGTGCGTTCTATCCATTCTTTGTGAAATTCATTTATATATTCCATAAATCTTATGTTTATGAGTTCAAAACAAAGATAGTTATTCCTTTTTTAACTTCCATGATTGGTACGACATTTTATTTCTTGGGGCTTATAATCTGGATATTTCCTTAAAATGTAGTAGCTCTATAAAAGAAAAACAGCATAAGAGTTTTTAGGCTCAAATACTGTTTTTTAAGATAGAATATAAGCATATCTTAAGTTATGCTTTCGTGTCAAGAACATTCAGTAGTTAGAAAAGTCAATAGAGCCTTCCATATATCCTATGAATTCAGTTACATCGAGAGTTTCTGTGATTAATTTCAATTTCGAAACTATGCCTTGTGGTTTATAAATTTTGAGGAATTGTACTTTGCAAGTACCTTTTTTAGAATCATAACTATTTGAATAATTCCAATTGAAGTAGAATATATCAACTTTGTAATCCTTAGCGGTTTCTTCTCTTGTCTCGTTCTGGAATCCCCAAATTTTTCCCCAACTTTGGTCATCGTCAGTATCTGACACATTCGCCATATATAGCTCGTCATTAATGGTATAAAAAACTGTGAACACCTTTCTACTAACTGCCCACTCTGTTATATCATTTCCATTATAATTTGCATGAGTTACATAAAATCTTGCAATCTCTTTCTGTTTCTGTGCAGATATTGTATTAATGTTAAACAATGTGACACAAATCAAGAATAGAAGTTTTTTCATAAGTATTTCTGTTAAATTAATAGTAATTATTCTGATTTGTTTGCTTTGAGAATTAAATAAGGTTTTCCAACAGGTTCCCAACAACTGTCACGAGTGGGCATTTGCTTTATATAGTCTGTAACATAATTCGCAACAAGAATTAAAGCATTATTTGCAGTATTCTTTTTCTTACCTAACCATGTCTTATCAAAGCTCCCATTGCTTGATAATTTTCCAGTTGAATCTGTAAATGTACCATTGCTATTCATTGTTATAGTACCATTTTTGATTCCTTGGAACATAATTTCAGCATATTTTCTAAATAAAACCATTTGCTCTCCTCTTATATTCTCATTGTAAATATATGTTTCAATATTACGATATAAACCAGAAACTAATTTAGCCTTATCATATAGAGCAACATCTTTCCACTCAAATGTTTCAACATAATCAAATTCGATAATATTGTCATCAGGTAAGTTTAAAACGATTAATTTGGTTGTATTACCAGATTTGCATTCAAAATAATTAGGACCACTACCGTTACTTAACCGTCCTGCTTCTGTAATTTTATAAGTTGTCCCTTTGAATGAAATAGTATTTAAATCGTTGTTTATTATAAATGTACCAGAATTAGTGACAAATGTATAAGTAGAAGCACTTGCAGTACAAGTTAGAAATAGCATAATGCTTATAATTATATATTTCATAGTGAGTATTATTTGAAAAGTAATAAACTATTTTCTCCAAAAACCGCCAAATAAGAAAAGTCTGATATATTCAACAAGAAATCTTTTTCTTCTTTAGTTGTAGCTTGTCTTAGAGATTCTGATATTGAGATTAATTTAATTTCATCTATAGTATTCCATTTACTTCCTTGTTTAATTCCTATTAACCCTAAAGACGTTATCCCATTAGATAATTTTCTAACAATAACTTTAGTTCCAAGCGTAAAGCTTTCTCCTTCTGTTTGTAAGCAAAGAGCTTCTGTTGTAACAATATCACTATTTACAACACTAATATTGGGTATTGTAGGTTGTGGAAAATTAAAGTTGAAATTAGATTCTGGTATAGAAATATTTGGACGTGGCACAGCTTCGTAGGTCACAAACTGTGAATGGGCTGCAATGGAAAATAGGCAGCTAATTGTAATCAGAACAGATTTTTTCATTGTATCTAAAATAATATGCCCATCTGCTCCCTTGAATAAGCTATTAATAAAAAGCATCGGGGAACTCATAATCAAATTACTTCTTGATTATCAATGCTTAAATCTTTATGCAAATATATTAATATTATTCTTATCAAATAAACATAAAAGGAATGAAAATGTATGAATCCCTGATTTTTAACAATCTGGAAAGGATTTGAAACATATATACTCTTTATGCGGCTATATATTTGGCTATTTACAAACAGCTATCTCCAGTATGAATTATAAGAGTTGAGATTGTTCTAAAATCTAAAAACTTATGGGTTTGACCTGTTACTATAAGGCTGAAATGCCCAACACAAATAATCGGACTTTAGATGTTTCAGGAGTTTAAAATTTAGGTAGGACAAACTTTGATTTGGGTATATAAAGCTAACCTTGTTCTTGGTTTGTCCTACCTGTAGTTTAGAATTTATATGTTACAGCATTCCTTCATCAGCAAAACTGTAGTATTCTGTATCTGAAAGGATGATATGGTCTAAGATTTTTATCCTCATAAAATTAGATGCTTCCCTTACCTGTTTAGTAAGCCTTATATCCTCTGGGCTTGGCTTTAAGTTTCCACTTGGATGATTATGTGCCAGAATTAAAGCTACGGAATTTGTAAGTAGTGCAGCTTGAAAAATAAGTCTTATATCTGCAATCGTTTCTGTCAGCCCTCCCTCTGAAATAAAAGTATATCCTAAAATCTGGTTGGCTTGATTTAGGAACAGGACTTTGAAATATTCCTTGTAGCATATCGTTCCTTTCTTATATGTAGAAAGCATATATCTATAAGCATCCTCTGAACAGGTTACTTTTTGCTGATTCTTGAATTTGGATTTGTAGGAAAGCTTCACTTCTCCTACTTTATAATCTATATTCATAATTGTAATGTTTAATGGTTGGTAGAAATAAAAAAGGACAACTAATTTAATAGCTGTCCTTTCTTCAATATTAGTAATATGTGTGTTATTTCTTGGAATAATGGTATCTCATAGAGAATATGTAAACCTCTATTATATCATCATGCACGGAGTAAACAATTCTGTGCTCTGCATTGATTCTTCTTGACCATTTTCCTGCCAGTTCATATTTAAGTGGTTCTGGTTTTCCTATTCCTGTGTATGGGTGTGCGGCAATATCTTCCAATAAGTTTTTGATTTTATTCAATATTGCTTTGTTACCGCTTTGGGCAAAGTATAGGTATTCTTTTCTAGCCTGTTCTGATAATGTTATTCTGTACATGCTACACGTTTTAAGAAGTCCTCTATGCTTTCACCTTCATTCTGGGATATAGAATTACCGTTCTTAATATCCTCTTCACCTTTATGTATTGCTTCCATTGTATCGGGTGACGACATGATGTATTCCGTTTCCTTTAGCGAGTTATATTCATCCAGAGAAATCATTACTACTCCTTTGCCATTCCCACGATTGACAACTACAGTATCATAATCGTCAATGACCGCATCAATGTAGCTTTTCAAGTTGGCTCTTAAATCTGTGTAATTGGCTGTTCTCATAAATCCTCCTTTGTTATAATGCAAAGATATGTACTTATTTGCGTACTTACAAATATAAACGGTTAATTATTTGATATTTAAGAAAAGGACACCCATGAAGAATGCCCTTTTCTCTCTCTCAATCAATAAAGCTCATTTAATCAATGAACCATTTATATTTCTCATCACCATGTAAAGCTGAATTGATTCCTAAAGCCATTTCTGTAGCATTAAGAGAACGGTCTAAGAAAGCGTCGATATATGAGCTTTTATTGGCGGTAGTGAGCAAATTGAAGAATTTCCACATATTAAGCTCACTTCCAAAGCTACCAAAGTTTTCATCATTAATGTATGCTTTAGCTACACTGTTTATCTGCGTATCAGTAAGCAACATTCTGGGTAGTGTTTTCTGGTAGCCTGTTGGCAAGCATTGATAAAGTCGCATTCTACCTATTATCTGGCAGAACTGGTGTTCACTCATAGATGTGTTACCTAATTGCTGCATCAGATAAAGATGTCTGGCTGGATTATAGTTACTGAAAAGTTCCAGTGCTGCACGATAAAGTTCTGTAGTGTTACTTACTCTCAAATCATCCTTGTAACCATCAGTAAATATGCACATGTTACAGCAGACTTGATTCTTGAATCCGATAGCCAAACGGAAAAGTTCAGGAACTTTCTTTGAATATAGATTCATTTGGTTGTAAGCTCTTACTCCTACGATGGAAAGATTCAGTTTGTTTCCTCCTACTGTTTCATAGATAGTAGGAATATCAATGCTGAATGCTGCTCTTTCATAATAGATAGTCTTGTCAGATTCCAATAGTTGATTGGCTGGCTTATGAATTGCTTCTGGGATTCTTCCTTTAATAATGTGGCTTGTTCTGATTGTAGCCTGTTCCACCTTTTCACCACTAAAGAAAGATTGTGCTGCATCCTGTATTGTTTCCACAAACTGAGCATGATTGATTGTAAGCTCATTGTCTTTAGAGAACACTGGAGTAATGCAATCATGTCTAAGATGATTCAAAGTTACTTCCTGTGTGTTGGCTTCGATAAAATGATTAGCTGGCTTTACTGGCTCGTCCATGATAATGGTAGCTTCTTCTGCATATTCACCCAGATTCATTCTCTCACGATTCTGTGCCATAGCTGGCATAATAACTAAATTTCTCATAATGATAAATTGTTTAAATGATTATTGATTGAATTAACTCCAGAGCAATGAATCGCCATGAAGCAATGAATTGCTTCGATTCCCTCTTGGTACGATTACAAATACTCTTGGTACATTTATAGGTGTGATACGATTAGGCTATTTATATTATCTATGTATTTGTGTATCATCCTATAAAGTCTATCAATGATGTGAGGTGAATAGTAAAATTTATTATGAATCTGGGGGTGGGCAGTGTCTGCCAATTTTCATTTTTCCTTTGCTTGGTGTGAGGGGGTATAAAATTGTGGTATGCCCCCTCTTGTAATTTAAATATCAAATTTCACCTAAAGCTAATTTAATAGATTTGATAGTCCGTAAACGTTTCAGTTCTTGTATTCCCAGCTTACGGCGAGCTCTTCCTAAAATAGGATATTTATGTTCTATCTCAATTGTTTCAAGGTTTAAAGTCATAGGATTCTTCATTATTTCGCAATACCGTTTGTGTAAATCTCTAAAGGTAGGTTCTTTAATTAAATCCTTAACAAACTTCTCTGGAGCAATATGCCATTTCCCTTTTGTTACAATCATTCTATTTTGTCCGTATGTATCTCTTAGAGATTTATCTGAATTATAAACAACATTCGTTATCAAAAAACTGTATAATTGCAGTTTCCCTATCATATCATTAACAACGAACTTACCATATTGATATGATAGGTATGATTCATTGCCAATTTTATGAATTTCACTGACTTGTTGTTTAATGGCTGATTCTGAAAGATTGGAGCTATTAAGTAAATCAGCTCTTTCCTGTGCAGCTTTTATTTCATCCTGTACAATATGTTCCATTTCTTCATAAGTAGTATAATGGTCTGTAGGTTTTGTATTAAATATATGAACTATTTTATTTCTGAAAGGATTGGTCTTGGTTCTTATTCTACCTGCTATTTGAGGTATATCCATATCAATGCTTACTAATGTATGTCTGTTTTGGACATTACTAACAACAAAACAAATCCCTGATTCAGAATGAAAGTCCACACCTTCAAATGATTTTGAAGTTATAAAGTTGAACTTTTTGGGTGTATCAGTTGAACTGGATATGGTATATCCTTTCAATGTCATTCTATTTTTATCATTATCTGCACATATAATCCTGTAATCATCTTCCGTTAGCTGTGTTTGTTTTAGTATTGCTTTTATCTCTGTAACACTATTGATAAAGAAATATGCTTCCCTACTTTCAATGCCGTTTACATTCAGATAGCCTTTAATCTGATAGGTTTTGATAAACTTGACTGCTACCATATAAGGTTTGTCCGTATGATAAGGATAAACGGTAATTTCATCCGATTCACTCCAATTAGCAATGTATTCTGGAATACCGTTGAAAATGGAGGGTTTCAAAGCCTTTGGAATAGGAGTAGCAGATAGAAAACAATATGATTTAAACTCTTTGAAATGAGCCAGTACACCGTTGATGGCTTTATCTCTGAATGAATATTGCTTTAGAAAGTTATGGTACTCGTCAACCATCAGTTTGAAATCTACAGGATTGATAAATTCCATCAGCTTATCTATCTTGTCGTAGGTACAGATAATCTTCTTCACTCCCACAGAAGATAAGTAGTCCTTTAATTGCTTCTTTAATTCTAAAGTGAAATTTCCATATAAGCCAAACAGGTTATAAACAACAGGACTTAATCCTGCTTTGCGTTCATGTTTCTTCCAAAACTTCACATTACCATCAGCGTCTTTAGTTGGATAGCATTTGTTCTCAATAAGTTCAGTGGTTGGAACTGCGATAATATAATTCTCGCTATTAGTAAGTGCTATGGTAGTAGCACCGCAACCCGTCTTGACCTTATTAAAGATGCAGTTTGCAGGAAATTCCTCCATGATAAGAAATCCATCTTTCTCTTGAATATCTAACTTGGTCATCATATATTGTTGGATTTAAAAAATCTGTTAGCAGTAATCATAATTATAGAACTTCAAATATGTCTAAAGTTCATAAAAGGTATAAATTGAGGTAGTTCTATAGGGCTGAAATGCCAAACTGCAAAATTTGAAGTAGAGAAGCCCACCTGTCACATGGGCTTCAAATTAGTTAAGCAGCCTGTTTTTCCTGCATTTCACAAATAAACAATACTAATTCAGCAACCAAACAGCTCTCTTTCTCATGGCATTCACTCATCTTATATGTCGTTATGATTGATGCTGGAATTTTAGCCAATGCGTCAAGAACAGTTGCTAAATTGAACTGTCGGATAGTTGTATTAATGGAATTGATGGCATATCTTTTGCCTTTTTCCTGCTTTCCAAAGACTATTTCAACCGATTCTATTAGTTGTTCTGCTTCTTCTTCCGTTCTCTTTAATTCAGGAATATCTTTTACATTTAAGCCCATAGCCAACTGCATTGTTTGTGTCTGTTTTAATTTTACATCAAAAAACGACATGGCAGTATTCATAGGAATGCCGTGCTTCTTAGCAAAGTTATAGATAGAGTTGTAAGTTTGATTCTTGGATGCAATGGATGCAAAACCTAAAGATTCAACATTGTTGGGTTTACGGCTATAGAGGGTCGTATTTCCTATGGCTTGTCCGTACTCTTGTAGGGATTTAAATTGGTGTATTTCCACATTCTGTAAGATTTCATCCACTTCAAATCTCCAATAAGTATCGGCAGTATCGCATGGAACATAAACATTTGGAGTATCTTTAGGAATGATATTTCCATGTGCATCTTTCAATTCTATTCCCTCATTCCAGAATATATCAGCATTTCCTAAATGGAAAATTACGTCCAGCATTTTCTCTTTATCTATAAGAGAAATCAGGTCTGCTTTATCTTTTGGTCTTTCCATGTTATAGATGGAATATCCCAAAATTATGTTTTCTACTGTGCCATTGATATTGGCTTTTACTGTTTTATAAGTTGCTTCTTGTTTCATGTCATTATTATTCACATTGTTTACTACTACGTTTGTGGTCTTAACTAATTTGTTCTTTTCTGCCATCTTTTTTTTGTTTTTACTTTGTTAAACCTTATGTAATCTTCAAGCCTATGCGCACTTGGCTTTCTGATTACGCTCAAAGATATGATGTTCTCATCTGGTCGATTGGTAAAGAATATCAGTGTGTTTTAGTGAGTTTTTTACCAACCTTTTACCTTTAGATTTAGCATCATTCCTTTTTTAAAGCGATGCAAAAGTAGAAAATTAGAATTGGGGGAAATGGTAAAAAATAGGACAAAGAAAAAGGCAATTCTTTACCGTTTGTAAGAACTGCCTTTAAGTATAGAGAGTTTAATTTACCAAAGTTTTGTTCCACCTATATTATAAGGTGATGATTTAAATGTTTTGTAATCTAATAGAGCTTCTACCGTATCATATTTTTTGAGAAATGAATTTAATCTGCTTCTTATATTGTTGGCATCAGTCGTAACATCATCAGTCTTTATCAATTCAATAGCTCTCAGATATGATTCAATTAAATTGGCTTGTGGTCTTGTTGAAACTCCTTTTTGGGTGGATTTTAAATGGGTGCTTTGTAGCAGTTGATATGTTCCCCATATATAGAGAGATTGAGTGGGGTCAATCATTTTCTTGCCTACTTTTTTGTTTCCGTAGATAATGTCCAATTCCTTTTGAGCTTCCTCCAAATTGCTTACCCCTAAGTATTGGTGTAAGTATTCATTCAGACGATTTTCAAACCAGCAATCTTTGTTATTGATAAGTATTGGGGAGTTACCCCCTGCTGCAATCTTTATATCGGTAATAAGGTTTTTTCCATTATTTTGCTTGGGCTGATTGAGAGCAATGTAAAGTTTTAACATATCTGGTCTGACTTCATGAATATATTGTTGATATTGCATATCGTCATATTCTCCCTCTGATATTTGGACTTCTTTTATTCTGTTCCTATAGAGAAGTGCAGCCATGAATATCAATGCACATGAAACCAAATTTTCATTATGAAGTTCCGTAACATACGAATTCATGATTGTTGCAGGATTAAAATTTTCTGGAACGGTTACTACTATATTCTCATTGGTAGCCAATGCAAATTTTATTGCGTCCACCCCCCAACCATTTTCAGATTTACACTGGTTGGCAAGTTCTTTTTCTTCTGGTGTCAAATTGAATGCTTTCTTGGTGTAAACTTGGGTCAGTTCATTGGATATGTCGTCATAAGTGAACCCAAAACATCTATTTAGCTCTGGATATAACTTCTTTATCGTTGGAATGTCAAATGTAACTTCAAGCATAATGTTAAATTCTTACTTTTCCCTTTAGAGAACTATCAATAATATGTGCATTAGGAGCATATTCTTTACATAGAGCATTTACTATCACTTTATCTGCTTCTGTAGCATAAGGGCTTAATGTAATTGTTAAGTTATCAAACACGTCATCCTTCAGGTCGATAAAGAATGAATCTATTATGGGAAATCGTTCTTCTTTTACACTAGAAAAAATATAAGTTTGATATTTTTCGTCTTCAATATTTATGTTATCATTTGGTAATATAATAAGCCTAAACCTGCATTCATCTTGAAATTCCCAATGTTTGTGCTTGAACCTGCCAACGTTTTCAAAATTTAAAGAAACGTTATTAGAATTATTTTGTATGAGTGAATTATATATTTGATTTAAATCATCTGTATATTTAATTTTCTGATAAAAAAAGTTTTCATTCCAAAATGTATTAAGTATAGTGTATTGAGTGGTAAACATTTTTGTTACAGGAATGATTGATGAGAAATTTTGTTCATTAGTTTGTATATGGTATTTTTCTAATTCTTCTTTAGTAACGATATGCTTTTTAAACATATCCTTGTCTAATGAAATTCTAACACCTCTAGTTGTTGGTGTGTACATTCTCCATAATGGAATGCTTTCATTCTCATTATAAGTCCAACAAGAAACAAACATAAAACCTCCTAAATGGATTCCTACATTACTTAATGCAGCTTCTTCAATGTCATCCATCTTATCTAATCGTTTAAATCTAATCGTTTTATTTTTAAGAATTAGAGCCAAACTATCTATAGAAGTATATTGGTGTATTTTCATGCTAACAATTTTTTATTCACTTACAAAAGTAAAAAAGAAAATCCCACTCACAATATCTGCAAGTGGGATAATCATAGTTTGTAAGGCTTAGTAGTTGGAATCTCCTGTAAATGTGTCCATGAGCTTGTCCATCTGTTCACCTATGCACTTATCTATCAGTTTGGCATAATGGTTGGTCATTCTGGTATTAGTGTGACCAAGCATCTTAGAAACGACTTCCAGTGAGATATTATTAGCTAAAGTAACGGTGCTGGCGAATGTGTGGCGGCTTGTATGAAATGTGATTCGCTTCTTGATGTCGCACAAAATGGCTATATCCTTTAGGTATTTGTTTATATCTGCTGGGTCTTGGATAGGAAGTAATTTCTCTCCACCTTTGTACTTATCCAGTATCAGTTTGGCAATAGGGAGTAGGGGGATGCGTGATAGAACTCCAGTCTTAACCCTGCGTTTCTTAATCCAAATTCTGCCTGTATTGTCCTTTTCAAAATGTTCTGGTGCTAAGGTTTTGATGTCAATGTAGCTCAATCCAGTGAAGCACCCAAAGAGGAACATATCTTTTGCTCTCTCCAGTCTGGGTAGGGGAGTGTCAAAGTTGATAATCTTTCTTAGTTCTTCTTCATCCAAGAAATCTATTTCTACGGGTTCACGTTCTATCTTATAAGTAATGAATGGATTGGTAGCCATGTATGAATTAGCTACTGCAAGGTTGACAATCTTTTTAAGTAGTTTTAGATGTTTGGTAGATGAATTTTGTGCCATTCCTTTGTCTATTCTTAGGAATGTATGAAAAGACTGGATAAAGTTCAGATTCAATTCACGTAGGTATAAATCTTCTCTTTTGTATTTCTGCTGAACAAATTCTTTGAGTAATCTTACTGTATAGACCGAAATCCAATAAGTAGCTTTAGAAACTCCATTTCCAACCAGCTTTTCCTGTTCTCTGTTATGTTCTTCAAAGACTTCGAACAGGCTTTTTTCGTTCAATGCTTCTACTTTGTCTGCAACAGCTTCTTTTAGTAGCTCTGCTGTGATTAGGTAGCCCATTTGAAGTAGCTCAATTTCTTTCTGGTATATTTTGTTTCTTAGCTGTGTAAGATAGCTGTTTACTAATTGAGCTTCTTCACTCTTACCTTTTACTAACTGTTTTTCTCTATTCCAGTCTGTAGAACGTGCATATTTACCTGTGCTGAAATAGATTCTTTTTCCGTTTGTGGAGATAGAAACCTCAATAGGTGATAAACCTTTCTTGTTTTGCTTACTTTCTCTCAATGAAAAGTAAACCATCGTACAATGTTTTTCCATATTAAAATGATTGTAAAATGGAGTATATCTCATTGTACTATAGTTGATTATATAAGTTTTTGCAGCCCATTTTTGAAAATGGCAAATTGGGCTGCAAATGGGCTGCAAAAATCACTTTTTTAGTGCTTAATTAAGTGGCAATTGTTCTGCTTTGGGCTTGACTGTAATAGCCTTTGGAGGAACCATGTTTTAGGTTGTTATGGTATCATTTTTCTTCTTACCTGATAAGACAAGATAACCAAAAAGAAGGCTATTAGAATATCCCTAAACTATAATTTACGGCAAATAAAAAACTCCTGCAACCATTTAGATTACAGGAGTTTATATATTTGATTAAGTATAGATTACTTATTCAAAGCAGTAGCAACGTCAACTGCGCAAGCTACTGTACAACCTACCATCGGGTTGTTACCGATACCCAGGAATCCCATCATTTCTACGTGAGCAGGAACCGATGATGATCCCGCAAATTGCGCATCTGAGTGCATACGACCCATAGTATCTGTCATACCGTAAGAAGCAGGACCAGCAGCCATGTTATCCGGGTGAAGTGTACGACCTGTACCACCACCTGAAGCTACTGAGAAGTAAGGTTTACCTGCAAGAACACGTTCTTTCTTGTAAGTACCTGCAACCGGGTGCTGGAAACGAGTCGGGTTAGTAGAGTTACCTGTGATAGATACGTCTACACCTTCTTTCCACATGATAGCTACACCTTCGCGAACGTCGTCAGCTCCGTAGCATTTTACTTTTGCACGAGGACCGTCTGAGTAAGCGATTTCTTTCACAACTTTCAGTTCGCCAGTGTAGTAGTCAAACTGAGTCTGAACGTATGTAAATCCGTTGATACGAGAGATGATCTGTGCAGCGTCTTTACCCAGACCGTTCAAGATACAACGCAAAGGTTCTTTACGTACTTTGTCTGCTTTAGCAGCGATTTTGATAGCACCTTCAGCAGCAGCGAATGATTCGTGACCTGCCAAGAATGCGAAACATTTAGTTTCTTCGCGCAGCAACATAGCAGCCAAGTTACCGTGACCCAAACCTACTTTACGGTCATCAGCAACTGAACCCGGGATACAGAATGACTGCAAACCGATACCGATTGCTTCTGCAGCTTCAGCAGCGTTTTTGCAACCTTTCTTAAGAGCAATGGCGCAACCTACTACGTAAGCCCATTTTGCATTTTCGAAGCAGATAGGCTGAGTTTCTTCACAAGTTTTATAAGGATCAAGACCATATTGTTCGCAGATAGCGTTAGCTTCTTCGATGTCTTTGATACCGTTAGCGTTCAAAGCAGCAAGAATCTGTTTGATACGACGGTCCTGGCTTTCAAATTTTACTTCTCTAATCATAATGTTCTTTCCTCCTTATATTATTCGTGACGTGGGTCAATATGTTTAACTGCACCTTGTTCTGCTGTGAAGCGTCCGTAAGTACCAGTTACTTTCTTCAAAGCTTCGTTTGCGTCAGTGCCTTTCTTGATCTCATCCATGAACTTGCCCAGGTGAACGAATTCGTATCCGCAGATTTCGTCGTTCTTGTCAAGAGCGATAGTTTTGATATAGCCTTCAGCCATTTCCAGGTAACGAGGACCTTTTGCCAAAGTACCGTACAGAGTACCTACCTGGCTACGCAGACCTTTACCCAAGTCTTCCAGACCAGCACCGATCATCAGACCGCCTTCAGAGAAAGCTGACTGAGTACGTCCGTACACAATCTGCAAGAACAATTCACGCATAGCTGTATTGATAGCGTCGCACACCAAGTCAGTGTTCAATGCTTCCAAGATGGTTTTTCCCGGCAGGATTTCAGATGCCATAGCAGCTGAGTGAGTCATACCAGAGCAACCGATTGTTTCAACCAATGCTTCCTGGATAACACCTTCTTTTACGTTCAGTGTCAACTTGCAGGCACCCTGCTGAGGAGCACACCAACCAATACCGTGAGTTAAACCAGAGATATCTTTAATTTCTTTTGATTTAACCCATTTTCCTTCTTCAGGAATTGGAGCTGGACCATGATTAGGTCCTTTTTTTACAACACACATGTGTTCAACTTCGTGTGAATAAGTCATATTCTTTACGTTTTATTGGTAATAAAAAATAGGTATTTCGTAAACCTTGAATTAGGAAATTTCTTCCTTAATCCATTCGCAAAGTTAGTCGTTTTATTTCGTTCTGCAACGGGTAAAACCAAACTTTTTGTTACATTTTAATGATATTTTTTTCGGCTTAGGCTGTTTTGCAAAGTCCGGTTGACAAAATGTTTTTCATCTTCTGAAATAAACATGTATCTTTGTCCTGAATACAGCGAATATACCCTTTATGGGTTTACATAGTTATAGGTAACAATTATTAGGTATAGAATGGACATGAATCAGATTACGGTTTCGGATGCGGATTTGCGCAAAGGAGCGGAAGAAGGAATGGATGCTTTTTTGAAAGTATTTATTGATAAATACCTGGAAGTGACAGGGGGAAAGATTAATGCAGATACCATGCCGTTGCTGAACGGGTATCAGCATACATTGTTGGGTTATCATTTCTTTCGTGAGGAGGTGATGGAAGGAGGTTTTGTGCAGCTTATCCAGAATGGATACGGGCCGTATATCTTTGATAATCCGTTTGCCAAAGCGATGCGTATGTTTGGGGCAAAAGATTTCTCTAAGTTGATTTACGAAGCAAAAAAAATTTACGATGCCCATCGCGCGGATTTGGAAAAGGAACGTACGGAAGAGGAATTCATGGCCATGTATGAGCAATATGAGGCTTTTGACGACTTGGAAGAACAATATATGGAAGAGGAAGAGCAGATTACCGCACAGATAGCAACGTACGTAGACGAACATCTGGACAGTTTTGCTCAGGTGAAACAGGTTTAATAGTTTATTTGTGTTAAAATAGCACTGCTTTCATGCAGTCTTTTTTTCTTTTCTTATTTATTTTGTGAATTTTAAATCTAAAGAACTGATTATAAACTAAAGATAAGAGTAGAATAGAGTATGAAAAAACAAAAATTGGCAGTCATTTTTGCTGCATTATTAACAATGGTGGGGTTTAGTTCTTGTTTGAATGGAGAAAATGATCCTACAGTTTATCCACAGGAATTGATGAAAGTGAATGGAATTGCAGGCTATTATACTTTCACAAGTGCATATGGTTATACTATAACTCCTTTGAATATGAGTGCTTTGAGCGATTTGTCGTTAGGGTCTTATGCTATTGTACAGTATTCTTATGATTCTTCATTGTTGGAGTGGAACGAAAGCAAAGATGTAACAATCCAAAATGTGGTTGGCATTAAGGAGGGTGGGACTGTTTCTCAGGCACCAGGAGATAATGCTGGTAATGCCCCTCTTTATGCAATCTCGAGTTCGATGGCTCAGCCAATGTATTTTGACAAATACAATTTATTCATTCCGGTGACTTATTATTATAAAAGTTCGTCAGATAAAGATGATTTACAAGCAGAGTTAAATTCTCATTCTTTTGTTTTATATTATAATCCGAATGATACAGAAGCTATTGACGGTAAATTATTACTTCGCTTGCGTCATAAAGTAACGGATACAGAGGCTAAGAGGGAGGATTATGGTACGGAATATCGTCATTTTGATATAACAAATATTTTGTCGGCATATTCAAGTGTTCATGGAGCTTCAATGCCTGAAAAAATTGTCATAGAGTTTGAAAAGTCTCAATCTTCAAGTTATGATAAAGTAGCTTCAGAAAAAGTGGAAATTGATTATAAATCACTTTTTGAAGAAACCTCTACTAATAAATGAGGTAAAAAGATTTTTATATATTAAACGCCCTTGCATTCTTTTCAAAACGCCTTTGCATTCAAGGTAAAACGTCAAAGAGTTTTGATTAAAACGCAAGGGCGTTTTAGTTGAAATACAAGGACGTTTGGTCTCAAACGTAAGTGCGTTTTTTGAAGGTATCAAAACCCTTCATAAAAAGCGGCTTTTTTCACTTCGTTTTGCGCTATTTTTCAATGAGATTTGGTTTTTAGGAATACCGAATTTTAAATAGCTTGAAAAGATACCTCCCTCTTTCCTTAATCTCATACTTTTTTGTAAATTTGCAATTCGTTTCATCGCATAATGAAAAGAATTGGGAATGAATTATAAAGAATTGTTCAATAAAATGGCTTTTTTGCTTTCTTCTCCCAGTCGTTTTTGGGAAAAAGAAGCTACGGAAGGGCAGGGAAGCCGGATGATGTCAGAGTACGTTTATCCGCTTATCGGATTGTGCGGACTGTCGGAATTTATAGGTACGTTTATCGGGCGTGACGTCAGCACGGAGTTTTTTCAGTGGGCTTTGACTCGCTGTTGTGCCATTGCGGTATCGTTGTTTGGTGGCTTTTTTGTCGCAACTTATCTGCTGGATAAAATCAGCTGGAACTTGTTCAACAAGTATATTCCAAAGGAAACTCTCCAAGTGTTTGTGGGCTATTCCATGACGGTGCTGTTTGTGCTCGATATTGTAAATGGACTGATTTCCATTGAGATACTTCACTGGATTCTTCAGCTCTATACGGTGCTCGTGGTGTTTGAAGGCGCACGACGCTTTTTGGAAATACCGGAAAACAAGTTGACTTCCTATACGGTTGTCGCCTCCATTCTGATACTGGTTTCTCCGGTGATGATAGAATTTGTGTTTAATAAATTGTCTGTAATTTTGAATTGATGAGACCTGTTTCAAATAATATTAATATCAAAAACAAGCGGGCGTCGTTCGATTATGAATTTATCGATACGTACACGGCCGGAATTGTGCTGACCGGAACGGAAATCAAGTCCATCCGGCAAGGAAAGGCCAGTCTGGTAGATACTTTCTGTTTCTTTTCCCGTGGAGAACTGTGGGTAAAGAATATGCACATTGCGGAGTATTTTTATGGCTCTTATAACAATCATACGGCTCGTCGTGACCGTAAGTTGCTGCTGACAAAGAAAGAATTGCGCAAGTTGCAGCGTACCTCTGATGAACCTGGCTTTACAATTGTGCCCACCCGCATGTATATCAATGAGCGAGGACTGGCCAAGGTGGTCATTGCATTGGCCAAGGGTAAGAAACAGTATGACAAACGTCAGACGTTGAAGGAAAAAGAAGACAGGCGGATGATGGACCGTATGTTCAAACGCTAAATTAAATAAGGTGCACGAAAACTATGCAGACAAAGACGATACAACAACTGATACGGGAGCGTATCCTGGTGCTCGATGGAGCCATGGGTACGATGATACAGCAATATAATCTTTCGGAAGCTGATTTCCGTGGAGAACGTTTTAAGGATATTCCCGGACAATTGAAAGGGAATAACGACTTGCTGTGTCTTACTCGTCCGGAAGTAATAGAAGATATTCATCGGAAATATCTTGTGGCAGGTGCCGATATTATTGAAACCAATAGCTTTAATGCCACTTCGGTGTCAATGGCCGACTATCATGTGCAGGCTTATTGTCGGGAAATCAATCTTGCGGCTGCACGTCTGGCACGTCGGTTAGCCGATGAGTTTACAGCATTGAATCCGGAAAAGCCGCGCTTCGTGGCGGGTTCCGTGGGGCCTACCAACAAGACTTGCTCCATGAGTCCGGACGTAAACAACCCGGCTTTTCGCGCGCTGACTTTCGATGAATTGCAGGCCGCTTATTGTGAGCAGATGGAAGCCTTGCTGGAAGGGGGAGTGGATGCCCTGCTGATTGAGACTATTTTTGACACGCTGAATGCCAAGGCGGCTATTCGGGCGGCTGAATTGTCGATGGAAAAAACCGGACGTAGGGTACCTTTAATGCTGTCGGTTACCGTGTCGGACATTGCCGGACGTACGTTGTCGGGACAGACGTTAGATGCCTTTTTAGCTTCGGTGGAGCATGCGGACTTGTTCTCTGTCGGATTGAACTGCTCATTTGGTGCCCGTCAGTTGAAACCTTTCCTGGAGCAGCTTGCTTCACGTGCGCCTTATTATATCAGTGCTTATCCGAATGCCGGATTGCCGAATTCGCTGGGACAATATGACCAGACTCCCGAAGATATGGCTGCCGAAGTGAAGGAGTATATCGAAGAAGGACTGGTGAACATTATTGGAGGATGCTGCGGTACGACAGAACAATACATTGCTAAGTATCAGGATTTGATACAAGGAGTACAGCCCCGTGTGCCTGTGAAGAAGCATGCACATTTGTGGTTGTCGGGATTGGAGTTGCTCGAAGTTTCTCCGGAAATCAATTTCGTCAATGTAGGTGAGCGCTGTAACGTGGCAGGTTCACGTAAGTTTTTGCGACTCATTAATGAGAAGAAATACGATGAGGCTTTGTCGATAGCCCGCAAGCAGGTGGAAGACGGCGCTTTGGTCATCGACGTAAATATGGACGATGGCTTGCTGGATGCTGCACAAGAGATGACTACCTTCCTGAATCTGGTGGCTTCAGAACCTGAAATAGCCCGTGTGCCCATTATGATTGACTCTTCCAAGTGGGAAGTGATACGTGCCGGACTGAAATGTGTGCAGGGAAAATGTATCGTCAACTCTATCTCCTTGAAGGAAGGAGAAGAGGTCTTTATGGCACATGCTCGTGAGGTGAAACAGCTTGGAGCGGCGGTCATCGTCATGGCTTTTGACGAGAAGGGACAGGCCGATACGTACAGTCGCAAGATTGAGGTGTGCGAACGGGCATATCGTATTCTGGTAGATAAGGTAGGTTTTGCACCTGAAGATATTATTTTCGACCCTAATGTGCTGGCCGTGGCTACGGGTATCGAAGAACATAATAACTATGCGGTCGATTTCATTCAGGCTACCGGATGGATACGCAAGAATCTGCCGGGGGCTCATGTCAGTGGAGGGGTGAGCAACTTGTCGTTCTCTTTCCGTGGCAACAACTACATTCGTGAGGCTATGCATGCCGTATTCTTGTATCATGCCATTCAGCAGGGAATGGATATGGGAATTGTCAATCCGGCTACGTCTGTATTGTACACGGATATTCCGCAGGATATTCTGGAACGGATTGAGGATGTCGTGCTGAACCGTCGGCCGGATGCTGCAGAGCGTTTGATTGAAACGGCGGAACGACTGAAACAGGAGAAAGAAGGTACAGCTTCTCAAGAAGGAAATGCATCGGTACAACTGCTGTGGCGGAATAATACTACGGTGGAAGAACGGTTGCAATATGCACTGGTGAAGGGACTTTCGGATTATCTGGAGGAAGACTTGCAGGAGGCGCTTTCACGTTACCCGAATGCAGTGAGCATCATCGAAGGACCGCTGATGGCAGGTATGAACCATGTAGGAGACTTGTTTGGTTCGGGAAAGATGTTCTTGCCGCAGGTGGTGAAAACTGCTCGAACCATGAAAAAGGCGGTAGCTATTCTTCAGCCTTATATTGAGGCCGAAAAGGAAGAAGGTGCCCGCAGTGCCGGAAAGGTGCTGGTAGCTACGGTGAAGGGCGACGTGCACGACATCGGAAAGAACATCGTGTCCGTGGTCATGGCATGCAACAACTATGAAATTATAGACTTGGGTGTGATGGTGCCTGCCGAGAAGATTGTAGAAACGGCTATCCGTGAAAAGGTGGACATCGTAGGACTGAGTGGACTGATTACTCCTTCGCTGGAAGAAATGGTGCATGTGGTGACTGAACTTCAGCGGGCCGGACTGGATATTCCGGTGATGATTGGCGGGGCTACCACTTCGAAATTGCATACGGCACTGAAGATTGCTCCGGTGTATCACGCCCCGGTGGTATACATGAAGGATGCTTCACAAAATGCCTTGGTGGCTGCCAAGCTGCTGAATCGTGAGCAACGTCCGGCTTTTGTGGAAGCTTTGAATGAAGAATATCAGGCTTTACGTGAAAAGAACCGTCAGAAAACGGTACAGACGGTTTCACTTGCGGAAGCTCAAAAGAATAAACTGAACCTTTGGGATTAATTATTTACTCATCGTATTATGAATGTACAGATAGAAGAAGGCTGGAAAAAAGCACTGGCGCCGGAGTTTGAAAAAGATTATTTTGTCCGGTTGACCGATTTTGTCCGTCAGGAGTATCAGCAGACTACGGTATATCCTCCCGGAAGATTGATTTTCAATGCATTCAACCTTTGTCCTTTTGATAAGGTGAAAGTGGTGATTATCGGGCAGGACCCCTATCACGGACCGGGGCAGGCGCATGGATTGTGTTTTTCGGTGAACGACGGGGTGGTGTTTCCTCCTTCTTTGCAGAATATATTCAAGGAAATTCATGATGATTTAGGTATGCCGATTCCTGCCAGTGGCAACCTGACTCGCTGGGCCGAGCAGGGTGTGCTGTTGCTGAACGCTACCTTGACGGTGCGTGCCCATCAGGCTGGTTCACATCAGCGCAGAGGCTGGGAAGAGTTTACGGATGCCGCTATCCGTGTGCTGGCGGAGCAGAAAGAACATTTGGTGTTTATCTTGTGGGGTTCTTATGCGCAGAAGAAAGGAGCGTTTATTGACCGCAACAAGCATCTGGTATTGACTTCCGTTCACCCGTCTCCTTTGTCGGCTTATAATGGTTTCTTTGGAAACAAGCATTTCAGTCGCACCAATGAATACCTGGTGTCTCATGGGGAAACTCCTATCAATTGGTAAGAAATAACAGATTAATAAATACACAAAAAAACGAGGCTGTCTCAAAATAGAGTTGAGATGGCCTCTTTTGTTTTATTTCAAATTGAA
>OGPR01000182.1_pt1 | contig 76125 bp, 49 predicted proteins | sample 1552981 | NCBI WGS metagenome assembly OGPR01 (sample SAMEA2580260, study PRJEB22360) | human gut metagenome | biome: human gut; feature: human-associated habitat; material: faeces | place: Denmark | collected 2008/2010 | reverse complement strand
GCAAGACGCGCTTGGTCTGGGTGAGCTTCACCCCGCAGCAGGTGGACATCGACACCGATTCCGACAAGGGTTGGGAATACCTGATGTCGATCTTCGACCAGATGGCCGCCTCTCACGTCAGCTACATCCGCCTCGACGCCGTCGGCTACGGCGCCAAGGAGGCCGGCACCAGCTGCTTCATGACCCCGAAGACCTTCAAGCTGATCTCCCGTCTGCGTGAGGAAGGCGTCAAGCGCGGTCTGGAAATCCTCATCGAAGTGCACTCCTACTACAAGAAGCAGGTCGAAATCGCATCCAAGGTGGACCGCGTCTACGACTTCGCCCTGCCTCCGCTGCTGCTGCACGCGCTGAGCACCGGCCACGTCGAGCCCGTCGCCCACTGGACCGACATCCGCCCGAACAACGCCGTCACCGTGCTCGATACGCACGACGGCATCGGCGTGATCGACATCGGCTCCGACCAGCTCGACCGCTCGCTCAAGGGTCTCGTGCCGGATGAGGACGTCGACAACCTCGTCAACACCATCCACGCCAACACCCACGGCGAGTCCCAGGCCGCCACCGGCGCCGCCGCATCCAATCTTGACCTCTACCAGGTCAACAGCACCTACTATTCGGCGCTCGGATGCAACGACCAGCACTACATCGCCGCCCGTGCGGTGCAGTTCTTCCTGCCGGGCGTGCCGCAGGTCTACTATGTCGGCGCGCTTGCCGGCAGGAACGACATGGAGCTGTTGCGCAAGACGAACAACGGCCGCGACATCAACCGCCACTACTATTCCACCGCCGAAATCGACGAGAACCTCAAGCGTCCGGTAGTCAAGGCTTTGAACGCCTTGGCCAAGTTCCGCAACGAGCTCGACGCCTTCGACGGCGAATTCTCCTACGAAGCCGACGGCGACACGTCCATCACCTTCAGCTGGAAGGGCGCCGCAACCTCGGCCTCACTCACTTTCGAGCCAGGCAAGGGCCTCGGCGTGGAGAACACCGCATCCGTCGCGTCCCTCACCTGGACCGACGGCGCCGGTGAACACCATACCGACGATCTGATCGCCGAGCCGCCGGTCGTGGCGTAAGGCACAGCAGGCCTAAAGGCCACACACAATCAGGGCATTCGATCCATGGGGGGCGGGTGCCCTGATTTATTGCAGTTTTGCCGCGCATCAACATATGTTGCGATGCATATGTCGGCGTACGGCGGGTATATAACCAACACCATCATTGAGAGGAGAAACGCATGAATGATTTCGTGCGTCCGGGCATCGACGATCGCCCAGACTACGACAAGGCGCTAACGGATGAGCAGAAGGAATCCGTAGCCCGCCTGTCGATGCATCCGCAAGACACCAAAACCATCGCTCCCACCGAAGGCGTCAGCGATGCAGGCCGCCAGTCCGCGCGCATGAGCGAAGCCAACTACCCCGCATCCATCGCAGGCCGCGGCGAAGTGCCGGACCCGGAATCCGCCATGATGGATATGCGCGATCCCATGGTCGCCTCGGATGGTTCGCGTCCGAGCAAATTCAACGTATTTCGTCTTGGCCTCGGTTTCACATTCTCTCTGATCATCACCGGCATCGTCTGGGTGTCGCTATCCAGCATCCTGCTACCGCAGCTGGTCGACCAGATCGCGCCCGACCAGCGTGCAGCATTCATCGGCCTGATCAATTCCGTCGGCTCCGTAGTGGCACTGTTCGCCAATATCATTTTCGGCACCCTGTCCGATCTGACCAGATCGCGTTTCGGCAAGCGTACACTGTGGATCTGCTCCGGTGGCGTGCTGTGCGGCCTGTGCGCGTTCGGCCTGACCTTTACCAAATCCCTGCCGGTGATTCTGCTGCTGTGGTGCGGCATGCAGCTGTTCTATAACTGGATGAACGCCCCGTTCGTGGCGACCATGTCTGATCGTGTGCCAGACAAGTACCGTGGCACCGTATCCTCCTTCATGGGTGGCGGCGGTGTGCTCGGCCAGACCGCCGGTTCCCTGGTCGGCTCCCTGCTGATCTCCAATATCAATCTTGGTTTCGCCATCGGCGCCATCGGCTTTGCCGCTGTCGGATTCCTGGTAATCGGCATTTGGCCGAAGGAACAGTCCAACGTGGACGAGCCGCGTGCCGAAATGAACATTAAGAACATCCTCAAGGCGTTCATTCCGCCGGTCGGCAAGGGCGCCCGCAACTTCTACTACGCACTATTCGGACGTCTGATGATGGTTGCCGGCTATCAGATGATCACCGGCTACCAGCTGTACATCATCAAGTACTACACGCTATCCGACTCCGGTCTCGATGCCAATGGTTTGAAGCTTAAAGCCGCCAGCATCGTCGCCACCATGTCCGTGATCACCATGGTGGTGTCGCTACTCGCCGCCTTCACCGCAGGCCCGATCTCCGACCGTTTTGGCATGCGTAAGATTCCCGTGGCGGGAGCCTCCGTATTGTTCGCCATCGGTGCGGCCATGCCATGGATCTTCCACAATGCGATAGGTATGTATCTGTTCGCCGCTATCGCAGGCTTCGGCTACGGCGTCTACAATGCCATCGACCAGGTGCTGAATATCTCCGTGCTGCCGAACCCCGCCGAAGCCGGCAAGGACCTGGGCGTGCTCAACATGGCCAATACACTGTCTTCCGTGCTGGGATCCGCATTGACCTCCGCATTGGTCATGATCACCGGCAACTATGCGCTCGTGTTCCCGGCTTGCATCATCGTGGTGCTTATCGCCGTGTTCCTCATCATGCGCATCAAGGGCGTGAAGTGACGATAAAACCGTCATAGCGCCATCTGGAATGGCGCATCGTACGGCACGGCCTGCGATACAAAGACGAATCAACGGGAAGCCAGCGAAAGCGGCTTCCCGTTTCGCATATCTCAGGTATCCAAGCAGCCGACACTCCACCACCAGTTCCGGCCCGCCGCAGCCGCACAACCTGCGCCTCATGCAGATACGCCCCGCAGCGTACTCTAAAACCCATAGGAGAGAAGCCATTCGCAATATGCCGAACGGCATGGTCGAATGGTTGCATCGCATCGAGGGGTAGAGGAACAACTGTGCTGAAACCTTACGTTCGCCCGGGCATCGACGATCGCCCTGATTACGACAAAGCACTCAGTAAGGAAGACAAGGCGTCCGTGGCACGCCTCGCACGCGAAGATCGCCGCCTGCCTCCAGAAGCATCGGCCAAACAGCCGGGAGCGCAGACGGCACGCCTTACCGCAGCCGGCGGCGCTTCGGCGGCAGCTGCCGGCGTCGAAGCCGCGGTTCCCGACTACTCCTCATCATTCCTCGACATGCGAGACCCCATGACCGCCGCGGACGGCACCAAACCGTCCCGCGCAGGCGTACTGCGACTGAAATGGGCGTTCGCGCTCGCCGCTGTGCTCATCACCGCACCATGGACGATGCTGAACCTGATTGCCATCCCCAACCACATTGCGCTGCTATACGGGCTGAACACTGAAACCGTGCTGGCGGACGGCGCCAAAGAAGCGGCGCTTGCCACACCGTTGGCCGTCATCATCGCTTTGGGAGCGGTGCTGTCCATTATCGTCACGCCGGCCATCTCCACACTGTCCGACCATACGCGAGTCATAGTCGGCAGACGCACGCCCTGGCTTATCGGCGGCGGCGTATTCGCGGCACTGGTAACACTGATTCTCAGCGCCACCGATACGCTGACCGGCCTGATCGCCGGATGGCTGTTCATCCAGCCCGCATACGCCATGCTCACCGTGCCCCTATCCGCTGCCATCGCCGAACGCGTACCCGATAAATTCCGCGTAGGCGTCGAACGTTGGCATGCGGTCGGCGTGCTGGTGGGACAGGCGGCAGGCGGTGTGATCGGCGGTATGTCGATCGCCTTCGGAGCCACCGACATATTCATGTGTGCGGCGGTGCTGTTTGTTGTTTCCGGCATCATCCCCGTACTGGTCTGGCCGCATGAGCGTTCAAGCGTCGATCAGCGGTGGGCCCACTGCAACTGGGAAGAAGCCTTCTCCGTATTGCGCGGACCGCGAGGCGACAATGCGGCCGTGTTCCACCGGCTGTTCTGCTCCCAGCTGTTCATGATGGCCGCCATGAGCCTGACCAGCGTATTCCTGTGGTATGTTGTGCGATTCTCGCTGTATGGCGGCGGCGATCCGGGCGACTCCACTCCGCTCACACTCCCCGCAGGCACACTGGTCATGATGTTTGCCATCACCATATTCGGCGGCGCATTGCTGGCCACCGGCCTGTCAGGCATCATCGTCGACCGCATCGATGACATGCCGGGACTGCGCAACCGCAATTTCCGCATCGCCATCGTGATTGCGGGCGGACTATACGTGGTCGGCCTGGTAGCCGGCATGGTTACCGTGATGATGGGCGGGGAGAAACTGTTCCTGGCGCTGGCATTCCTCGGCGGCTTCAGCCTGAGCATCTACGACGTGCTCATGCGCTCGCTGGTGGTCGAATCACTGCCCGACTCGCGCAATGCCGGGCACGACCTGGGGTTCTACGCGTTGGCGAAGCCGCTGGGATTGATTCTGGGAGCCACCCTGGGCGCTGCCGCGGTGAATGCATTCGCTCCGTCGTTCGGGTATGTGGCAGTGTTCCCGGCTGCGATCATTTGCGTGTGCGTGGCCGTCGCTTTGCCGTTGACCGTAAGCAGAATCGACGGCGACTGACGGCTGCCAAAACGGTATGTTCACATAGTGAACACCTGGTAGATACTGCGGGAAACGGCTCCTATGGTCATATCGCAGTTCGGATGGAAATCCGAAAAGAAAACTTCGAAACCGAAAGGAGGTTCGCCACGATGACTGGATTCAATGCGCTCGCACTGCTGTCCGCACGAATTATTATCCCGTCTTCGTTGGCGGACTGATTCGGCATACAAGCTTGAGCCCCGCCAACGAAGGCAGGGCGGCAAGCGAGAATCTTGAAGCCCTGCACAGTGCGGGGCTTTTTTGTTGCCCGCCCACAAGGTGCATGCAGCGAAAACAAGCAGCAACGAAGAAACACGCCACAGCGTGGGTGACCGGTCAGAAGAGGCCGCCCACACCAGAGAATGAGTAAGAAGGGCATTCCTCATGACTGCAGCCGATACGACTACGTCCGGCAAGCTGAAATCAATGGCTCGCGATTCGGTCAAAACCGTTATCGCCGCCTCGATGGTCGGTACCGCCATCGAATTCTACGACTTCTACGCGTACGGTACCGCCGCCGCGAATTATTTCCCGAAGGTGTTCTTCGGAGACACCACCAATCCGACCGTCGCGCTGCTGGCCAGCCTGCTGACCTTCGCCATCGCGTTCATCGCCCGTCCGCTGGGCTCGTTGGTGTTCGGCCACTTCGGCGACCGTATGGGCCGCAAGACCACGCTGGTGGTCTCCCTGCTCACCATGGGCATTGCCACCTTCCTGATCGGCTGCCTGCCGACCTACAACCAATGGGGTGTCGCGGCCGTCGCCGTGCTGTGCCTATGCCGCTTCGTGCAGGGCATCGGCCTTGGCGGCGAATGGTCCGGCGCCGCGTTGGTGGCCACCGAGAACGCTCCGGAAGACAAGCGCGCGCTGTACGGCTCCTTCCCGGAACTGGGCGCCCCGATCGGCTTCTTCCTGTCGAACGGCACCTACTTCCTGCTGGAAACCTTCAACGACAATGACGCGATGCTCGCTTGGGGTTGGCGTGTGCCGTTCCTGTTGTCCTCGATTCTCGTAATCGTCGGTCTCGTCGTGCGAGTGCAGATGGAGGAGACCCCAATCTTCCGTATGGCCCAGGAGCAGAAGAAGGTTGTCAAGTCTCCGCTTACTGAAGTGTTCAAGAAGAGCTGGAAGGAAGTCATCCAGGCAACGTTCCTGGTGGCCGTTACCTACACGCTGTTCTACACGCTGGCAACCTGGTCCCTCGCTTGGGGCACCAAGACCGTCGAACAGGGCGGTGGCAATCTTGGCTTTTCCAACCGTGAATACCTGCTTATGCTGATGATTGCTGTGTGCGTGTTCGCCGCATTCATCATCATCTCCTGTGTGAACGCCGACAAGTTCGGTCGCAAGCGCGTGATCGTCATCTCGTCCTGCTGCCTCGTGGCATTCGCGCTGCTCTTCCCGTTCCTGCTCGACCCGTCGGTCGTCGGCCAGCGCAACTTCGCGGCCAACCTGCTGTTCCTGTGCATCGGCTTCGCGCTGATGGGTACTGCATTCGGTCCGATCGGTGCATTCCTGCCTGAGCTGTTCGACGCCAACGTGCGTTACTCCGGCTCCGGCATCGGCTACAACCTGGCTGCCATCGTCGGCGCGGCCTTCGTGCCGACCATCGCCACTTGGCTGTCCCATCATTGGGGCGTGCATTCCGTGGGCCTGTACCTCGGTGTGATGGCCTTGTGCTGCCTCATCGCGGTGTTGAGCTGCAAGGAAACGAAGAACGTCGACTTCACCAAGTGACGCCGACCGGCTTGCCGGGCTGCTTCGCTTGGGGTGGCTCGGAGCCTTAGAAAAAACGTTTGACGTGAATATAGCCACTATGTGAACGCCAACAGACATCATAAAGAAAGCGGTACTAGAACAGTTCCGCAGGAGAGGTGGAGTGGTTCCTCGGACACAATCCGGGGGGAGCAACATCCTAGGAATCACTCGCCGTGATAACAACCGAAAAAAGAATAGAAAATAGCGAGTTTGTTCGGAAAAAGCAAGTTCCGAATCGCAAAAAACAATAAAGGAGCGCCAATTATGGCAGCAACTATCTGGTACGAAAAGGACGCCGATCTGTCCGTGTTCGATGGCAAGAAGGTGGCCATCCTCGGTTACGGTTCCCAGGGCCACGCCCATGCGCTGAACCTGCGCGATTCCGGTGTCGACGTCGTCGTCGGCCTGCGTCCTACCTCCAAGTCCGTGGAGTATGCCAAGGAGCAGGGCCTTGAGGTCAAGCCTGTTGCCGAGGCCGTTGCCGAAGCCGACGTGGTGATGATCCTGCTGCCTGACCAGTACCAGGCCGCCGTGTACAAGAAGGACGTCGAGCCGAACCTGAAGCCGGGCGCTGCTCTGGCCTTCGCTCATGGCTTCAACATCCACTACGGCTACATCAAGCCGTCCGAGGACCATCCGGTCTTCATGGTCGCCCCGAAGGGCCCGGGCCACATCGTGCGTCGTGAGTACGCCGCTGGCCGTGGCGTCCCGGTCGTCGTGGCCGTCGAGCAGGATCCGGATGGCAAGACCTGGCCGCTGTGCCTGGCTTACGCCAAGGCTCTGGGCGCGCTGCGTGCAGGCGCCATCAAGACCACCTTCACCGAGGAGACCGAAACCGATCTGTTCGGCGAGCAGGACGTCCTCATGGGTGGCATCAACCACCTGTGCGATATGGGCTTCGATGTGCTGACCGAGGCTGGCTACCAGCCGGAGATCGCCTACTTCGAGGTGTTCCACGAGCTGAAGATGCTGGTCGACCTGGCCAACGAGGGTGGCCTGAACAAGGCCCGTTGGTCCTGCTCCGACACCGCTCAGTACGGCGATTACACCTCTACCGTGATCACCGAGGAAACCAAGAAGCGTATGCAGTACCAGCTCAAGCGCATCCAGGACGGCTCCTTCGCCAAGGAGTTCATGGATGACCAGGCTGCTGGCGCTCCGAAGTTCAAGAAGCTGCAGGAAGAGTACAGCCACCCGCACCTGGAGACCGTTGGCCCGAAGCTGCGCGCCATGTTCTCCTGGAACAACCAGGTGGACGCCGATGCCGATATGGCTGAGTCCTTCAACGGCAAGATCGCTCGTACCCAGGTTCAGTGAGATTGCTTCGCTAGCTGCATAAGCTATTTAGCGAATTAGAAAGCGTCGCCCGCTTCGTGCGGACGGCGCTTTTTGCATATTGTCGTGCGTGCGACGGTTGCGTACGTTCCGGCATAACGAAAGGCCGCCACCCAACTTGGGCGGCGGCCTTCAATCGCAGTTAATGCGATTAATCGCAATGAATGCGAGACGTTACTCAGCCACGGGCGATCTTGCCGGTGAAAGTGGCCATGTCAGCGTCGTCATCCTTGCCGTTGTTCCAAGAGAACATGGCGCGCAGCTTCGGGCCAACGCTCTCGATACGCACGTTGCCGTATTCTTCCTGCAGCTGCTTGAACTTCGGAGCGCCAGCGTCCTGATCGTCGATGAACTCCTTGGCGAAGGAGCCGTCCTGGATGCGGCTCAGATGGTACTGCATGCGCTTGCGGCAGTCTTCGTTGATGACGGTGTTGGTGTAGTCGCCGTACTGGGCGGTGTCGGAGCAGGACCAACGGGCCTTGTTCAGGCCACCCTCGTTCATGAGGTCGACGAGCATCTTCAGCTCGTGGCAGACCTCGAAGTAAGCGATCTCCGGCTGGTAGCCAGCGTCAGTGAGGACCTCGAAGCCCATTTCAACGAGCTTGTTCACGCCGCCCATGAGCACGTTCTGCTCGCCGAACAGATCGGTCTCGGTCTCCTCGGTGAAAGTGGTCTTGATGGCGCCTGCGCGCAGGGCGCCCAGAGCCTTGGCGTAAGCCAGGGTGATGTCCCAAGCGTCGCCGCGCGGATCCTGTTCGACAGCCACGACGACCGGGACGCCACGGCCGTTGGCGTACTCACGACGCACGATGTGGCCCGGGCCCTTCGGGGCGACCATGAAGACCGGGTGGTCCTCGGTCGGCTTGATGTAGCCGTAGTGGATGTTGAAGCCATGAGCGAAGGCGACGGCGGCGCCCGGCTTGATGTTCGGTTCGATATCGTTGGCCCAGATGGTGCGCTGGTACTGATCGGGAGCCAGAATCATGATGATGTCGGCCTCGGCGGCGGCTTCCGGAACGGACTTGACTTCCAGACCCTGCTCCTTGGCGTGCTCGACAGACTTGGAGGTCGGGCGCAGGCCGACGACGACGTCGACGCCGGAATCGCGCAGGTTCAGCGCATGGGCGTGGCCCTGGGAACCGTAACCGATGATGGCAACCTTCTTGCCTTCGAGGACCGAGAGATCACCGTCGTTCTCATACCAGATTTGTGCAGCCATTGTACTTGGCACTCCTTTTGTGTAGTGGGGTGAACGCTTGGAAAGCGTTCGGGTTTCTACCATTCGCAGATGAAATTCGTGGTTTCGTGCATGGATTTTGTCCTGCAAACTGGGGTCCATCCTACCGGAGCGGCCGTTTTGGTACGTATCCAGTCCACAAAGTGAGCCGCGAAATCGTAAAAAATTCGTTGCGGCGCAATCGTGATACCTTTCCTGCGAAACCCCTACGGAAGCGACGTTTCGGGCCGTTGGAATGTTGTTTCCGTTGGGAATTGCGATTAAGCCCCTACCGAAGCGACGTTTCGATCGCTGAAAATGACGTTTGTGTGGGCAAGCATGTGCTTATTTAGGTGACGCTTCATGCATTTTGGTAGGAAAGTGGCTTAGGATAGGCACGTAGGATTGTTTGATGAGGAAGCTGAAGCAATGGTCACTGCGACGGGGATTGCGCCTGGTTCCGAAATGACGGCGCAGATGGAGCAGGTGGAGGAGCGTAATGTCTCGGGCGTGCTGCATGTCGCCGCGATTTTCGGCTCGCACATGGTATTGCAACGCAACAAGCCCATTGCGGTGTTCGGCGCATTGGCTGCCGATTGCGCCGGTATGGAGGTTGTGGCGGAAATACACGACTTTGACGGCTCCCTGATCGCGCAGGAACATGCTTATTCTTCGCAGAACGTGGTCAACGGCTTTTCGCAGTGGCGCGTGATGCTGCCCGCGCAACCGGAAGGCGGTCCGTACACGCTTCGTATCGTCGCGGGCAATGATGCCATCGAATTCGACGACGTGCTTATCGGCGAAGTGTGGCTCGCCGGCGGCCAAAGCAATATGGAACTTGAGTTGCGTAACAGCGAGCATGCCGACGAAGCACTTGAGGATTGCGCCGATCCGCTGCTGCGTTTCTACAATGTGCCCAAAACCGGTGTAATCAATCGCAATGCGGAAAATACGTCGAGCTGGCAGGAATCGTCGCCGGAAAACAGTGGCGTGATGAGCGCCGTCGCCTACTATTTCGCACGCAAGCTGCGCTCCGAACTCGACCCCGATCTGCCGGTCGGCATTGTCGACTGCTATATCGGCGGCACGTCGATCAGCTGCTGGATGAGCGAGGACGCACTCAATTCCAGCGATGCCGGCCGCGACTATCTGACGCGTTACCAGCGGGCGATCGCCGGCAAGACGCAACAGCAGTTCGAACTGGAAACCAGCGAATGGCAGTCGCAGATGGACGCATGGAACGCGGCTGTGGAAACGGTGCGTCAGACCAATCCGAACGCAACGAGCAGTGAGTTGAGCGAACAGTGCGGCACCTGCCCGTGGCCGCCGCCGCTCACCCCTACATCGCAATGGCGTCCGTGTGGCCCCTTCCACGCCATGCTGGAACGTATCATGCCGTATTCGCTGGCCGGTTTTCTGTGGTATCAGGGCGAGGAAGACGAGCAATACTGCGGTTTCTACCGCGAGCTGCTCGGCATGATGATCGGCGAATGGCGTGCGCTGTGGAGCGAGAATCTACCGTTCCTCATCGTGCAGTTGCCGCAATGGATCGACGGCAAGACGGCTGCGGACGGCGACGATCCGATGCGCTGGCCGGTGCTGCGTGAGGCGCAATGGGACGCCGCGCAGTCCATAGACAACGTGTACGCCATCTGCACGATCGACTGCGGCGAATACGACAACATCCACCCGCTGGACAAGCGCACGCCCGGCGAACGCCTTGCCAATTGCGCGCTGCGGCAAATCTACGGCATGGATCGCGTTCCGGTGCACGGCCCGACGGTGCTGGGCTTCCGATGCGACCCGAACGGCCGCGTACGCCTGTTCTTCCGCTATGCGCACGGTTTGCATTTCGAAGGCACCACGCCCGGCGGCGGCGACGATGATTTCGATGGCCAGCTGCCGACTTTGGTGCGCGTGCCGGAACGTTCCGGCTTCGAACTGGCCGGTTCCGACGGTATGTTCCACCCGGCGACCGCCGCGATTTTCGTGGATTGTGACATCGACGATCTCGTCAATTCCAGAGTGAACGTGGTCGATTACAACGCCACGGAATTCGGCATTCCGATTAACAGCCGCAGCATCGGCACGATTACGCTGGCGACTCCGGATGTGCCGGAGCCGATGGCGATGCGATACGCCTGGCGCAGTTGGGGTCCGGCTCCGCTGTTCAACGACGACGGCCTGCCCGCGCAGCCGTTCCGTCTGGACCTGACCGACCATACCGCCCCCGTTGAGTCCGCCGAGCCCGTCACCCCCGACGGCACCGCTGACTGAGGCCGTCGGTCTGGTCGCGCCGGTCTAATCGCCCCGTCTAATCGCAAAAACGGCATTCCCATCCGGCTTTTGTTACCGTAACCAGCCGATTCGGGTAACAAAAGCCGGAAGAGGAGGCCGTTTTGTGTTTCTTGCGATTACTCAGCGGTTGCGGCAGCCGCGTCGACAATCACCGCCGCGTCCTCGCCACGCTCGCTGCCGGACTTGCCAAGCGCAAGCTGGGCGGCGGCGAACAGCACCGCCAGCCAAATGACGCCGGCGATCACGGCGATGCGGTAGCTTGCGGAGAAGCACATGAGCACCACGACCAGCAGCATGAACGCGATCACCACGTACGGCGTCACATTGGCGAACGGCAGCTTGAACGCGATCTTGTCGAGCGCTTCCTTGCCCTTCAGCCCCTTAAGTTCGACCGGGCCATCGCCAGCCGCAACCATGCGACGGAACTTAATCTCCGTAATCATAATCATGATCCAGTTGATCGCAGCCGCGATCGTGGCGATCGACATCAGATAATTGAACGCGAATTCCGGCCATACGAACACGACGACAACGGCAATCGCAATAATTATCGCGGAAGTGATAACACCCCCGACCGGCACGCCTTTCTTGCTGAGCTTACCCAGGTAAGCCGGCGCGTTGCCCTGCTTTGCCAGCGAATACAGCATGCGGGAGTTGGCGTACAGGCCGGAATTGTAGACGCTCATCACGGCGGTCAGGCACACGAAATTGAGGATGCCGGCGGCCGCGTGCACGCCGACGGAATCGAAGATCTGCACGAACGGGCTGGAATCGCCGTCGATTTTGCTCCACGGAATCACCGCCATAATCACGCCGAGCGCGCAGATGTAGAAGACGAGAATACGCCAGATGATGCCGTTCGTGGCCTTCGGAATGGTGGTGCGCGGATTCTCGGTTTCGCCGGCGGTGATGCCGATGAGTTCGGTGCCGCCGAAGCTGAACATCACCACGACGAGCGCCATCAGCAGGCCGGTCCACGTGCCGTCGGCGTTGCGGGTCATCAGGCCGTGCGGCAGGAATCCGCCGTCCACGGTGAACCAGTTGGCGAAGCTCGCGCGAATGCCCGAAGCGGTCGGCACATTGGCGATGATCACATACAGGCCGCCGAGAATCATGGCCAGCACGGCCACGATCTTGATGATGGCGAACCAGAATTCGAATTCGCCGAACTTGTTCACGCCCATGAGATTCAGCGCCGCGATGGCCACGAGGAACACCGCCGCCGACACCCACTTCGGAATGTTCGGGAACCAGTAGTTCACGAACGAGCCGACCACGGCAAGCTCCACCATGGCCACCAGCACGTAGTTGAACCAGTAGTTCCAGCCGGAAATGAAGCCCGCTCGCCGTGACCAGTAGCGCGTCGCGTAGTAGCTGAACGCGCCAGCCTTCGGATCCTCGACCGCCATCTCGCTCAGAGCGCGCACGATCATGAAGATCGCGAGACCGCCGACGAGGTAGGCGAGCAGAATGGACGGGCCGGCCAGCTGGATGGATTCGCTGGAGCCGTAGAACAGGCCGGTGCCGATGGCGCCACCCAGCGCGATGAGCTGGATATGGCGGTTTTTCAACGATTTACGGAGCGTCGGCGGAACCGGCACGTCGTCGGTTCCACGCGGCTTCTTTGCGGCGGTGACGTCGCTCATGGAGATTTCCTCTTCTCTGTTTCCTTGCGATTGCGCGTTGCGCTCGCTGCTTGCGTTGCGTGCTGTTGCACGCTTGCATGTGCTTGTTTTGCTTGCTTTTTTGCGATTCGCCCTTTGTGAGGGAACGTTCCCGATTGTAGCGGGAAGCGGCGGGCAAAGTGTTGGTTTGTTCGTTCCGGAATGTCTGGTTTGCTTAACGGGTTGTTTGGTTTAGAAGTTCGATTCGCGCGATTGCTGTGCGATTCGAACGCGCGATTTGGACACGTGTTGCGGATGTGCGGTTTGGCGCGTCTTTCCAAGCTTCATGGTGTTCAATGGAATGAGGGGCTACGAACGGAGGTCGACATGGCATTCGTCAAGGACATGCTGCGAATGTGGGCGCATTCGTGGAAAAGATTCATTTCCATCGCCATGATCACGTTGCTCGGTGTGGCCGTGCTCACCGGCATTTACGCGGGCTGCCGTGACGCGTTCCGCAGCACCGACCGCTTTTTCGACGCGCAGGGCCTGCACGACGTCCAGGTGCTGTCCACCGCGGGCCTGTCGAATGGCGATATCGCCGCGTTGCGCAAGGTGAACGGTGTTGCGAAAGTGCAGGCGGAACGGTCGCAGGAAGTGACGTTCGATTTGGACGGCCGCAAGTCGGCGACCATGCAGGAAATCGGCACGAACGGCATCGACCAGCCATACTTGCAGGAAGGGCGCATGCCGAAAAAAGCCGGCGAAATCGCGGTAACCCGAAAATTTATTCGCGATTCGGGCAAGCGTATCGGCAGGCGCCCCCCCGTAACCCCCGAATCGGCTTCCTCCGATACTTCCGATACGAACGATACGAACGGTGCGGACGGCACGAATGAAACGAACGGCACGGACGAGGCGCCGAGCTTCCCGACCAAGCTCACCATCGTGGGCGTGGTGCTCGATCCGCAGAACCTGAGCAACCCGGACGGCTACTCCGCCATGACCTCGTTCCGTTCCACCGCCACCACCGACTACACGTTCTTCGCGCCGTCCGATGGCGTGACCGGCACCCTCTACACGTCCGCCACGCTGCTCGTCAAGGGCACGGCCGCCGAAAGCACGTTCGACGAATCGTACGAAAACACCGTCAAGCAGGTGACCGACCGCATCGACGGCACCGTGAAAACCGACCGCCAGAAGGCCCGTCGGCAGGAACTGCTCGGTGCGGGCAACAAGAAGATCGTCGACGCGCGTGCGGAAGCCGACAAGAAGTTCGCGGACGCGCAGTCGCAAATCGACGCGAATCGGCAGCAATTCAACCAGCAGGTCGACCAGATTGTCGACATGCAGGCAAGCGCGGCTGCTGCGGGAGCTGCGACAAACGGCGCGAACGCAGGTGCGGCGGCGGCCGCAGGTGCAACTACCCCCCAACTTGACGAAACCACGCGTGAAACAATGCGTGAAACCATCATCGCCGCTAGTCCCGAACTGACGCAAGCCAAGCAGCAGCTCGACCAGGCGCAATCGCAATTGAACGAGCAGAAGGCAAGTACCGAACAAACGCTGAAAACCAAGGAAAACGAGCTGAAAACCAGCATTCCGCAAGTACGCTGGTATGTGCAGGACCGGCAGTCGCTCGGCGGGTTCAGCGCGCTCAAATCCGACCTCGACTCCATCCAATCGCTCGGCAACGCGTTCCCGATTGTGTTCCTGCTGGTGGCCGTGATGATGAGCCTGACCGCCATGGCGCGCATGGTCGAAGAGGGCCGCTCGCTCATCGGCACGTACGTGGGGCTCGGCTACGGGCGGCTGGCGGTCGCGTCGCGCTACCTGCTGTTCGCGTTGCTCGCCTGCCTCATCGGCGGCGGCCTCGGCCTGATCGCCGGCTTCCTTGGCATTCCTGCGTTCCTGCTGGTCGTATTGCAAGGCATGTATGTGATGCCCGGCCTGCGACTGGAATACGACTGGCTGTACGGCTCGCTCGGCATCGCACTGTTCGTGGTCGGCGTGCTCGCCGCCACCATCTACGCGTGTGTGCAGGAAATGCGGCAGACGCCCGCCGCGCTGATGCGTCCGAAAGCGCCGCGCGCCGGCTCGCGCATTCTGTTGGAACGGATTCGTCCGGTCTGGAATCGCATCGGCTTCCTCGGCAAAGTGACCGCGCGCAACATCTTCCGCTTCAAATCGCGCCTCATCATGACGGTCGGCGGTGTGGCCGGCTGCACCGCGCTGATCGTCTGCGGCCTGGCCATCAACGACACCGTCGCAGACCTCGGCATCAAGCAATACCGCGACATCTACCGGTACGACCTGATGGTGGTTTCCGACGATTCGGACGCGTCGGCGATGCGCACGAAAGTCGCGTCAGACGGGCGCGTCACGTCATCGCTTGACGTGCGCATAGAGTCGGGCGATTTGACGGTTGCGGGCAGTGGCGACGGTGACAGCGGCAAGGCCGGCAGCAGCGGCAGCGAAAGCATCCAGCTGGTCGCGGTGCCGAAAAAGCATCTGTCCGATTTGGGCGAAATGGTCACGTTGCAGCCGGTCTCGTCCGGCATACTGGGCACGTCCGGCGTCGGCAAAACCGGTTCGCTGAAGCTCGATGACGATGGCGTGATCGTCGCGCAGTCGGCGGCAAGCGCGCTGGGCGTCAAGGCCGGTTCCAAGGTGCGACTGACCAACGGCGACGGCGTGCAGGCCACGGCGAAGGTGAGCGCGGTGAATCGCAACCTCATCGGCTCGGATGTGTATGTAAGCGAAACCTACTACGCCAAGCTTTTCGACTCGAAAGACGCGAAGAACACCAAGAATTCCAAGAGTTCCGAGGATTCCGAGGCTCTGACGTGGAACGCCATGCTCGCCAAGCTTTCCGGCTCCGACACTTCGCAAACCGACTATGCGGAATCGCTCGAAGAGGACAGTTCGGTGATGAAGGCCGTAAGCTGCGCGCACATGGCCGACAGCTTCAAATTCGACCTCATGGGCGCGGTGGTGGCGCTGATCGTGGCGCTCGCTGGCGGTCTGGCGCTTGTGGTGCTGTTCACGCTCGCCAATACGAACGTGTCGGAACGCGTGCGCGAGATGGCCACGCTCAAGGTGCTTGGCTTCTTCGACCGCGAAGTGCACCATTACGTGAACCGTGAGATGATGATCCTCACCGTCATGGGTGTGATACTGGGCCTGCCGCTCGGCCGGCTCGTCGGCGGCATGCTGACGATGGCGCTCAACATGCCCTCGTTGTATTTCGAGGTGGAGGTCAAGCCGCTGAGCTACGTGATCGCGGCCGTGGCGACCATGGCCTTCGCGCTGCTCGTGCAGCTGTTCGTCAACCCCGTCCTCGACCGCATCGACCCCATCAGCTCCCTCAAGTCCGTGGAGTAGCGCCCCTCCGAAGCCCTCTCAGTTCTTCGGGTAGCGGTAGTTGTGGGGGAGTTGGGTGGTGAGCTGCGGGTCGAGGCCGAGTTCCTTGAGTTGGCGGTCGATTTCGAGGCGCGCACGTTCCACAAGTTCGGCGCGACGGCTGTCCAAACCGTTCAGCCCCTCCTGCTTTTCCAGCGATTTCAACGTCTCCGCCATACGCTTGAGCCGGTCCTGATGGTGCAGCAGCGCACGTACCTGCGCATGTTCGCGTACGATCGTCCGCCAATCGGATGGCGTGTGCGCAATCTCCCGAACCGCGGTGACGGGGTGTATGTCGGCCACCTGATACGTGATCGAGCCGAGCAGCGGCATCAGGAACACCGTAATCGCGCCGGCTGCGACCAGTGTCGACGCGGTGTCGCTTTGCATGGTGCCGACCTTCACCGCCAGCGACGTGACGGCGACGATGATCGGCAGCGCGGTCGTGCAATACAGGGCTACGGTGACGCGGTGATGCGATGACAGCGGATTCTTGCGTTTGTCGAGCGATAGCGCAACATATACGGGCACCGCGCGAATCAGCATGAGCATGACGATGAACGCGACGAGCAGTGCGGGCCGGCCTGCCACGGCGCGCACGTTGATCGCGGCGCCTGACACCACAAAAAATACAGGAATGAGGAAGCCGTAGCCGACACCCTCCAACTTCATTTCCAGCGACTTGCTGCCGTCGGGGATGATGTAACGCAGGATGAAGCCCGCGGCGAACGCGCCGAGCACCGCGTCAAGTTCGAACAGCGCGGAAATGGTGACAAGGAAGATGAGCAGGAATGTGGTCAGTCGCATGAGCGTTTGCGATGACGTGTTCGCATTTTCCGTAAGGAAACGGTACAGGCGATGGCCGGTTCTCAGTGCTTTCGTAGGTAGCATCGCGCACAGTAGGCAGATGGCAAGGAACGCGCCGAGCACGAGCATGGTTTGCCAGCCGGTTCGGGTGGATAGCAGGATGGCCATGGCAAGGATTGGGCCGAGTTCGCCCCACGTTCCGTACGAGATGATGGCGTCGCCGATGGGGGTGCCTTCGAGGTTGCGTTCCTTGAGAATCGGCATGAGCGTGCCGAGCGCGGTGGTGGTGAGTGCGATTACCGTGGCCACGCCGTTGATGCCTTGCTTGGTGAAGAACGGAAGGAATGTCACAACCAGCCAGGCGAGGCCTAGCGTGATTCCCCATGTAAGCAGTCCGACTTTGCCTTGATGTCCGGCGAGTCGTTTGGGGTCGATTTCGTAGCCGGCGAGCAGGAACAGGAACGCCATGCCGAGCTCGTTCAAGAGTTTCACGGCGTCGTTTACTTCGATCACGCCTAGTCCGTACGGGCCGAGCGCGGTTCCGGCGGCGAGCAGCAGCACGGTTTGCGGAATGAACTTGCCTGGGATCAGCTGCGCCACGATTGGGCTGACGGCCGCCACCGCCATGATGATGGTTAATGAAACGAGCTCTTGCGTCATGTTTCCAGCCTAGTGAGTCTGCGTGACGGTGCTCGGATACGCGGTGACCCCCATGACGCGCTGGGGGTGAGGTTAAGTTTTTGTTAATTTTATGGGGGGGGGGTCTATGAGCTTTTATTATCCGTGGAAAATGGCGGGACTGTTTTGTTTGAAGGTTGGCCCCCTCTTTTCGTTGAAGGGGATGGGTCTTTCGTTCGAGGGTTTTAACGAGGGTGTTAATGGAAAGAGCCCGATATGATGCTGAATCGAGCTGTTTAGGCGATTTAGGGGGTGTAAAAAAATGATTGATGGCAAATTCACAGCAAAGGAGCGTGCGTATCTGGCCAGCCTGCCAGCGGTCAAAAGCGTGAGCCCATCCCATATCCGGTATACCGATCGCTTTAAGGTCGAGGTCATGTGCCGGTACAACGCGGGCGAATCGCCGTCGGCCATCTTTCGGGAGGCGGGTCTCGACCCCAAGCTGATCGGCTACAAGCGCGTGGAACGGTGCATCGCGCGCTGGAAGCAGCAGGAGGAGCGGAACAAGCGCAGGAACGAACATACGAACCATTACATGCAGGATTGTGATGACGAGCTGGAAGCCATCGAACTGCGCGGAGACGATGTGGATCAGTCCGTGGTGGATCTTTATGGCGCTGGCGCGGCAGGGACGTCGGGAAGCGACGTCGCGACGAGAAACGCTGGCGCGTCGGGAAGCAACGTCGTGCAATCGCAAGGCTCGGACAAGTTGCAGGAATCGCGCGCATCGCAGGATATGCTGTCGAAACTTGCACAGGCACAGCTGACCATCAACAAATGCGACATGCTGATAGCCAAGCAGGCGTTGCGTATCGACGAGCTGGAACGCGTGCTGCGGAAGTTCATCCAGTGATGCGTGCGAAACGTATGAAAAACATGGAACGTACGGAAGGCGCAGAACCGTCTTTCAACGAGATAATCGACGTTTCCGACGATATGCGCAGACGGCGTGGCCGCCGCAGGAAAACCGTCGCCATGCGTGTCTCCGCTGCGCTGTTGATCGTCATTTCCATTTGCATCGGCGGTTTTCCGGCGATGCTGCAATACCGGTCGGCGCACGAACTGTCGAATACGTCGGACCAGTCCGCGCGTGCGGTTGCGGGTTGGCCGTATCCGCAGGCCGACGACGCGATCGCCGCGGCCAAGGAATACAACAAACGGCTCGCCGCATCGGGTCAGCCGATCCTCGGCGAGGCGAAGGATCCGTTCTCCCAGGCGCAGGGCAGTTCGCGGTCCAGTGAATCCGGTTCCAACGAATCAGACAGCGCCAGCGCCAAAGATACGGAATATCAAAGCCTGCTGGATTCCGGCAGCGGTGTGATGGGCACTATCCGTATTCCGAAAATCTCCGTGAAACTGCCGATTTACCATGGCACGTCGCAGTCGGCACTTGCGTCCGGTGCGGGGCATTTGTATGGCAGTAGTCTGCCGGTGGGCGGCAAGAACACGCATGCCGTAATCACCGGGCATCGCGGGCTTGTGGATGCGATGATGTTCACCCGATTGGATGAAATGCGCGTCGGCGACTACTTCTACATCGAAGTGATGGGCCGCACGCTCGGCTACCGGGTGGACCGTATTTCCGTGATCGAGCCGAACGATACGTCGAAGCTGAAGATCGTTCCCAGCGAAGACCGGGTGACGTTGATGACGTGCACCCCGTACGGCGTTAATACGCATCGACTGTTGGTTTCTGCGGTGCGCTCGCCGATTCCCGACGTGGTACCGGCGGAGCATGATGCGGCGAAGGATGCGCGAACGATTGCGACCACGGCCGCGGTGGTCACGTTGCTGCTCGGTCTGCTGCTGGCATGGTTGCGCGGGCGACCGTGGCATATCCGTAGGCATGCGGCTTGGTGGCCGAAGCGTGGCTAACGACCGCTGTTTGCCGATGCCCCCTGCCGGCTTTTTTATTCGGGTATCACCCATATTGTGAAACGTTGCGATTGCAACGGTTGACGATGGTATAATACCTCGACTTTCCCGCACTTAGGGTGTGCATCTCCCGACGTCTTTTCTCCTACATTCAAGATTGGAGCGCCGGAAGTGTATCCGTACTGGACATAGCATGTGCCGGTGCGTGATGCGCGGACGGTGTTAGAGACGGAAACCGCGTTGAAGCGCGGTATTAAGGGGACAATGCACATGAGGCATGTACATGAATCTGAGGCAAAGCCAAAAGGGAACTTTGCCAAGCGAATCGTAGCCGCGGTAGCCGCGGTCGCCATGCTTGGTGGCATGGGCTACGCCACCACTTCTACTGCACTAGCCAATGACGTCAATGCCACTGTTGAGCAGCAGAATGGTATCAGCATTGGTCTGCATGATTACGATCGCAACTCCATCAACAATAATCATGCGTTGCATTTTATGAGCGGAGGAAACGAAGCCGGCTATAACCGCTATGTTCAAGATGGCAGAGGTGCGTACGCGGGCATTGTGAAGCCTCTGCTGACTAACGATTATCCGACCATGGCGGATGGCAACGAATCGCTGGATTATCTCTTCGGCGGTGCGTCTGATAATGCTGTGACTAATTACACGCCGGACGGTGGTTTGCTGACTCCGGATGGTCAAGGGAATTACAGTTTCGATGCGGCGTCGAAATATGCGAAATATGACCACAATAGCAATCGATTCGAATTGACCAATCAGACCCAGAGCGGGAATCGTGACCCGCTGTTCACGCCGTTTGGCAATGACAGCGACGACAATAGGTATTCGTTCGGCATGAACCTTGGGGCCGATTTCTATATGCCTAAAGATGGCAAAGTCAACAATCAGAACATGGTGTTTGATTTCACCGGTGACGACGATGTGTGGGTGTTCATCGATGATGTGCTGGTGCTTGATTTGGGTGGTATCCATCAGGCGATACACGGAACGATTGATTTTGCTACTGGGAATATCACGTATGATCGAAATCAAAGTTATGGTTCGGATCGCGCGACGACAATTAGCCAGGCATTCAGTAATGCGGGCAAGAACTGGGATTCCGCTGCATATAAAACCCATCATTTGAGCTTCTTCTATCTGGAACGTGGCGACGGTGGCTCCAACTGCAAGATCAGCTTCAATTTGCCGGTGAAGCCGTCCAAGGCCATTGACATTGAAAAGCAGACATTGGGCACTATTCCAGCCGGTCAACAGTTCCAATTCCAGCTGTTCGCCAATGGCTCGCAAACGCCATATGAAGGCAAATACAGCGTTTACAATGCGTCCACCAATCAGGTTGTCAGCTCTGGTTTGAACACCGGTTCGAACGGTGTGATCACTTTGGCCAAAGGCCAATTTGCTCGTGTGCAATCCAATGATTTCTCTGATGACACAACCTATTCGGTGCGTGAGCTGAATTCCGGCAAATACACTGTTTCCGCGAATGGTGAGGCGTTGTCGCAGCACAACGATGGAAATGGTGGTTCCTATGCGGAAACCCATTCTTTCAAGGTGAGCGATACCAGCCATGTGACTGTTATCAATTCCAATGTGAAGCCACAAAACAATAAGACCATCGAAAAGGTCGATGGTGGTGATGGCGACCAGTACGAGTTGCATTTGAATGCTTCGGGTGATAGCGCTTCTTCCGAAACCACTATCGCCACTCCAGCCGACATTGTGCTGGTTATGGATAAGTCCGGCAGTATGCAGGATAAAAACGACAATCGTGATACTAACGCGAAGAACGCGGCAAATAAGCTTGCTGAGAAATTACTGACCGAGGCGAATTCCAAATTACCGGAATCTCAACAAGTCCAAATGGCGGTTGTGACATTCAGCGACACGGCCTCGACTAAGCAAGACTTCACCACATCTGTCAGCAAGATTAAAACAGCTGTGTCCAGCAGACCTGATGGTGGAACCAACTGGGAGGCTGCGCTTAAGCAGGCGAATGATCTGCAAGGACGCACGGGTGTGAAGAAGCACATCATTTTCTTGTCTGACGGCAATCCGACGTTCCGTATATCCAATTATCCGATTGGGTGCAGCAAAAAAGGGTGCAATCCTGATGATGATTGGCGTACTACACCTCAGGGTGTGCATGGTGCAGGTACCGAGGGTAGTGATAATTACTACGGTTACAACTATGCTGCCGCTCTGGCCGAGGCCAACAGGCGGGAGAGTAATGTTTCGCTTTATGTGGTGAAGGCTTCGACTGACGCCAATAGAATGTCCGATTTCGCCCGTGAAGCCAGTGCGGTGAACGGTAAGGAATTCGATGGCACGAATGCTGAGAATCTGACAAAAGCATTCAACCAGATCTATTCCAGCATCACCTCCTCCGCGAAGATCAAGGTCTTCTCCATCACCGACACCTTGTCCAAGTGGGTCGACCCGGTCGATTTCGCTGGCATGGCTGCCGGTACCAACATTACGCGGTATGTGACGGTGAAAAACGGCAATAAGATGCTGACGGGCGGATATACGGCCACGTACGGTGTCGATCAATTTGGCAATCGCACGGTGACGGTGACGTTTAACGGCAATGACGGCATCGTCGCAGAGAAAGCCGACAGCATCGACGTATCCTTCAAGGTCAAGCCAAGCGATGCCGCCTATGCCACTTATGCCGGCAACCAGCAATACCCGAATGTGGGAGAGCCGAATACTGGCACCGCATCTGCGGGCCAGCCGGGATTCTATTCCAATGTGGACGCGCGATTGAACTATTGCGTGCTTACCGAGGTTAATGGAACTACGTCATGCGCACCGACTGAAGTCGAGTATCCGCATCCTGTGGTGCAGGTGAAGCTCGGCAAGATCAAGATCGTCAAGCAATGGTCGGATGGTGCGAGCAAGCATGATGACGGTTCCGTTACGGTGCAGTTGCAGCGTAAGAAGAGCGGCGATTCCAATGCTCAGCTGGAGAACGTCGGTGGCGTAATCACGCTGAATAAGGGCAATGATTGGCAGACGACTGTCGACAACCTGGTTCCTGGATACACGTATTCCGTGGCGGAAATCTCTGGTGATGACCGATATGACGTCTCCTATATGGGAAACAATGTCGACTTGACCAAGCAGATGGTGTGGTCTTCCAATGCCGATGCGGGCACGTTGAACGCGACCATCACTAACACGTTGAAGACGGTTGCCCTGGAGAACGCGATTTCGGTGAAGAAGGACCTGGCCGGACGCGAGTGGAAGACCTCCGACACGTTCGATTTCACTCTGGCGGCGAAGGGCAATGCGCCGTTGCCGGATAAGTGCGAAGCCGATCAACCTTGTACGGTGAAGGTGAACTCCGATTCGGGCAGCCATACCGCGTCCTTCGGCAACATCACTTACAACGCTGGCGATGCCTCTTACACGTATTACGTGACGGAGGTCAAGGGCTCTATCGCTTCATTGCATTATTCGCAGGCGAAGTATGAGGTTGTCGTGACTGTCGCGAAGGACTCCAACGGAGAGTGGAAGGCTTCCGTGAAGTCCGTGACCAAGGTGCTGGATGACAACGGTGCAGCAGTTCCCGAATCGCAAAGTGCTGCTACTGAACCTGTCACCTTCACCAACCGATATGTCGCGGTGTCGGCGCTGCCGTTGACGGGTGGTGCGACGGGACGCCAGTGGCTACTGGTCGGTGGCGTGATCGGCGGACTCGCGGTGCTGCTTATCGGCGCTGCCGAAATTTGGAATAACAAGAAGCGACTCGTCTGAGTTGCTGTGTGAGGCCGGAATGCCTACCAACTTGAGGGCATTCCGGCCGGCAAATCAAAATTTGCGGATCGCGGGAGCAAGTTGGGTTCCCGCCTCCCGCGATTGCAAAAACAAGTAATCAAACAATAAGGAAGAGAGGATTCTCATGAAGATGAGGAAACTTTTCGCCGGCATCGCCGCCGCGGCGACGCTGCTGGGTGGCATGGCCCTGGGCGCAACCAGCGCACAGGCCGATGACGCTGCTGGTACTCCGGTAACGGGCGTAGCAACGTTCACGTTCACCGCTGAAACCGCTGAACAGCTGACCAACGCCAACCTGAAAGCATACAAGATTGGCGATTATGTTCAGTATGGTTCCGGCGAGAACGTTGCTTACGGTGTGGTGACGAATTCTAACAATAAGACTGCCGTTGACTCCGCGTTGAAGGCTGCCGGTGTGGATACTACGGATTCTGCGGTGGACCATCTGGCCGCAGCCCTGAATGCCGGCACTCTGGATGTTTCTGCTGCTCGTCCGTGGGCTTCTCCTGAGAAGACCCGTAAGTTTGCTAATGCTCTGGAGAGTGAAGGCAAACTAACTGCTGTGACGTCGTTCACTCTGGGCAAGCCAGTTCCTGCTACGAATGGTAGTGCGGATGCTAAATACACTGCTACCGCGACCCTGCCTGCAGGTATCTATGTGTTCATTGATTCCGCGGCTGCCACTGGTTCTGTGACCAAGGCAATCCCGATGATTGTCGCTTCCGGCACCGTTAACGCTGAGAAGAAGGTTCTAACCGATCCGACTGCCGCTGCCACCGTGAACATGAAGAACACCAACAACCCCGGAAAGACTAAGGAAGTCAATAAGACTTCTGCTGCCATCGGCGACACCCTGACCTACACCCTGACTGGTTCCATCGCGAGCCCGGCTCCGACCGAGTTCAAGTTCACTGATACTCCGAGCAAGGGTCTGACCATCAAGGCTAACAGCTTCCAGTTCTTTACGGAGAGGGCTAATGCGGAGCGCCAATCTGAACCTGCAAGCAACTTCAGCGTTACCTTGACTGGTGATTTCACGGGTAATGGTACCGCATCTTTCGATGTCAAGGTGAATGACCCGTCCACTTATGCAGGCAAGAAGATTGTGGTCACCTTCGAAGCAGTGATTAATGACGAAGCTGACGTCGAGAATGGTGTCGTCAACGAGCTTGACAACTACGGCACCCCGGTTCAGGCCCCGACTACGTTTGGCGAATTCGACTTCACCAAGGTTGATCCGGACGGCAAGGGTATCGAGGGCGTCACCTTCCAGGTGAAGGACGGTGACACCACGCTGCACTTCGTGAAGCAGGGGGACGGTTCCTACAAGAAGGCTGCTTCTGCTGACACTCAGGGCGCAACTACTAATGTCAAGACTGATGCTGATGGCAAGCTGTCTTTCACCGGTCTTGATAAGACCAAGATCTACACCGTCACGGAAACTGCACGTGCCAACGGCAACTACCTTGACATCAAGCCGAGCTTCACCGTGTCTTTCTCTAATGGTGTAGCTGTTCTGGCTAAGACCGCCATTTCCGATCCGTGGGGCCTGGTCAACACCACCGCCAAGACCGTGAAGAACATCAAGTCCATCACCCAGCTGCCGCTCACCGGCGCTGCGGGAACCATGCTGTTCACCGTTGTGGCTCTGCTCGTGGCTGGCGCTGGCGTGACCATCGCCATCAAGTCTCGTCAGAACGCCGAGGCCTGATCGCCCATCTCTGACGGTATTCGATAAGAACGCCAATTCGGAGTGATTTAAGGTCGACCCATTATGGGTCGGCCTTTTTGTATTGCTCTGTATTTCATGTGGGATTGCTTGGATTGCGCCATATTACGTTGCTTTGGACGTGCCACCCGATGTGGGTGGACATTGCATTTTTCGAGGGTATAAGGAGTTTCGGTGGGATGTGTTGCAACAAACGGAATCTGGAAACGTGAACCGTTATGGGGGCTGTTAGTCAGGGGAGTGAAGTGGGGGTATTGCACGGAAGGAGGGCCATAGAATCGCAGGCACATCCGCAAAAGAAAGCAATGAAGCATCAATGGGAGGTATTGCGATGCGCAGTGGGGGAGCATTCAGTGACGAGGAGATTCAACTGTTGCGTGGATTGCCGGCTGTTTCCAATGTGACTCGTGATCGTATCACCTATTCCGACACATTCAGGCAAGTGTGCACCATCCGATATCTTGCGGGGGAGTCGCCCACCAAGATCTTCCGCGAAGCGGGTCTGCCGCCGGAATTGGTTGGTTACAAGCGTATCGAGCGCAGTGTGGCGCGGTGGAAGGATGCGGCCATCAAGTCGGTGAGCGGCAGCGACACCATGACCGATGGTGAGATCATAGCGCAGCTTGCGGCGCGGTATAAGCGTGCGTTGGCGACGAGGCGGAGTCTTGAAGACATCGCCAATACGGCCACTGAGCCGAAGCCTGCCGCAACGGCTGCGTCGAATAACGTTCATCCGTTGTCTCTCGGACTGTTCGATGGTGATACGGCCGGCATTATTATCAGGCAGCAGGCTCGTCGTATCGACGAGCTCGAGCGCGATGTGGTGAGGTTGCGCAACAAGCTGGACAAGGAAGTCGGGCCCAATCCTGCCTCCGCTGAGGCCTGACTTATGCTATCTAGCTTATAGATGGCGGATGGTGCGCCTTATTTGCCAGTTCAGGGGTACAAAACATGCCCCCGAACTGTCTATTCCCGTCCAACACCCGCCATCTATAAGCCAGACGGGCCCGGGGATCGGTCCGATCAGGAGATCAAAGCCTCGAGACTGTCGAAGTCCAGCACTTTGCCGTGCCGTGTGGGGAAGGATTCGATGCCGCCATAGACGACGAACCGATGGTCTGTGTCCACTCCCATGATCGGCGCGAGATCCTCCAGGTTCTCGAAAGCGCTCGGCCGGTACGTGGCGGACGATTTGACCTCGACTGCGTACAGTGGCCTGTCACCCTTCCGATGCCCAGCAGATTGGCCGCCAAGCCAGTGTCATAGAAGTATAGTTTTAGAAAATCGCTCATGCTTAAGCGCACTAGGTAGGGTGCAAAGTCCGTCCGGAACGCCATATAATGTCCCTGTACTAGGTGGTTCAAGGGGGCTTAAACTGATGGCAGGCATTTTGCGAGGGGGCACGTGCGGCGGGTCGAGAAGCAGCGGGTCGCAAGATACACGCACCTACGTTCCGCCGACGTTCGCCGAGGCGACCGATGTGTCCGAAGAGATTCGCGAGCGTCGCGCCGACGTGGGTAGATCCATTGCCCTGCGTGTGCTTGCGGCGGTGCTGATTTTCTCCGCAATCGGCATTGGTCTTTTCCCGAAAGTGCTGCAATACCAGTCCGCGCAAAAGCTGGCGAGCACGTCCGCCCGTTCCGAGCAGAGCGTCGCGGGCTGGCCGTATCCGCAGGCCGACGAGGCATTCGCCGCAGCTGGGGCGTACAACAAGCGTCTCGCCGAATCGGGACAGCCGGTGATTGGCGAGGCTGAGGATCCGCTCGCCGAGTTGTACAACAACAATCAGTCCGACTCCAGCGACGGTTCCGGTTCCAGCTCGACGGGCGCAGGCGCCACTGGCGATGGTAACAAGGATTCCGCTAGCTCCAAAGACGCGGAATACCAGCGTTTGCTGGATACTGGCGATGGCGTGATGGGTTCCATCCGCATTCCAAAGATTTCTGTGGATTTGCCGATCTACCATGGCACGTCGGAGCAGACGCTTGCGTCCGGTGCGGGGCATTTGTATGGCAGTAGTCTGCCGGTGGGTGGCAAGGATACGCATGCGGTGATTACCGGACATCGGGGTTTGGTTGAAGCCTCAATGTTTACGCGTTTGGATGAGATGCGGGTTGGCGATTACTTCTATATCGATGTGATGGGCCATACGCTTGGCTATATGGTGGATCGTATTACCGAAATCGAACCTAACGACACATCGCAATTGAAGATTACCTCTGGCGAGGATCGGGTCACGTTGATGACATGCACTCCGTACGGTGTGAATACGCATCGTCTGTTGGTTTCGGCATTACGTTCCGCCATTCCCGAAGAGATTCCCGCGGAGGATGATGCGGCAAAAGATGTGCGTGTGATTGCGGGCGTGGTGTCAGCTGCCACGTTGCTGGTCGGTTTGTTGTTGGTTTGGCTGCTCCGCTGTCCGTGGTATGTCCGTAGGCATGCCGCTTGGTGGCCAAAGCGCAACTAGGGGTTGATGGCGTTAATGTTGCACTTGACAGATGCTTTTTTGTCGAGGAAAATTCTGAAAGAGGCATGACAACGTTTGCTTATAGTTTTTGCATCGCGATTTACGGGGGCAAGAATACTCTAGAATCGCGATGATATGTGCGATTTCAAGGAAAGTATATCCCCTTGATTACCTCGTTGGGAGGGTATGTATCCCTCTGTTTTTCTCCTTAAGGTTTAGGCAACGAAGCGATTGTCGGACGGTATGTGAAGCGAAGACGCATCAAATATACCGGTCGAAGGAGGAAGGTATTTCCCCGATCGCTTAACGGTACAAGGGGGTAGGCGTATGAGACACGTCTTTGAGCGAAACAGGGCGAGGGGCACAGGTCTGTTCACGCGTCGTGTCATTGCGGCCGTCGCGACGGTCGCAATGCTCGCCGGCGTGGGGTGCGTCACTGCTTCGTCAGCGGCGGCGGAAGATGCCACGGGAGCCTTGGAACAACAAATCGAGCAGCCGGTATTGCAAGAATCTGGGCAAGAGGATTCACAGCCGGTGGAACAAAATTTGATGGTGGGAGAAGAGCAGCCGTCAGAGCAAGAGCAGCCGTCAGATCAAGAGGCTTACCAGCAAGTCGAACAAGAAACGGAACAAGAAACGAAAGAAGAGACTGAGCAGTGGGTTGAGCAGGAGGTTGAACAACAATCTGAACAACAATCTGAACAACCTGATGAGCAGCCAGTTACGTTGTCCGCTCAACCGATTGCGCGAGCAAATCGGGCGCAGTCGGTTGCTCAGAACGAGACTGGTTCTCAGTTGGGCGCTCCGGAGAAGCATAAGCGCATCAAAAAGAACAATGATGGCAGTTACACCGTGAACGTGGATGTGAAGGGCGCTGCCAGCAGCACCACGGTCACCACCACCCAGCCGATCGACTTCACGCTGGTGTTGGACGTGTCCGGTTCGATGGATGGCCCGATGGGCTCAACGGATAGGACCAAGCGGTTGGACGCGTTGAAGAAAGCTGTGGACAACTTCCTTGATGGCGCGGCGAATGCCAATAAGGGTGCGCAATCCGGTTCCGAACCGGTCCGTGTCGGGTTGGTGAAGTTCTCTGGTAAGGAATCAAATAACGTCGGGAATGACATGTACCGGAGTGGTGGATACCAGTACAACTATTCCCAGATCGTAAGCAAGCTGACTGCGGATATGAGTGGCCTGAAAACCAAGGTCAACGAGCTTAAAGCTGCTGGTTCCACCCGGGCCGACAATGGATTCAAACGCGCGGTCAAGGTAATGGAAAATGCTCGGACCGATGCGAAGAAGGTCGTCATTTTCTTTGCGGATGGTACGCCTTCGTCGGTGTCCGATTTCGATGCTTCGGTGGCAAACGGCGCGGTCACCGCAGCGAAAACTTTGAAGGATCAAGGTGATATGGTGTATTCCATCGGCATCTTCGCCAGTGCCGACCCGTCCTCGCTCTCCAGCAAAGAGAATCAGTTCATGCATGCGGTGTCCAGCAATTTCCCGAAGGCGATAGCGTACAACAATCGTGGCGGCGGAGATAAAGACGCCGGGTATTACAAGGCCGCCAAGAACGCGTCGGAACTGAACGCCATCTTCGACGAGATTCAGAAGAGCGAGACCACCACATCCGCATACACCAAGGTGACCATGGAGGACACGCTCTCCGGCTATGTCGAGCTTGCGGATAGCAACTACAAGGTCGTTGCCAAGGATGCTTCCGGCAAGGTGGTCTCCTTGACTAAGAATGTCGATTACACCTTGACGTATGACGCGAGCACGAAGAAATTCACGGTCGCATTCCTGAAGGCTCTGGCCCACAACGTGACATACACGCTGGAATACAACGTGAAGCCCACGCAGAAGGCATATGACGAGTATGCCGCCAACCTGAATGCCGGCAAGGATGGATATGACGGCGTAAAGGGTAACGCGAACACCGATCTGCCGGGAAACGCCACGTCCTCGAACCAGCCGGGTTTCCATACGAACGATTCCGCATGCTTGACCTATACGGCCGATGGCAAGACTCATGAGTGCAGGGAGAACCCGTATCCGCACCCGGTAATCCAGGTGGTGCATTCCACACTGCACGTCGACAAGCAGTGGAGCGGTAACGGCCAGAAGCCGGAAAGCATCACGGTGGATATCAAACAGGGCAACGATACCTATAAGACGGTCACGCTGAAGCGTGACGATAGCGGCAAATGGTCCACCGACGTGATTATTCCGGCAGGCGCCCAAAAGACGTACACGGTGACGGAAGTCGAACCGGACAGCCACTTGTGGAAGGCTTCCTACCAGCACAAGGTCGGCGATGGAAATCTTGCTGACGGCAATGTGGTGACGGTGCCGGAATCCATGGCATCGCAGAACGCCACAGTAGTCATCACCAACACGTTGAAGCAGACCATGCTGACGCATGCGATTGGCGTGCAGAAGGAGCTGAAGGGGCGCGATTGGAAGGATTCCGACGAGTTCACTTTCAAGCTGAAGGCAGACGATTCCAATCCAGACGCGCCGATGCCGTCCGACTGCAAGGACAAGCTGTCCTGCACGGTGACGGTGAAACGCGATTCGTCTGACGATCACGTTGCTTACTTCGGCGACATCACGTATGACGCAGGTGAAGCCGAGTACACATATCTTGTGACGGAGAACGCTGGTAATGTTTCCGCAATGTATTACTCGCAGGCGGAATACCGGGTGGTCGTGTCCGTGATGAAAGACGGAACGTCCGGTGAATGGAGGGCCGTTGTCGAATCCGTGACCCAGCTGAAAACCGATTATGGTGTCGCTGGTTCGAATTGGGATAGTACCCGGCCAATGCTGTTCACCAACAAATACATTTCGGCATCGTCGCTGCCATTGACGGGCCGCATGGGCGCGGAACGATGGTGGCAACTGGCGGCGAGCGGGATTGGCGTGCTGGCATTGCTGGCCGTCGCTGCGGCCGACCAGTGGAGACGCAAGAAGCGGCTCGGCTGAACAACACAGGATTTGCGGATCGCGGGGGCATGTTGGGTTCCCGCCTCCCGCGATTGCAGAACACAGTAACCAACAATTAGGAAGAGGAGATTCTCATGAAGATGAGGAAGCTTTTTGCAGGGCTGGCCGCCGCGGCAACGTTGCTGAGCGGCATGGCCATCGGCGTCGCCGCCGCACAGGCTGATGATGCTCCATTGCTGCAAGTTAACCACGCACAGGAAGGCCATACGTACACGCCATACAAGTTTGCCACGTTCGAGAATCCTGGCGATGGCTCGGTCGAAGTGAAAACGGTTGACGCATGGAAGGGAGCTGTGACCACCGCTGCTGATGTGGCTGATGGAAGCCACAACGGCATCCCGACAGAGTACAAGGATAATCCAGCCGCCTATGTGGCGACGTTCACTGCGGATCAGCTCCGTGTCTTCGCCAAGACCTTGGCTGGAATTACTCCGCCGGCAGGACCTGATGGTACTGGCCTGACCGTAACTACGGAGCAGGCAAATACGAGCCAGGCGGTCAATGTGAACGGAGAAGGCTGGTATCTGGTGAAGGATACGTTCACCAAGGCTGGCGAAACGACTGTGACGTCGGGGACTCCGGCTGTGGTGGCCACCACCGTCAATGGACTGTCCAATCTGAGGATTGCGGCCGATACGACGACCGGTCAGGGCAACATCACGACTGAAGGCCAGTTCAACGCGAAGAACGCGAATCCGACCGACGAGCCGCTCAAGTTCGCCCGGATGAATGACGTGGATGTGAACGGTAAGAGCGTAAAGGTGGGCGACACCGTGGACTTCACTGTGGCCGCGGACGTTCCTCATGCTGCGGCTGGCTGGGATGCGTACCCCTTTACCATTACCGATACCGCGTCCAAAGGTTTGCAGATTGCGGCAAAGAGTGCCTTCACGGTCCAGTTCGGAGATCATACTACTGTGGATCCCGATCTGTACACGATAACGCAGGAAGGCAATGCTCAATCCGGCACCACCACGACCATCTATTTTGCCGATGCCACAACGCTGGCCGGTAGGACGATCGTCGTGTCGTACCAGGGCACCGTCACCAAGGATGCGTTGGATGGCTTGAGCGGCAGTGTGGACAACAAGGCCACAATCACCACCAAGGATGGTACCAGCGGTGAAGGCAAGACTGTCCTTAAGACCTACGGTTTCCAGTTCACGAAGATTGGCAAGGAAGGGAATGAGGCCAAGCCTCTAGCCGGCGCCAAGTTCGTTGTCAAGAATGCGGAGGGCAAGTTCCTTAAGCAGGCTGAGGACGGTGCGTGGTCGTTTGTTTCCGATCAGAATGATGCCAAGACGTTCACTACTGAGAATGATGGTTTGGTGAAGGTCGCGGGTCTTGCGGCAGGAACCTACACGGTTGTGGAGACTCAGGCTCCGACCGATTACGCCCAGAACTTCAGGGTCACTTTCAATGTGGAGATCACAGATGAAGGTCTCATCACCTTCGAGCCGGATGCCCTTCGCCAGGTCCAACCGGTCAATAACACCACTGCGAATGCCACCGCTACCGTGCTGAACGTCAAGTCTGTCACTCAGCTGCCGCTGACCGGTGCCGCGGGAACCGTGTTGTTCACCGTCGTGGCGCTGCTGGTGGGTGGCGCTGGCGTGGCTGTGGCGGTCAAGAGTCGTCGCCGCACGTACTGAGCGCATGCGTTCGGTGTGAGTGAGTTGTGAATTGACTCACTCACAATAAAAGTCAATGCGGGCGGTTGTGGGTATTCCATAATCGCCCGCATTGACGTGTGGCCGATCGGTTGAAGCAATATACGGTCAGCAATATTTGAAAAGCTGCTTGTGAGAAGTCGGATATACACTTGCTTCATCACGGGGTATAGCAAAGGGGGTAAAACGATGCGCGGTGGAGGATCATTCAGCATGGACGAGCTCCAAATGTTGCGGGATCTGCCGGCGGTGGCTAACGTGTCGAAAGACCGCATCACGTACTCCAACGCCTTCAAACAGGTGTGTGTCATACGGTATCTTGCGGGGGAATCGCCGACCAAAATCTTCCGCGAGGCGGGATTGCCGCCGGAACTGATTGGGTATAAACGTATAGAACGAAGTGTGGCGCGTTGGAAGGCTGCCGTCCTCAAATCCGTGAGTGGTAGCAGTGACATGAGTAACGGCGAAATCATTACGGAGCTCGTCAACCTGTATGTTCATGCGGTGACGCGCAAGGAGAAACTCGACGGCATCGCAGGAATCGCCAATTCCGATAAGGCGAACATTGGAAATGCTACGCATCCGCTGGACAGGGCGAACGTGTCGGGGGGGGGTGTATATCCGCTGACGTGCCCGTCCCATCCGATGCGGCTGCCATCGCCGTGCCGCCTGCACCTCTCAGCGCGAGCAGCGGCCTTGACAGCGAGACGGCGCTTGTCATCATCAAACAACAGGCTCGGCGCATCGACGAGCTGGAACGCGAAAACGAATCGCTCCGTGGCAAGCTGAAAACCTTGGCAAGCTGACTCCACCCGTCGCAAAGCGTTTTTTGGAAAAGATGCGAATCTGCCACATATAGCGCATTTCGCGGTGCGAACAACGGCGGAGATTGTGCGGTTGGCGCGGTAGGGTGTGAACATTATGACTTTTGGGAATACGAAAACCGGAAAAACTGGTACAAGCACGTCCGAAGCGACGGAAACCGCGCAAATCAAATCCATCGAAAGCCTCGACAAAGACAACGACATGGAACGCGGCCTGAAAAATCGCCACGTCCAGTTCATCGCCATCGGCGGAACCATCGGCACCGGTCTGTTCCTCGGCTCCGGCAAATCGATCGCGCTGACCGGACCGAGCATCATCCTCGTGTACATCGGCGTCGGCCTGATCATGTTCCTGCTCATGCGCGCCATCGGCGAAATGATGTACAGCGACCCAAGCCAGCACACCTTCATCAACTTCATCACCCGCTACCTCGGCCGCGCGTGGGGCAAGTTCGCCGGCTGGACGTACTGGATTGTGCTCATCCTGACCGGCATGACCGAAATCACGGCCGTCAGCACCTATTTCGTCACATTCTTCGGCACGTTCGGCATCGACCTCAACGCGTGGAAATGGCTTATCGAACTGTGCTTCCTCGTGGCGCTCACCTGTGTGAACCTCATAGCCGTGAGAGTGTTCGGCGAGGCGGAATTCTGGTTCTCCATGATCAAAATCACGCTGATTGTGGGTCTGATTGTCACCGCCGTGGTGATGCTGTTCCTCGGTTTCAGCTACCCGGCCACGCATATCGAAGGCGTGGACGGCACGGTTTCCGGTGCCACTGTGAGCCTTACGAACATTACCGACGGCTTCCAGCTTGCGCCGAACGGCTGGATGAACTTCTTCATGAGCTTCCAGATGGTGTTCTTCGCCTACCAGCTCATCGAATTCGTGGGTGTGACCGTGTCCGAAACCCAGAACCCACGCAAAGTGCTGCCGAAGGCCGTCAACGAGCTGATCATGCGCATCCTCATCTTCTACGTGGGCGCTCTCGTGGCCATCATGGCCATCGTGCCGTGGCGCAACTTCCATCAGAACGCGGACGGCTCGTTCGGCTCCCCGTTCATCATGGTGTTCAAATACGCTGGGCTCGACTGGGCCGCCGCGCTCGTGTTCTTCGTGGTGATCACCGCAGCCGCGTCGGCACTCAATTCGCTGATCTACTCGGCGGGCCGCCACCTATACCAGCTTGCGCAGGACTCCGAATCGCCCGCTATGCAGCGCCTCGGTGAGGTGTCGGATCACAAGGTGCCGGCGAAGGCGATTATCGTGTCCGGCTGTATGATTCTGTTCTCCCCGCTGATCAACGCGATCCCGGGCATCTCCAGCGCGTTCGTGCTGTTCGCCTCCGCAGCCAGCGCCGTCGTGATCTTCATCTACGTGCTGACGATGCTTGCGCACCGCCGCTACCGTCAAAGCGCCGACTTCCTGCCGGACGGCTTCGTCATGCCGGCATGGCAGGTGTGCGACTGGATTGCGATTGCGTTCTACGTGTTCGTGTACGTCACGCTGTTCCTGTCCGCAGATACGCGCGGTTCCGCCATCGCCGGCCTGCTGTGGCTCGTCGTGTTCGGCGGCTACTGCCTGCTGCACGAGCGATTCCAGAACCGCGATTTGAAAGCGGCTCTAGGGAAGTAGACGTATTGCCTGTCGCTGCGGTATGCGTGGCATGCGCGTGTTGCGCTACGTGTCGCGCATCCGACGAAAGAGGGCCGGTGGAAACCTTGCGAAAATGTGCGTCTCCACCGGCCCTCGTCGTGTAATCGCAATAAAACCGTGCGAAACGTTAGTGCACGAATCGTACGAAACCGACGCGAATCAGCCGATGTAGTCGGCCTCGTTCGTCGGGCTGGACGGGACGGCGTGGTCTTCCGTAACCTTTCCCAGGCCGGACAGGTACGCTTCACGGCCTGCCTCAATCGCATTCTTGAAAGCGCGCGCCATCAGCGGAATGTTGCCGGCGGAAGCGATCGCCGTGTAAGCCATCACCGCATCCGCACCCATCTCCATGGCCTCCGCGGCCTGGCTCGGCCGGCCAATGCCCGCGTCGATGATCACCGGAACGTTGGAGTTCTTGATGATCACCTCGATGAAGTCACGTGCGCGCAGGCCCTTGTTCGAGCCGATCATCGCGCCGAGCGGCATCACGCATGCCGCGCCCGCGTCCTCAAGACGTTTCGCCGCGATCGGGTCCGGGAACATGTACGGCATGACCACGAAGCCTTCCTTCGCCAGCTTTTCCGTGGCCTTGATGGTTTCCTCGTTGTCGGGCAGCAGGTACTTCGCCTCGTGCTCGATCTCCACCTTCACGAAGTCCGTCTGGCATACTTCGCGCGCGAGACGTGCGATGCGCACCGCCTCCTCCGCGTTGCGCGCGCCCGACGTGTTCGGCAGCATGGTGATGCCCTTCGGAATGTAGTCGAGCAGGTTGTTTTCGGTGGTGCGGCAGCGGCGCAGCGCCATGGTGACGATCTGCGTGCCCGCGTTCTCGATGGTCGCCTTGATGAGGTTCAGGTCGTAACGGCCGGAACCGAGGATGAAACGGCTCGTGAACTTGTGCCCGCCGAGGATCAACGGATCGGCGTCGCCGGTGGCGATCTCGTCGTACGCATGAGCGTCCGGCTCCGGCAGGATCGCCGTGTTCGTGGTGGTGCCGACCAGCTCGTCGAGCGTGGCGTTCGGCGCGGCCGCGACGTCGGCGGCTGCGGTGGTGATGGTGTTTTCGGTGCTCATCGTCGGTTCCTTTCGTTGGGGTGTTTGGTGTTGCTGTTGTTGCGATTGCTGTGCTGCTGTTGTGTTGCCGTTGCGTCGCTGTTGTGTTGTGTGCAACGTGCGTTTGTAATCGCAATAAAAATTTCGATTACGGCAGTGGAGTAACGTAGCAGTGCGTCAGGCGTCTTCCTCGCCGAGGATCAGTCGCGTGATCATGTTCGCTTCGTGGCAGGCGACCACGCCCACGCGCGGCGCCATCAGGCCGGCACCCGGTACCGGAGCCGTCTCGCCATCGCCACAGAAGTAGAAGTTCTTCGAAACGCGACGCGTGCTCACCAGGTTGGAGCTGCGGAAGCCGGCCATGCCGGACGCGCTGACGAGCTTCTTGCCCGGCAGATTCTCCAGCACCGCGTTGACGAGCATCGTCTTGTTTTCCGGCACGTCGAACGCCTCGCAGATGATGTCCTCGTTTTCGAACAGCGTCGGCACGTTCTCGTCGGTCACCTTGACGGTGTCGATGGTGATGTCCGTGAACGGGTTGATTTGGCGCAGATTGCTGCGCAGCGCCTCCGTCTTGTACTGGCCGAGGTCCTTCAGGAAATACTGCTGGCGATTCAGGTTCGTCATATCCACGCGGTCGAAGTCGATCAGATGCAGATGGCCGACGCCGATGCGGGTCAGCGCCACCGCGATGGTGGAGCCGAGGCCGCCGCAGCCGCAGATGGCCACGTGCGCCGCGTCGAGCTTGTCCTGCGTGGCGGCCGTGTGACGGTCGAGCAGGGCCGCGCGGATCTCCTCGCGGCTGACCAGGGTGGCCGGGTCGGGCTGGTTGTCGAAAGCGTGCTGGCGGGCGTCGATCTGCGCCTGCGATGCGGATGGTTCAAAAGTCATGGTTGTTCTCGTATTCTCGTTTCCGTTCGTATGGTTTGTTTCGCTGCTGTGCTCAGCCGCCCTGCACGAACGTGACGATTTCCAACGTGTCGGTGCCCTTGAGCTGCGTCTGCGCACGCTGGGCGCGCGGCACGATCTCGCCGTTGAGCTCCACGGCCACGCGGTCGGCGCGCAGACCGCGCTGCTCCACTAGTTCGGCCACGGTGATCGGCGTGGCGACGTCCTCTTCCTTGCCGTTGATGATCATTTCGGTTCCCTTCTGTATGTCAGGCCCCACGAGTGCCGTTCCCGCCGAAACGGACGTTCAGAACTGCTTTGTGGGCTTCCGAGCGTCTGCTTCCGGTGAATCGGACATTCACGGTTGGTACGAAAAAAGGGTCGCCGAAGGAACCGTACCCTATGAGGTGGTGCGCCCCTCCGTGACCCTAATCACGCGATATTCGGTTATCGCGAACGGAAATGAGATGCGCCTCGCGGCGCGAACAACCCGTCTCCTTACGGCGGCATTACCCGCATCAAGTCCTCGGTCGAAGCTCGTCGAGCTCCCTCTCAGCCTTTCGGCTCCCGTTCGGTTGTGCCCTCATCTTCCCGCACCCGCCCGACAACCCGCTCCGCGCTGTTTTGTGCGAGAATGGGTGGCGGATTTTGTAGCGACGGATGTGGCGACGGAAGGGAGACGGTTATGACGACCGCACGAAACATGGGCGAATTGGCGGGATTTGCGATTCCACGGCTCGGCATGGGCACGATGGCTTTGGCGATTGAGGGCCGCCCGGACCGCGATACGGCGATCCGCACGATTCACGCCGGCTTGGACGCGGGCGTGCGATATCTGGACACCGCCTGGTCGTATTACCTGCCAAGCCAACCCGGCACCGGCACCGCCGAAGACCTGGGCTACGGCGAAAAAATGGTGCGCGACGCGCTCGCCAGCTGGGACGGTCCGCGCGACGAAGTGCTGATTGCAACCAAAACCGGCTATCGCCGCACCATGGAGGCGCCGAACGTTGCCGAAAACGAGCCGGAACGCCAGCATTTGCAGGCTGTGGGCAGCCAGTACGGGTGGATGGCGGATTCGCGTCCGGAAACGATGATCTGCGACGCAAAGGAGTCGGCCGCGCACCTCGGCGTGGAGGCGCTGGACCTGCTGTACTCGCACGGCCCGGACCCGGAAGTGGCTTATGAGGACCAGGTCGGCGCGCTGAAGCAGCTGCTTGACGAGGGCGTGATCCGGTACGCGGGCATTTCCCGCGTGGACAACGCGCAGATCGACATCGCCCGCGAGATTCTCGGCGACAAGCTGATTGCCGTGCAGAACCAGTTCTCGCCCTCGCACCCCGACCCTGAGCATACGATGGAGCACTGCGCGGAACTTGGACTCGCGTTCGTGTGCTGGAGCCCCCTCGGCGGCTTCCTCGACGCGTTCGACCAGCGCGCGTACGACCCGTTCCGCACGGTCGCCGGCAACCACGGCTGCTCCTACCAGCGCGTGGTGCTCGCCTGGGAACTGAGCCGCTACGAGCGGTTGTTCACCATCCCCAGCGCCCGCAATCCGCAGGAAATCAACGATTCCTTCGCCGCCACCGAACTGACGCTCACGCAGGACGAACTGGCGATGCTGAACGCCTCCGTCGACGCCCGTCGCGGCTGAATTCCGCGCAATACGTACGATTGGCCGCGCCCGATTCCGCACAATAATCGCGATTCGGGCCGCGGCCTTTTTCGTGCCTTCTGTAGCTTGCTCGCTGCAAAATCGCCCTGGGAATAACTTACACTGTAAAATGTTTACACTGTAAGATATTATGACGGCGATTGCGACGGAAGGAGGTGCCGCGTGGGCTTTGAAGAGGAACTGTTCCACGAATTGGCGACCAACACATGGGACAAACGCTCGCGCATGCAGCAGGAGATGGTGAAAGGCGCGAAGGGCGAACCCTTCGCCGTGCAGGAACTCTATAGGAAAGGCCCGCTGACGCCATCGCAGCTCGCCTCTTCAATGAAAACCACCACCGGACGCGTGTCCACACTGCTGTCCGCGTTGGAGAAAAAAGGCCAGATCACACGCGAATCCGACCCCGACGATCGCCGTGTGGTGCACGTGAACCTCACCGAAGCGGGCAGGGAACGCGCCGAACGGCAGCGCGAAAGCATGCGCGAGGCGATCTGCTGGATCTTCTCGCAGATGGGGGAGCGCCGCGCGCGCGAATTCGTTGAGCTCACCGAGGAATTCACCACGTACATGTCGCTGTGCATGCCCGGCAAACCGCGCCCCACGGCGGACGAGGTCAAAGCCGCGTTCTCAGGAAACGCACAGGAAGACGCGTAGTATCTTACGCTGTAAATAATTCACAGTGTAAGTAATCGCAATCCAGTAATCGCAAAAACCGCGAAAAATCGCAAAAACTAATCGTAAGAAAACAAGCAAAACACAAAACAAGAGAAGGAACCAAGCATGCTTCGCATCGTACGATACCTCTCCAAAGCGGAGATCGGTCAGATGCTCGTCGCGCTGGTCAGCATCGTCGGTCAGATTTGGCTTGACCTGACCCTGCCGGACTACATGGCCGACATCACGCAGCTCGTCGAAACCCCCGGCAGTGAAATGCACGACATCTGGGTGGCCGGCGGCAAAATGCTGCTCGTCTCGCTCGGCTCGGCGGCCTGCGCGGTCGTCACCGGCTTCATCGCCGCGCGCGTGGGCGCCTCGTTCAGCCAGCGCCTGCGTTCGCTTGAATTCAACAAGGTGGAAAGCTTCGGACCGGCGGAAATGAACCGTTTCTCCACCGCGTCGCTCATCACCCGCTCCACGAACGACATCACGCAGATCCAGATGTTCATCACCATGGGCCTCATGATGATCGTCAAAGCGCCGATCATGGCCGTGTGGGCCGTGTGCAAGATCGCAGGAAAGGGCTTCGATTGGACGCTCGCAACCGGCATCGCCGTGGCCATCCTGCTGGTGGTCATCGCCGTGATCATGAGCTTCGTCATGCCGAAGTTCAAGGCCATGCAGCGCCTGACCGACAACATCAACCTCGTGGCGCGCGAGAACCTCACCGGCCTGCGCGTGGTGCGCGCGTACAACGCCGAGGACTATCAGGAAGCCAAGTTCACCGAAGCCAACAAGGAACTCACCGAAACCCAGCTGTTCACCAGCCGCGCCATGGCCATCATGATGCCGTTGATGAACACCATCATGAACGGCCTGATGCTCGCCGTCTACTGGATCGGCGCGTACCTCATCGACGCTGCCGACGCCGTCGACAAGCTCACCACCTTCTCCAACATGGTGGTGTTCTCCAGCTACTCCATCCAGGTCATCATGAGCTTCCTGCTGCTGAGCATGGTGTTCGTGCTCTGGCCGCGAGCCGACGTGTCCGCGCAGCGCGTGCTCGAAGTCATCGACACCGAGCCGATGGTCGCCGACGGCACGCAGGACGCGGGCAAGCCGGGCGAGGAAGGCGAAATCGAATTCCGCAATGTGAGCTTCGCCTACCCCGACTCGCGTCACGCCATGCTCGAAGGCGTCAATTTCAAGGCGAAGAAGGGTCAGACGGTGGCGTTCATCGGCTCGACCGGCTCCGGCAAATCGTCCCTCATCAACCTCGTGCCGCGTTTCTACGACGCCACGCAAGGCGAGGTGCTCGTCGACGGCGTCAACGTGCGCGACTACAAGCTGAAGGCGTTGCGCGACAAGATCGGCTACGTGCCGCAGCAGTCGTTCCTGTTCAAGGGAACGATCGCCAGCAACGTCGCGTACGGAGATACGGACCGCGACGACGACACCGTGCGCCGCGCATGCGACGTCGCGCAGGCGACGGAATTCATCGACAAAAAGCAGAAGAAGTACGATTCTGGCATTTCGCAGGGCGGTTCCAACGTTTCGGGCGGGCAGAAGCAGCGTCTGTCGATCGCACGCGCCGTCTACCGTCATCCGGAAATCCTGATCTTCGACGATTCCTTCTCCGCGCTCGACTTCAAAACCGACCGTGCCGTACGTGACGCGCTCGAAAAGGAAGCGAAGGATTCCACGAAACTCATCGTCGCGCAGCGCATCGGCACCATCATGAATGCCGACCGCATCATCGTGCTCGACGACGGCAAAGTGGTCGGCCAGGGCACGCACGAGGAACTGCTCGACACGTGCGAAGTGTATCGGCAGATCGCCGAATCGCAGTTGAGCGAAGACGAACTGAAGCGCTGAAAGGGGGAGACATGCCAAGAGGAATGGGACGCGGCCGTGGGGCCGTGGAAAAGCCGAAGGACTTCGGCGGAGTGATGAAGAAGCTCGTGAAATTCTGCAGCCGGTACATTCCGGTGATGATTTTCGCGCTGGTTCTGGGCGCTGCCGGCACGGTGTGCCAGATCATCGGCCCGGACAAGCTCAAGGACATGACCAACGAGATCACGAAGGGTCTGCCGGCCATGGTGCACGGCAAGCCCGTCATGAATTCGATCGACATGGACGCGGTGTCGCGCATCGCATGGCTGCTCGTCGCGCTGTACGTCGGGTACGCGCTGCTGAGCTACCTGCAAAGCTGGCTGATGGCCAACGTCACGCAACGCACCGCACAGCAGCTACGTGAGGCGATCAGCCAGAAAATCAATCGCCTGCCGCTGAAATATTTCGACAAAGTCAGCTACGGCGACGTGCTGAGCCGCATCACCAACGACGTCGACGCGATCGGACAGACGCTCGGCCAGTCGGTCGGCTCGCTGATCACATCGATCACGCTGTTCTTCGGCGCGCTCATCATGATGTTCTACAACAACGTGACCATGACGCTGTGCGCCATCGGCTCCGCGCTGCTCGGCCTGATCATCATGGGCGTGATCATGAAGGTGTCGCAGAAGTACTTCACCCGCCAGCAGGTGGCGCTCGGCGACGTCAACGGCCACGTCGAGGAAATGTACACCGGCCACACCGTGGTCAAGGCATACTGCGGCGAGGAACGCTCCATCGAGCAGTTCGAGAAGTACAACAAAGACCTGTACGTGTCCGGCTGGAAAAGCCAGTTCCTGTCCGGCCTGATGATGCCGATCATGAACTTCGTCGGCAACTTCGGATACGTGGTGGTGTGCGTGGTCGGCGCGGCGCTCGCCATGGACGGCAAGATCGAATTCGGCGTGATCGTGGCGTTCATGATGTACATCCGCCTGTTCACGCAGCCGCTGTCCCAGTTCGCGCAGGCCTTCCAGAACCTGCAGCGCTGCGCAGCCGCATCCGAACGCGTCTTCGGCTTCCTTGACGAACCGGAACTGGCCGACGAAACCGGCAAGCAGGCGCTGCTGGGCGTCGGCGCGGACGGCAAGCCGCAGCCGGTGCGCGGCGACGTGGAATTCAGCCACGTGCGCTTCGGCTACGACGCGGACAAGACCATCATCAACGACTTCTCCGCGTCCGTGAAGGCCGGCCAGAAGGTGGCTATCGTCGGCCCGACCGGCGCCGGCAAGACCACCATGGTCAACCTGCTGATGCGCTTCTACGAGATTTCCGGTGGCACGATTTCGATTGACGGCATCGACACCAAGTCCGTACCGCGCTGGAACGTGCACGACCAGTTCTCCATGGTGCTGCAGGACACGTGGGTGTTCCGTGGAACAGTGCGTGAAAACATCGCGTATTCGAAGAAGGACGTCACCGACGAGCAGATCGTGGCCGCATGCAAGGCCGTCGGCCTGCACCACTACATCATGTCGTTGCCGAACGGCTACGACACCGTGCTCGACGACAAGGCGTCGCTTTCCCAGGGCCAGCGCCAGCTGCTGACGATCGCCCGCGCCATGGTGGAGGACGCGCCGATCCTGATCCTCGACGAGGCCACCTCCTCGGTCGATACACGCACCGAGGAGCTGATCCAGAAGGCCATGGACGCGCTGACCGTGGGCCGCACGAGCTTCGTGATCGCGCACCGCCTGTCCACCATCCGCGACGCCGACATGATCCTGGTGATGAACGGCGGCGACATCGTGGAACGCGGCACGCACGAGGAACTGCTCGCCAAGGGCGGCTTCTACGCCGACATCTACAACAGCCAGTTCACGCTGGCCGAGTGAGGTTGGTGTGCTGACTCGCTAAAAAATCCGGAGGGACCACCCCTCCGGATTTTTGCGTTTTGGCTTCGGCATTTTTATTGTGTTGCGCTGACGGGACGGCGGATTTACCATTGAGGTGACTGACGTCAATCGATTGACGTATTTGAAAATCACAAAGAAAGTGGGCAGTCATGAAAAGCATCGAAATCGGCAAATCGGCAGTGGTCGCATCGCAGGCGGCGCTCGGCGTGATGCGCATGGACGCGCTGGATGCGGACGCTGCGGCAGAAGTCGTGCGTACGGCCGCCGAGCATGGAGTCAACTTCTTCGACACGGCGGACATCTACGGATTCAACGTCAACCACGACCATGCCAGCTCGCGTGTGCTCGGCCGCGCGTGGAAGGACGCCGGGCTCAAGCGCGAGGACATCTTCCTGCAGACGAAGTTCGGCATCAACATCGACTTCAGCGACCCGAACAACGTGCACGCCACCCGCTACGACTTCTCCGCGAAGCACCTCATCACGCGACTCGACGAGGAACTGGAAGCGCTCGGCACCGATTACGTGGACTTCGCGCTCCTGCACAGGCCCGACACCCTGATGGAGGCCGAGGAAATCGTCGAAGCGTTCACCACCCTGCACAAGGCGGGCAAAGTGCGTCACTTCGGCGTGAGCAACGTGAACCCGTGGCAGGCGGAACTGCTGCAATCCTGGCTCGGAGACGACCCGGCCATGAGGCTCGAGGCGAACCAGCTGCAGTTCGGTCTGATGCACGCGCAGATGGTCAGCGACGAGCTGATGACCAATTCCGGCGCCGAAGGCATGGTCGTGGCCAACCATTCGGACGGCCTGCTGTCCTACTCGCGACTGCGCCACATGACCATCCAGGCATGGAGCCCGTTCCAGTCCGGCACGGAATACGGCCCGTTCGTAGGCAACGAGCACTTCCCGGAGCTGAACAAGGCACTGGACGAAAAGGGCGCCAAGTACGGCGTGAGCGCCAACGCCATCGCCACCGCATGGGTGCTCAGGCATCCGGCGAAGATCCAGATCGTGCTCGGCTCGATGAACCCCACCCGGCTGGGCGAAATGCTCGACGGCGCGGACATCGACCTCGACAAGCAGGATTGGTGGGACCTGTACGTGGCCGCCGGCAACCTCATTCCGTGAACCGACGAAGCTGCTGACTGAATGGGTCTTGGTTCCAAAGCCGTGAAAGCTTTGGAACCATCCTTATGCCAGACGCGCAGAGCCTAACCGGACTCTACCGGGGGTAATCCGCGTGTTTGGCTTTTTTGTTTGCGTTTGTGTTTGTACGGGTGCGGCTGGTGCGGTGGGCTACGTGGTAGGTGCGGCGGATTGGAAAAAATGACCGGGGAAGTTGGTGCTGACGGTGGCGTGACGGTCGGCGTCCAGCACGGCACAATCGAAAGTGAAAACGTGACTCAGCTCGTTCGAATCGGCAACGAACAATGAGGTAGCCAAGCCGTCCGCCATCGCAGTCGGGAAGCCGGCTAAAGTGGGGGCGGAATCAGATGTTGTATTTTCGGAATTCATGCCGGTTGCCGGATTGAAGTGCCGGAAGTTCCAACCTGAAATTCGCGGTTGAGAACATGGCGATGACGGGTTTGTTCGCACCGCCACCCATGTGGCCTCCGTCTGCTGCGCGGGTAGTCCGTCGATGGCGTTGAGCAGGTGGTGAATCGCCAGATGCGTCTGTTCGTTCACCGCCACCTCCCAATGGCGACGGCTGGGCGCGCTCGCACAGAACGCGCCATCGCCGATCAGTGCGACGCCGACCGCGCAGGACGGATCATCCGGATCCTCAAGCGCCACACGGATCGGCTTGTTCGTGCGCGCCAGCAGATCGCCGCCCGCATCAATCACAAATTCCGGGGCAGCGCTTTCGCGTTTGCTGTCTGAGGTGGAAGATTGGCATGTCGGGTTGGTCGTTTCGGCTGACTTGACATGCGATGTGCGCGAAAGTTCTGAATCGGTGAGCAATCCGCCCAGCGAATCCACCAGATAACCCTTGCCGCACGCGCCGAAATCCACATGAACCGGACTGCGTGTAACCAATGTCGTACCACTCGAACGAACCACATCACGACCCCATACGGCCCGTCCGTGCAGCGCGCCCAGGCGCTCGCCGGCGTCGGCTTCAACGGTGAAACTCAGCGCGGGATCGTAACCGAGACGAATCAGGTCCTCGCCCACGCACGGGTCGATCGCACCGCGCGTGGCGGCGTGCAGCGCGTCGTACAAATCGAATAGCGGGCCGGCCCAATCGGGAAAATCGAAATGCCCGCCATGCTCCGCATTGCCGATGTGCGCAACCAGCGAATCAGCGCGAAACCGCGAAAGCGCATGCTCGTATTCATCGATGAACCGTTCCATCTCGCCGCGCAATTCCGCAGTGATCGGGTGAGGTGTCGAAATCAGCAACCCCGTGCCGAGCGCCTTGGGGAACGCGGCGGTGTACGGCATGCGCTGTGCGAGCGGTGCAATGGAGTCCATACCACGATGCTAGCGCGTGCCCGGCTTGGCGTAGTTCGTGCCTGGGGCTGGCGGGCGCGCGGGATTTTGCGTGCGGTCGAGGCGCGGGCGTCACCGAGGATGGTATACGCATTGTCAACGCCATTGATTGGCTGTTGGGTGATTGAGCCAATTGAGACGCGTATCTCGCTTATAGATGGCGGATTCCGGGGTTCGCCCGGTGCTATCTCGCTTATAGATGGCGGGTCTCGGCGGAGAAACGAACCTAGGGGGCATCTTTTCGCCCCTCTAACCCTTGTATTTTGCAAAGGGGCCGCCATCTATAAGCGAGATACCAACTGTCACCCCGCCAAATCCGCCACTCATAAGCGAGATGTTTTTTCGTGGGTGTGGCATGAGGCATCGCCTTATTTTGATACCCCCGTAGCTTTGTATGGTTACGATTATGCTAATCGTGATTATGCAAGTCGCGATTATACAAACTGACGCTTTGGCATGGAGTTCGCTTCACGTTTTCGGGCGGACGGGGGTGTTGCGGAACGGCGGTGAGCGTCACAATGTGAGACGACACGCGGAAAACGGGAAAAATAAAAACGGCGGAATTCCAACGTTTTTTCATGCGCGATACAACAAGACCAATTAAAAATCAAGACTGTTATTCAAAAAACTTTCGTTCTATCTTGGCTTCCGATGCGCGCTTCGTACGTCGGGTACGTCGGGGAAAGCGCGCCGAAAAGATCTGCGGAAGGAAGGTTCGACCCATGTCATCTCGCGTCGCGCAGCGCCACGCAGCCGGTTCCTACGATTCGTGCGATTCGCGCGTCTCGGCTTCCGGCCGTCTCGCCGCGCTCGTCGCCGCGCTGATGATCGCGCTCGCCACGCTGTTCGCCGGCACCGCGATGCCGCAGCAGGCGTCCGCCGCCGACGACAGCCAAACGAATTTCGATTCCTGGACCGCCGCTGCGCAGAACATCGCCAAGCAGCTCGCCACCGCCGAAAAAGACTACAACGACGGCGATTACGGCCAGGCCGGCACCGGCTTCCAGACCGCGCATTGGATCGGCTACGACGCCTCCAACTTCTCGAAGGCCGTCAACGACACCATTTCCGCCGACAAGCAGCAGGCGTTGCTCACACAGTTCACCGACTTGGAAGGCCTCGCCTACCAGCAGGGCCAGGGCGGCGCGATCGCCGGCAAAATCGATGCGCTGAACGCGGACCTCACCGCCACCGCGCAGACGCTCGATGGCAACGCGAACCTCGCCGACCCCAAAACCTACGCGAAGCAGCGCGCCGAACAGACCGCAGCCGAACGTAAGAAGCTCGACGCGGCCAAAAAGAACTCCTCCAAAGGCAAAGGCGACCGCACGTGGGGCGAAGTCGCCAGCGAAATGAACGTCATCCTCGACAAAGCCTACAAAGCCGCCGTCTCCGGCAAGGGCGCGGAAGGCTCCAGCCTCGTCAACGACGCGTACTACCAGTACTACGAAAAGCTCGGCTTCGAAAAGAACGTCATGAACGCCATCTCCGGCGACCGCGTCTCGCAGGTGGAATACCAGTTCAAGATGACCCGCAAAACCATGCGCGACGGCGGTTCCGACAAGGAGACCAAAAAGCTTGTCGACGACCTGAAAAGCTGGCTCGTCGAAGACGCGGCCACCCTCGACGGTGGCGCGGCCGGCAACGTCAACGCCTTCACCAAAGCCATCACCAGCTCCGCCGGACAGGCGTTCCTCATCCTGATCCGTGAGGGCCTCGAAGCGCTGCTGGTGGTGGCCGCCGTGGTGGCCTACCTCGTCAAATCCGGCAACCGGCGCTTCACCAAGTGGATCTACCTGGGCGTGCTCGCCGGTCTCGCCGGTTCCGGCCTGATCGCCGTGCTCTTCACGTTCCTGTTCGGCGGCTCCGGCCCGATTCAGGAAATCTCCGAAGGCGTGTGCGCGCTGATCGCCATGCTCATGCTGCTGTGGACCAGCAATTGGATGCTCAACAAAAGTTCCGTGGAAGCGTGGAACCGTTACATCCGCACCAAAACCGAGTCCGCCGTGGCCGACGCGCAAAACAAAGTCGCCGCCGGCGAAGGCGTGGGCTTGGGTATGGTCGTTTCGCTCGCCATGCTGAGCTTCCTAGCCGTGTTCCGTGAAGGCGCCGAAACCGTCATCTTCTACGAATCGATCTACTCGATGAGTCGCGACGCGCAAGGCATGTGGATCGGCGGCATCGCCGCGGGTGTGGTGCTGCTCGTCATCTTCCTCGTGCTGCGCTTCACCTCCGTAAAGATTCCGATTGGCCCGTTCTTCCTCGTTACGTCGATCCTGATGGCCGTGCTGGTCGTCATCTTCGCCGGCGGTGGCATCCACGCGCTCATCGAAGGTGACCTGATCGACGGCCACTACCTGTCCAGCGTGCCCACAAACGACTGGATCGGCCTGTATCCGTACGTCGAATGCCTTGCGGCACAAGCGATCGCGGCGATTGCCGTACTCGCGCTGTTCGCCGTCGGCTTCGCACGCAAACGCAAGTTGCGCACGCCTGACAATCGCAAGTAATACGCAAATTTTCCGAGATTTACCGATATTTTTTCCACATCCAACAACAAAGGAAAGAGAAATGAAGAACAAGAAGATCGCCGCTCTGCTCGGCATCCTGCTGGCCGGCTCCATGGCCTTCTCCCTGTCCGCATGCGGCAATTCCAACGATTCCGCCGCTTCGGACAAGTCCAGCGCCTCCGCGTCGGCTTCGAAGGCCGACGACTCCAGCAAGGACGATTCCAGCGATTCCGCCGGTTTCGAAGAGATCCAGGTCGATGAGAAGCACTCCGACCAGGAATGCGGCCCGCTGACCGTCAACGCCGTGTACTTCCAGCCGATCGACATGGAACCGTCCGGCATGGGCCTCAAGGCCGCCGATGCGAGCTTCCACCTCGAAGCCGACATCCATGCCAACCAGAAGGGCACCGAACTCGGCTACGGCAAGGGCGATTTCGTGCCGGACCTGACCGTCAACTACGACATCATCGACAAGACCTCCAACGCGTCCGTCGCCTCCGGAACCTTCATGCAGATGAACGCCTCCGACGGCCCGCACTACGGCGCCAACGTCAAGCTCGACAAGGCCGGCGCGTACAAACTCGTGCTGAAGATCGAATCCCCGGAGAAGAAGGGCTGGATGCTGCACGTCGATCCGGAGACGGGTGTGAAGGGACGCTTCTGGACGGAACCGATCGAGGTCACCTTCCCGGACTGGAACTATACGCCGCAGGAGTGGTGATCTCCTAGCGTAGCCCGTTCGCGGTTTCGGTATGCATTACCCGACACATTCAAGGCCGTTCGGCCAAGCTTACGGTCGGGCAATGCATACCGAAACCGCTCTCTCGCGTTTAGGGGGATGGATTCACCTCTGCGATTGTGGAGGGGGTCCGGGAAATCCTCGCATTTTAGGGGAGGGATGAGAGGGGTGGGACTCTTTGGGATGGGGCGGAATGGGAATCGTTGGGCTCTTTGAGTTGGGTTTTTGGATGAAAGGATTTTGGGATGCTGCTGCAGTTTGTGACGGTGTTGCAGGGGGTGTTGGCGCCGGCGCTGCTCGTCATGGCGTTGAGCGTCATGCTCACCGTCGGTGAGGGGCGTGACAAGCCTCTGAGCGCGTACTGGCGGCTGGCCGGTTTCGTTGTTGGATTCGCCGGCGCAGTCGTATTCGCCGCGCTGCGCGCCACCGCCGTCATCACGCAACGCACGTTCGTCAACTATCCGACCCTGTGGTGCTGCGTGATCCTCGACGTGGCCGTGTTCGTCATCGTCCTGTTCGCCCGCCGCATCACCGCCGACTGGCACAACCACCGCGCGCTGCTCGACATCGCGAATCTCGTTGCGGCGCTTGCGATCGCGGCCACCACCTTTCGTGCGCTGCCCGACGTGATTCTGCGACTGACGATCTTCGTCGAGCCGGGCGATCCCATCTTCACTTCCGACATGCTGTTGCGCGCGCTCGGCTTCGCTTTGGGCGCGGCCGTCGCAATCATCGCCGCGCTTATCTTCCGCACGATGCGTTCCACCGCCGTCCGCTGGTCGTTCACGACGGCGGTGCTGCTGTTGGTCGCGCTGTTGTTCGCACAGCATTTCACCGACCTTGCGCAGATCCTCCAATCCAAACGCATCGTCAGCTTCCCGACCGCCGCCTTCCTCGCGCTCGTGTGGGGCATTAACCATCAGCGCAGCCTGACCATCGCAATGGCGCTCGTCTTCGCCATTCCGGCAATCGCCAGCATCGTCATGGGCTTCAAAGTCAAGCCGACCGGCGCCAACGAGGCGATCGCACGCACGCATATCGCATTCCGCCGCCGCGCGAAAGCGGCCGGCGCGTTCAGCCTGGTCGCCATGATCTGCGTCACCGTGGCCCTGACGTACGGCGTCGCGCAAACGCAGAAAGTCGTCACGCTGTCGCCGCCGGAAGACTACTCGCTCGCCGACGGCGTGGCCACCATCAAATTCAGCCAGATTTCCGACGGCCACCTGCACCGCTTCGAATACCGCGCGAAGGACGGCACCTCCATGCGATTCATCATCATCAAGAAGAACGGCGGCGCGTACGGCGTCGGCCTCGACGCGTGCGACAACTGCGGCGACGCCGGCTACTACGAGAAGGACGGCAAAATCATCTGCAAGAAGTGCGATGTGGCCATCAACCTCGCCACCATCGGCTTCAAAGGCGGCTGCAACCCGATACCGTTCGACTACCAGGTCAAGCCGGGCAAAATCGTCATCCAAATGTCCACGCTCGACGCGCTGTCGAGCCATTTCCAGTGAGCGCCGAGAAAGGTAAGGGGGTGCCATGTTCTTCCTGAAAATGATCTCTCGCTCGTTCAGCCGGCAGTTCAAACGCCGTCTGCTCATCGCCGTCACCGTGTGCCTGTCCGCCACCGTCAGCGTGGCCATGCTCGGCGTGGTGTTCGACGTGGGCGACAAGCTCAACGCGGAGCTGAGCACGTACGGTTCGAATATCGTCGTGCAGCCGAAGTCCGACGCTGTGGTGAGCGATTTGTACAATACCGGCGATTCTGCTGGCTCGGCTTCGGGTAGTTCGTCCGGTTCGGACGGGGGTTCCACTTCCGACGGCTCGGCTGCGGCGGACAGCGCCGACCCGACCGCGTTTCTGAAGGAGTCGGACGCGCAGAAGATCAAGACCATCTTCTGGGCGTTCAACATCACCAATTTCGCGCCGGAATTGAACATCCACGCGGATGCGGGGTGTGTCGGTTCGGGGGCTGGTTCGGCTGGCTCTGCTGGAACGGCTGGTGCGTCAGGTGCGGCTGCTTCCGCGGCGAAATGCAAGGCGACCAACGTGCCGATCGTGGGCACGTGGTTCGCGAAAACCCTGCACATGGACTCCGGCGAGTCCACCGTGGCCGGCATGAACGGCATGCGCTCATGGTGGAAAATCAACGGAACCTGGCCGAAAGACGACAGCGAGCAGGCGATGGTCGGCAGCGCGCTCGCCGCGAAACTGGGCGTGAACGTCGGTGACAGCGTTACGCTCGACAAGACGATCGCCGTCGGTGCGGACGACAATACGAACGGAGGTACCGGGAAAACCGGCAAATCCTCCACCGAACGCAATCGCGTGAAAGTGAAAATCGTCGGCATCTTCGATTCGGGCGATTCCGACAACAGCGCCATTTATATGCCGTCCATCGCCGCGCAAACGCTTGCGAATCTGCCGAATTCCATCGACAAGATTGAAGTCAAGGCGCTCACCACGCCCGACAACGACCTCGCGCGCAAGGCGTCGAAGAATCCGAACGCGCTCACGCAGGACGAGTGGGAGACGTGGTATTGCACCGCGTATCCGTCGTCGATCGCGTACCAGATCGAAGAGGTGCTGCCGGGCGCGGTGGCCAAGCAGGTGCGCCAGGTGGCCGCGCTGCAGGGCGATGTGCTGAACAAGACGCAGGCGGTGATGGTGCTGATGACCGTGCTGTCGCTGGTTGCCGCCGCGATCGCCGTGGCAAACCTGATGGCCGCGTCGATTGGCGAACGCGGTTCGGAATTGGCGCTGTTGAAGGCGATCGGCGCCACGGACGGTGCGGTTTCGCGCCTTATGCTCGCCGAAACGGCGGTGATTTCGCTGGTTGGTGCGATTGCCGGTGCGCTGCTTGGCTCGGGCGTTGCACAGATCGTGGGGCACGTGGTGTTCGGCTCGGGCATCACCATGCGTCCGATGGTGTTCGTGTTGGTTTTCGTGTTGCTGGCGGTCACTGTGCTCGTGGCCTCGCTTTCGTCGATTCGGGCGATTCTGGGCTTGCGTCCGGCGGAGGTGCTGCATGGTAGGTGAGTTGTGCTTGGCTTTCGTAGGGGGTGTGCGATGACGAATCGCAAGATGTTCTTCACCATGCTGTGGGGCGCGGTGTTCCGCCGTCGCTCCCGTGCGATGATGGCCGTGATCGCGTCGCTCGTCGGCGCGGCCACGCTGTTCTGCCTTGCATCCGTGTGCGTCGCGGTGCCGCAGCAGATGAACGAGGAAATGCGCGCGTACGGCGCGAACCTGATCGTCACGCCCGCGTCCGCAACGGGCAAATCGCAAGGCATCGATACTGCAACCGTACGCAACGTGACGGCGCTCATCGGCGCCGGACACAGCGTGAAATCAGCCGCATACCGGTATGAGAGCGTGCGCATCAATTCCGCGCCGTACACCATCGCCGGCGTGGACGTGAAAGCCGTCCGCGCGCTCAATCGCCATTGGAACGTGACGGGCGATTGGCCCGGCTCGGGCAACGTGATGGTCGGCCGCGACGTCGCCGACGCGCTCGGCGTGAAGGTCGGCAGCCGCGTCACCATCGGCTACCGCGCCGCCGACGCGTCTGCTTCAGCGTCTTCTTCCGCGTCCGCAAAATCCGATTCGGACGAATCAACTGAAACGGCAGAATCGTCCGCGCAGGGCACGCAGAGTACGCAAACTACGCAAGGCGAACAGACCACGCAAGCCACGGAAAACGGCCGCGTCTCGTCCGACATCATGGATAACAACGGCACCGAATTCCGTATCGCCGGCATCGTCGACACCGGCGGCAACGAGGATTCCATCATCTACGCCACTACCGCGGACGTGTCCAAACTTGCGGGCCACGAGCGCGGCGCCGACGTGGTCGAATACTCGGTGAACGCCATGGGGGATGAGCTGAACGCCATCGTCAACAGAATCAACAAAAATACAAACACTGCCGTCAAAGCGCAGACCGTCACCAAAATCACCTCGTCCGACACCCGCATCATCGCCATGCTGCAGACCCTGTTCTGGATTGTCTCGCTCGTCGTGCTCGTGCTGACGCTCGTCGGAGTGGGCACCACCATCAGCTCCATCGTGAGCCAGCGTCGCAACGAAATCGGCCTGCGCAAAGCCCTCGGCGCCGATTCACGCGCCATCGGCGTCGAATTCTACGTGGAATCCGGCATCTACGGCTTGATCGGCGGTCTGCTCGGCACTGCTATCGGCTATGTGCTGGCGCGTGTGCTGTGCGCCACCGTCTTCGGTCGCGCGATCGGCTTCGACTGGCTGCTCGGCGCCGGATCGCTGCTGCTGAGCGTGGCGATCGCCGTCATCGCCTCCATTCCGCCGGTCCGCCGCGCCACCCGTATCGACCCCGCCATCGTTTTGAGGGAGGAATAATCATGGACAACGAACATATGCTGCTGGAACTCGACCACATTTCCAAGATTTACGGCGATCTGCACGCCGTCGACGACCTGAGTCTGACCGTTCCGCAAGGGCAATGGCTGGCGATTGTCGGCTCGTCCGGTTCCGGCAAAACCACGCTGATGAACATGATCGGCTGCATGGATACGCCGTCGAAGGGTTCCGTCATGCTTGAAGGCCGGCGATTGGAGGATTTGAACGCCCGCCAGCTTGCCGATGTGCGTAAGAACATGATAGGACTCGTGTTCCAGAAGTTTTACCTCGTGCCGCATCTGACGGCGGTGGAGAACGTGATGGTGGCGCAATACTACCATTCTGTAGTCGATGAGAAGCAGGCGATGGAAGCGCTGGAACGAGTGGGATTGAAGGAGCGTGCGCATCACCTGCCCGGCCAGCTGTCCGGCGGTGAGCAGCAGCGCGTGTGCATCGCCCGAGCGCTCATCAACTGCCCGAAGCTGATTCTCGCCGACGAGCCGACCGGCAATCTCGATGAGAGGAATGAGAAGATCGTGCTCGACCTGTTCCGTCAGCTGCACGAGCAGGGCACTACGATCATCGTCGTGACGCATGACGCGCTCGTCGCCTCCTGCGCACAACGCGAGATCATGCTCAACCATGGTGTGCTCGTCGGCGAGCAGTGGAACGACGAGGAGGCGAAACGCGCGTACGAAGCGGCCGGCGGCAAGCCCGCATTCACCGGTTCCGCCGCGGAAGGCGCGCAGAACGGGGGTATTGCGATTTCGTTCGCCGACCCCACGAAAGCCGCGAAAACCGGCGATACGGACGCGGCCAACGTTGCCGTTGCGGCTGGCGTTGCCGACGATACGGACGTAGAGCCCGACGTCACGAAAGGGGAGCGCGCATGAGCACCGCACAATCGAACGCAGTCAAAGTCATCGCGCTATCCGCGGCGAGCATCGCGCTGCTGTCGGCATGCGGCGAGCCGAAAGCCACGCCGATGGACGACGAATACGCCGGCAATTCCGGCGAAAGCGTGCAATCGCAGGAAAATAAGTCGAAAACCGACGGCAAGGCGGCTGACAATACGGCCGGCGGCGACGCCACCACCAAAAACCATGCCGATGACGCGAATTCCACGACGTCCAGCAAGCAGGACACCGGCAACTACGCGGATGGCGACTATTCGATCAACGGCCAGTACGGGCCGGTCGGCGAGGACACCATCGACGTGCATCTGACCGTTAAGGACCAGAACGTGACGGCCGTGAAGATCGTCGGCCATCCGTTCACGTCCATCTCCAAAAAGCATCAGAACGACTTTGCCAAAGCCGTGCCGGACGCGGTGGTCGGCAAGCCGTTGAAGGACCTTAAAGTCGACAAGCTCGCCGGTGCCAGCTGGACCTCCGAAGCCTTCAACAAGGCGTTGGAAGTGGCGCGTCAGGAAGCGTCAATCCAATAGCCCATTCCTTCTGAAACCGACACGGCATGCCCGTCTTGCGTCGGTGCGGACGGTTTTCCTGTGGTTACCGTGCGGATTCGGCGCATACGTTCGGCCAGAGCAACGTGGCCATGTTCTCGGCCCAGGAATCAGACTTGCGTTCCTTGCCGGATTGCCGTTCCCCTCCGGCTTCCTGTCCCGCCAACGCTTTGCAAGCCAGCATGGAACCCAGCACCGTGCTGAACAGGAACGTGTAGTCCAAACGGTTTTGAAACACTCCGTCGGCGATGCCACGTTCCATGAACCCCACGAACCGTTCTTCGGCCGGCGCTAGAACTTGTGCTGCGATCGCCTTCAGCGTGGCGTTGTCGGAAGACAGCACCACGCCCACGGCTTTCAATCCGAGTTCGCTGTCGAAGCAGTCCTGGATGCGTCGCAGCATGGTGACCAGTCCGCTCCGCGACGGCTTCAAATCGTTGAAATTCGGTAGTCCGGCAACTTCCGGTTGGATGCGTTGCAATAAATCGTCGGCGTTTCGGTAGCGTCGGTAGATTGTGGTCTTTGCTACCCCTGAACGTCGTGCGACCTCTTCGATGGTCACCGCTCCGATACCATCGGAAATCACTATCCCCAATGTGGCTTTCATGATTTTGCGGTCGGTTTGCTCCCGTAATCGCTCACGTCGGCCACGTACTGTGCCGACGTCTTCCTGCGTGGTTTTTTGCACCGTCTTTCGCGTGCCCTCTTGCGTGGTTCCGCCCATCATGCCGCGATCACTTTCGTGCTTTCCAGCTTGCTTACGTACCAATGGTTGAACTTGACCAGTGGAATGCGCAGTAGCAGGCCTATCAGCAGCAGCGGCGGAATGAACAGCAGTAGCGCGCCAATCGCAAACCAGTAATCGTTACTGTAGATTCCGCCGATCGCCGCGCGCATTGCTGTGATTGAATGCGTCGCAGGCAGGAACGGGCTGATGCCGCTGATGATTTTCGGCAGCACGGCCAGCGGATATGCGCCGTTCGCTCCGGAGATCTGCATGACGAGAAACAGCACGCCGATGGCTTTGCCGACGTTGCCGAAGCTGGCCACGAGCGTGTAGGTGAAGAACGAGAACACTAGGCTGCTCACCCAGCCGGACAGCATGAACAGCAGCGGATGCACCGCCTGGACATGGAGGAACAGCAGACTGCCTCCCAAGGAGAACGTGCTCTGCAATAGTCCGATCACGCCGAACACACCGTAATGTCCGAGAAACAGCTGATGCGGTTTCGGGTCGCCGAGTTCCTTGCGCACCTTACGCGAGACGGTGGTCTTGAGCGTCACTGCCATGAGCAGCGAACCGACCCACAGTGGCAGGATCGTGTAGAACGGTGCCATCTGCGAACCGAAATTCTTGACTGGGAACACCGCGTTGCGTTTCACTTTTACAGGGGCTGCAAGCGCGGCGGCCAACGAGTCGGTATTATCGCTGAGCACATCTTTGACGGCGCTCATATCGCCGCTGTTCAGCGCATCGGTCAATGTTCCTGTGAATGCGCCCAGTTTTTTGCCCGCGCCGGCCAGACTATCGGCGGTGGAATCCAACACGCTGCTGATGGCGGTCAGATTCTTATCCGCGGTCTTGGTGGTGCCGTTCAGATTGCCCAGCGCGCCTTTCAGATCGGCCGCTGTGGCATTGAGCGCGGTGGTGGTGCTGGTAATGGACGTGGCGATATCGTCAAGTTGCGGTTTCAGTTGGCTCTCATAGTCGGTTTTGATGCCACTGACGGACGTTGCCGCCTGCTGCGCCAGTTTCTTGATCTCCGCACGTTCGGCCGTGGTATCGCTTACTTTGGCGTCGATGTTGTCGGCGCTGCCATTCAGCGCCGATGCTAGGTCGTTGAGCTGTGTGATGGTGGTGCCGACGTTGGTTTTGAGATGGTCGATGGCGTTCCTCACCGCTTCCGGCAGCTTTTCGTTTGCGCTGAGCGCGTCGAGCGAATCATAGATCTGCTGGTAGCTTTGCGCCTGCTTGCTGATGTTCGTGGCCTGGTTGCGTAATGCGTTGGCGGTGTTGCCGGCCTGCGTGCCCGCATTGCCGAATAGGCTGTCCACATCTGCTTCCATGGCTGTGAAGCTGTTGGCGGAATCAGTCAGAGCCGTGCCCAGCGCGGTGGTGCCGGTCTTCAACGCGCCCGTCAGATCCTCCACGCCGCTGCCGGCTTGCTTGAGTGTTGTTCCTACGCTTTTCGCATTGCCGCTGACATTGGCGATCAGACCGTCGGAGGACTCAAGCAGATGCCGTGCGCTTTGGGTCAGCGTGCTGAACGTGCGGAGCGTTCCGGAAGCGTCGGTGAGCGTTTCCGCGAAGTCGCTGATATTGCCGTTGAACTGCGTGAGTTGTTCCTGCGCGGCTGGCTTGTCGAGTTGGTTGGCGAGCTGCGATGCCACACTCAGCGTGGTGCTGGTCAGTGTTTCGGAGAACGTCTCGTTGACCTGCGCGCTGACCGTATCGGCGCCTTGGCCTGTGATCTTCGGAGCCAAGGCGTTCTTCTTTTCATTGTTGTAGTAGGCGATTTCGGCGTGGTTGCCATCGGATGCGAAGAACGTCATCATACGGGTGCTGAAGTTCTTTGGAATCACCACAGCTGCGTAATATTCGCCGGATTTGGTGCCGTTGATGGCTTCTTTTTTGGTGGTGAAGGTCCAGTCGAGCTGATCGTTGGAACGCAGCGTGTTAACCACTTGGTCGCCGATGTTGATCTTCACTGGAATGAGGTCGGACCGGTATCCGTCGTCCTCATTGGCTACGGCGAATTTCAGATTGCCGGTATTGGCGAACGGGTCCCAGCTGGCGGCCACGTTGAACCATGTGAAGATGCCGGGGATCACAACGAGTCCGATGACGATGATGATGGAGACGACGTTGCTGGTGATTCGCCGGATGTCGCCGACGAACAGTTTCCAGATGGTTTTCATGCGTTGCTCCTTTCCTCGGTGTTTTCGGTTGTCTCGGTTGTCTCGGTAGTCTCGGTGGTGTCCGTGGCGGCATCGTTCGCGGCGGCGCTTGGACCGGTCGTCTGCATTTTCTGCACCAGTATGGCGATTCCGTCATCTTCATTGTGGTTGACGCCCGTCACGTTTTCCGTCGTTTCTTTGATGACGCTGGTATTGCGATTATCGGATGTCGTGCGTTTGCCGCTGGTGCGTTTTCGCGTTTTGCGCAGCAGTCTGTTCCGCCGTTCCTGTTGCGCCCGCTTTTTGCGACGGATGCGTGCCGCTTGGCGCTCCACCAGCATGGATTGGATCGATTCATCGCTCAAATGGCCGAGCTCCACTTGACGGTTCAGATTATCGCGCATGTATTCGATGACCATGAGGAAGCCCATGATGAGCAGAATCCAGACGACCCACGTGGCCAGTACCACCACTTTCTCTCCGTTGGTGAACGAGAACACCGCCGCCAGAGTGACCGGAACTACGAATCCGATCACCAGAGCTCCGCGCTTGAGTTTCGGGTACAGTTCCGCGAACCGACTTGCGCGTTCCTCGATCACCTCGCGGTAGCCGCCTTTGTCGGCCAGCACCTGAATGGCTTGGGACATGTTGTATCCGCGTTCCGGAAGCTCCACTTCCTCGCCGATAATCATGTCGCTTTCCTTGATTTCGCGGGCGAACAGTCGGTTGAGGTTGACCAACAGAGGACGGACCACCAGGCCGATGACGAACGCCATGGCGGCAAACAGCAGCAGCGTGCCGATCGCCTTGGTCCAATGGCCGTCGTAGAAGCCGGCGATGGTCTCGCGGAATGCGTCTATCGAATAGCTGAATGGCACGAACGGATAGACCATGCGGAAGAATTTCGGCATCATCTCGATCGGATACAGGCCGGAAGCGCCTGGAATCTGCACGATCACCAACGCCACGCACAGGCCCTTGCCGATGTGCATGAACGTGGTGGACAGCGCGTACGTGATGCTCAGATATACCAGCGATGTGATCATGCCGGTCAGTATGAACAGTGGCGCGCAAGCCGTCTGCACGCCGAGTATCAGATCGCCAACGGTGCAGATCGCGCCTTGAATGACGCCCATCGTGCCGAGCAACAGGTATCGGGCCAGATACTTTTCGGTTGCGGTCGGATCGAGACCCTCAAGCCCCTCGTCGTCCACCTCCACTTTGTAGATCACCACAAAGGCGAACGCGCCCACCCACAGTGCCAGATTGGTCATCAGCGGAGCCATGCCGGAGCCGTAGGAGTTGACGGGATACACGTTCTTCGTGTCGATTACGGTCGGGGACTCCATGAACGAGGCGATCTTATCCGCGTCAAGCGAACCGCTGCCGGTCAACGATGCGAGCAGATCCGCAGTGCCCAGCGCCTTCAGGTCGGTGCTGACGGTGGTGAGCTTCGTCTCCATCTTTGCCAGCTGCTGGTCGGTTTGCTCAAGGCCGATGCGGGTGTCTGACGCCACTTGGTCGAGTTGGTCGAGCACGATGTTGGTTTGCCTGACCACGCTGTCCTGGCTGGTCACGGTGCCGGCAAGTGTTCCGGCCGTCCCAGCCAGCGAGCCCAGCGCGGAATTCAGTCGCGGCAGTGCGCCTGAATTGATGGCGTTGCGCGCCGTGCCTGCGCTTTTGAGCGAGTTCTGCGTGCCTATGTTGAAATCGGTGGACAGTTTGGATACGCTGCCGGCTGTGGCCTGTGTGTTCTCGCTCAGGGTTTTGAGGTCGGCGAGTGTTCCGGCTGCCGTGTTGTTGGTATTCTCCAGTTTGCTGATGATTTGCTGGTATTGCGCGTTGTCGCTGGCGGATTTGAGCTTCTCGAGCAGTTTCGCATTGCTGTCGGTGATGTTTTGCATGCCGGTCACCGCCTGCTGTGCCGATCCACTTGCCGCGGATATCGCCGACGAGATCTGGTTGATGCTGGCTGTGGATTGCGCCGTCGCTTGGGAAACAAGTCCGGATCCGGTTTCCAGCGCGCTGTTGGCGTTGGACGAAAGCGTGTTGAGCTGGGTTTGCGCTGTGCCGATGGCGGTGGATGCGCCTGCTAGTCCTCTGCCTGCGCTCGCCGCGGCCAGCTGCACGTCGTTCAGGGCATTGCGTGCTGCTTTTGTCTGCTGTGGCACATTGGCTAACTGGGTGTCGAGATCCGCGATTGCGGAGCGGATCGTGCCTACGTTCCGCTTGGTGTTGTCGAGTTCGCCGATGGTTTCGTTGGCGATGGTGTTGGTGTTGCCGCTGATGGTGCCGTTGGCTGAGTTGACGGCTTTGACGAGCACGTCGCTGACGGTGGAGACGAAGGTGTTGTTGACGGTGCGGTCGACCACGGTCGCGCCTTGGTCGGTGATTTTCGGCGAAATCGGACTCGCCTTCTCGTTCACGTAATATTCGAGCGTGGGGCGATGCTTGCTGTTGGTGACGACGTTGGCCAGATCTTCGCTGAAGTCGGAAGGGATGACGATTGCGGCGTAGCAGTCGCCCGACTCCACCGCTTCCATCGCGTTGGCTTTGCCCATGAACTCCCAGCCGAGCTGGTCGTTGCTCTTCAGCGTGCCTTCGATTTGATCGCCGAGATTGACTTTGCCAAGCAGCGCGTTGTCTGTGCCTTCGTCCATGTTGGCCACGGCCACTTTGATGCTGTCCGTGTTGCCATAGGGATTCCAGAACCCGTAGATGTTGAACCATGCGTATAGCGGGGGAATGAGAATCAGGCCGATCATAATCACCCACGCGGCGGGTACGGTGACCAATCGTTTGAAGTCACGGCGCAGGATCTGCAGTACGTTGTGCATTGTCTCTCCGGTTTGGCGAATCAATTCCCTTATATGGCGATACGTGTTCCGTAGCGCTACGCGGTTCGTATCGTATACCGTGCTCTTGGACAATCGCCATCGCGTTTCATGGATGACGGAAATCGGGTCGAGTACTGCGGCAAAGCCTCGGCAAAACCATCGCCGGCTGACGTAGCCCCTTCCGCTCACGTCCGTGACAAATCGCCATTTCTGTATGTCCGTGAGCGAAAGGTGGTAATAAATCGCTATTTTCCGTCCGTATTTATACCCCCATTTGCTCACGATGCGCTATGCATCGCCATTTCTTGCGGACGTGAGCGAAAGGTGGTGTGCGAATGGCGATTGCAGCCAGCTGACGTCCCCCTCTTTTGCTCGCGTCCGCCAATAATCGCACCTGAACCGCTTTTCTTGCGGCGGATATTGCCTACGTTTGGTAGCGTGGGCTGAAGGAAGGAGCGGCATATGAGCGAAACCGCACAATCTGAATCACGATCCGAGGATTCCGCCGCGGGCAAGACGGATGGAGAAATCAAGGCGATTGCCGCCGAAACCGAAATCGCGGCTATCGAAGAAGGCGGAAAGCAGGGCACTGGCGAAGTCGGCAATCCCGCTGACCGTCGTCTGCCGTTAATCGTTCGCATTTACGGCATCGTCATGCTTATTGAAGGCGTGGTGACGCTGCCGTTCATTGTGTTGGCGTGCCTGTACTCGATTCGCGCGGTGTTTTCCGGCAAAGTGGCGTTCGATGCGCTCAGCCTCACCGCGATTCTGTCGGTGGTTCACGCGGCCGTGCTGCTGGTCGCCACCGCGTGTCTGGCGGTGTTCGGCGTGATGCTCATTATGAACAAGCGTCGGCATATCGCGCAATGGACATATCTGATGATTCCGCTCACCCTTGCCGAAGGCTTGCTGTCGCTGGCATTGCAGGGACTTGGTGTGAATTTGATCGGCCCGGCTATCCAGCTTATCGTGCTCATAGCCCTGCATGTCACTGCCGATCCGTCGCTGCGTGAGGAACGTCGTCTCCAGTTCGCGTTGCGACGTATGGATGCCCGTAGCGCATACGAAGACGCCGCTTCCCAGGGTATGGCTGGCCGTGATTTGACTGGCAGGGGCTATATTTCGCTGGATTTCTTCAATCTGTTCTGGCTGTTCACCATTGGTTGTGTGTTCGGTTTGGTGATCGAAACCATCTACCATTTCATCCTGTTCGGCGAATACCAGGACCGTGCGGGCTTCCTATGGGGGCCGTTCTCGCCCATCTATGGTTTCGGCGTGGTGATCGTCACCGTGTTGCTCAACCATTTGTGGCAGTCGAATTGGTTGCTGATTTTCTGCTCAAGCGCGGTGATCGGTGGCGCGTTCGAATATTTCACCAGCTGGTTCATGCAGGCCGCGTTCGGCATTCGCGCATGGGATTACACGGGGCAATGGCTTTCGATTGACGGGCGTACGTCCGGCAAATACATGTTCTTCTGGGGTATCCTCGGCTTGATTTGGGTCAAGTTGATTTTGCCGCGATTGTTGCGATTGATCCAGCGTATTCCGTGGAAGATTCGCTATTCGCTGACGCTGGTCTGCTTCATTTTCCTTTTCGTCGACGGTGTGATGACGCTGATGGCCCTTGATGCTTGGTATTCCCGCATGGCTGGGGTTGCGCAGAATTCGCCCGTTTCGCAGTTCTTCGCCACGTATTTCAATGACGATTTCATGGCCCACCGATTCCAGACCATGAAGATCGACCCGTCCACTGCCGGTCGTATGTAGGCTGGTTTTTGCGTTTTGCGGGTTTTGCTAAGCGGCTGGTCGGGCGATGTTCCGGCTGGCCGCTTTGCTTTGGGTGGCTGATTTTGAACGATTTCGGACGATTGCAGTGGGGTTTTGTTGCGGGTTTTGCCGCGGGGGATTTGATTCTTCCGGATTATTGCCGTTTGGGATTCGTGCCTTCCGGCTGTCTGGATGCTTGACTGCTGTTGCCGCGCCTACGCCGCGATGCTTTGCGCCAGCTGGCGGATGAGGTCGGGGCGATGTCCGCTCCATGAGGAATTCGGTGAGATGACGACCGGAATTTGCTTGAAGCCGGCGTCCTTGATCTGTTCGAATGTGGACGGATTCTGCGTCAAATCGACCGCCACGTACCGCACTCCCAGTTTGGAAAGCTCTTGTTCGGTGGCCTCGCATTGAGGATTGTTCGGATTGGTGAAGACGGTCACGGTCATTACTTTTCCTCCCTATGCAATCGGCTTCCTTTGGTGCGGAAGATCTTGTCGGCCACGTTTTTTTGATTTTGCCCGGCTGAGCAGGCCGTTCATCAGTATACACTACCCGTAGTGGCGTTTCGTGCGTTCGCCCACTGTATATAGTGGGGAATTTCCCGTAATACCGAATCTATGCGAACAAATGTTCGATATATTCGAGTCTATCATTATCGTCGATTGCGCCACGCCGGTTGCATGCGTATGGTCCGTCCGCGAATCGCCCGCGGGCTGTTCGCTATTCATTTCGGAACACATATTGCGATTTCGCTCGTTTTCTTACGATTGTGAGCGAAAGGTGGTGCCGCATAGTGCGGTAGGGGGTATAAATCGCCTTATTTTCCATACTTTTCGGCGCACGTCGCGAAATAATCGACCGAAATTGCGATTCGTGAGCGAAAGAGGGTGCGCGATATGGTGCGTTCCGTATTGAAGTGCTGAGACCTCATCTCGAAACAAATGAAAAAGTCCTGAGAACCATCGGCTTCCAGGACTTCGAACCTGTGCCCCCCGTGGGATTCGAACCCACAACCCACGACTTAAAAGGACGCTGCTCTAACCGTTGAGCTAGAGGGGCAACAGCAACATAGTATACAGCATATTCGGACCAGTCGCCACCACGGGCGTCGGACGGGCGTCGAAATGGCCTTCGGAGTGTTGGTGTGCCTACAATCGAAACCATGTCATGTACCACAATTCTTGTAGGCAAGAAAGCAAGTTACGACGGTTCGACCATCATCGCCCGAGATGACGACTCTGGTTCGGGACGTTACGATCCCAAGAAATTCGTAGTCGTCGCACCGCAGGAGCAGTCGCGGCACTACCGCAGTGTGCTGAGCCACGTTGAAATCGACCTTCCCGACAATCCATGCCGGTACAGCATCGTGCCGAACGTGCTGCCGAATCGTGGAATCCTTGCGGAAGCGGGCGTGAGCGAACGCAACGTGGCCATGAGCGCCACCGAAACCATCGCCGTCAACGAGCGCGTGCTCGGTGCCGACCCGTTGGTCGTATTGCAGCCAGCCGACGAAATCACAGGAAAGCCGGAAATCCCTGGCGGCATTGGCGAAGAGGACATCATCACCCTCGTGCTGCCGTACGTCAACACCGCGCGCGAAGGTGTGAAGCGCCTCGCTGAACTGCTCGAAACGTACGGAACGTACGAATCGAACGGCATCATCATTTCTGATGTGGACGAAATCTGGTACGTCGAAACCATCGGTGGACACCATTGGATCGCCCGCCGCGTGCCGGACGACAAATGCGCGATTATTCCCAACCAGCTTGGCATCGACTATTTCGATTTCGACGACGCCTTCAGCGACGCGCGCGAATTCATGTGCAGCGACGACCTGACGGAATTCATCGAACGCCACCATCTTGGGCGCGCGGCGGGTACGCAGGGCGGCATGAACAACGGCCACTGCAACCCGCGCGTCGTGTTCGGCACCGCCACCGCGAAGGACCATATCTACAACACGCCTCGCGCCTGGTACATGTACCGCCAGCTTAACCCCGTCGAAGCGGCAGACAGCACGCCCGAATCGGATGATATTCCATGGTGCCTTGAACCGGAGCACGCCGTGACCGTCGAGGATGTCGACTTCCTGCTCGGTTCGCACTTCGAAGGCACCCCGTATGACCCGTACGGCACGCAGGGAACTGAGGAAAGCCGCCATCGCTACCGTCCGATCGGCATCAACCGCACCGGACACATGGTGGCCATGCAGATTCGCCCGTACGCGCCCGTCGAAAGCCGTTCGATCATGTGGATTTCGTACGGTTCCGGCGCGTTCACCACGTCCGCCCCGTTCTATGCGAACGTCGACGATACCCCCGCATATCTGCGCGACACCACGCCGGAAGTCTCCACGGACTGCCTGTATTGGACGAACCGCCTGATTGCAACGCTCGCCGACGCGCACTTCTATGAGACCAGCAACGCGGTCGAGGGCTTCTCGGAAGATGTCCGTTCCTTCGGCCATCGTCTGGTGGAACGTACGGATGATGCGCTTGCGACTGCCGGCGCAACGGACGCCCCGTCCGTCACTGCTCGTCTTGCGGCGGCCAATGACGAGATGGCGGACTACCTGCGGAAGCGCAATACGAAGCTGCTCGGCGACGTGCTATACACGTCCAGCAACCTTATGCACAACAGTTTCGCCATGTCCGACCGCTGGAACTGAGCGTGATTCCGCGCGCTGAAGCGTTCGATAAGCGTTCAACGCGCGTTCGGTAAACGTTGAGGGGCTATCGACTCGTGCCGATGGCCCCTCAACGTTATACGGGAATCAAAACCTGCGAGAACTTCGAAACTCGCGCACGAAGATCAGTTGAACCCGACCACGTGCTCGGCCAGGAAATACCCCTTGCGAATCACGAATCGGCCGGCCGAACCGCGCAGGTTCAGCGCGCGCGACATCGCCTTCTTACGCACGTCCTTGTAAATCGTCGGCGAATACGCCTCGATATCCGCCCACATGGCCTTCTTCTTCTCGTAATTCTCCGGATCGCGCGACAAAATCATGAAAACGCTCGCGACGGAACTCTGAATCGCCAGAAAATGAATCATGTAGCGGTATAGGCCGTCTGGCACCGTACCTCGTTCGGGGGTGGCGCGCACCATGCACTGGTTGACGAGCCGCAGCTGGTCCACACGTCGGATCATCACGTCCGTCTGCACGCTCTGCCCGTCGCGGCCGATGAAATAGTGGTAGAACGGCGTATCCACGTATTGCAGCGACTTGACCCACGGGAACGGCTGGTACGCGTAGATGAAGTCCACGTAGAACGTGTGCTCCGGCAGCTGCATCTTCGATTCGCGCACCACGGCGGTACGGTAGATCAGCGCGTGCATGAGAATGTATTCGGTCAGGCCGAAATGTCCCAGATCGTCCCAAGTGAGCCGCTTGCCGGGCTCCATGGCGTGACGGAAGTTCACGACGTGCTTGTTGCGCTTGCCCACCTTGTCATACACATAGTTGGTGACGAGCATGTCGAGCGGCTCGTCCTTGCCGACCTCGCCGCGCAGCACGGCCATGACCTGTTCGAGCGATTCCGGGCCGACCCAATCGTCCGCGTCCACGACCTTCACGTACATGCCGCTCGCCGCCGCGATGCCGGTGTTGACCGCGCCGCCGTGGCCCTTGTTCTCCTGATGGATCGCGCGCACGATTCCCGGATTGCGCGCCTCGAACGTCTTCGCCATCTCCAGCGTGCCGTCGGACGAGCCGTCATCCACGATCAGCACTTCGATGTCGTCGTTGCGCTTCGACGCGATCAACGATTCGACGCACCGTTCCAGGTATTCCGTCATGTTGTACGCGGGCACCACGAAGGTGAGCGTCTTCTTCTCCTGCATATTCTTCCTCGGATCGGGCTCGTGTCGGGCCGTGCGGCTGGCCGACCGCTCCGGCCAAAAGCATAACGAAACTAACGTAGCACCATGTGCGGTTCCGGGGCGCGGTTTTGCGCACAAACGGCACCCTGAAATACGCAATCTGCACCTGAAATTTCCCCTAGGGTCATTTCGGGTGACGGTATGTCAGTTTTCGTCAATTGTTGATTGTTTTTGCGATTCGTGCGGGCTTTGCGGTTTTTGCGATTCGTTCGTCTCGTCTGATTCGTTTGATTCGTCTGCCGCTTGCGATTTGCCTACTGCTTGCGATCCGTCCGTCACGGTCGTCCCGTCCGTCGCGTCATCTCCCGCAGCAACCGCCTTCTCCTGCGATTTCGCGGCCTTCTTGCCCTGCTTCTCCTGCTTGGCGATCGCCTTCGCTTCCCGCGCGGCCTGCTTTTCCGCCTCGCGGGCGGCCTTTTCGCTTTCGTAGCGCAGTTCCGGCTTGGCTTCCATGCGGCTCAGCCCATACCATGCCAGGTTCACGATGTGCGCGGCGAGCTGCTCCTTGCTGAGCTTGCGCTGGTCGGCCCAGTATTGGCAGGTGTACACGGTCATGCCGATGAGCATCTGCGCGTAATACGGCACGCTTTTGGCCGGCAGATGCTGGCGTTTGAACGCGTCGGTGAGAATGTCCTCGACGCGTACGGCAATGTCTCCAAGCAGCGAATTGAACGAGTTGGACGGGTCGGTTTTCGGCGAATCGCGCGTGAGCACGCGGAAGCCTTCGGCGTTCTCCTCCACGTAGGTGAGCAGCGCAAGCGCGGTGCGTTCCACGATTTGGCGCGGATGCGCCTGCGGGTCGGACAGCGCGTTGATGAGAACGTCGGTGAGCGCGCGCATTTCGCGGTCCACCACCACGGCGTACAGGCCTTCCTTTCCTCCGAAATGTTCGTAGACGATGGGTTTCGACACTTTTGCGGTCGAGGCGATCTCTTCCACGCTCACTGCTTCGAATCCCTTGGCCGCGAACAGCGATCGACCGATTTCGATAAGCTGCTCGCGCCGCTGGTACGACGTCATTCTGGATGTATTGGCCATATTGCCCAGTTTTTCACGCCCCGTGGATAGCCCCATTGCCTGCCCTGGCAGAGATGAGTGGCGTGTCCGTTGCGCTTTTTAGGCTGGAACCATGGATACGAATGTGATTATTGCGATTGTCGCGGTCGTCGTTATCGCGGCATTACTTGCGATTGGCGGATGGTGGTTCGGTAAGAGCCGCAAGTCCGCCGTGGACAAGTCCACTGAAGCGGCGAAGGCGAAGGCCGATGCTCGTTTGGCTACGGAGAAGTCCGCCGCGCAATCTGCCGCCGCAAGTGCCGAAAACGCTGAGAAAACCAAGGAAACCGCGGAATCCGCAGCGACGGAAGCCGTGGAATCCGCGACTTCGTCTGCCACACCTGAATCGCCAGTGGCAACTGAACCAACTCCGGTCGGGTCAGCCGTAACTGAATCCGCGACCCCAGCCGTCGAAACCCCTGAAGCCGCCGGCACCCGCATGCAGCGCCTCAAGGCGCGCCTGTCCAAGTCGGGCAATCCGTTCGGCAAGGCCCTGTTCAACATCCTCGCCAAGGATCAGCTCTCCGAATCCGATTGGGAGGATGTCGAAGACACCCTTCTGCTTGCCGATGTTGGCGCGGAAGCCAGCGAACAGCTTGTCGAGGAACTACGCAACGACGCCCGAATCGCGGGCCAGTCCGACCCGGCCGAAGTGCGTGCCGCGCTGAAAGACAAGCTGCTGAAGCTCGTAGGCACTGACACGGATCGCCGCCTCAATGCCGATAAGGAAGGCGCGAACAAGCCGAGCGTCATCATCATGGTCGGTGTGAACGGCACCGGCAAGACCACTACCGCGGGCAAGCTTTCCCGCCTGCTCGTCTCCGAAGGCAAGCAGGTCATGCTGGGCGCGGCCGACACGTTCCGCGCCGCCGCCGCCGACCAGCTGGAGACTTGGGGCGCCAAGGTGGGCGTGCCGGTCGTGCGTTCCGACAAGGACGGCGCCGACCCGGCGTCCGTCGCGTTCGAAGCCAGCGCCAAAGCCAAGGAAGAGAACGTCGACGTGCTCATCATCGACACCGCCGGCCGCCTGCAGAACAAGGCGAACCTCATGGACGAGCTCGGCAAGATCCGCCGCGTCACCGAAAAGAATCTTCCGGTCGACGAGGTGCTGCTCGTGCTCGACGCCACCACCGGCCAGAATGGCATGACGCAGGCCAAGGTGTTCGCCGAAGCCATCGGCATTACCGGCGTGGTCCTGTCCAAGCTCGACGGCTCCGCCAAGGGCGGCATCGTGATTTCCGTGCAGAAGGAGCTTGGCGTGCCCGTCAAGCTCGTCGGCCTCGGCGAAGGCCCGGACGACCTCGCCCCGTTCGATCCGGAAGGCTTCGTCGACGGCATCCTCGCCTGACGTTCCCATATTTTCCGGATTTGCGATTTCCGTAGCGAAAACCTCCCGTCACGTTCCGTACGTGGCGGGAGGTTTTCGTATTGCGATTACTGCTCAGCGCCAGCCGTACCGGCAGCGCCAGCCCCCACCCCCGGCACCTTCCGGATCGTCAGCTTCAATAGCAGCGGCGCGACCAGCGTCACCAGCGAAATGATGAAGATGATCGTCGAATAGTATTCGCTGCCGAGCACATGCTCGTTGAAGCCGATTTGCGCGGTAATCAACGCCATCTCGCCACGTGGCACCATGCCCGCGCCGATCATCAGCGCCGAAGCGCCGCCGAAACCGGCCATGCGGCCACCCAAACCGCAGCCGACGACCTTCGTGATCACGCCGAGAACCGTCATGATCGCAATGAACACAATCATCTTCGTATCATCCACGCCTGTGGTCTGCAGGCCGATGCCCACGAAAAACACCGGCACGAACAACGTGTCTCCAACCGGCTCGATATACCGGTCCGCGTCCTCCGCGTAATCGCTGTTGCTTACCGCGATGCCGGCGAAAAACGCGCCCACCGCGTAGCTCAACCCGGCCAGATTCGACGCCCACGCCATCGCCAGGCAGATGATCACGGCCATCACCGCGATGCCGGACGGCGCCTTCAGCACGCCAGCCAGCGTCATCAGCGCCGGCGCCACCCAAACCACCACCACGGCGGCCGCCACAAAGAACAGCACCTGCTTGAGCAGAATCAAACCCAGCCCTGCCACGTCCACGCTGCCGGTGTTGACGAGCGTGCACATCACGGACAGCAGGATCACGCCGATCACATCGTCAGCCACGGCCGCGCCGAGAATCGACACGCCTTCCTTCGAATCAAGCAGTCCGGCTTCCTTCAGCACCGCCACGGAAATCGACACGGACGTGGCGGAGAACACCACGCCGATGAACGCAGCCGGAATCGGCTTGAAGCCAAACAGCAGGCTCACTCCACCCATCACCGCCACGGGGAACACCACGCCCATGCACGCGATGATGACCGCCGCCTTCGAATACTTCTTCAGCAACTGCAGGTCGCAGCCGACACCGCCCAAAAACATGAGGATGATGATGCCGAGGTCGCTGAACAATGACAGCGAATCGCTCATGTGCATCACGCCCAGCAGCGAAGGGCCCACGAGAATGCCGACGAGAATCTGCCCGATCACTTCCGGCAGCTGCGCTTTGCGGCAGATCAGCCCGGAAACCGTGGTCAGCATCAAAATGGCGCACAGTGAAATGATGAACGTTGCCATGGTCCTCGCCGCTCTCTCGTTACGCGCGTCATACGTTCGCCGCACCGCGCGTTCGGTGTACATGCCACGCGCTCGCCGTACGCGGCGTTCTCCCGTCGCGTGCCACGCGTGTTCCGTAAGTTTCAGCTACCCAACTTACTCCGTCCGCAGCATTGCCCGCCGCTTCCGTCCACCGTCGCAATTTCATATTGCGATTGCCGGGCGATTATGCCTTCCGTATTTCCGTACCGCCGGTTTCGTTGGAATTCCGCCATTTTTCGGCGTAGGTTGACGTTTCGCGCGGATGGCGTTACGTTGGCGTAACACGTCGTAACGTTTTCAAAACGCGGCCGGCGTTCCATATCGTTCTGTCAGCCCCACACGATGGGGACGGAAATGTTGAACCAAATATAGAGAAAGAAAGAGGAGGGTGACATGGGCCAGCTTGATTCTGGAAATGCCGCGTGGATATTGACTTCCGCGTCCCTTGTGTTCCTCATGACGCCTGGTGTGGCGTTCTTCTATGGTGGCATGGTCCGCGCCAAGGCCGTGCTGAATATGATGATCATGGAGGCGGCCGCACTGTCCGTCACGATGATCATGTGGGTGCTGTGGGGTTGGTCGATCGCCTACGCCGGCACCTCGGTCGGCGGCATCTTCGGCGACCCGGCAACCGGCTTCCTGCTGAAGGACACCATGGTTTCCGATAAGGGCGTCTTCACATCGGCCGCACTGAACGGCAACAACTACCCGGTCAGCGTGGACGTGGCCTTCCAGTCCGCGTTCGCCATGATCACCGTCGCGTTGATCTGCGGCGCCATCGCCGAACGTGTGAAGTACTCCACGTGGATGATTTTCGTGGCGCTGTGGATCACGTTCGATTACGCTCCGCTCGCTCACATGGTGTGGAACGGTGGTCTGCTGTCCGCTGACGGCGCCATTTCCCAGGCGATCGGCGCAGCCGCCCACGATTTCGCAGGTGGTACGGTCGTCCACATCAACGCCGCAGTCGCCGCTCTGGTCATCGTGCTGATCATCGGCAAGCGTAAGGGCTTCGGCACGCAGCCGTTCCGCCCGCACAATGTTCCGTTCGTCATGCTCGGCGCCTTCCTGCTGTGGTTCGGCTGGTTCGGCTTCAACGCCGGTTCCGCCTTCGCAGCCAACGGCACCGCCGGCTACGCGTGGGTTTCCACGTCCGCTGCAACCGCTGCGGCAATGCTCTCCTGGGGCTTCACCGAGAAGATCCGCACCGGCCACTACACCGCAATGGGTGCCGCTTCCGGCATCGTCGCGGGCCTCGTCGCCATCACCCCGGCCGCCGATGTGGTCTCCCCGCTGTGGGCCATCGTCCTCGGCGCCATCGCCGGTGTGCTCACCTGCCTGGCCTGCGGTCTGAAGTTCAAGCTCGGCTATGACGATTCCCTCGACGTCGTCGGCGTCCACGGCGTTGGCGGCTTCACCGGCACCGTGCTCATCGGCTTCTTCGGCGAAGGCACCGGCCTGTTCGCAGGCGGCGACTGGAGGCAGCTGGTCGTCCAGCTCATCGTCGCTCTCGTGGCCATCGTCTGGTCCGCCGTCATCACCGGCATCATCGCCTTCGCTCTGGAGAAGACGATTGGCTGGCGCGTCACCGAAGCCCAGGAAGTCGGCGGCATCGATCTTGCCGACCAGGGCGAACGTGCTTACGATTTTGCTGGTACCGCCAGCTCCGTCCTCAAGGAGGTGAAGTGAGATGAAGCTCATTACCGCTATCATCCAGCCCCATAAACTCGACGATGTCAAGGAAGCCCTCGCAGCCGCGGGCGTGCACGGCCTGACCGTGTCCGAGGCAAACGGTTATGGCCGTCAGCGCGGCCACACCGAGGTCTACCGTGGCGCCGAATACACCGTGGATCTCATTCCGAAGATCCGCATCGAGGTGCTGTCCGACGACGCCGATGCCGAAACCCTGGTTGGCGTGATCGTCAAGTCCGCCGGCTCCGGCACCATCGGCGACGGTAAGGTCTGGGTGGCTCCGCTTGACTCGGTGACCCGCGTGCGCACCGGCGAAACCGGTTCCGCCGCCATCTGATCCGTCCGGCCTTGTGATCGGGCCGATTCGGACAAGATGAAATAAAGACCCCCGGGCTTGAAGTTCGGGTTATCAATTACGACACATCCCCGTACGTGCCTCGCGCCGTGCGGGGATTGTCATAAGTCGTCATAGGTTTCATAAGGAACGTGCGTTATGACTTCAGCAGTCGATGGTCTCAAACAACGGTTCATGGCCATGAGCCAGCCCGACGCCGACGGCGTCTACCGCAATGGCGCGGCGAAACGCAAAGCCCGCACGGACTTGGCCATGGGCAATCTCACACAGTTGTGGAACGAAGCCTGCGAGACGGTTTCCTTCGATGTTCCGGCAACCGGCATCGGTCTCGGCGCGGTCGGTTCGCTGGCACGTGGACAGGTAGGCCCCAGCTCCGACCTTGATCTGGTGGTCATCTACGAACCGCACGCGCTGACCGACCAGCAGCTCAACGAGCTCGCCAACAAACTGTGGTATCCGATCTGGGATTCCGGCCTCGACCTCGACCAGTCGGTACGTACCGTCGCGCAATGCGAGGCCGTCACCGACCGCGACCTGCCCGCAGCCATGGGATGGCTGGACGTGGTGCCGATCGCGGGGGACACTGGACTTATCGAAAGCACAGCCGTATCCATATTGGAACGATGGCGCAAGGCCGCACGCAAACGTCTGCCGGAACTGCTCGGCTCCGCCAAATCGCGCCTCGACGAATTCGGCCGCATGGCCTACATCAACCAGCCGGACATCAAAGAGGCACGCGGTGGTTTGCGCGACTCCGTATTGGTGTCCGCGCTCGCCGCATCCTGGCTTGCCGACCGTCCGCACGGCACGTATGACGACGCCGTCGAACGGTTGCTGGACGTGCGCGACTGCATCCATCTGGTCGCCGGCAAAGATACGAACATGCTGCTATCGCCCTACCAAGCTAAAGTCGCGGCGATGCTCGGTCTGGCCGATCCGACGCTGCCCGATGGCGAACGTGAGGCGAAGTCGATCGACGATCTGCAAACGTTGCTGGCACGCGTCGGCCGTCAGATCGCGTTCTCCCTTGATTCCACCGCGTCGCGCGCCGAGCATTCGCTGACGCACGACAAGCCGCGATTCGCCTTCTTCCAAGTGTTCCAGCCGTGCGGCGGCGGCAAACGTCAGGCACCGACCTTCGATGTGATCGCCCCCGGCGTGGCCAAGCATGAAGAGGAAATCGTGCTCGCTCCGGGCGCGGAACCGGCCGCCGACCCGAACCTCGTGCTGCGCGTGGCCGTCGCAGCCGCGGAATACGGCCTGCCGATCGCCCCGGGAACGTTGCAAAACCTCAAAAAGTGTCCTATCGGCGACCGCAACTGGACGGACGAATCGCGTGAACTGTTCATACGACTGCTGGCTTCCGGCCCCGCGCTGCTCAACGTGTGGGAAGACATCGATTTCATCGACGTGCCCGGCAAGCTCATCCCCGAATGGTTGGGCGTGCGCAACCGGCCAAGCGCGTCCGCCGCGCACCGCTATACGATCGACCGGCACATGGTGGAGGTCGTCACGCGGCTCGGCCGTGAAACACCCAGCGGTGGGCGGTACGACGACCGGCATTACGAGGCGCTGCTGCTCGCCGGCATCCTGCATGACATCGGCAAACGACCGGGGGTGGCCAACCATGCGGCGGAAGGCGCTCGGCATGCGACCGTGGTCGTGGAACGCATGGGATTCGACCGCGACATCGTCCGCTGGGTCACGCTGCTGGTACGCGAGCATCTGACATTGTCGGAGTTCGCCACAGGCCGCAATCCCAATGATCCCAACGTCGGCGATGATCTGGCCGGCCGGCTCGACCATAATCCCGTGCTGCTCGACATGCTGTTCGACCTGACCCGCGCCGACGGCTCCTCGTTGGGGGCCACGTCCGGCGAGACCATCTCCAAACAGTACGGGTGGAGCAAATGGCGTGAAACGTTGGTGCGCACCATGTACAACGCCACCCGATACCACATGTGAGCGCCGGTTTCTCGCATGCGCCAAGCCGATATGCCCCCGTATTTCTCGTCGTTTACGGAAAAGCGGGGTGCATATCACCTTCCGTTCACTTCGGCAAATCGAAATAAGGGAATCGGGGTGCATGCTTTAGGATGTCCCCAAGTTGTCCACTCAGTTATCCCCACTCTGTGGATAAGTCGAAACGTTTTCCACATGGTTATCCCCAATATGTGGATAACTCGGCTTTTTTCGACTTTCTTATCCACACCAAAGCCATTCGCGCGTGTCGTTCGGTGGATGCGGAGATTCATCCATAATCTCAATGCAACACCGGTCGTGACGGCACGCACGTATTATGGTTTTCCTCGGTATTGAACACATTCGATTGACTGCTGCGGTTGGAGGGACATGGCGGAGAACGACTCTTGGAACAACGGTTCGGCGCAGAACCGCGGATTTTCGAACGCTGGAAACGGTGCGAACGGCATGAACGGCCGATCCAGCCAAGCCGTGCGCGACGCCCTGTTCGACCGCGTGCCGCCGCATGACGACGCCGCCGAAATGGCGGTGTTGGGCGGCATGCTGATGAGCAAGGACGCCATCGGCGAAGTATCGCAGATGATCGACGTGTCCGACTTCTACCAGCCACGCAACCAAACCGTGTACGAAGCGGTCATCAAACTGTTCTCGGCCTCCCAGCCGGTCGACGCCGTGCTGGTGGCCAACGAGCTGCTCGCCGAAGGCAATCTGGAAAAAGTGGGTGGCTCCGACTATCTGCACAGCCTGGTCGCATCGGTTCCGACCGCCGCAAACGCCACGTATTACGCCGACATCGTGCATCAGCGCGCCATCCTGCGTAATGTGATCGCGGCCGGCACCAAAATCGCACAGCTCGGCTACACCGCAGAAGGCTCGCAGGCCGAAGACGTCGTCAACCTGGCGCAGGCCGAAGTATATGAGATGTCCACCGGCAAAGTGCGGCAGGACTACGCGCCGATCGGCACCGTCATCGCCGATACGCTTGACCAGCTCGACCGTCTGCAAAGCGGCGAAGTGTCCCGAGGCGTGCCGACGGGCTTCCGCGACATCGACGACGTGACGCAGGGCCTGCAGCCCGGCCAGATGATCGTCGTGGCAGGCCGACCGGCCATGGGCAAGTCCACACTCGGTGTGGATTTCGCCCGTTCCGCGGCACTGCATCACGGATTGACGACCATCATCTTCAGCTTGGAAATGAGCAAAAACGAGTTGGCGCAACGTATCATCTCCGCTGAATCCAACATTCCGCTCGCCGCCATGCGCCGCGCGGACGACATCACGCCGGAACGTTGGGCCATCCTGAACGAGTTGCAAGGCAAGCTGCAGAACGCGCCCCTGTTCATCGACGACAGCCCGAACATGAGCCTGATGGAAATCCGCGCGAAATGCCGCCGACTGAAGCAGACGAACGATTTGAAACTCGTCGTCATCGACTACCTGCAGCTCATGACCTCCGGCAAGGCCGTGGAAAGCCGCCAGCAGGAAGTGTCCGACTTCTCCCGTGCGCTGAAGCTGCTCGCCAAGGAGCTGGAAGTGCCGGTGGTGGCGTTGAGCCAGCTGAACCGTGGCCCCGAAATGCGTCAGGACAAGAAGCCGCAGCTGTCCGACCTGCGTGAATCCGGCTCTATCGAACAGGACGCCGACGTGGTGTTCCTCGTGCACCGTCCGGACGCCTACGACAAGGAGGACCGCCCGGGCGAGGCCGACATCATCATGGCGAAGCATCGTAACGGTCCGACCGACACGTTCAATCTTGCGTTCCTTGGCGCGTATTCGAAGTTCAAGGACATGCCCCAGGATTACCAGTCCCAGCAGGAGGCGGTGTGATATGGCTTGGAATTCCTTCGCAACCCCGTTGATCGGCAAGGCCGTGCGCACGGCCTCCCGTTTGGCGCACGGCGGTGGCAGCGCGTTCCCCGGCAAAATCGTGGAACGCATCGACCCGCAATTCCTGTCGCGCACATTGGCGCAACTGCCGCTCGGCGTGGTGCTCGTCTCCGGCACGAACGGCAAAACCACCACCACACGCATGGTGGCCAGCATGCTGCAATCGCTCGGATTGAAGGTGTTCACCAACCCGACCGGCTCGAACTTCACCCGTGGCGTGGTTTCGTCGCTGCTTGCGGAAGTCTCGCTTTCCGGCAAACTCGACGCCGACATCGCGGTGCTGGAACTCGACGAGGCGTACGCCGTGCATTTCGTCAAGCAGGTGCCGCCCGACTACTGCCTGCTGCTCAACGTGATGCGCGACCAGCTTGACCGTTTCGGCGAGATCGACAACACCGCGCGACTGCTGTCCAAAGCTGCGGAAGCCACCACCGGTACCGTCGTGCTCAACCGTGAGGACCCGCGCATCGCCCGTCTTGCTGACGTGGCGCATACGGAAGACGGCGTGGAAGTACGCTACTTCGGCCTTGACGAATCGTTGCGCGGCTTCTTCCCGTCGGATGACGACATGAGCACCACTGTTGACGCGGAAGCGCACGACAGTGCGGAACATGGCGGAAATATTGGCGATTCGGGCAATGCCGGCGATACTGCCGATGCCGTTGCGGCTGCCGCGCCGGCCA